>Ga0105241_10002815_pt1 | contig 13015 bp, 12 predicted proteins | sample KBSC64metaG_FD_80422 | JGI IMG/M metagenome (GOLD analysis project Ga0105241, IMG submission 80422) | Corn rhizosphere microbial communities from Kellogg Biological Station, Michigan, USA - KBS C6-4 metaG | ecosystem: Host-associated > Plants > Roots > Rhizosphere > Soil | place: Michigan, USA... | reverse complement strand
TGCCGGTGGCAACCGATTGGCCTAACATGAGAATGACTACACTCGGTATTATGATGTGCTTGTACCTGTAAGGAGAATATATAACATAAAATACACCAACATAGGTGAGATGATCCGCCAAGTAAAAAATCTGCTTGGTGGATGTCGGAGATAAAAAATCCAGAAATCCCGAAAGTAGTCCGATGCCTATTAAACTTATTCCGATTGCCGGTTTGTTTTTTAAACTTTTTTTTACGTTTTCAAGATATATTTTCGGGGTTTCCCGGAATTTCAATTTTTTTAGCCTTACGCGAAGGCCAATGGCCATGGCAATTACGGCCGGCAGTGCAAAGGAAAAATAATCGTCCGACTCAATGGGCATGTACTTGACCCAGAGCCTTGCCATAACGTTATCCTTTGTGTAAACATGATAAAATATGACAGGCATTATAATACAGGTAACGAAAAGCGCAATCAGTGAAAGATCCATGATCACGATTCGCTTACCGAGATTATCCAGGAATTCCAGAAAGAAATATATAAAAAATGAAATACTGAGAGCTTCCCATGTGCTCAGCCTGGATGAAAACCAGAGCATCCCATAGATCAGCGCACAAATTAAAATGAAATATTTTCTCAATTATTCAGTGTTAAACCATTCGCCTATTGCCGATTATCATTTACCTCCACTTCGCCCAAAAGAAATTCTCTCACCGGGCAGAACACACGTTCAAAATTCAATTTTTCCCTGAAATCCTTTTCTGCCGCTGAAGAAACTTCCTGGTAATGTTCCCGTATAAAATTGCACTGCTCATCCAGTTTTTCATAAGAAAGATCGTTTGCGAAGGCCCAGGAATAACGGGATAGATAGGCTTTGTAGTGCGGATCATCAAAATACATTACCGCTAATCCGCAGGCAGCATACTCATATATCTTATTCGAGGCCAGTGCAGCAGTGCTGTATTGTATGTTCAGCGGCTTGTGAATTGCCAGCCCAAGATGGTGTAAGCGGGTTACGTCGATCAGCAATTGATATGGAACTGCATCTCGGATAAAAACCCTGCCGGCAAGGTTTTTACTACCCACCAACTCTTTTAATTGTTTAATATACTCTGTTTCACCCTGGCCGATGATGGTAAAAACAATCCCTTCCTTTCTCGAAACATAATCAATCATTTCTTCCAGTCCATGCCCTTTCCCGATAAATCCCTGAAAAATTATCCTGAGCGGAAAGGGGTCCACGTCTACATTCGTATCGGAAGTTACATACCGGCGTTGAGAGGGGTAATTTGGAATCACAAAAAGACTTCCTTTAAAACCGCCGAGGTTGAAAGAACCTGTTCTCTCCCGGGAGGGCAGCGTAAATAAGTCTATCTGGCTAAAAAAGGACTGCTCCGATTTGGACGAAAACCATCCGATCGAAAATTTTCTCGCAGAACCGATCTCGGAAACATCATGATTGTGATACCATAATCTGAATGGAATTCCTGAAAACCATTTCATAATCCTGGCGGACAGAAGCGGAATAGAGTCATAACAAAGTACCCATTCCGGTCTGTATTTTCTGTATAGTCTAAGTGCTTTCCAGGTAAAATTAAAGAACGACTTTATTTTCCACCAGGTTGATTCCACCTCAGATTCGCGGATGGACACAAAATCCCCGCAGGGAAAAATCTCAACATTTTCAGGATATTCCCAGGAAGGAAATTTATTATTCCTGGTAATGATAATTACCGATTCCGCCATGCCTGATAACTGATCAACAGCATTCAGGGTGGGCGGATAATATTCCGGATGATTATAAATCAATATCAAAAACGCCTTATTCCTCATATCTTACCTCCCCTCTCTTTAATAATATTTTCAAAAAAGCCATGTACCGGTTCCCGTAATCCTTCCAGGTGTTTCCTTCCAGCACGGTCATTAATGCCTGCTTTTTCATCAGTTCCAGTTTCTCCGGGTCCCCGTAAAGAAATTCAATTCTTTGCGCAATGGCCCGCGGGTCCCTGACGGGCACCACAAATCCGTTTTCCCCGTCCCGGATCAGGTCGCTACCCCCCGTATTGGTTGTGGTGATAACCGGAACACTATTGGCCATTAACTGCGGGATAACCATTCCGAATCCGTCTTCAATGGAAGGAACAACGCTTATGTCTGAATCGCGGAGATAGCGCGGCAGCTCATTATGGTCAATATGACCTAAGAATTCCCAGTTTTGTTTCCTGTAACTTTTGCAATATTTATCAAATCCCTTTTCAATTTTACCGATAAAGCAAACCTCATACTGATTGAGCGGAATACTCAGGAGGTTCAGGGCTTCAAACAGGTAGGGAAGTCCCTTTCTGTAGGATAAGGATCCAAGATAAAGAATTTTAAAAATACCGGGCGGCTTCGCTTCAGCCTGAATTCCCGCATCGGTAAAATCCGCCTTCACGCCATAGGGATTTAAAAATAATTTTCTTTCCGGGATGCCTTTTTCGAGGAAGGTCCGCTTTACAAAGAGCGACGGAACGGAAATATAATCCGCCTCTTCGTATTCCTTCATTTCCTTTCTGATCACATCCGGGTGAATTCGAAAGCGGATGCCGTAGTTCTTGTATTCCTGCGATAATAAGCTGTTCTGAAACTGAATATGCGAAGATCCCCTTTCGACAATAGTGATCATACCCCGTTTTTTCGCAGCCCGGATACTATTTAAACACATACCGCTCCACCCGATAAAAATCTTACTATTGCTTTTTCTAAGTTTCAGGGCGACCCATTTATCAAAAAGCATATTCCACAAGAAGGCTTTTCTGCGAAAAGCGCCAATCGGGAAAGCGAGAAACAAATTCGTTTCAATTTTAGCATTTGGGATATTCTCTTTATCCACCCTTCTGATAAATCTCCGGGCAAGGGTGTTTTTGGAATAGGCATAAGAAGTAAATAACTTATCCAGCATCCCATGGCTTTCCAGTTGTTCAGCCATTTCGAAGGCCCATAATTTTGTGCTTCCCGCGATCGTTACCATTTATCCGATCAGCTTCTGAAAATTTTGATAAACTGTCATTGCCCTGTCCCGGTAACTATATCCCGAATTCACGGAACGCGTCCTCGCAGCATTTCTATAGCTTTCTGCCTGCGCAGCAGAGGCCATCAGCAAATTCTTCGCCTGTTCCAGCAATTCTTGGTCGTTCCTGTAAAAAAATATTTCTTCCCCTTCCTTAAAAAAGGAAGCCAGTTCATCGCTGTAGGGGGAAAGCTGGATTCCGCCTGCTGCCGGTATTTCAAAGCTGCGCATGTTGTGAGAACCCTGGTTGTGTTTCCTGAAAACATTTAACTGTACCCGGTATCGTCTTATTTCCCTCCAAAACTCCCTGCCATATATGGCATCATATATCCTGACATTTGGAAATTTTTTTAAACCGGTCCCGTCCCAGTTGTGACCATACACGGATACCGGTATACCTTTTTTTGCCAGCAGCATGACGGTATTCTTCCTTTTTTCATCCGGATTTCCAATAAAACACAATTGACTTATTTCCGGCAGCTTCCTGTCCTCCTCATATTCTTCGGGATCGAGTTCAAAACCAAAAGGCAAAAAAACAGTTTCTGATGTAAACTTTTCCCGGATTTGCTTTTGCAAATCAGCATTATAACAAAAGTGCAAATGATATCGCCCGATACTGCGCGTTACATTTTTATTCCCGCTGCCCGGTCCCGAAATAATGAATGGGTGATCCGGATTATAATTTGCCAGTTTAAAAAATTTTCCAATCCGTTCCAGCGTTGCCGGATAAATCTCCATCCCTTTAAAAATCCAGATAATATCAGGGTTAAATTCTTCTGCAATCCGGATAAGTTCCCGGTTTACTTTACGGTAACCCGTGAACAATCCGCTTTTAAAGAGGATCTTGTTGACTACATTCTTTGAATACTGCTGAAAAACAATATCGGGAGCAGGAAAATGCATAATCTCACATCCGAACTGCCGCAGATATTTTTTGTAATGCTGCTCAATACCATATTTAAAGTCGCTTCCTACTAATAATATTTTCATACGATACCTGCTGTTCAAAAACTTCTTCCATGAGTTTTTTCTGCGGATGGATGCTCAGGCATTCCAGGGCATATCCGGCAATTTCCTTTTCATTTAATTGATTTGTAACCGTTCCCGATAATATCTGTTGCAGAATAATTTTAAGTGCTTCCACATTCCCTTCTTCAAACAGGTATCCATGTCCGTTTAAAAGATCGGGAAGCGCTCCACTGTCGGAGGCTATCACTGTTTTACCGCATGCCATTGCCTCTGCCGCCACTCTCCCATATTGTTCCTTCCATGCCGGAATGGTTACCGAAGGAACCACAACAATATCTGCGGCATTCATGTAGGCGGCAATTTGCGTATGCGTAGGATTAATAAAATGCACCCGGTCTGCAAGGCCTTCGCGCTGAAGCAGCTGGTTTATTTCAGCATGGTAAGCCGAGGTTGCAGGATCAAAAGAGTCCATCATTAACTGCCAGGCGAATTGCTTTAGTTCTCCCAACGCCCGGATCAGAATATGAATCCCCTTTTCCGGGGTCAGTCTGCCGAAATATGCAATTACAGTTGCCGTAAAGTTGAATTTGTTCCTTATTTGTACCCTGGCATCAGGATCCGGATAAAAATAGACAGGATCAAACCCAAGAGGCATGCGCCTGACATTTCTGTATCCTTCCATCTTAAACAGGTTTTCGCCATCGCGATTGACGGTAAAAACCCCCTCTACCAGTTTCTTCGTCTTCCGAAGCATTGCCCGCTTCAGCATTGCGGCCGGCAGGGCTTTCCAGCCCCTGCGCCTAAATGCAGAAGAAATATCCAGCGAAAGATTTTCATTGGATACGCAATACAGTACCGCATTATTTTTTTTTGCCCATCTTCCCAACTGGATACTTAGGCGGCTTACCGGATCATTATCCAGTAAAATGACTCCGGGCCGCTTTTGATCAAGCAGTTCAATTAAAGAGGCGAACCGGTATATGCGGGGATTGGTGCCGATAAGATCCAGATAGTGCAACGGCGGATCATCCGGTTGCGGCGGCTCGGCCGGTTTTTCTCCCGAAGCAAATACCAGGAATTTAGGCACTACCAGTTCCAGCTTCCATCCATCCCGCTCAAATAAATGATATATGTTGCGGTTAATGGCGGTAAAACAGGCATGGGAAACAACAAGGAGATCAATCAATTTGCAGGGAAATTTTCTTTGCAGAACTGAAGTAATTTTTCCAATTCCAGGTTAATGTCATGCTGAATATTGTATCCCTCCGATAATAACCGGTTGATGGAATAAACCAGCTCAGGCTCTTTTGAGGGAGCGGCATCTGCAGGTAGTTCAAGAGCGATGTTTTTTCTCAGTACGGAAACTGCATTTTGAATAATTGCATCTGCCATATCCACGACCCGCATGCCAATGCCTGAACCCAGATTATACAGAATATATCTGTTTTCTTTGAAAGTCCGCATCATTCGGGCGATCACTTCTTCCACGTCGGACAAACAGATAAAGTCGCGGTACTGACATCCATTTGACTTCAGGGTCAGTCTGCCTTGCTCAACAGCCTGTCTGCATAATTCGTTTGCCAGCAAAGTCCACCGGTTTACCGATGCAGAAACCGGCGCCCCGAAGGCATTGGAAAGCCTGAGTATCGTTCCCCGGATCTTTTTCTGTAATATCGCCGCGATAATATAGTCTTCCGCAGCGCGGTGGGTAATCGCATAGGGATGCGTTGGAACAGGCAACATTTCTTCCGTAATGATTCCCTGTAATGGCGATCCATAAATATGTGCGGTTGAAAAATAAATAAAGCGTCCAACTCCCTGACCAATACTATTTTCCAGTATCATCCTCGTTTCATCTACGTTTACACGTATTGCCTCTGCAGGGAATTTAACCGAATCGATCTCATTCAGCGCAGCCAGATGAATAACCGTATCAATGAATGCAGGAAAAGTATTTGGTGATAATAATAATGCATGATCAATCCTTCGCACATTGCCGTGTAAGCGCAGAATGATATCCGGTACAGCACTTCTGGAAGATACCCATACTTCATGCTCTTCCGCAAGCCTGCGGGTTAACCGGCCGCCGATAAACCCAAATCCACCTGTAATCAATATTCTGCTCATACAAATCCCTGAAAGGGGATCAGCTCATTTTTTACCGGAAGATTTTCTGCTTCTGACGGATCATGCCGGATACTGGCGATATTCAGTAAAATATTTACTCCATCCTCCAATCCCTGAAACGCCATCCAGATCCCCGGAGGCACCGTTAACCTTTGATAGTTTTCCCTGGAAAGGATGACTTCCTGAATAGTACGAAAACTTTTGCTATCCGGCCGGTCGTCAAACAGGACAAACCTGATCGAACCGGCCGGCACCACCAGGTTTAATATCATTTCGCGGTGTTTCTTCCAGCCTTTGACGGCATCTTTCTGAACGGTGGAGAAATAGGCTTCCCCGAAGCCATGAAAAGACGACTCGTCCTCCTTCAATGCATGCAGTACCTCTCCCGATACCCCCGGAATAATGCGTAATGGGGTAAGCAGCACTTCCTTTATTGTACCCATGCGATGGATTTTTTTCTGGCGGCTTCAGCGTATTCCTGAATCTGGTTCAGGCTGTATTCGCTGATATCTTTTTTATTATTATTATAATAATGATTGTACCATTCGCCCGTAAACCTGGCAGTTGTTGCAAAATCAAGCGCAGGCTTCCATTGCAAATAAAACAATGCCTTGTCGCAATTCAGCTTCAGCAGGCCGGCTTCATGGAAATTGCTGTTTTCGATAATCTGAAAATGTTCCTTCAGAGAAGCCGATTTCCAGAATTTGTTTACGGACAAAAGTAATTCGAGTACGGTATGATTCTGATCTGCTGCCGGTCCGATATTAAATGGTTCGCCATTGATACCTCCGTCCGGTTCAGCCAGTATCTGCCCGGTTCTCAGATAGCCACTCAGAGGTTCCAGTACATGTTGCCAGGGTCGTGTGGAGTTGGGATTCCGGATCTTTACGGCCCGTTGTTCATTCCAGGAACGAAAACAATCAGGCACAATGCGGTTCAGCGCCCAGTCGCCACCACCGATCACATTCCCTGCCCTTACGGTTGCCAGCCTGATATTGCAACCCGGTTTTTTAAAGAACGAATGATAATAAGTTTTTATCAGCAGCTCGGCAGCTCCTTTTGAAGCGCTGTACGGATCCTTTCCTCCCAGCGCATCCTGTTCGCGGTAGCCCCAGATCCATTCTACATTGTCGTAACATTTATCGCTTGTTATGATTACCGCGTGACAGGTATTTGTAAGCGTTCTCAGCGCCTCCAGAATATTACCCGTACCCATGGTATTTGTCTGGAATGTCTCCAACGGGTCTTCATAAGAAATGGAAACAATGGGCTGGGCAGCGAGGTGAAATACAAAATCAGGCTGAACCTTGCGGAAAATCTCCTTCATCCGCTCTCCGTCGCATATATTAGCAAAATGATGCGCTGTTTTCGTTGCAAGGCCAAGCTCTTCAAACAGGGATGGCTGGGAAGGTATGTCCTTCGAAATACCGTACACTTTTGCCCCCATAGCGTGTAACCAGAGACTTAACCAGGAGCCCTTGAATCCGGTATTCCCGGTCACAATCACTTTTTTATCCTGGTATATATTATTGAACATGCTATACTAATTGATAAATCCTTTCTGTTTTTCTGCCGGCATCAGCAACATCGTGCCCCATATACCATCCCGGTCCTTGTAATTTTCCTTCTTATGTTTAACCCACTTACGATTATTCACGCGAAAAGCTTCATAGTCATATTGCAACAGTAATTCACTAATCGCCTGATCTTCTCCCGGCGTATGTGATTCAATTAATATAAAGGGCCTTTTCTGCCTGATACACTGGTCGCAGCCTTTCAGGGCCCGCACAGCTCCCCCTTCAATATCCATCTTAATAAGATCGGGATATCCGCCCTGATTAAATTTCTCAAAAAAATAATCCAGGGTAACGGTTGCAACTTCCGTCTTCGTGCCGGTCCTGTCATTATCCGACCATTCCGGAATCAGCGAGGACTGATGATGGTGAGCCCCGATGAAAAATTCATTTTTTCCTACATGGTCATCGCAGGCAAGTTCAAGAACCTGCACATTCTGAACATGATTTTCTGCGAGATTCATTTTTAGTACCGGGAGGATGGAAGAAGAAGGTTCAAAACAGAATATTTTTGAAGTGGGGTCAAGTTGCCTTGAAAAGAATAAAGAATAATAACCAATGTTGCCGCCGACATCTGCAATTACCACCGACGGTTTCCGGCGCAGACCAAAATGGTTGAATAATCGTATCAATAAATTCAGGGAACCCATTTCCCAGAAGCCAAGCATTGCATGAAAGTTAATATCCTTCTGGTAATATAATTTTAGCCCCCTGATCCGGCCGAAGGGCAGCTTATAAAAATGATTGTCTTTATATTTCCAGGAAAGTGCCTTCCGCATAAGCCCGGAATTAAATTTGAGATCAATGAGGCTTTTTATATCCATGGAAGTATTTATTAATTAATGACTAACCCCCGGGCAAAAATATTACATCCGACCAGGCAATACTGCCCCGGCCATAGATCGGATGATAGATATCCTGCAGATAATAACTGAAACCATGGAGCAATTTGGATATATCATGAAACAATGGCTGGCCCTCATATTGTTCAAGATAATAACTTTCCATATATAAAAGCTTTATCCGCTTCTCCTTCAATAACTTCCCGGCCCCCCTTAATGCGGCATATTCGCCCCCCTGTATATCCATTTTTAAAATATCTATCTGCGAAATATTATGCTGAATGCAAAAATCGTCCAGCTTAATGCAGGGTACTTCAATAACAGATTGATTCTCCACCTGATGATCGGAGGAGAGGCCCATTTTTTTTGGCTTCAGCAGGGAATTGGTATCCACATTTCTGTTTACATAGAAAGGCAGGGACGCCTCTCTTTCTCCTACCGCTAATCGGTGGCAGATCATTTTTTTATCTCCCGAAAACCGGTTTTGCAGAATGCTGAATGAATCCGGGAACGGCTCAAATGCATATATGGCCGCTTCCGGAAACATCTTTCTGTACTGCAGCGCAACGTCCCCGCGGTTTGCACCGATATCTATTATATTTTTCACCGCTGACCCCCGGGTAAGGTCTTTCTGGATATCAAAAGCGTCTTTCCTGAATTCCGCCTTTTGCAGTGATTGCAGGTATCCCAGCCCGTGTAGTTCCGCGCCAAATTTCCTCAGTATTTTATTAATCCTCTCCTTCATTTGTATGCCTCCTGATGATAGGGTATTGACCTGATAGACTGTACCAGCAAATCGTTATGAACATCCAGGGCGCCCTCATAAAGCGTGGGATTTCCCCGGTGAGGCTGATGAATATGGTCGGGGTGCAGGATTACCGGTGCCTCCGATAAAAATCCCGCCCAATAGCTAAAAGTGCTTCCGGTTGCGGTGACTATTATTTTGCTCCTGCTCAACAGCAGTAAATCAATGATGTCCGGATTCCCTTCGGCCATTTCAATGTTTTCCAGTTCAAATAATTTGTTGAACTCATGCCGGTAACCATCCGTAAATACCGTCACTGGCAGGGTGCTTCCGTGAACCTCTCTGATTCTCGTAATGATGTCAATAAAATAGGTTTCTGGTGTGCGTTTCTGTCCGACTTCGTTGAAATTCTCTCCCTCTTTTAAGCTGGGGAAATCGCCCATTCTGACATGCACTCCAATGTATGGAGTCTGTAGTTTCTCCAGTCTCTTCTTTACCGAAGACTGTAACACGTTCCAAAATAATGTTTTTACCAGCTCGTGCTGTTCCCGCAGGCCGGCAAAGAGGTCCCTGTAATGCGGAGTTTCGGTAAATACAAATAATTTGCCGGGAAGTACCGTCTCCGGCAATTTCACTACATCAGGCTCGGAGATCAATTCATAATGGCCTTTCCCGTGAATTTTCCATTTTTCGATCTGTTCACTTATAATATTCTTTTGAAAGGTAAAAGAATTCGAATATTTCCGCTTGGATTTTTCCCGGCGCAAATAGGGCCCGATTTTAAGCCGGTTGTACCCCGTTACCCGGACTTCCATATTGTTTAAATGCGCGAACACAGAAGCTTTCATCAGGGGAAAAAGCTGATTACCCAATCCGGCTTTAGGAAGTTTACAAACGACCAGACTCATAATAAATATTGAATACGATCACAGGGAATATTACGCAATTTTTTTTAAGTCGGGTTCTATACGAACCTTCTTCCCCGTTTTAAAGTATGGCGCTTCAAAGAGTTTATAGGAGATCCAGGAAACGGGCACAACGAGTGCCAGGGAAATAAAAAGGGCTATGATTAAATAGGGGCCGGAAACCAGGCCTTTGCTTATGAAAATATTACAAATGTTCCAGCAAATGATCCAGTGCCATAAATACATGCTATACGATATCCGACCTAAAAATTGCATCGAATTAAGTGACAATAATTTACTGAATATATTCCGGCTTTCTATTACGTTCAGCAACATGGCGGTAAAGCCGAAGGTAAGCACCGGCTCTCCCATGGCTTTTAAAACAAAGGCGAATGCATAGAAATGATTGTAAACCTCTGTCACCATGATCAGTCTGCCTAAACCAGCGATAGCCACGGCAAGAATAAAACCCCAAAAACCTCTGAATATCGCCGGAAGGGGTTTATTTTCAACGTACATTTTTGCCGCTATCATTCCCCAACCGAATTCTATAAACCGGTACCATATTTTATCGCTGGCAATCGTGAGTCCGCTATGCATCTCTGATGCATGAAAATAAAATAAAAACAACCTGAACAGGAAACAACCAATCAGCATCAGGACTATTCTGCCCAGTCTTCTAGTTCCATCCGCATCGTGAATAAATATAAAAGGCAGTAAGATATAAAACTGCCACTCTGTTGACAATGACCAAAACGGAGGGGATAAAACATTGTCAGTAATAAATGTATTTGCAAAGAAAAGATGAGCAAAGAAGCTATCGATCGGGAAATGCCCGTACGTTAACAGATAAAGCAGACATTCAACCACTACAATAAAATAGAAAGCCGGTGCAATTCTTTTCCATCTCTTCCATAAGAAATGGCCATATCCGCTTGCATTAAAGTGGGATGCACTTTTTTGATACATCAGATACATGCAAAACCCACTGATCACAAAAAAAAGGTCAACGCCAACGCCACCGAAGGACAGCATGCGGAAGATATCAACCGGACCTAATTTTAGCGGAATTGCTCCGAAGAACATCCATACATGGGCCCATATCACTCCAATGACCGCCAGTGCCCTTAATCCGTCTATTGGTGCTATTCTGGTTTTCATTTTCTATTATCCCTGCTCCCAGGTTTTCCATTTCGCCCTGCCTCCGGACCACATTTCATTCAGGGTTGTCTTATCACGCAGGGTATCCATGCATTTCCAGAAGCCATCGTGCCGGTAATTATACAGCTGACCTTCCTTAGCAAGTTGTTGCAAGGGCTCCTGCTCGAAAACCGTGTGGTCCCCCGCGATATAGTTCAAGACTTCCGGCTGACAGACAAAAAACCCTCCGTTTATCCAGTTCCCGTCGCCCCTTGGTTTTTCCAGGAAAGAATCTACTCTTTCGCCGGTCGTTTCCAGGGCGCCGAAACGGCCTTCCGGCTGTACCGCAGTCATGGTTATCAGACAGCCATGCGCCCTGTGAAAATCAACCAGTTTATTCAGGTCAATATCCGATACTCCGTCGCCATAGGTAAGCAAAAAGGGTTCATCTCCTATAAAGGGTTTGGCCCTCTTTATGCGACCGCCGGTCATGGTATTCAGGCCGGTTTCCAGTAAAGTCACTTTCCAGGGCTCAGAGGCATTGTTATGAACCTGCATTTCATTTGTGCTGAGGTCAATGCTTACATCGCTCTGATGCAGAAAATAATTCGCAAAATACTCCTTGATATAATATCCCTTATATCCCAGCAACACCACGAATTCCGTAAACCCATAGTGGGAATAGCCCTTCATAATATGCCATATTATGGGCTTTCCTCCTATCTCCGCCATGGGTTTCGGCCGGATATCGGTTTCTTCACTCAAACGGGTACCAAACCCGCCGGCAAGTAATAATACTTTCATCCTGCAAAGTTTTTAGAAATTCCATTGTTTGCCTGTTTCATCAGTTCGCTTATCCGGTCCAATTGCTTTCGATACGTATTATTATGAGCAAAGGCCCTGCGTTCCTGCATTAATTCATCCGAATTATACTGATCTATCTGATTTATTGTTTCTTTAAACAGCCGGGGCAGTCCGGCATTGTCTGACCGGCTGGCAACCATACATATCATGTTCGGATATTCCTGATAGGTAGTAATGTTATTGGAAACGATCACTTTTCCGGTACTCAGATACTCCATCACTTTATGGTAGTTGGTGCCTTTGCTCTGATCCAGTTTTATATCGTAACAAATCAGCAGCACATCCATCCGGTTTAACTCCCGGGCAAGGTCCACCGTTCCCAGAACACCGTGGAGTCTGACATTCTTTAATTCCAGCAGCGTCTGAATGAAAGCGTGGGTTTCCTCATCTTCTGCTGCACCGATATTGGAATGGCCCGCCGTATAACTGCCATAAAAGTTAAATATAATATCCGGATTTTCGTGGATGATCTGCAACAGTGTTTTCCTGTCCAGGTCGGGGCGTACAAGATTTCCGGACATACCGGTCTGCAACGGCCCATTCTTATTGCTCCGTGCGGGTTCTTCTGCCAGGAATTCATCCGGTAATCCATGATTTATGAAATGTGAAGGCACACCGCAGAATGCAAACTTCCCGATGATCTCGCGGGTGACAGAAAACAGGATATCCGCACCGGCTCCGGACAAAATCTCATGCCGGTCACGTGGTTCATCCACCGGATGAAACACTTTGATAAATTTATCGTGAAAAAAGCGGAGGGGAAAAAGATTTCCCAGGTCAAAACTCCAGACAATATCAATAGGTGTGTTTATGACGCCGAG
>Ga0105241_10002810_pt1 | contig 13026 bp, 9 predicted proteins | sample KBSC64metaG_FD_80422 | JGI IMG/M metagenome (GOLD analysis project Ga0105241, IMG submission 80422) | Corn rhizosphere microbial communities from Kellogg Biological Station, Michigan, USA - KBS C6-4 metaG | ecosystem: Host-associated > Plants > Roots > Rhizosphere > Soil | place: Michigan, USA... | reverse complement strand
TCCCTCCGGGCGACGACAGCGACGAGGGATCCGGGACAAAAGCGACCACAAGCAACGGCCGCCACCCAACAACGCGACCCCGCCCCACCCCCCGTTGCAGAGCGCCCGCCGGAGGCGCCGGCTCTTCACCATGGGTTTGACTTTCAGACGCCCCACCCAACCGCCGGCCGCCAACGCAGCGCCCGGCACCCCACCGAACTGCGCCACCCAGCGGATCCTTCTTAAACCAGCGCGAAGCCGTAAAAATCGCCTGTAAACCCACAAACCAACCGCACCACCCCCACACAACCCAGCCGCGCCCAAACCAGAACGGCGAACCGCGCCGGCCCTGTGGGAGGCCGGCGCGGTTCGCGGATCAGGGTGCGATCGGGCCTCAGCCGGTGATCGAGTCCATCGCCGGCAGGTAGGCGCCGGACTGGCCGTCAGCGGTCGGGTGGTAGGACTCGGTGATGTCGCTGACGCTCACCGAGTGCAGCCACTCGTTGAAGAAGTCGCACAGTTCGTGGCCGGAGAACCGGCTCTTGACGTCGGCGTAGGAGTAGCCGGCCTTCTGCGCCGCGGTCTGGATGACGCTGTCGAGGGTGTCGGCGGCGTTGTTCAGCGCGGTCCGGTCGGTGGTGGACAGGCCCGGGCAGTACCAGGAGTTGCCCAGGTCGTAGAACTCGGGGTAGCCCATCACCACGACCCGCGCGCTCGGCGCGGCGTTGTGGATGGCCGCGTAGGTGTTCGCCAGTTTGCCCGGCAGCACCGACTTGGCCTGCGCGGTCGCGGTGTTGATCGCGCTCAGGCAGGTGCTGTCGGAGTCCAGGATGCAGGTCTGCATCACCGAGGAGAAGCCGACATCGTTTCCGCCGATGGTGATCGACACCAGGTTGGTCGAGGAGCTCAGCGCCGAGATCTGGTTGTTCAGCACGTCCGTGGTGGTCGCGCCGGAGCAGGCCACCGAGGTGTAGCTGGACGGGCTGTGGGCGTTGGCCCACAGCTGCGAGTACGCGAGCGTGCTGCGCAGGCAGTTCCCGGAGGAGGAGATGTACGAGCCGGAGCCGACACCGGAGGAGTAGGAGTCACCGAGGGCGACGTAGTTCACGCCGCCGGCGGCCGAGGCGTTGGTCGCCAACACGGTGGTGAAGGCGGTCGTCACCGCGGCCAGGACGAGCAGCGTCCGCTTGATCGCGGGGCGGCGCGTCCTCGTCCGCTTGTGGGGACGGGAGAGCACAGGGGACCTCCATGTGGGGGTGGATGGGGGGTGCGCTGCGGATGAGGATGGCACCCCGTCAGGGCCCTGTGAAGGCTAAGTTACCAACGAGTTTTGACGACTAGGTAACTTCCTAGTTGGCAGGTCAGGACGTTTCAGCGCATTCACCTCATCCCGCCTTGGGAATCAACCCCGTGATGCGTGCCCGCACGCGGCGCGTCAGACGGTCCACCTCGGCCACGCGCAGCGCTTTGGCCGCCAAAACGTAGACAACGGCCAGAACCGTGCCGCCGGCCGCCGCGGCCAGCAGCGAGCCGGGGCGCGCGCTGCCCGCGAGCGCTCCCACGTCCTGCGCGGCCGCGTAGCCGACCAGACCGGCGACCGTCGCGGCCAGCAGCAGCCGCCGGTAGACGCGTGTCACGCCCTTGCCGGGCCTGGCCGCGGCGGGGCCCGCCAGGCGGGTCCGCAGGCGCCTGACGGACCACGCCAGACCGATCGCCGAGGACAGGCCGGACCCGGCCGCCATCACCACGACCGGCCAGCGCGTGCCGCCGAGCACGGCGGTCGCCGAGATCGCGATCGCGGCGTTCACCGCGCCGGTGATCAGGCCCACGGCGAAGGGGGTGCGGGTGTCTCCGAACGCGTAGAAGCCTCGCAGGATCACGTACTGCGCCGAGAACGGGATCAGGCCCAGACCGGAGGCCGCGAGCATGTACCCGATCCCGTGCGCCTGAGGAAGGGTGGTCTGGCCGTAGCCGAACAGCACAGCGGCGAACTGCGGGCCCAAGGCGAGGAACGCGACGGCGCACGGCACGATCGCCGCGCCCGAGACCCGCAGCCCCAGCGACAGGTCGCGCCGGACGGCGGCCGGATCGTCGTCGGCCGCCGCGCGGCTCATCCGCGGCAGCAGCATCGTCAGCAGCGACACGGTGATGACCGACTGCGGCAGGATCCAGATCTGCTGAGCCTTGGAGTAGGCCGCGTAGCCGACGGCGGAGTGCGGATACTCCTGGTCCACGCCGGTGGCCAGGTGCATCACCAGCATGTTCACCGCCTGGCCGACCAGCATGTAGGCCAGCGTCCATCTGGCCGGGGCCGCGGCCCGCCCCAGCCCCGCGCCGCGCCAGTCGAAGCGGGGCCGGTAGCGGATCCCGGAACCGGCCAGGAACCACAGCACGACGGCCGCCTGCACCACGACGCCGAGGGTCGTGCCGACGCCGATGAACAGGCTCTGCGCCGCGCTCAGGAAGGCCTCGCCGTCGGCCCCGCGCGCCGCTCCCCCGCCGACCGCGATGAACCCGCCGAACACCGCGACCACCACGACGTTGTTCAGCACCGGCGCCCACGCGGCCGGGCCGAAGCGCCCCCGGGCGCCGAGCACCTGGCCGACGACGGCGAAGACGCCGTAGAAGAAGATCTGCGGCATGCAGTAGCGCGCGAACGACACGGCCAGCGCCCGGTGGACGGAGTCCAGCCGGCCGGCGGAGGCCTCGACGATCCACGGCGCGGCGAGGGTGGCCGCGGCGGTCACGACGAGCAGGGCGCAGAACACCAGGGTCAGGAGCCGGTTGACGTAGGCGGCGCCGCCGTCGGGGTCGCGGCGCATGGCCGCGACCAGTTGCGGCATGAAGACCGCGTTCAGCGCGCCGCCGATGATGAGGAAGTAGATCATGTTCGGCAGGGTGTTGCCGACGGTGAACGTGGTCGCCAGCACCGAGGATCCGAGCGCCGCGGCCTGCAGCAGCTGCGCGAGCATGCCGCCGACGCGGGAGACCACCGTCGCGGCGGCCATCGAAGTGGAGGAGCGCGCGCCGCCGGCGGGCTGCTTGGCGCGGCGGGCTCGAGGTATTCGGGCTCCCTCAAGCCTCTCGGCTCGCCCAGGCGTCTCGGATTCCCGCGGCGTCTCGGGTTCCGGCGCCGTCTCGGGTTCCCAGGCCGTCTCGGCCTCCGCGGCAGGCCACCAGAGGTCCTCCAGCTCCGGATGCAGCACACCCGAGCCCTGAACGGGCCCGCGCCGCAGCGGCATCACCTCGGCGAGCAGCTCCGGATCGGCGATGACACGCAGCATCCCGGTGTCCCAGTCGCCCGGGACGGCCGGGATCTCGTACCGGCGCGCCGTGACCGACGCGGCGTGCGCGTAAAAGCGCGGGTCTGGCTCGGATGTTTCGGACACGCTCGCTGTCCCCCTGTCAGGGTCTTGAGCGAGCCAAGCTACCAATCCGCCGCCGCGAAGGAGATGATCGCTTTCCGCCGATCACTCCTGCGGAAAGCGCTCGGTGATCTTGCCCTTCAGGTCCGCCGACAGATACCCGCTGCGGTAGTCGTCGCCGATGTAGACCCGCATGCTCAGCGTGTGGTCGATGATGTCGGAGTCCACGACCACGTAGTGGTACTTCGGGTTCTTCACGTTCAGCGAGCTGTTGGCGTCCTTCAGCAGCGCCGGCAGCGCGTCCCAGTTCACCGTGTACGGATCCAGCGCCGGCTCGCCCTTGTCCAGCGTGTCGCCGGTCATCGAGAACCCGGCCTTGCCGTTGACGAAGTCGTAGGTGTCGTAGACCCCCGGGTCGTCCTTCTTCACCACGTCGAAGCTCGCGTGGTCGTCGTAGACCGTCATCGACACCACGCGGTTCCCGCCGCTGACCGCGAAGATCTGCTTGATGACGGCGCGGACCCCGGCCGGGGTGAGCAGATGCTGCGTCGCGGTCGAGTCGCCGCCGTCCGCCGCGGAGGAGGCGGTGGTCGGGGCCTGCGAACTGGACCCGACGGCGGCCCGCGTATCCGGGTTGGACGGCAGGGAGACGGTCGGGACGTTGGTCGCCGCGTTGTTGTTCGCCAGATTGCCGGCGTGGTCCTCCGCCCGGGTCGAAGCCCAGACCGAGAAGCCCATGATGCCCAGCACGGCCACGGTGGAGATCGTGGTGAGCCGGAACGCCTTGGAACGGTAGCGCTCCGCGGCCTCCGGGCTGTAGGCGCCGTTGTAGGCGTACTCGGGGTTGCCGTCGCCGTAGGGATTGACCGGCCGCCGGGGACCGGAGCCGCCGGGCAGCTGGTCGGTGACCGGCATCGGGGTCTGGCCGGTGTTGCCGAACTTCCTCGTCAGCCACTCGTCATAGCCCTGCGCGGCCGGGGTGTCCGGCATGCGCGGCGCCGGTATCGTCTGGTGGAACGCCCCGACGCTTCCGCCGGATTCGACGTGCGCGAACATCGCGTCCAGCTGCTCGGCCGAAGGCCGCTGCGAGGGATCCGGGACCAGCACCGCGCTCAGGATCGGGGCCAGCGGGCCGCTGCGCACCGGCGGCGGCACGTAGCCCTCGGAGACCGCGGCGATGGTCGCGATGGTGGTCTCCCGGCTGAGCGGGTTGCGGCCCTCCAGCCCGACGTACAGCAGCAGGGCCAGCGACCACAGGTCCGAGCGCGGGTCGCCCTCGACGCCGTGGACGCGCTCGGGCGCCATGTACTCCGGCGAGCCGATCAGCATCCCGGTCGCGGTCAGCCCCGGGGAGGCCTCCAGGGCCGCGATGCCGAAGTCGGTGAGGACCGGCGTGCCGTCCTCGCGCAGCAGGACGTTGGCGGGTTTGACGTCGCGGTGCTGGATGCCCGCGGCGTGCGCGGCGCGCAGCGCGCCGAGCAGGCCCCGGCCGATGCGCAGCGCCTCGGGGACGGTCAGGTCGCGCTCGTCGAGCAGGCCGTCCAGCGACCCGCCGGTCACCAGCTCCATCACCAGCCAGGGGTGCGCCAGCTCGGGCGAGTCGACGATGTGGAAGATCGTGACGACGTTGGGGTGCTGGAGGCGGGCCAGCGCCTGCGCCTCGCGCAGCACGCGTTCGCGCACGATCTGCTGCTCGGCCGGATCACTGCCGTGCACGGTCGGATCCGGCGAGCGCACCTCCTTGAGCGCGACCTCGCGCTGCAACATCAGGTCCCGCGCCCGCCACACCAAACCCATACCGCCGCCGCCGAGCCGCTGCAGCAGCTCAAAGCGTCCGTCGATCACGTATCCGCCCTGGTCCCCTCCGGTCATGTGCGGAAGTCTAGGGTCCGGGGCGGACAGCGTTTGTGGGCCTAAACATCGTCACCAAACCGGGATGTACGGCTTCGAGTTCGCCGATTCCGGTGAACGCGGGCATGCAAACAGCCGGCCTCTCCCCTCGGCACCGGCGGACATTCACAGCCCGGGGCGCCGACAGGTTCGCGGCCGGCTGTCTGGAAGACCGTGCGCCGCCTAGACGACCTCGATCCCGTCGATCTCGTCCTCGGCACCGTCCTCGGCGAACGTGTCGAAGTACTCGTCGTCCTCCTCCTCGTCGCCGATCACGTCGAAGCGGCACACGATGCGCTCCGGGTCGGTGTCGGAGAACGGGTCCTCGAACCACTGCTCGTCCACGACCGCCTCGGGGTCGGTGGCCAGGACCCAGGTGGTGCCGTCGCCGGGGAGCAGGCCGAGCTCGTCGGAGCGGTTGTGGATCTCGTCGGGGTCGAACACGTCGAACAGCGCCGCCAGCGAGCCGGACACCGTGCTGATGTCCACCTCGGGGTCCACCGCCCCGGCGGCCAGGCCGCGCGCCGCGCCGAGCAGCCGCCCCGGGTGCTCGATCTGGTAGTCGCGACGGATCAGCACGCTGATCGCCTCGGGGTTGTCCGGGTCCGCGGCCACCTCGGGGTACTGGCTGGGGATCTCGAAGGGCGTGACCTCGTTGTACGTGTCGTACAGCGCGTCGTCGTAGGCCTCGGCGGCGGCGGCCATGGCGAGGAACGCTGTGCGCACGGCCGGGTCGCTTTCGTCCGACCGGCCTTCCACCGCGGCCAGATGGGCGTCGATCGCGGCTTTCAGGGCGTCGGCGGCCGAGCGGACGTCGGCGGCGGTGGGGGCGGTCGGTTCAGGCATGAGGTAGACGGTATCCGGTCTTGGCCGTGTCGGCTCGCAATACCCGCGTGCCCGCGGACAAGAACGCATGGACTTGTCAGCCCCATGGACGACACGGCGGCGGCTCGGTAGCGTCGCTGCAGGCGAGGCGGTCACGGGCCGCCGCGGAACGGCAGGGGGCGCACATGCGGGCGTATCACGTGACCATCGGCGCGTACGAGTTCGCCGCGACCGAGGAGGGTCCGCAGACCGGGCCGCCCGTGGTACTGCTGCACGGCTTCCCGCAGACCTCGGCCAGCTGGCAGGCCGCCAGCCGGCTGCTGGCCGCCGAGGGCCTGCGCACCATCGCCCTGGACCAGCGCGGCTACTCTCCCGGCGCGCGCCCCGGGCCGGTCTCGGAGTACCACGTGGACCGCCTGGTGGAGGACGTGGTCGGGCTGCTGGACGCGCTGCACCTGCCCACCGCGCACCTGGTCGGCCACGACTGGGGCGCGATCGTCGCCTGGCACGCGGCCGTGGCGCACCCCGAACGTTTCAGGACGCTGACCGCCGTCTCGGTGCCGCACCTGCGCGTGTTCTACCAGGTGCTGGCCGATCCCGGCCCGGAGGGCGAGGAGCAGCGGCAGCGCTCGGCCTACGTGCAGCTGTTCCGGATGGAGGACAAGGCCGAGGACGTCCTGCTGGCCAACAGCGCCCGCGCGCTGCACGACCTGTTCTCGCCGCTGCCGGAGTCGGCGATCCTGCCGAACTACGCGGCGCTGAGCCAGCGTCCGACGCTGACCGCCGCGCTGAACTGGTACCGCGCCATCGACGTGAAGGAGTCGGCGGCGCTGCCGAACGTGCGGATCCCGACCACGTTCGTGTGGTCCACCGAGGACATCGCGATCGGCCGTGCGGTCGCCGAGGGCTGCGCACAGTGCGTCGAGGCGCCGTACCGCTTCGTGGAACTGGAGGGTGTCAGCCACTGGATCCCGGACCAGGCGCCGGTGGAGCTGGCGCGCGCCGTGGTCGACCGGGTTCGCTCCGTGGAGAACTGACGGGTACTCGGGAGGCAAACGCTCCGCGGCACGTGAATCCGGTCACAGCAACCGCGCCTTGATTCGAGAATCGGTGGTGCGGCTTGGAAAACTGATGACCGTATGACTACGCCGACGAATGAGAACCGAGACACCGACCGCCGAGACAGCGACCGCCGAGACTTCGACCGCGTCGACGGGATCGACGGGTTCGACAAGATCGACGGGTTCGACAGCATCGACACGGCCGCCCCCGAAACGCGGCACAGACTCGACTTGTCGATCACGAAGGTCGCCGCCGGCGCGTGCGCCGCGGCGATCGCGGCGGCGGTGGGCTCGAAGCTCGGCGTGGGCGGCACGATCATCGGCGCGGCGGTCGCCAGCGCCGTGGCGACGTCGGCGAGCGCGGTCATCGGGCACTCGCTGGAGCGGGGGAAGACCGCTGCGCGCAAGGCGATTCCCGTTGCGCTGACTCCGCTGGACACGACTCGGGTGCGGTCTTCGCTGGCCGACCGGGCGCTCGCCGACAGCGTCGTGGACGAGACCGTCGCGAGCGACGAAGCGCCGCGCACGTGGAAGGACCGCGTCCCGGGCCGCAAGCCGCTGATCGCGGCGGGGCTGGCGAGCTTCCTGATCGGCACCGGCGCCGTCACCGCGCTGGAGGTGGCGCGAAAGGGCGAGTTCCCCGGCTACCACGGCAACGTCTTCACCAACGATCCCGGCCAGGGCAGCGGCTCCGGCAACCAGCCCTCTGAGGAGAACCCCGGCGGCAGCCGGACGCACGGCACGACGCCGTCGCAGAAGCCCGATTCGCCCTCGCCGACGCCGTCCGGGCCGGACAGTTCCTCGCCGAGCTCGATCCCTTCGACGCCGTCACCCTCCGCCTCGACGCCGAGCACGCCCTCGACGGGGTCCTCGAGCGATTCCCCGGCGCCCACGACGACCCCGGCCGGCAGCGCGAACCCGACGACGCCGAGCACGGCCGGCCCGACGGCGCCGAGTTCCTCGGGCACCGGGCCCGGCGACGGGCCGGGCAAGGCCACACCCAGCGGCGGGCCCACGGGCTGAACCCGGGCATTCACCCTTTCGTGGCGTTCTCGTCATGCGAAAATCAGTCGGCGCCGGGTCCGCACCGGCCGTGTCTAGGGGGTTCTCGTGAACTTGGGCTGGGATGTCTACACCTGCCGGGTCGACGGCAGATCGGCGGTGATCAGCCTGGACCTGGACCTGCACGACGTCGCCGTGAGCGGAACACACCCGCAACGCTTCCATGTGCGGCACGCATTACGCTCGCCGCGCGAGAACGGCCTGCCGGACGGCAGCGAGAACGAGGCGATGTACGGGCTGCAGGACACGCTGGTCGAGGCGCTGGGCGCGGACGTGCGGGGGATCTACCTGGCCTGCCTGACCAACGGCGGCTACCGCGAGCACTTCTTCCAGCTGCCGGCGCACGCCGACGGCCGCGCGGTGGCGGCGAAGGTGGAGAGCGGGCCGGACTCCGGCGGCTACGAGCTGGAGACGTTCGCCGAGGACGATCCGGACTGGCGGTACTACCACGAGTTCCTGTGGCCGGACGCGCGGAGCATGCAGTACTTGATGGACCGGCGGGTCGTGCAGTCGCTGGCCGACAACGGCGACCAGCACGGCGTGCCGCGGCCCGTGGACCACTACGTGGACGTGCCGGACGAGGCCGGCGGCGAGACCCTGCTGGCGCAGGCGCAGGCCGACGGGTTCAGCGGCGTGGTGGAGCGGCGGAACGGACGGTGGAAGGTGCATCTGGAGCGGCCCGATCCGGTCGAGCTGGAGCACATCCACGGGGTGGTGTGGGGGCTGTACGAGATGGCGGAGCGGGTCGGCGGCGAGTACGACGGCTGGGGGTGCGTGATCGCCAAGTAGGACGGTCACCTAGGCGGTCACTCGAGCGGTCACCCCTCAGCCATCGGCAGGCCCGCGGCCAGGACCTCGGCGACGTGCCAGACCCGGCGCTCGGCCACCGCCTGCTCCACCTGCGTGCGGCAGCTGAACCCGTCGGCGACGAGCAGCGTGTCGGCCGGTGCCGAGCGGATCGCCGGGAGCAGGTTCAGCTCGGCCACGGCCATCGAGACGTCGTAGTGGCCGGCGGTGACACCGAAGTCGCCGGCCAGGCCGCAGCATCCCGAGACGACGCGGGCCTGGACGCCGGCGCGCGCCAGCAGCTCGACCTCGGCCTCGCCGGTGGCTCCGGTCGCGTACTGGTGGCAGTGGATCTGGATCAGGGCCTTGTGGCCGCGCAACGGCGAGGCAGGCGGACGCCAGTCGGGCGCGTACCGTGCGAGGAACTGCGCGGGGCCGGTCACCAGCTCCGCGGCCGGCGCGGCGAGCGGATGCGAGGGCAGCAGCTCGGTCAGCTCCTCGCGCAACGCCGCGGCGCAGCTCGGCTCGGGCACCACGATCGGCAGGCCGGCCTCGACCGCCGGAGCCATCGCCTCCAAAGTCCGCGCCGCGACCCGCCGCGCGACCCCGAGCTGCCCGGTCGAGATCCAGGTGAGCCCGCAGCACCCGGTCCGCGGCGGCAGCAGGACGCGGAAGCCCGCCGAGCGCAGGACGGCGATCAGGGCCTCGCCGACGGCCGGGGTGAAGTTCTCGGTGAAGGTGTCAGCCCAGAGGACGACGGTGCGGGTACCGGCCAGCTCCCAGAGCCCGGAGGCCGACCAGGTTCCGGGCACCGCCGCGGGGGACGGTGAGGCGTGACTCGGCCGCGCTGCCGGAGAAGCCGCCGAAGCTGCCGAAGCCGCCGAAGCCGCCAAAGCCGCGCCATCGCGGGAGCGCCGCGAGAAAGACCGCGCCGCGAACCGCGGCAGCGCCCGCTCCGGCGCGATCCCCCCGGCGCGCTTCAGCACCGGCGCCAGCGGCGAGGCCATCACCCGGTTCACCACCCGCGGCGCGAAGCTCGCCAGCCGCGCCCACAGCGGCAGCCACCCCAGCGCGTAGTGCGCCGCGGGCCGCAGCCGGCCGCGGTAGCGCTGGTACAGCACCTCCGTCTTGTACGCGGCCATGTCCACCCCGACCGGGCAGTCCGTCTTGCAGCCCTTGCACGCCAGGCACAAGTCCAGCGCGTCCAGCACTTCCGGCGCCCGGTAGCCGCCGCTGACGGTCCGCCCGTCGAGCATCTCCTGCAGCACCCTGGCACGCCCGCGCGTGGAGTCCTTCTCGTCTCCGGTGGCCCGGAACGACGGGCACATCACCCCGCCGACCGCGCTCCGGCACTTCCCCACCCCGACGCACCGCCGCGCCGCCCGTCCGACGTCGCCTGCGTCCGCCGCGAACGCCAACTCCGGCGGCGCCGCCTGCACCACCCTCGGCGCCCGCAGATCGGCGGCGAAATCGCGCGGCGCCACCAGGATCGCCGGGTTCAACACCGCCTCCGGGTCGAACACCGCCTTGAACTCCTCGAAAGCCCGGAGCAGCTCAGGGCTGTACATCGCGGCCAACAGCGCCGACCGCGCCTGTCCGTCCCCGTGTTCGCCCGACACCGACCCGCCGTGCGTGACCACCAGCTGTGTGGCGGCGGCCGTGAACTCCGCGAACTGCTGCCGGCCGGAGACGGTCTGCAGATCATGATCGATCCGCACGTGCAGGCACCCCTCCCCGAAGTGCCCGAACACCGTCCCCTTACGCCCCGCGCTCTGCATCAGCGCCTCGAACCCGCGCAGATAATCGGCCAGCCGCTCCGGCGGCACCGCCGCGTCCTCGAACCCCGGCCACGCCTCGGCCCCCTCGGCCGTCCGCGTCGCCAGCCCCGCGCCGTCCTCCCGGATCCGCCACAGCTCCCGCTGCTCGGCCCCGCCGATGACGACCCTCGTCGCGTGCGGCCCCTCCAGGGCCGCGACCACCGCGTCCGCCTGCACCGCCGTTGTCTCGATGAACAGCCACCCGCCGCCGGCGGGCAGCTCGGAAGGCAGCGGACGCTTGCGCCGCGCCGCCCACACGTCCGCCAGCTCCGACCCCAGCCCCTCGATCGCCGAAGGCTGATGCGCCAGCGCACGCGGCACATCGGCGGCCGCCGTCACCATGTCCGGATATGAAGCCACCACCAGCACCCGGTCCCGCAGCACCGGCACCAGGCGCACCTCGGCACCGAGCACGACCGCCAGCGTCCCCTCGGACCCGACCAGCGCCTTGGCGACGTCGAACCCGTTCTCCGGCAGCAGATGCTGCAACGCGTAGCCGGAGACCTGGCGCGGAAACCGCCCCAGTTCCCGGCGGATCGCCTCGCCATGGCGTTCGACCAGCTCCCGCAGCCGCTCGTCGAGCTCTGCGACACCGCTGGTCCCCCGGCGCGCGGTCGTCCGCGTCCCGTCCGCGAGCAGCAGGTCCAGCGCCAGCACGTTCTCCGAGGTCGTCCCGAACGCCAGCGACCGCGCCCCGCACGCGTTGTTCCCGATCATCCCGCCGATCGTGCACCGCGAGGCGGTCGAGGGATCCGGGCCGAACCGCAGCCCGTACGGAGCCGCCGCGGCCTGCAGCGCGTCCAGCACGGCCCCCGGCTCCACCCGGGCCGTCCGCGCGCCGGCGTCCACCTCCAGCACCCGCCCGAAGTACCGCGAACAGTCCAGCACCAGACCCTCGCCGATGGCGTTCCCGGCCACCGACGTGCCCCCGCCACGAAGCGTCACCGGAACGCCGTGCTCGCGGCAGATCCGCACCGCGGCGACGACGTCCTCCGCGCTGCGCGGGAAGCCGACGCCGCGCGGCACGTGCCGGTAGTTGGAGGCGTCGGCGCTGTACTCAGCGCGCCGCCGCGCGCCGAACCCGACGTCCAGACCGGCGTCCGCCAAAGCCTGCCGCCAGGCACGTTCGGCCAGGTCAGAGGCATGGTCAAAGGTGAGCGGGAAGGGCTTGGCAGCCGAAGATCGGTCGGGCACGCTCCCAAGGTAGTCCCCCGCCACGCCGGGCGAGCACGGCGTGGCGCATTCCGGGGGCGCGAGCCCCTCGGGGCGGGTACGTTCGGAGGCGAACCCTCACAAACCCCACCAGGCCGATCATGGCCGGGCTCAAGGAGAGGCCCCGCGATGCAGATGACAGAGTACGTCCCCGGCACCCCATGCTGGGTGGACTTGGGGACCACGGACCTGGAGGGCGCCAAGTCCTTCTACGGCGCCTTGTTCGGCTGGAGCGCGCAGGTCGCCGAGGACCCGGCGGCCGGCGGCTACACCATGTTCTCGCTGAACGGCCAGCTGGTCGCCGGCGCGATGTCGACCATGTCGCCGGAGCAGCCGGTGGCCTGGAGCACCTACGTGGCGGTGGCCGACGCGGACGCCACCATGGCCAAGGCCGAAGCCGCCGGCGCCAAGCCGATCGTGGCCCCGATGGACGTCACCGACGTCGGCCGCATGGCCATGTTCGCCGACCCCACCGGCGCGGTGCTGGGCCTGTGGCAGCCGCGCTCGATGCGCGGGGCCGGCCTGGTCAACGAGCCCGGCTCGCTGACCTGGGACGAGCTCAACACCCGCGACGGCGAGGCCGCCAAGGCGTTCTACGCCGCGACCTTCGGCTGGGGCGCGGTGACGTCGCCCATGGGCGACGGGGAGTACACCGAGCTGCAGGTCGACGGCCGGACCGTCGCCGGGCTGATGGTGATGGACGACGAGCACTTCCCGAAGGAGACGCCGCCGCACTGGGCCGTCTACTTCGGCGTCGCCGACTGCGACGCCTCGGTGGCGAAGGTCGGCGAACTCGGCGGCTCGATCGTGGTCCCGACGATGCCGATCCCGGTCGGGCGGTTCGCGGTGTGCAAGGACCCGCAGGGCGGCTACTTCTCGCTGTTCGAGTCGGGCGGGGAACCGGCCGAGGACGCCGCCAGCTGAACCGTCGGCGGCGGTGCGAGCGTCTTCAGGGCCCCGTCGGATGCCGGTCACGCGTCCGGCGGGGTTCTCGTGCGGCAGGGCATGCTTCAGAGCATGTGTCAGGGC
>Ga0105241_10002808_pt1 | contig 13034 bp, 10 predicted proteins | sample KBSC64metaG_FD_80422 | JGI IMG/M metagenome (GOLD analysis project Ga0105241, IMG submission 80422) | Corn rhizosphere microbial communities from Kellogg Biological Station, Michigan, USA - KBS C6-4 metaG | ecosystem: Host-associated > Plants > Roots > Rhizosphere > Soil | place: Michigan, USA... | reverse complement strand
TACGTGGTTGCCCTTCTGCCTTTCCTCAAGCAGGACGGCATGAATGTGGCCCTCAAGGTGATTGACGGCAACGAGCGGCTTTCCAAGCGCATAAGACAGGGCTTTCGCGTAACTGATCCCCACCAGCAGCGAGCCGGTCAAGCCAGGACCCTGAGTAACTGCGAGGGCATCGACCGATTCGTAGGTATGCTGCGCTTCGGCGAGCGCCTGTCGGACCACGGGAACGATGGCTCGAAGATGCTCACGAGAGGCGAGTTCGGGAACGACGCCACCGTACGGTTGGTGAGTCGCGAATTGAGAGGCCACAACGTTCGAAACCAACTGTTCGCCCGAACGTACAACCGCGGCTGCGGTTTCGTCGCACGAGCTCTCGATGCCTAGTATGTAGGACATGCCCAGTTCTCAGTTGAGTTTTTTTAGTTCTCAGCGGTGATTGTCTAGTGTATCGCGGGGAGGGTGGAGTTGGGATTGGGGCTGAACTTGAGGGTTGGGGGTTGCGTGGTACCCTGAAAAAAATAAGACGATATCGCTAGATGAAGTCGCTGAAACAAGACGCTGTACACATCGTGCGCTCGTTGCGCGCTCGCGGCCATCAGGCCTACCTAGTGGGGGGATGCGTGCGCGATCTACTGCTTGGCCGCGAGCCTGCTGACTACGACGTGTCAACCGATGCGACGCCCGCGCAGGTCATGAAGATTTTTCCGCGGACTTACGCGGTAGGCGCACAGTTCGGAGTAATTTTGGTGCCGGTTTCGCAGTCAGATGGAGACGCTGGATCGGAGGTCGTACCGGAAAGTGTCGTTGAGGTCGCCACTTTTCGCAGTGATGTCGGGTATTCGGACGGACGGCATCCCGATGAAGTGCGGTTCAGCAAAGACCCACGTGAGGACGTCGAGCGACGTGACTTCACGATCAACGGATTGATGCTCGATCCAGAGAACGACGAAGTGATCGACTTTGTTGGCGGGCGAAAGGACATTGAGTCAGGGCTTGTTCGGACAATTGGCGACCCGGCGAAGCGGTTCGCCGAGGACAAGCTACGCATGTTGCGCGCGGTGCGATTTGCGGCCCGTTTCGACTACGCAATCGATCAAAGCACAATGGTTGCGATCCAGAGCTTGTCGGCCGACATCCACCAGGTATCGAACGAACGCGTTCGCGACGAACTGACGAAGATGTTGACCGAAGGAGAGGCGCGACGGGCGTTTCAGTTGCTCGACGAAACTGGATTACTTCGGGAAGTTCTGCCAGAAATTTCTGCCATGAAAGGTGTCGAACAGCCGCCCCAATATCATCCTGAAGGAGATGTGTTTGTACACACGTTATTGCTGCTTCAAAACCTTCCACATCCGTGCTCGGTCACTTTGGCATGGGGAGCCCTGCTTCATGACATAGGGAAGCCACCCACTTTTCGCATTGCCCCCGATCGCATCCGGTTTGATGGCCATGTTGAAGTAGGCGTGAAGATGGCTGAGAACATTTGCCGGAGACTACGTTTTTCGAATGACGATACCGAACAAATACTGGCGCTGGTGAACAATCACATGCGGTTTGCCGACATTACGCGAATGAAGGAATCCACGCTGAAACGATTCTTGCGCTTGCCGCGGTTCGAAGAGCACCTCGACATGCATCGGATGGACTGTCAGTCGAGCCACGGAGATCTGAGCCTCTACAATTTCGCAAGAGAGAAGCTGGCCAGTACTCCCCCGGAGGCGATTCGTCCAGCCCTGCTTTTGAATGGAGATGCCCTCATTGCGGAGGGCTACGCTCCGGGGCCCGTCTTCAAGGAAATTTTGTCCGCTGTTGAAGACGCACAACTGGAAGGACAGTTGCATTCGAGCGCCGATGCGATGTCGTTTGTGCACGATAAATTCCCCCGTGGTTCATCTTCGTAGTCACGCTGTGCAGAGAAGGCGACGAAGTTTTTGTGATGCTAAAATCTACGTCTCTTAGAAATTGGAGCACATGAGATGCGTCGTTCAATCGACATGGAGCGGGCAACGGCAGGCTTGAACAAGATTCTTGGGCGATCTCTGAATCAAGCTCCTGCTGGGGATGCACCCGTGCTCGCATGGCCGATCGTGTGCGGCAGCACGGTTGCTGAAAGAACTCGAGCGGTGGCGTTTGCAGGTGGCGTGCTCCGGGTTGAAGTGCCGGACGACGGCTGGCGATATGAATTGCGATCGCTGGCGCCGCGATACTTGGCATTACTGAACCAGTATGTTTCTGACGGTGTGAATCGGATCGAGTTTGTGGTGAGCCAGCGATGAATGAAGACAAAGTCACCGAGGAGGATGTTTCGCATGTCGCGGAACTCGCAAACCTGGATCTGAGCGAAGAGGAACGCACACGCATGGTGCGCGATCTGAACTCGATTTTGGGATACATTGAACGCCTCAACGAGCTGAATACCGATAAGGTTCAGCCGATGGCGCAGGTTTCGGATCGGTATGGAGTCGATGAGTCCAAGCAGGGAAGCGAGCGCTTCGCGTATGCAGCGCGGGAAGATGTACGAGAAGGTTTGCGCTCCTCCCTGCCGCACGAAGAGGCTCTGAGGAATGCGCCGGACGCAGATGGGACGTTCTTTCGCGTGCCGAAGGTGATCGAAAAATAATTCCCTCAACCTTTCGTTGTAGGCCAACCCACTTTTATTTCGTGTATCGATGAATCTCAACACTCTGACGATCGACACTGTGCGCTCTGCTCTTGCCGAGGGAACCGCAACAGCAACCTCACTCGCGCTGTCTTTCTTCGACGCGATCCAGAAGCAGGACGGTGAGATCGGCGCATTTTTGACGTTATCCAAAGAACGTGCGCTGATCAAGGCGGCGGAGATCGATGAGCTCGTCAAGGGCGGGAAGCCACTTCCTCCATTGGCCGGAGTTCCGGTCGCGATTAAAGACGTGATGGTCACGCGCGGAGTGAGAACGACAGCCGGTTCGCGGATTCTCGACAACTTTGTTCCTCCTTACGACTCAACGGCCGTGGCCCGCCTGGAACGGGCAGGCGCGGTGGTACTCGGAAAACTAAATTGCGATGAGTTCGCGATGGGGTCATCGAACGAGAACTCGGCTTACCACCCGGTGCGCAATCCGCGCGACACCAGCCGCGTTCCGGGTGGATCATCCGGCGGCGCTGCTGCAGCCGTTGCTGCCGGGATGGCAGTGGCAACGCTGGGATCTGATACAGGTGGTTCGATCCGTCAGCCAGCATCTTTTTGCGGCGTGGTCGGGATGATGCCGACGTATGGCCGCGTGTCGCGCTATGGCCTGATCGCGTTCGCGTCCTCACTTGATCATATCGGTCCGTTGACTCACAGCGTGAAAGATGCGGCGCTTGTTCTTCGCACGATCGCAGGCCGCGATCCCATGGATTCGACTTCTGCCGACGTGCCAGTTCCAGACTATGTGGTGGAACTCGAAAAGCCGATAAAAGGTTTGCGCGTAGGCGTGGCGAAAGAATATTTCGGAGAGGGACTTGATCCGGAGGTTCGGGGTTCGGTTGAGGCAGCGATCGACCGATTGCGCGATCTTGGGTGCGAAATTGTGAAGGTTTCGCTTCCCCATACCGAATATGCCATCCCGACGTATTACATCGTTGCAACTGCTGAAGCGTCCGCGAATCTGTCGCGTTTCGATGGTGTTCGCTACGGATACCGTTCCAAGAAGACTCGCTCGCTTTTAGAGATGTACCAGAGGACGCGCGACGAGGCGTTTGGAACAGAAGTAAAGCGACGTATCATGCTGGGGACGTACGCGCTCAGTGCCGGGTACTACGACGCTTACTACTTGAAGGCTCAAAAAGTTCGCGCATTGCTGACCCGCGATTTCGACGAGGCGTTCAGAAAGGTCGATGTTATTGCGACGCCAACGAGTCCTACTGCAGCGTTTCGTCTAGGAGAGAAAGTAAATGATCCGCTGGCCATGTACTTGGCGGACATTTACACGGTGACAGCCGATTTAGCTGGCATCCCCGGAATTTCGGTGCCTTGCGGCCAGACTAAAGAGAATCTACCGATTGGGCTGCAGATTCTCGGCAAGCACTTTGATGAAGCAACGGTGCTGCGTTTAGCCCAAGCGTATGAAACGGGCGTTCGAGGATAAGAGTTTGGCTTAAGCCTCTGGCTCGGGCATCGGCGTGTAGTAGCTTTCGCCCGCGCACGAACGACAAAGTATTTTTCCGTCCTTTAGGAGCTCGCGGCGAAAGTTGATCCCTTCGCCACATGCTGCGCAGACGACGCGAGTGCTCTTGTATCCGGGCAGTTCCTCTTCGGGTAATTGGACTTTGACCCATTGCAAGGTGAAGAGGTCGTCTTCTCGCATATCGCGGTATGCGCGCATCTGTTGTTGATTTTTGTCTGCAAGCTCCGGGTACATCTCGCGAGCGCGTTCCTTCGAGGACTCCTTCGCAGCAATTCGAATTGCCTTGCCGCTTGAGACGTCGATGAACGTCGCCGCCATTTTTCCCCAGTCGCGGAATTTCAGCGCGCGTTTGCCAAGGCGGCAGCCCGTGACCACGGCAATGGCATCTGTCGCGCAGCGGTCGATTTCGACAAATGTAAATAGGCGCTTGCGATCTTTGCCGTGCGCGTCTTCAATTCCGAGCCTGTTAAGACCTAGCATGGCCATTCGCACGCCAAGAATCTGTCCGGCACACAGGTGGCCATGGGCTTGTTCGGCGTCTCGCAGGTATTCGTCGAAGGTCTTCATCCTTTGCTAGGATACCGCGAGTTGATTCCAACCCACAGACACATTACCTACTTGCAGCCATGAACCCAGGAAACGCGATTGAAGAGCTAATACGAGATATCAATGACGCGTGGCTCAGCGGCAATGTCGCGCAACTAAACCAGTATTTCCATGAAGACATGGTCATACGTGGGCCGGAGTTTCAGGAGCTCTGTCGAGGCAAAGCGGCGTGCGTGAGGAGCTATGAAGAGTTCCTCGGTCAGGTGACAGTTAAGAACTATAGAGATGCGCCCGCTTCAATTGATCTATTCGGCTCGACTGCTGTTGCTACTTTCCAGTGGGAGATGCGCTACGAGCTCTCAGGCAAGGAATATAACGAACCGGGGTCAGACACGCTCGTACTGACGAGACAGAATGGCCAATGGCTTGTGTTGTGGAGGTTGGTGCTGGTGAATCCGAAGAAGTGAACCCTACTTGCGCCGCCACCGCACACCATCTTTTGTAATTTCTACGATGATACCTGCCGTATTCAACTCGGCTCGGATCGCGTCCGATTCTCTGAACTTGCGCGCTTTTCGGGCTGCGTCCATGGCAGCGACCTTCTGATTGATGACTTCGTCCGAGACCTGAGCGGATCCGGCAATCTCTCGGAGTTCGCGGCTGATGTCAGACTCCCGGCCAACTGCCACGGCCCACTCCATTACAGAGCGCATTTTTGGCGCATCGTCGTCTTTTAGAACGGCGAAGATCTCGTCAAACTTGTGCAGCATGGCGAGAAGTGGCTGAGTATCGTCTTTCTTAAGAGATCCGCCATCTGCCGCTGCGTTCGCCGCACGAACCATTTCAAAAACTGCGGCCTGCGCCTGCGCCGTGTTCAGATCATCGTTGAGAGCGGCTGTCATGTGCTCGCTTGCCTCGTGGGCGAGTTGAGTCATCTCGGGAGATGAGCCAGCGGGGAAGTGTCCAGTTTCGAGACGTGTCTTGAAATTGCGCAAACGTTCTACCGAGACAGCTGCCGCTTTGAGCCCGTCAAACGTGAAGTTGAGTTGATTGCGGTAGGGGGCCGAAGCGAGGAGATATCGAATCGAAGACGGCTTATGTCCTTTAAGAACCAGGTCGCGCAGCGTGAAGAAATTGCCGAGGCTCTTGGACATCTTCTCGCCTTCGACCAGCAGGAACCGTGCATGGAACCAATGACGAGCGAACGGTTTGCCGGTCAATGACTCGGATTGAGCGATTTCGTTTTCGTGATGCGGGAAAATGAGATCCTCTCCTCCCGCATGGAGATCGAAAGTGTCGCCGAGTTCTTCCATCGACATGACGGAGCACTCGATGTGCCAGCCGGGTCGCCCGGGACCAATCTTCGTGTCCCACGAAGCCTCGCCGGGCTTGGGAGCTTTCCACAACGCGAAGTCGCGAGCGTTGTCCTTCTCGTACTCGTCAACGTCGACGCGTGCGCCCTCCTCCATTCCCGCAAAATCTTTCTTCGATAGTTTCCCGTAAGAAGGAAATTTTGCAATTCGAAAGTAGTACGAACCATCCTCGGTTCGGTAGGCGAGGCCCTTGGCTTCGAGCCGAGCGATGAAATCAGCCATCTCCGCGATGTGATCCGTCGCGCGAACAAGATGTGGCCGTTCGATGTTTATCGCTGCGGCATCCTCAAAAAACGCCTGCTCGTATTTCGCCGTGTACTCGCGGACACCCACTCCGTCCCGTGCCGAATTGCGAATGATTTTGTCATCTACATCGGTGATATTCATTACATAACGAACGTTGTAGCCACTCTGCCGGAGGAACCGGAAGAGCACGTCCACCGCGACGAACGTCCGAAAGTTCCCGATGTGCCCGAAATCGTAGACAGTGGGACCGCAGGCATACATCCGCACCTCGCCCGGCGCGAGCGTACGAAAGTCTTCGACTGTTCCCGAGAGTGTGTTGTAAAGGCGCAGGGCCATTGCGTGGGTTTGTTGAGTGTCAGCGAACCTGCAATTTTAGGGGCTGGCTGGAGACAGGGTCAAATGTTCAACTCAACTTGCTCGACGTACAGGCGTCGCCGTCGAGGGCGCTGGCTGATTGTGTTCTCGCAGACGGTGCTGGACTAGAAAAACATAGTGAACGGCCGAAATGATAGTAAAGAAAAATGTGGCGCGTAGAAAAAACTTGCGTGCGATTACGATCCAGGGATCCTGATTGACCGCAAACAGCAGCACAAAGAAGATGGCGGCGACTTGCGCGAACGTGTTGGCTTTTCCGAAAACGCTGGGCCGGAAATCCCGCAGGCCCGCAATCATGTAGAGAACTGCGCTCACCGCGAGAATGGAAATGTCGCGGCTGAAGACAAGAACAGTGTACTTCCATGGAATCATGTGGAGAATCGAGAGCACGAGGAACATCGTGCTTAACAACAACTTGTCGGCAATGGGATCAAGGTACTGTCCAAGCAGTGTCTGTTGATGAAGTTTCCGAGCCAATAAGCCGTCGAGCCCATCGCTCAGTCCCGCGAGAACAAAAAGCGTGAGCGCCCACCCGTAGTGCTCTTGCACAAGGTTGATGACGATGAACGGAACGAACAACATGCGCAACAGCGTGAGCTGATTGGGAGCAGTGAAAAGTTGAGTTGCCTTCAACCGCGACCTCCGCCCAGTGTGCGGGAAGCAGAGGCGAACAACTGTACGGGGTCAACACCAGTTTTTGAAGCAAAACGGTCGGAGAGGGAAGGGATTGCCCCGTCGGGCAGGTCCCGTTCCATGCGCTCAACACGATGCATCGGAAAGAAAACGACGCCACAAGTGAAGGGCTCGCCGTCTTTAATAATGTTAACGACATCCTCGAATGAAGCCAGTTCGGTACCTCTCAGCGTCAGCCCTTCAGGGGCGAGCGACAGTATTGCGCCCCAAAATTTTTCGCGCGGATTGACTAGAGTGAGGACCACCATACTTCCCGGTGAGAACGGGGAGAAGTCCGCTGGGTCTTGGGAGGTCCTGGAACTATTCACGCAACGATTCTCCCCTGCCCCCCGTTTCAATGCAACTCTATCGGCTAGGGAATGCGGCGAGGGGACGAAAATCATTGCGCAACATTCCCTGAATCGGCCCCGGCTGCAGGATGACCAGTTCAATACTTCTTGCATTGCACTCGACGGGAGGCACGGTGAAAGAGTAAAAAGGGAAGCTGACGTATCACGTCGCACTATGTCCAAGGAGAGCACGCCATGCATTACCGGCCGCGTATCAAGACTGCACTCTCGCCTCTCGCCCTTTTACTCATCATTCTGATCTCTCAATCCCTGTTTGGCCAAGTCACCTCCGGCACTATTTCAGGATTTGTGAAGGACCCAAGCGGCGCCTATGTGAAGGGGGCGTCGGTAACAGTCGAGAACCCAACGAATGGATTGACCCGTACAGTCACCACGTCGGACAGCGGAGAGTTCGTATTTCCGGGTTTATATCCTGGAACCTACACCATCAAGGTTGAATCGCAGGGCTTCTCGAAAATGGAGAAGTCCGGATTCGTTCTGAGTGCCGCGGGTAAGCTGGACGCCGGCGAACTCACGCTCTCAATGGGGGCCGCAACGGAGTCCGTCAATGTTACAGCCGACGCGGGCCAGGTGCAGCTGCAATCCAATTCCGGCGAACGTTCCGATCTCATCAGTAGTAAGCAATTGAACGACGTCGCAATGAACGGCCGAAATGCTTTGGACTACATGAAGCTGATTCCCGGCGTGACGAGCAGCTTCAACGGCGCCGTTTCGGGTACTGGTGGCGCCGATGCGTTCAATATCAACGGAACGCGCGCGAATCAACATGAATTTACGATTGATGGCGCCTCGAATATCGATACGGGAAACAATGGTGGCACACACGTGACCATCAATACCGACGCGATCGAAGAGATGAAAATTCTCACGTCCAATTACCAGGCTGAATTCGGCAAGGCCGCGGGCGGGCAGATTGCGATCACAACAAAAGGTGGTACCAATCAATTTCACGGCAACGCGCGGTTCTTCCATCGTAACGAAGGAATGAATGCCAACGACTGGTTTGCAAACAACAACGGAACGCCTATCGCCAAGTATCGATACAACTACATCGGTTATCAGGTTGGCGGACCGATTAAGAAGGACAGGCTGTTCTTTTTCTGGGGTCAGGAGTTTTATCGGCAATTTATTCCAGTGAATGGAGTCGCACAGTTCTACACGCCGACTGCGCTTGAGCGACAGGGTGATTTTTCGCAATCTACCGACGGAAACGGGAAGCCGATCGTCCTCGCGGGGCCGGGCATTACGGGCAACAAGATCGATCCCAGCGTGATCAACCCCCAAATGCAAGCCCTCCTTAACTTGTTTCCTCTGCCAAACGTGGACGGGTTTGGTGTTAATGGGCAGAACTATAATTTCTCGCAAGCGTTGTCGGCACATGACCCGCGCCGTGAAGACATTTTGCGGGTGGACTTCCAGGTCAATGGCAGCAACCGGCTCTATGGTCGGTGGGTACACAACTCCGATACCAACACATCTCCATACGTTCCATTCCCAGGTCCATTCGGCATTTTCGCGTGCTCATCTCTGATTCAGTTCGAAGGCGGATGCGTACAGGAGCACCCAGGGTGGAATTTCTCGTTGAACCTGGTGAGTACGATTACGCCCACCCTGCTCAACGAATTTTCAATAGGCCCGAGCCACACGCTGTCGCTTGCAGAGAGCGTCAATGGCAATGTGTCGCGCGGCAAAAATGGCCTGGAAAATCTGGGATTGCTATTTCCGCTGAGTCCGGACGAATCGATTCCCGACCTAGGCTTTGGTGGACTCGACAACGTGAATTTGCCGGGCAGCTACTTTGGCGGTACTCCCTGGAAGCAGTCGAATACCACCATCAACGTGAATGACAATGTCACTTGGGTGTTGCATAACCACACGCTCAAGGGCGGAGTCTTCTACCAGCGCAGCCGGAAGGACCAGCCTGCGTGGGGCAATATCAATGGGCAGTTCGATTTTCAAACCGGGCCGACGAGCGGTGGAAGCTGCCCGGGAGGCGTTGGAACTTGTACGCTTGGAGATCCATTCGCCAGCACTTTGATCGGCGAGTTCAATGGCTTCAGCCAATCGACTGCACGGCCGCTGGGAAAATTCCGGTATAACCAGCTCGAGTTTTACATCCAGGACACCTGGAAAGTCACCCCGCGGTTAACGCTGGATTACGGAATGCGCTTCGCGTGGATTCCGCCACAGTACGATGACGACAATCAAATTGCCCTCTTTGATCCAGCATCCTACGATCCGGCGAATGCTGTAACCATCGATCCCAATACGGGCGCCATCATCCCGGAAGACGGTGGCAATCCGCTGAATGGCATGAGATTCGCGAACAACGGCACCTTGCCGAAGGGGGGATGGGATAGCCGCGGGATCATGCCAGAGCCGCGTATAGGTTTTGCTTACGACGTATTCAGCAATAACAAAACCATTCTCCGTGGCGGTTTTGGAATGATGCACGACCGCACCCAGGGTAACTTGATCTTCAACACCGTCTTCAATAACCCTGCAGTTGTACAAACCGCGTCCGTGTCAGCTAACAACGTCGTCAATCTTCCCACGCTGCAGGGCTCGTTTGGCAACGGAGTGCTGTCGAATGTGTTGGGCGCGTCGAGAGACGGCAAGGTTCCAACGGTGTATAGCTTCAGCCTCGGAGTACAGCATGAACTGGGTCGAGATATGACCCTCGATGTGGCGTATGTCGGGACGATGTCACGTCATCTTGTAACGTCGCGCGACATCAATGCGATCCCTTATGGGGCGGCTTTTAGCAAAGATGTTCAAGACCCGAACTGCGTAGACAACCAGGATCCTGCGCAACCAGTTTTTCCCGGTGGTGTTGTACCGGATGTTCAGCCCGGACTTCAGCCGGAATACGCTGCGGCAGGTTTCAATTTCAACGGGTTCTGCACGTTTGGTTATCACAACTTCACGTCTGCGTTCCTGGTTCCTTACAAGGGGTATGGCCAGATCGCGTACCTGGAATTCAACGGGACATCCAACTACAACTCATTGCAGGTTTCGTTGCAGAGACGGTTTAGCCAAGGATTGACGTTTGGCGCCGTGTACACCTGGTCGAAGTCCTTAGCCACGGCAAATTCTGACCAGGACACGCAAGATCCCTTCAATGCTCTTCTCGATTACCGTGCGACCTCGTGGGATCGAACGCACGTATTCGCTGCCAACTATGTCTACGACTTGCCAAGCGTTACTAAGCACTTCGGTGGCCCGAAGTGGCTCTCTTACGTTACAGACAACTATCAACTGAGCGGCGTAACTCAGTTTATGACCGGAACCCCGATTGACTTAAACAGCAGTTTCTCTTTCCCTCCAGGTAGTGTCACCGGGTCCAATCAATATGGCGCGTTGCCGTTTTATTACAGCCTCGACGACAGCGGAAATCCGATGCTGCCTGCGATCGGTGCTCCAAATCGCGGATCACGGGACACGCTTCGAACCGGTGGAATGCAGAACTGGGACATGTCTTTGTTCAAGAACATTCCATTCGGAGAGAGATACTCCATTCAGCTTCGGCTGGAGGCTTTCAACGTCTTCAACCATCCAAACTTCAATGACAAAAACTATGGCGCCAATGTGACAGGTCCGTGGGCCTATACCAGCCCAACAGATCCCTTAACAATCACCAAAAATGATAACTGGGGAACGTACTCGGACACATACTCCGGAGCCGGCGGCTTCCGGGTTCTGCAACTTGGCGCAAAGTTCTATTTCTAACTTGAATGATCAGAAACGCCCGCGCTGATTGCCGCGGGCGTTTTTGTTTTGTTGCGCACTCAAACTGGGGACCGGTTGATTGGACTACCGATCGCGTGGGCCTACCCTATTTGGGTTCACCGCGAACCGCTCGACGTAGGATCACAAGGTAAAATCGAAGCTGTTGTGGAAGCCCGGCAGCACGCGCGTGGCTCAGTTGGTTAGAGCGCTACCTTGACACTCTACTCAGAATCGTAAAATCAAAGAGCTAACGGGCCCAATCGAAGCGTTTTCAGGCACCACCAGAGCACTCAGTTCCCGCATGATCGCCTTCTACGCCTCGCAATCGTAACAACATGATTTTTCCGCCGCCCGCCCCGTTGGATCCGAAGCGTACCGTTCAAAATCAGAGATGAAAAGGTCTGTTATCCGACGAGCGTTCATTGAAGAAGAAACCGTGCTTTGGTTGTCCAAAAAAGGCCGCCCGGCACCGATTCTTGACAAGTAAGGCACTCGGGCATACAAGGTGGGCAACAGTAACCGGTTCAGAAATTGGTTACAGCGAATGATCATTCTTGGCAGCTCCGTGTTTTCCGCAGGCAGCTTATCGAAGCATGGTTGTCACCCTAAGAGCCCGAGATCTGCGAGAGCCTCGAGAGAGGAATTTAATTTCTCCATGCCGCGGAGAATGCTATGACGATCCCGCGCACGCCCGGTTTCCTTGTTCTCATTACATTCCTTTCTTGTCTTGCGACGGCTCAGGACACCGCATCCCTTACCGGAACGGTACGAGATACGACGGGCGCAGTCTTGCCAAGGGCGAGCGTCGTCTTAAGCAATACGGCGACCGGTGCAATGCGCAGACTCGAGACAAATTCCGATGGCGAATATCTCGCGGCTGCTCTACCTCCCGGACAATATGACATTTCTGTAGTTGCGACTGGTTTTCGAAAGTATCAAGCGCGCGGTGTGACACTACGTGTAGCTCAGAAATCTCGGATCGACATTACTCTCCAGGTTGGCGACGTCAACAGCGAAGTAACCGTGCTTGGCGAAGGCCTAGCCAAGGTGAATACCCAGAGTTCTGAGTTGTCCGGAACTATCACCGGCAGGGAGATTACCCAACTCCAACTTAACGGGCGCAACTTTACGCAGCTGATTATGTTGGTACCGGGCGTGAGCAATCAAACCGGACAGGACGAGGGCAGAGTCGGGGTAGAAGGAAGCATCAATTACAGCGTGAACGGCGGCCGCACTGAAAACAATAACTGGGAGGTAGACGGCGGCGATGTAATGGACAACGGCAGCAATTTCTCTCTCAATGTCTATCCCAGCGTGGAAGCGATCGATGAAGTCCAGGTCTTGACCTCAAACTACGGTGCCCAATATGGCAAGAACGCCTCCGGAACCGTGGAGGTGGAGCTCAAGTCTGGCACGAATCAATTTCATGGCGAGGCATATGAGTTCCTGCGCAACGAGGTTTTCAATGCGCATGATTACTTTGATCAGCCGGGCGCACCGAAGTCGCCCTATAAAAAGCACGAGTTCGGCTACACCTTCGGAGGCCCAATCTGGAAGAACCACACCTTCTTCTTCGG
>Ga0105241_10002806_pt1 | contig 13036 bp, 10 predicted proteins | sample KBSC64metaG_FD_80422 | JGI IMG/M metagenome (GOLD analysis project Ga0105241, IMG submission 80422) | Corn rhizosphere microbial communities from Kellogg Biological Station, Michigan, USA - KBS C6-4 metaG | ecosystem: Host-associated > Plants > Roots > Rhizosphere > Soil | place: Michigan, USA... | reverse complement strand
CTGTTGCCAGGTGGTCTCGGCAAATTGCAGAGGTTTGAGTTCGGGTACTTCAAACCCGGCTGCATGTAGCAAGTCGCTGGATTTCGGCCCCGCGATTCCAATGCTGGCCTGGCGGTCAGTGACATCCTTCACTTCCACGTCGTCCATGATGATGTACTTATCGAAAACGGCAAGAATCTTCTCGACCTGGACCTGATCCGTGTCGACCAGCAGCGCTTCTCCCCGGTTGTAGGCGTACAAGTCTCCGAGAATGTGCCCCTGGGGATTGAGCAGAAAAGCGTAGACGCCATATCCGGGCTGGAGATCGCGGATGTTGTTGGTGACCATACCGTTCAGCCAGCGCGTCCGGTCACTGCCAGTGAGCGAGATCCTGGAGCGCGAACTGAGGTCGTAGATGCCGGCTTCCGAGACGAGCGCGCGAAATTCACCCGCTACGTCGCCAAACTGGGCTTTCGTCGGGTGGGTCGAAGAGTCTACGCCCTCGTGATGTACCGTCAGACTCATTGTTTGTCCTGATTTGATTATAGCGGAGTGATAACGTGGCGCGGGGCTGCGAGAGCGGTTAGAGGGCAGTCGTCCATGCCTGTGTTTGCTTTGTCGCGGACGTGAGCTTCCGTCGCCCAATGCCCGAATGACAACCGCCTACCGAGTTGATAATCTTCCACCCGTGAGCCCAAAGAAGCGCATCGCCATCATTCCGGGGGACGGGATCGGTCTAGAGGTCCTTGCCGAGGCTGTGAAGGTTATCCAGGCATCGGGCGCTGATGTCGAACTGACTCATTTCGACTGGAGCGCGAACCGTTATCTGGCCGACGGCGTCACCGTCCCGCCCGACGGGTTCGCAATGCTCGAGCGCGATTTCGATGCCACCCTGTTAGGCGCGTTCGGCGATCCCCGCGTGGCCTCGAATATCCATGCCAAGGAAATTCTCCTGGGAATGCGCTTCAAGATGGACTTGTACGCCAACGTCCGTCCAGTGCGGTTGCTCGACGCTTCGCTGTGTCCACTGAAAGGCATCGAGCCCAGGGACGTCGATTTTGTCGTGGTGCGCGAGAACACAGAAGGCGTTTACGTGGACGCCGGCGGCGTGTTCAAGCAGGGCACGCCGGACGAGATCGCGGTGCAGGAGGATATCAACACCCGCAAGGGGGTCGAGCGGGTCATCCGCTACGCTTTTGAATATTGCGAGCGCCATCAAAAGCAGGATGGAACGGCACGCAAAAGCGTTCTCATGTGCGACAAGTCAAACGCCATGTCCCATGCCGGCGGATTGTGGCAGCGTGTGTTCAAGGAAGTGAGCCGGGAGTATCCGCAAATCACTCCGCAACACATGTACGTGGACGCACTCTGCACCCAGATGGTGCGTGATCCGCGACAGTTTGACGTGGTCGTGACTAATAATATGTTCGGCGACATCATCACCGATCTCGCTGCCGCATTGCAGGGTGGGCTGGGCATGGCTGCCAGCGGGAATATTCATCCTGGAAAGACGTCGATGTTCGAGCCCGTACATGGATCGGCGCCGCCGCTGGCAGGGAAGAATGTGGCCAATCCGTTGGGAGCGATCTTGACGGCCGCGATGATGCTGGCGCATGTCGGATTGACGGGTGAGGCGGCGAAAATCGAAGCTGCGGTTCTGCAAGCGCTGAGAGAAAAGAAAACCACGCAGGATATCGGCGGCAGCCTCGGCACACGAGAAGCAGGCGAGTGGGTCGCAAAACAAACCACCCAGCTGTCCACCTCAGGCTGACAAATCAGGGTTTGATCCGTGGAGATCCGCGTAAATCCGTGGCTCGAATTTGTGTTTAGCGCCGCCGGCCTATTATCAATGCCAGTTCCCGCCACTTCCAATGGCAATCCACATCACTGAAGCCAATCTCGCGCAGCCACTTCAGTTGAGTTTCCACATCGAGCAACTTGTTGGAAGCGTCTTCGGTCTCGACCGTATACCCGATGCGGTGCAAGAATTCTTCGTGTAGTTCGGGTGTCACTGAAGCTACGTGCTCGAGATTACAAAAGACGCCGCCGGGATTCAGCCGGGCGTAAATCTCCGTGTAAAGTTCCCGCTTGCGTTCGTGGATGAGATGATGAATGGCGAAGCTTGAAACCACGGCGTCGAAGCTACCGAAAGCCGGGAGTGGATTTTCAAGATCGTGGGCGGTGACGCTGACGGACGGATCACCGGCGAAACGCTTACGGGCAGCCTCCAGCATGGCAGGAGAGAAGTCAACAGCCACGGCAGTCGCGTCGGGATGGCCTGATTTCACCAAAGCAAGCAGGCGTCCGTCGCCCGTGCCGAGATCGAGTATGCGCTTTACCGTCGATGGAATGAATTCCAGAAGAGTAGATTCGCCTTCAACCCGGTGCGGGATCGAGTCAGCGCGTTCCAGGTAACCCAGTGCGTGATCGGTATAGGTCCAGAGATTAACTCCCATGGGGAAAGTATAAACTCATATCCAATGGTGAAATTGAAGACCCACAAGCCGCCTTTCGCGTCGATTTTTGCATTGATTCTGTTTTTTCTGCTGGTGGCGCTTAACGTATCGGCCCAGGAAGAGAAGCAGAAAGCCGCGAGCGAGTCGCCTGCGACCACACATTCAACACCGGCAACGACTACCAAACCAGCGGTTGAACCCAAGATATCGCCGCAGGAGGCGGAGAAACTCTTTCGCTCGGTGGATGAGATTCTCACCTTCGCGAGCAAAGATACTTTGTTTCCCATCAAGCATGAGGTCAAGCGCCAGTTAATTGGCCGCGACGAAGTGGAGGCCTACGTCAGCAAGCACACCAGTGAAGACGAAGACGCCAAGCGTTTGCGCCGCTCGGAGTTGGTGCTCAAAAAATTCGGACTGCTGCCGAAAGACTTCGATCTGGGAAAATTTCTGGTGGTACTTCTGAAAGAACAGGTCGCGGGTTACTACGATCCCAAAACCAGGACGGTGAATCTTCTCGACTGGCTGGGGGCCGATCAGCAAAAGCCGGTGCTGGCGCACGAACTGACGCATGCGCTGCAGGACCAGTCCTTCAATCTTGAAAAGTACATGAAGCCCGCTGACACCGACCTGTCCAAAAAGAAAGAAGTAAACGCCGAGGACATCGAGAATGACGAAGTCAGCACCACCAGACAAGCGGTAGTGGAAGGCCAGGCCATGGCCGTTCTGGTCGACTATATGCTGGAGCCGATGGGACTTTCCATGAAAGACTCGCCTCAGGTGGTCCAGTCTTTGAGGGACGGAATGCTGGTCGGGACTGCGGACGCCGTGGAATTCCACAACGCCCCGATCTACCTGAAAGAGGCCCTCACTTTTCCTTATCGTTACGGTATCGACTTCATCGCTGAACTGGAAGTGAAGGGCGGAAAGGAAAAGGCGTTTGCCGATCTGTTTCGGAATCCGCCACGAACCACCCGGCAGATCATGGAGCCCAAGACTTACCTATCAGGAGAGCATCTTGAGCCGATGCAAGTGCCTGACTTTCGCCAAGTCTTCAAGAATTACGATCGCTTCGATGTGGGCGCGGTGGGGGAATTTGATGTGGCGATCCTGATCGATCAATATGGCGGCGCCGAGCTTTCAAACAAAATGTTTCCTCATTGGCGGGGAGGGTACTACTATGCGGTCCGGCCCAAGGGCGATGCTGCGGCGCCTCTCGCGTTGCTTTATGCCTCGCGTTGGTCGACTTCGGAAAAGGCCGCGAACTTCGCCGCCATCTACGCCAGTGCGCTCAACAAACGATACTTGCACGTTCGCGATGTTCCGGTGGACGGCAAAGAACCCGCGATCAAGACTGAAGCGTTGGATCACCTGACGGGCAAGCGCTCGTGGCTGACCGAGGATGGGCCGGTCGTCATTGATGTGCAGGGCGATACCGTTGTGATCACCGAGAGTTTCGATGAAGCCACGACGGACAGGCTGGAACAGGCAGTGTTTGGTAGCGCCGCGACGGCTGCCCGGTAGCTTTCTTGCCTGTATAATCGTGGTTCTGTCTTGCATCGAATAAGCCATTCGATAACGTTCTTTCGAGGGGAAACTTGCCACAAGCGGAAATCGGAATCATAGGCGGCAGCGGGCTGTATTCGATGCCGGGTCTCTCCAGGATAAAAGAGGTAAAGCTGAAGACGCCGTTCGGCGCGCCTTCGGACGCTTACGTTCTGGGCACGCTGGAAGGCCGTAAAGTCGCTTTCCTGGCCCGCCACGGACGCGGACACCGCATCCTTCCCAGCGAATTAAATTTCCGCGCCAATATTTATGGTTTCAAGCAATTGGGCGCAGAGCGCATCGTTTCAATTTCTGCTGTGGGATCGTTGAAGGAAGAGCATAAGCCGCTGGAGTTCGTCATTCCCGACCAGTTCTTCGATCGTACCCGGCATCGCGTCGACACTTTTTTCGGTAATGGGATCGTTGCCCACATCGGTTTTGCCGATCCGATCTGTCCGCAGCTTGCACAGGCTGTCGATGGCGCCTGCAAAAAAGCGGGTGTGATCGCCAAGCGCGGCGGCACGTACGTCTGCATGGAAGGCCCGCAGTTTTCGACCAAAGCGGAATCGAACGTCTATCGCAGTTGGGGCATGGACGTAATCGGCATGACCAACTTGCAGGAAGCCAAGCTGGCCCGCGAGGCCGAAATCTGCTACGTGACGGTTGCGATGGTCACCGACTACGACTGCTGGCATCCTCACCACGACTCGGTAACCGTGGATCAGATCGTCGCCGTGCTCCTGAAAAATGCTGAGAACGCGACACGCGTCGTGCGCGAAACGGTGTCCGCCATGCCGAAAGAGCGAAGCTGCAAATGCGGATCAGCGCTGGCTCACGCCATTCTTACCGACCGCAGCAAGATTCCAGCGGCTACCCGTCAGAAGTTGAAACTCATCCTCGATAAATATCTGAAGGCCAAGAAAGCATGAGCATCGTCGTAGTCGGTTCAGTTGCATTCGATACCATCGCCAGCCCCTCGGGAAAAGTAGAAGGCGTACTCGGTGGCGCGGCCACGTATTTCGCTTTGTCTGCCAGCTACTTCACCGATGTTCGCGTGGTCGCAATCGTGGGCGAGGACTTCACCGCCGAACACGAGAATGTCCTGAAGAAACGTGGAGTCGATACTCGCGGCATTGAACACGCGAAAGGGAAGACCTTCCGCTGGGGCGGGCAGTATCTCGACAATCTGAACGAGGCCAAGACCGACTTCACCGACCTCAACGTGTTTCAGAACTTTCAGCCCCACATACCGAGTCACTATCAGGATTCGCAGTTTCTGTTCCTGGCGAACATCCAACCTGATTTGCAGGCCATGGTTCGGCGGGAGATGAAGACGGCGCGCCTCACCGGCGGCGACACCATGAATTATTGGATCAACACCGCCCGCAAGCAGTTGGCTGAAACCTTGAAACTGGTTGACGTGTTGTTGATCAACGATACGGAAGCGAAAAGCCTGGCGGGTGAGAGCAACCTGCCGCGAGCGGCCCAGAAAGTATTGGCGATGGGTCCAAAGGCTCTCGTCATCAAACACGGAGAGTATGGGGCGACGATTTTCTTCCGCGAAGGAGCATTCGGGATCGGCCGCCATCCTTTTCGTGCGCCGGCGTTGCCGATCGACGAAGTGAAAGATCCGACTGGCGCCGGCGATTCCTTCGCCGGCGGGTTCATGGGATACATCGCGTCCCAGGAAGAATTGAACCGCGAGGTGCTGAAGCGCGCTCTTTTCTACGGTGGTGTGATGGGATCCTTCGCGGTGGAGCGTTTCGGTACTGATCGGTTGCAGTCGCTCACTCGCGAAGAAATTGACGAACGCTTTCAAATCTTCCGCGAGCTGACCCATCTGGAATGAAAGCACAGCCGATCCGGCGATGGGACCGCGAAATCGCCCTGCTGGCGTGGCTGACCACATGCGCTTCCGTTCTTTCGTTCTTCTTCTATTTCCATCGCGGAGAGATACTGCTCTACGGCGATGCCGTCGCGCACATTAACATCGCACGCCGCGTTTTCGATTCCCGCACCCCCGGATTACTGCAACTGGGGACGGTCTGGCTGCCTTTGCCCCACCTGCTGATGATTCCATTCCTGCTTTCCAACTGGATGTGGAAGACCGGCGCGGGCGGATCGCTTCCATCCATGATTGCCTACGTGTTTGGGACAGTCGGAATATTCCGCCTGGTCCGCGACGGGCTTGCTTCGCCGGTGACCTCGGGCGCACCAACACCGATGGTCAGAGTTGCGGCCTGGCTGGCTGCGCTTGTCTATGCCGCCAATCCAAATCTGATTTATCTGCAAGCTACGGCGATGGGCGAACCGCTCTACCTTGCGTTGTTCATCTGGTCGGTGGTCTATTTCAGCGCGTTCGTCAGGCACTCCGCGCAAGTGGAAGACAAGCCCCCGGGGCGATCGTCGTCACTTGTAAAGTGCGGAGCCTGCCTTGCTGCGGCTTGTTTGACGCGGTACGACGCCTGGTTTTTAGCGGCTGTAATGTGCATCGCTGCAGTGGCCGTAGTGCTAAGGACGAGATCACATGCCCAAAATCTGAAGATCCAGTTTGGAAAGTTTCTTGTCCTTGCGGCTGCAGCGCCGGTGTTGTGGCTCGGATACAACACGATCGTCTATCGCAATCCGCTGGAGTTCGCCAACGGCCCTTACTCTGCCAGGGCAATCGAACAGCGAAGCACAGCAACATCGCATCCGGGAAGTCACGACCTCCAAACTGCATTCAGCTATTTCGTGAAGTCCGCGGAACTGAATATGTCATCCGAGCGTGGGCAAAAAATATGGATATTGCTCGCCCTGGCAGGAGCGATCGCCAGTCTCTTTCTTGGAGATCGAATTTGGCCGCTGCTGCTGCTCGGAATTCCGCTGCCGTTCTACGCACTCTCCGTCGCCTATAGCGGCGTGCCAATCTACGTACCGGTATGGTGGCCGTTCTCTCATTACAACCTGCGTTATGGGTTGGAGCTGCTTCCTGCGTTCGCTGTCTTTACCGCGATCGCTCTATACTTCGCCACGAAATTTACGCAAAAGCGATGGTTCAGCCTTGTGATGGCGGCCGCAGGACTTATCTTCGTAATCGCCAGCTACGCTTCGATCTGGTCTGCGCCAGTGTGCTTTCGCGAAGCGCTGGTCAATTCCAGAGGACGAATTGCCCTGGAGCGCGAACTCGCCGACTTTCTGAGAGTTCTGCCTCCGGATTCAACGTTGCTCATGTATCTCGGCAGCCATGTGGGCGCGGTGCAACAAGCCGGGGTACCGTTGCGGAGGGTGATTAACGAGGGCAATCACCGCACATGGAAGCAGCCCGTAGATCAGGACGGACTATGGGAGCGCGCGCTGGCTGATCCATCGAAATACGCAAATTTTGTCATCGCTTTCGAGGGCGATGCGGTTTCGAACCAGGTAAGGAAGGAAGACTTGATTCCGCTCGCGGTCATTCATTCCTCTGACGAGCCGAAGGCGACAATCTACCGGACTCGAGCTCCGTCGAGGTAATCATCTGCGTTAACTTGCCAACGCCGGAAGCCGTCAGCCCCGCAGTTTTCCGGTGATAAAATCCAGCCACTCAGGTTCCCATGCCGGCGATGCAACACATCTACGCGGTCATTCAGAGTGAGATGTCCACAGCTGGGATATCCCTGGTGCGCCTGATGCTGGCTGCACTGCTGGGAGGCGCCATCGGACTGGAGCGCGAGTTTAAACACCGTCCCGCAGGCCTGCGCACGAATCTCTTCATCTGTCTGGGCGCTGCGATGTATACCTTGCTTTCCGACGCGCTCGCGGTTGAGCATCTGGGCGACCACACCCGGATTGCGGCGCAGATTATTCCAGGCATCGGATTCATCGGTGCCGGCTCGATCCTGCACAATCGCAACAACCTGATTACGGGAATCACTTCGGCCGCCACGCTTTTCGTGGTGGCGTCGGTCGGCATGGCCGTGGGCGGCGGACTTTATCTGACGGCAATTTTCGGTACCGGTCTTATTCTGCTTTGCCTGTTCCTGCTGGGAAATGCCGAGCAGAAACTCAATCTCAAACTTGCGGTGCACAGCTACGAAGTGACCGGGCGCAGCGCGGATGACATCAAGGCAGAAGTCAACAGCGCGCTGGAGTGTATCCACGGCATGATGGAAAACATACACGTTGCCGAGACCCGGCAGCATGTGCGGCTTCAGTTCGATCTGGAGGGAACGCACAGGGAACAGCAACAAGTTCTAGCGGCGTTGAAGAAGTCCTCTGTTCTAGAGAGCGTTATTCCACTCGGTTTGGTGCAGCCGGAATGACGTCGTCGGAACCAGCCGTTCCTTTCGTGAAGGCCAGTGCGTGCGGCAATGACTTCCTGATCATCGATGGCTTATATGTTCCGGCCGATATTGCGGAGTTCAGCAGACGAATTTGCGATCGCCACCGCGGCGTAGGAGCTGATGGCGTGGAGTGGCTGTTTCCGGCAACGGACGCGGACACTCAGGCGCGCCTGATCAATGCTGATGGTTCGGAAGCGGAAATTTCCGGTAACGGTACACGCTGTGTAGCGGCGTATCTTTTTGCAGAGCAATCTGGCTCAGACCGCGCCCAGGAAACGTTCCTGATTGGTACGGGTGCGGGGGTCAAGTGCTGCACGCTGACGAGTCGAAACGAGTCGGTCTATGAGTTCGAAACTGCAATGGGCGAGCCAGATGTTGGCAGCGCATATGCGCTCCAATTAGGGGCGGGCCCGGTGATGGGTGTTCCGGTCTCCATGGGAAATCCCCACTACGTCGTTTTCGTGAAGGAATTCACTTCTGACTGGCAGACCCAGGCAGCCGAGATCGGTCGTCATTCTGCGTTCGAATATGGAGTGAACGTTGAATTGGTCATTGTCAAAGATAAGAGTAACGTCGAAGTGAGATTCTTCGAACGTGGAGTAGGCGAGACCCAGTCTTCGGGGACGGGTTCGTGCGCGTCTGCTGTTGCGGCGATTGCGACAAAACAAGTGCAGTCTCCGGTGCGGGTTCATGCCCCGGGTGGAATGCAAACCGTCCGCTGGGAGAAAGAGATTTTTCTTCGCGGCTCGGCGCAACTGGTGTGCCGCGGCGAGTTTTTCGTTTGAGCTTTTGCGGGCCTGGCATTTAGTTCACGATTACAAATGGCTTCGGTTCCTAAAAACGTTCGCATCAAGCCGCCGGCGCTGCAACCGGGAGATACCGTTGGAATCGTCGCTCCGGCGAGCAACGTCAAACCCGCAATGCTGGAAGCAGGGTGCCGTGCCTTGCGCGACCTGGGATACAAGCCCCTCTATTTCGATTCCATTCTTGAGCGCGATCTCTACTTCGCCGGGTCCGTGGAGCGCCGCACGAGGGAACTGGAAGAAATGTTTGTGCGCGACGAAGTGCGCGCGATTATTTGCGCGCGTGGCGGATATGGTTCGAACTACCTGCTGAAGGCCCTCGACCTGAAAAAGATTCAATCCAACCCCAAGATTTTCGTTGGATACAGCGATCTCACCAGCCTGCTTACCTATTTCACGGATGCCGCTGGCCTGGTCACATTTCACGGTCCCATGGTCGCCAAGGATTTTGCCGATCCGAATGGCATTGATCTGGATTCGTGGGGGCGTGCCTTAAACGGATCTTCAGAATGGCCGCTGGAGTTGGATTCGGACGTGAAGCCGCTGGTGCCAGGATCTGCCGAAGGAATTCTCTATGGCGGATGTCTATCCATTCTTGTGGCATCTCTTGGCACGCCTTACGAAATTCAAACCGCCGGAACCATCCTTTTTATCGAGGACATCGCCGCCAAGCCTTATCAGATCGACCGTATGCTTATGCAGTTGAAGCTGGCCGGAAAATTGACTGAGGTTCGGGGCATTGTTTTCGGCGAGATGGTAGATTGCACACAGAACAAGGATCAAAGTTATAGTTTGCAGGATGTAATCCTGCGCGTGGTTGGAGACCTGGCTGTACCCGTGGCTTTCGGTTTACGTTCCGGGCACGTTTCTCGCGGCAACATCACACTGCCTTTCGGGGTGCGTGCGGCTTTGAAGGTTTCAGTGAATGCGGTACGTCTCGAAATAAAAGAAGCAGCCACAGTACTGGCGGCTTCCTCGCGATCGGCAGGGTGAAAGTCATCACAACTTATGAGCGATAGCAAACACATTCATCTGATCGGAATCTGCGGCACTGCCATGGCCTCGCTGGCGGGAATGCTCAAGCAGCGGGGTTATCGAGTCACGGGTTCCGACGCCGCGGCTTATCCGCCGATGTCGGATTTTCTGGCGTCGCTCGACATCCCGGTGGCCCAGCCTTTCGCCGCTGCCAACCTCGAGCCTCGGCCCGACATGGTGGTCGTCGGGAACGCCATCTCCCGGGGCAATCCTGAACTTGAATACATTCTTGACCAGCGTCTTCCGTTCTGCTCGCTACCGCAGATTCTGCACGACGAATTCTTGCGCGGCAAGGAAGTTCTGGTGGTGGCCGGAACACACGGCAAGACTACGACCACCTCGATGCTCTCCTGGATATTCCATAGCGCCGGAATGCAGCCATCTTTTCTGATCGGCGGAATCGCGGAGAATTTCGGCAGCAGCTTCCAGTTGGGACAGGGAAAACATTTCATTCTCGAAGGCGACGAGTATGACACCGCGTTTTTCGATAAGGGCCCGAAGTTCCTGCACTATTTTCCGGACGCAGTGATTTTGACCTCGGTGGAATTCGATCACGCGGACATCTACAAGGACCTCGACGCTGTGGAGACGGCCTTTAAGCGCCTGGTAAACCTTGTTCCGGGACGTGGCCGCATAGTCGCACTGGACACTGGAGAAAGTATCGAGCGCTGTCTGGCGAAGGCATTCTGTCCGGTGGAGCGTTACGGAAATAGCGAAGCGGCAACCTGGCGAGTGACCAATCTCCGGTTCGATCCATCGCGCACCACATGGACAGTTGTGCACAACGGCAAGCCCTGGGCCGACCTTGAATTCGCGTTAGCCGGCGAATACAACGTAATGAACGCGACCGCGGCAGCGGCATTAGCCTCCGGCTGCGGAATTCCGAAGGAACAAATTGTAGTTGCGCTCAAAACCTTCAAGAGCGTGAAACGCCGCCTGGAAGTGCGGGCGCAGGTGAACGGGATCACCATCATTGATGACTTTGCGCACCATCCCACGGCGATCGCAGGCACGCTGAAGGCGCTGCATGAGCGCTATCCGGGGGCCCGGCTATGGGCCATTCTGGAGCCGCGATCGAACACGCTGCGGCGAAATGTTTTCCAGAATGAATTGGCACGCAGCCTTGCAGTTGCCGATGAGATTGTCGTGGCCAACGTGTTTAAATCGGAATCAATTCCCGAACATGAGCGCATGGATGTGGCGGCGCTGGTGACCGACCTGCAGAAGCAGGGAAGGCGCGCACGCCTGGCCGCTGACGCCGATGCAATCGTGCAGACGGTCGCACCTGAAATGCGATCGGGAGACGTAGTCGCAATCCTCTCCAATGGCGGCTTCGGTGGGATCTACGAAAAGCTGCCCCAGCGGCTGAAAGCCCTGTCTGGAGGCGCATCGGGCAGCCACGCGATGAAGGTGTCCGCCAAAGCGTGAAGCGCTCGTCCAGGGCGGGGCTTGCGATTGCACTGACGTGCTTCCTCTGTGTTGTGCAGGCGACGAATTCGGCCAGAGCGCAGGATTCCCGGCCGGCTACGCAACCTGCATCGGTCCATTACATCGTTTCGTTAGCCGCTCAACCGGAACATCTGGTCAAAGTAAAAATTCTTCTCGGACCTGGAGCTCCTGAGCGCGATCTGCAACTGCCGGTGTGGAACGCTCTCTACCAGATCCGCGACTTCTCTGATTACGTGAACTGGGTCACGGCCAAAACCGCGGACGGGCAACCGCTCTCTATTCGGAAAGTGGACAAGGCAACCTGGCATCTCAGCGGCACGGGACAAGGCGCGGAAGTGGAATACGAAATACTGGCTGACCAGTCCGGCCCCTTTGGAGCGCAGCTGAATTCACAGCACGCATTTTTTAATCTGGCTGAGATTCTGATGTATCCCGTCGATGGACGCTCTTTTCCGTCCGAGATTTCATTCACCGACATACCCACGGGTTGGCACATTGCCACCGCGCTCGCGGTTTCAGGCGGCGGTTTTGCTGCCGAAAACTACGATCGCCTGGTGGATTCTCCAGTCGAGATTGGCGCGTTCCAGGAATCTGATTTTGACGAAGGCGGTGGGCACTATCGCGTGGTGGTTGATGCCGACCCTTCGGACTACGATATGCGCAAGATCGTCGTCATGCTGCGGCGACTCGTTTCCTCAGCAACGACTTGGATGGAAGATCGTCCTTTTCAGAGCTATGTGTTCTTCTATCACTTCCCGAGAAACGCCCCCGGAAACGGCATGGAACACGCCAATGGCACTGCCATCGATCTCAGTGCGCAGACACTCTCGGCTAATCCAGACGCCCTAGCCAGTCTTACTGGTCACGAATTCTTTCATTTGTGGAACGTTAAACGGATCCGCCCCCAGTCGCTCGAACCGGTTGACTACACGCGAGAAAATTACACTCGTGCTCTGTGGTTCAGCGAGGGCACGACCACCACGGCGGCAAACATCATTTTATTGCGGGCGGGATTGCTCGATGAGAACCGCTATCTCAAGAGCATTGCCGGTGAAATCGGTGAACTGGAGCGGCGTCCGGCGCATCGCACCCAATCGGTGGAAGAGTCCAGTCTGGATGCGTGGCTGGAGAAATACGATTATTACCGTCTGCCCACGCGCAGCATTTCCTACTACAACAAGGGAAACCTTCTTGGCGTCCTGCTCGATCTCCAAGTCCGCGAGGCGAGTCATGGGACCGCCTCGCTGCGAGATATCCTTCTTTGGATGAATGAACACTATGCGCGCAAGGGGGAGTTTTTCCCGGACACGGACGGAGTGCGCCAGTCTGCCGAGGCGGTGAGCCATTCTGCTTTGGGATGGTTCTTTCAGAAGTACGTTGCCGGCACGGATGAAATTCCCTGGGATGTTTTCTTCAAGACCGTGGGATTGCGTTTGGACAAGCGCGCCACTTTGATTGCGGACCTTGG
>Ga0105241_10002803_pt1 | contig 13046 bp, 6 predicted proteins | sample KBSC64metaG_FD_80422 | JGI IMG/M metagenome (GOLD analysis project Ga0105241, IMG submission 80422) | Corn rhizosphere microbial communities from Kellogg Biological Station, Michigan, USA - KBS C6-4 metaG | ecosystem: Host-associated > Plants > Roots > Rhizosphere > Soil | place: Michigan, USA... | reverse complement strand
TTCGGCTTCGACCTCTTGTACCCGACGGCTCGTTACGTGCAGGGCTTGACGCAAGCCACCTTGCCGTCCGCGGCCGCCCCGAACGACCCGACGAAGAACGTGCCGAATCCGCTGTACGTCGCCGCAGCGGGCAAGACGCGTCGCGATCCTTCTTTGGTGTTCTTGGCCGGTATCGTCGGTGTCCCGTGGCAGGATTTGGCCACGGCCGAGACGCTCAAAGACCCGAACAGCCTCAAGTACCTGACCGCGAAGGAAATGCGCGACAAGGGCGTTTGGCCGCTGCTGCTCGGCGACCCCGCGAATCCTGCGGGGCCCGTGCCGCCCACGGATCCCTTCATGCGTGAGACCACCGAGCCCCGCTCGGGCATGAACCCCGTAACGATGGATCCGATCGTCCCGCCGACCTCCAACAACCCGACGGCGAGCCCGATCAACGGTCACGAACAGAACATCCCGGACAAGGGCGACTTGCAGTACGCCTGCACGTTCAAACTGGGCAAAGAGCGCGTCTGCGCAACGGGTGACTCTGCCTGCGATTGTTCGCCGGATAAGGGCTCGATGCCCCCGACCTTGAACGCGGTCACGGCGTCGAACAGCCCGCTTTGCCAACCACCCGGTGGCGGTGGAGTGAGCGCGACGCAGTACTACGCCAAGGCGTATCCCGGCGCGCGCGAGCTCACGGTGCTTCACGATCTGGTCGACCAAGGCATCGTCGCCTCGATTTGTCCGAAGATCTCGGACCCGGCGCAGAACGGCAACCCCAGCTACGGTTACAACCCGGCCGTCGGCGCCATCATCGATCGCTTGAAGGACGCGCTGAAAGGCAAGTGCTTGCCGCGCCCGCTCGAGCAAACGTCGCCTGGTGGCCCGGTGGAATGCAAAGTGATCGAAGCCGTCGTGGGCTCTTCCTGCGACTGCACGCTGGAAGGGCGCGCTCCCGCGGTTGCCTCGATCTTGCCGGCAGTGCAACGCCAGCTCCAAGCCACCGGCGTGTGCGGTACGGGCTCGCTCCCGGCCTGCGACAGCATCTGCACCTGCGAGATCACGCAGCTCGAGGGTGACCAGGGCAACGCCTGCAAGTCGGGCAACGCTTCGCCCGCTGGCTACTGCTACGTCAACGATCCCGCCTCGCAGTTCCTCAAGAACTGCCCGGCGAATCAGAAGCAGCTGCTGCGCTTCGTCGACACCAGCACCGGTCAGAAGACTCCGGTGCAGGGCGCGATCGGCTTCATTGCGTGCCTTGGTGCCGCAGTCGGTGCCGATGTCACCCCGATCGGTGGCAGCGCGGGCATGTAAGCCCCGCTGAACAGAGCAACGCGAAGGCGGCGCGCTGGGAGAACCAGCCGCCGCCTTAGTGTTTTTGTGCTGTAATCCCGCTCAGCCGGATGGAAGCCAAGAAGACCATCCTCGTCATCGACGACGAGCCACACATCACTCTGGGTCTGAAAGATGCGCTCGAGTTCGAGGGCTTTCGCGTGCTCACCGCCGGCAACGGCAAAGATGGCGCGCAGCTCGCGCGCCAAGAGCACCCGCACGCGATCTTGCTCGACCTGATGCTGCCGGACGTGAACGGCTATCAGGTTTGCGAGGACGTGCGGCGCTTCGACGCGTTCGTGCCCATCATCATGCTCACCGCAAAAAGCCAAGAAGCGGACAAGATCCGCGGCTTGGACGCCGGGGCCGATGACTACGTCACCAAGCCCTTCAGCGTGGGCGAGCTGGTGGCGCGGATTCGCGCGATTTTTCGGCGCGCCAACCGGCCCACCGAGAGCGCGACGTTCAACATCGGTAAACACCTGGTCAACGTGGCGGCTCACACGCTCGAGCGGCCCGGCAAGCAACCCGAGACACTCTCTTTCTATGAGGTCGAGCTCTTGCGCATGCTTTACGAGCGCGCGGGCCAACCGGTGAGCCGTGAAGAGATCTTGAACAAGATCTGGGGTGTCGACGCGAATCCGACGAATCGCACCATCGACAACTTTATCGTCAAGTTGCGCCGCAAGCTGGAGAAGCACCCAGACAAGCCGGAGCACATCCTGACCGTCTACGGATTTGGCTACAAGCTCGTCGTGTGAGCCGGCGCCTCGGCGCGAACCAGCCTAAATTCGCTAGTTTCAGCGATTCTTGCACCGATGTTTGGTTGACGTCACACTCCGACCCGTGCAGGTTCTGCCCTGCCCGGGGGCGCGCCGCGCTCGGGGAACACACGGTCATGTCAGATATTTTGGGCCGGATCCGGTCGCTTCGTTCTAGCGTCCCGCTGCTCGTCTTCTGCGTCTGGTTCGTGGCCGCGTTCGGCATGATCGTTTGGGCGTGGGGTGTCGATCCGGTGATTTTTCCGACCCCTGATGAAGCGCTGTGTCGCCTGGCGGCCCGGTTGATTCACGACCACGGCACGCCGTTTTTGACGTTGCCCTTCGCGGACCCGGAGGATCTCGCGCATCCGCGGAATTGGCTTTCGCTCGGCGAGCGCGCAGTGCCCACGTACGCGCCCTTCTTGCTCTACGTGTACGGCTACCTGCTTCATCTCGGACGGGTCGGGTTGCTGCTCACCGTCGCGTTTCCCGCGAGTGCGGCGGGCGCGTTTGCTGCCGGCACGGCGAAGCTGCTCCCGAAGGGGCGACAGTGGCTGGGCTTGCTCGCCCCCGCGCTGGGCTTTCCCGCGCTATTTTGGCTGCTTCGTCCGTGGATGAATTTGTCGCCAGTGCTCGGTTGCCTGGCCTGGGGTTTCTTCGCTTGGGCCTCTTGGTCACCCACTAAGCCGGAGCGCGCCATCGCCGGCGCGTTCGCGGGGGTCGCCTTCGCGACTGCCATCCGTCCGGACTACGCGCCCTTCTTGCTGCTGGCCGGGCTGCTGGTGTTGCTTGCGGCGAGCCCAGCTTCGTGGCGCACGACGCTCACTTGCGGAGTGGTCGCGGGGGCGTTCGCGTTGGGCGTCAATCTGGCGCTGAACCGTGTCATCACCGGTCACGCGTTTCAGGCCGCCTATCAAATGTCAGTGGACCGCGAGTATGGCGCGCCCAGCAACACGAATCCCGTCGTGCGGATCCTCCAAACGCTGCTGACGCCAATGGGGTTGCCCGCGCCGCATGAGGCCGCGCGCGAGTTTCTCCGTTACTGCGTGTACATGGGGCCGGTGAGTTTGCTGCTCTTTGGGCAGGCCAGCATCGTGCCGCTGGTCGAACGCAAACCGCTGCTGGTGCGCTTGGCGATCGGAGCTTTGGTGCTGGTCGTGATCGCCTTCGCCATTTCGCGCATGATCCCGGGGCTCTACGGCTCGATGAAGGGCACTCCTGGCGTCTTTCACAGTATTCCCCGCTACATGAGCCCGATCTACCTGTTTGCGGCGTTGCCTCCGCTGTTGTTCCTCGGGGGGGCCAAGCGCGGGCCCTACTTGTATCTGGGGATACTCTTGGCGTTGGTCCTTGCCACGAGCGGCCTGTACGAAATCACTGTTCGTGAGGAAGGCTCGTTCGCCCGGCTACGCCCGTCGATGCGCTCGAAGGCGCTCGTGCTTCAGCAACTGGAGCTGATCATCCCGGGTAACTCGATCGTCTACAGCACCAGTGATGACAAGTCTTTGTGGTCGCGTTTTCGCGTCGGGCTAATCTCGGATCCGAAGCCCACCGCGGACTCGATCAATCGCGCTTTGGACGCGAAGATCCCCGTCTATTTCGTCGACTTCAATCTGACTTCGCCGGTGCGCGGGGTGCTGAACCAATTGCGTGCCAGCGGCTTCACGGTGGTTCAAGCGTTGCCCCGCCGTCACCTGTTCCGTGTCACGCGCTCGGCCGCGAACTGAGCACCGCCGCGCGAACTGGCTACAAGAGCTCGAGCACGTTTCGCGGATCGCAAGCGACCGTCTTCGCGTTTTGCGTGACTTGCCCGAGAGCCAGCCCCTCGGCGTCGATGCCCTCACGCGCGCGGCGCACTTCCAAGTGTAAGTGGACGATACCGGGGCTACCCGAGTCACCCACGTAGCCGAGAAGCGCGCCTGGCTTCAGCGGTTGGCCGTGCGCAAGCCCTGGGGCTGCGCTCTGCAAGTGCCCGTAGATGACGAGGTAGTCCCGCAGCGTGCTGCCCTCGCGCAGCGTGTGGTGCACGACCACGCTGTTGCCGAACAGGTGCCCCACCTCCAGCACTTCGGCGTCTCCCACTTGGTTCTCGAGCAGGATGAGGCGAACTTCGGTGCCACGTGGAGCGGCCAGGTCTACCCCGCCGTGCCCCACCGCGCGCAGCTCGGCACCGCGGCGTTGCTCGGCATCGGGCCGATCGAGATCGTAGCCACTGCCGATGACTGCCTGATCGGCGGGAACCGGAATGGGCAGCCGATACTTTCGGAAATCAGTCGGCCGCTCCGGGCGGCGCGCGATTTGATCGTAGACCTGGAGACGACCGTTGCGATCGTGATGGGCGTTTTGCTCCTCGGTGAGGAGCAGATTCGAGGTGTTCGGATCGGGGACTGGCACACACACGTTGCCATCTGGCAACGTGCCGCGAGGGCAGGGCGCCTCCGCAGGCGCACCGGCGCTCGCGCTCGGCCGAGTCAGCACGATGCGCGTCGTGGGCGCGTGCTGCCGGAGCTCGCCCGCGCGACTCAGCGCTGCGATCAAGGCGACGAGAAGCGCGCCGCGCACGATTGGGTCCATCTTCGAAGCCAAATTGACGATAGCCCAACGCTCGAGCGCAGTGCGAATAATCCCGGTAACCACGCGGTTTTCATTGCTTCTGTGGCCCTAGGTTGATAGGCCGAAGGTGCCGTGGTCCTCTCCGAAAAGCTGACGCCCGCTGACGCCGCGATCCTCGAAACATTCGTGGTGCCGCGCTACCTCTCCTTCTTCGGCGATCTGATGTTGGAGATGATCCTGGTTGGCGAGTCCGCGCGCATTGCACATTTGGGCTGCCGGACTGGCTACCCCGATCTCAAGCTTTACGAGCGCGTCGACGGCGTCGACATCGTGGGTGTCGATTCATCGTTGCCCGCGCTCGAGTTGGCTCGCAACAAAGCTGCAGTGCTCGGTGACGTGCGCATCGAGTATCGCATCGGTGAACGGCTGCCGCTCGATCTCGACGCGGGGATCTTCACGCACACGTTCGCGATCCATCCCATCTCCGGCCCGGAGGAGCGCGTCGCGCTGTTCCAGGAGATGAACCGCCTGATGTGCGAGGGCGGGCAGGCATTGGTGGCGCTGCCGCTCCGCGGATCGTTTCAAGAAATTGCCGATCTGTTCCGTGAATACGGCCTGAAGAACGACGACAGTGAGTTTTCGAAAGCGATCGAGAGCGCGCTCGAAGGTCGACCCAGCATCGAAACCCTCTCCGAGGAGCTAGAGCAAGCAGGCCTCGAAGACGTGGACGTCGAGATCCGCCAAACTCAATTGTCGTTCGATAGCGGCCGAGCGTTCGTCGAGGATCCGGTGAGCCGGCTTTTGATCTTGCCCGAAGTCCGCACCTGGATGGCGGTGAACGATCTCAAGAAACCGCTCGAGTACGTGCGTGACGCGATCGACAAGTATTGGTCCGAAGGCAAGCTCGAGCTGTCGCTCAACGTGGGCTGCGCGAGCGCTCGCAAGCCATAATCCGGCTCAATATTTGTACTGCCAGAGCAGCTCGACGCCCGTCCCGAGGTTGCCACCCTCCGCGCGCAGCGACCAATTTCGGCGGAAACGCCAGTCGATCGCACCACTGAATGCGGCCGTCGTGGCCGTGTCGGTGGGTGATGCAGCGCCCACGTTCTTGTAGCTGCCCTCGAACCACACCGTGTCGCTGAGTGGGTAAGCCGCTGAATAGCTGGAATAGACGCGCTGGTCGGCCGTGGTGCCGCTGCCCGCTTTGATCTCTAGACTGGAGAGGGGCGTGTTGGCGAGCAACTGGCTACCGATGTAACCGGCGCCCGCGCTGAGGCCCGCGGCGGCCTGGCTACCGGCGCCGTTCGTATTCGTCGTGCTGTTCGGATCATCGTTCGACGTGTTGAGGAGCGCGGCGATGATCTCGGCATCTCCGCCGTTGACGTGTGGATCACTGTCGTAGCTGATCGACGCCTTACGGAAAGTACCGCTCACGGTGGCGTAGACGACCAACTGCGGCACCTCGCAGCGCGCGCGGACTTTGAGCCGGGGGTCTTTCGGATCCCCGTTCGGATCGAAGCTGATCGTGCCATTTTCGATGGTGAACGCGCGGGGCAAGCCAGGCAGATTGAGCCGACCGCCGGGCGTGAGTTCGATGTCGCCACCCACTTGGAGCTCATTTCCGAGCACGATTTCCGGCGATCCAGAGATCGGCAAAAACAGATCTTGGCGCACGACTTTCACTCTGTTGCCCAACCCGAAGCGCATCCGCCACGGCAGTGACTCGCCATCGTCCGGCTTTTGGGGCTCGCTGAGTGGCTGCTGCACTTCGATGCTCGGGTTGGTGTTGAGCGCAATGAGCTCGCGAGTCCCCGCCCGCGGCAATTCGGCGGTCAAATTCGGAATGGTCAAGCCGACGAACATCTCGGTGGGCCGGCGCTCGAGATCGATACCGATTTTCTCACCGTTGAGCGTGGCTAGGGTCACGCCTTCGACCAACAAGGGCACGCCCTGCACCGTCACTTGCGCGTTGCCGTTCACGACCTTGAAATCTTCCACGCGGATGTTGCCACTGGCAGCGACGTTCTGGCGGTCGGCTTCCGCCGCCGCTTTGAGGCTGACGATCTTGATCAAGGTCGAGTTCTGTTGGTCGGTATTGGCCTGCGCGCGGAAGGAAACGTTTTTCATCCGCAATCCGATGCGCGCCAGCTGCAACGAGCCGTCGTGCATCCCGAGCGTGCCGGTGACCGAACCCGTCCAGTGCTGAGTGGCATTGGCCGCGAGATCGGGGGTGAGCGTAGCGCTCAGCTCGGTGTCGAGTTTTCCGCCAATTTCCGACAAAACGTCGCGCAAGAACGGCGTGAGCACGACAGCATCGACGTTGCTGGCCGTCAATTTAGCCGAGACGGGCAGCGTGTCGTCGATGCCCGGCACCACGCCCTGCCAGTTGATGGAGCTCTGCACGTGCGCGTCGAGCTTCCCGCCGCGGTCGTCGATACTGACGTCGGCCGAAAGTGAACGGCCGTCGGTGCGTGCTTGAATCACCGCGCTACCGACCTTCGCCCGTTCCACCAAGGCATCGCGTACCTCCACTCGCGCGGAGATTTGCGGTAGCGCTTGTCGGCGATCGAACATCACGGCGCCGTAAACTCGGCCGCTCACGCCTGACTCGGCAATCGTCGGGATCACGTTGAGTGGCAAGCCTTCGAGTGAAAGGCCCGCGCTGCCCGTCCACGCGGCGTCGGCGGTGAGCGTCGGGTGCACGAGCCGGTCCCACTCGGCGCGGCCACCGGCGCTGCCTTGTGCGACCCGCGTCCCCTGACAAGCGCGCGTACTCTGGCTGGGCAAGAACAATTCGGCGCGCGCACCGTACTGCCCGGTGCTCTTGTCGTAGTCGAGCTGACCGCAGACATCGAGCGGCTTGTCGCTCTCGTTTTCGCCGAGCCGAATTTGATAGAGCTCGATCTTGTCGCTGAAAATCGGCTTTTCCCAGGTGCCTTGCAGGGTGGCCTCGGTTCGCAATCGACCGGACACGCCGGCCGGAGCCAGTGGTGCCGGGAGCTGTTCGAGCGGGCGATCCTCGATCACGACTTTGGCGCGCAACGGCGTCGTCCGAAGCTCGGCCAGGAACTTCTGGCGGTCGCGCAGCGCCGTCGCCAAGTCGAGCGTCAGGCCGCCCGTCCCCGAGGCGAGTGCGCCGTGGTCGTCGTCGAGCTTGAGGGTGACCTCGCTCTCGCCCGTGTCCCCGTTGACCGACGCGCTGAAATGCGTGTCGACGTCGGAGAAGGCCAGGCTGTGGGCGCCTTTCGTCTTCGGCGCGAGCCCGATGTAGAGCCCGCTGGTGCTGGCGAGCAGGGCGGCGCTCGGGATGGCATTGGGTGCCGTGCGACTGAGCTCGAGGGTCGCGTTGGCCTCGCCTCGGATTTCGTTGACACCCGCGCTCGTCGGGATCGCGTAAGTGAGCAGCGCGAGCGGCACATGCTCGGCCGTGATCGTCACGTCGCCGGTGGCGTGCTCGAAGGTGGTCGCTTGCGTCAGGCTACCGTTCAATGCGGCGTGGACAGTTCCCGAGAATTGGCCAAAATCGTGCAGTTTTGCGCTGGTCTTCAGTGCGAGCTGGGGGCCGTCCAGGTTGGCGCTCAGGCTCAGCGTATCGATGCTGACGCCGTCACCTTGGCCCTTGTCCAAGCTCAGCTCGAGCTTTCCGTGTTGCGTTTTCTTGCTCGACTCGAGTTCCGTGTCGAACTGCAATTTGCCGGCGACGAGCCCGCGCGGCAAGCCGAGAGCGTGCGCGATGTCTGCCAGATCCAAATCGGATCCGTGCGCTGTCAGTGAAAGTGCGTCTTCGGTCAGCACGCCGGAAGCGGTGAGCGTTCCGCCTGCACCTTGCAGGCTCAAGCCGTCGATCGCCAAGCGGCCGCGCTCGAGATCGATTTGCCCGACCGTGGCGGTGAGCACCGCTTGATCACGCCGCACCTCGAGCGTGACGCGATCGAGGCGCGGCTTGCCTCGCGTGACCAAGGTTGCCTTGGCCGTGATCGCAGGTCCATAGTGGCTACTGATATTGGTCGAGATGACGGGCGCGGTGATCGGACCCTGAACTTTGGTGTCGAGTTCATCGAAACCCAAGGCGCCCGCGCGGAGGTGCTTCGATGCCACGTCGAAGTTCACGTTCAGGCGATTGGGCACATCGAGCGGACCCGTGGCGCGCCCAGAAATCATGCTGGAATCGATGTGGACCGGGCCATACTCGAAATCACGAACTGCCGCGGTGACGCGCGCATCCAGGCGATTTTTGACGATCTTTGCTTTGAGCTGCAGATCGGCGATGCCGTGCCCGTCGAAGTAGGGCTCGAGCCGCGGCGCTTGATGCAGATCGACGTGTTTGCTCTCGGCGTTGGCTTCGAGCGTGCCGTCGGGGTGAAGCGTCACCGTGAGTTTGGTCGGGATGCCTTGCTCGTGGACCGTCGCCTTGCCGTCGAACCCAATGAGCGAGCTGTAGGTGCCGGTGACATCGACGGGCGGCACGTCGAAGGATGCGATGGTTGCCGGTTTGGTGCTGCCGTTCAGATCGGCGAGCCAAACTCCATTGGCCTCGAACACGGCGAGCTTCGTGGTCGCGGCGATCTGGGTGCGGGGCAAGCCTGGCCACAATGACCTGAGATCGAGGTCGCGCCCGGAAATTTCCAGATCGGCGCCGGGCGTTCCAGACAAGCGAAGCTCGCCGCTGGCTTCCACTGGTGCGTCGCCGATGACGAACTTGGCTTGAGTTTGCAAACCGTGCAGGGTGCCTTGCGCTTCGACGTGAGCGCTGGCATCGGAGTGCAGCGGGTAGGCGGCCCAGACCGCGCGCACGTCTTCGGCTTTGGCGTGCGGCACGTCGAGCGTGATACCGAGCTTGGGGCTATCGATGTGAACCACCGTGCCCAGCTGAACATCGCCGAAATAGCCGTCGAAAGACGTGAAAACGCCGCCTGGCGCGCGCACGTGCACCGATCCGATGCCAGTGGCGTCAGCGCCGCCGAGGCCGCGGGCCACCACCGAGAAACGATCGACGTCGACTGCCGTTGCCTTCGCGCTACCGAGCACCGAGCCGTGCGCGGACGATGCCTCGGCTTCCAGAGTGGGCAAGCCGCCCAACGTCGAGCGCGCGTACGCGTGCCCGACCTCGATGGCTGGAAACCAGACTTTGAGCTCTCGTGAGCTGGCTGTGGCGACCCCGGCGCTCTTACTCGGTTGAGGAGTGAAGGCGTCAGCCAAGGTCGGCGCGCCGCTCTTCGTGTTCGGGGTGAGCGTCACGTCCGCGCGTTCCAGACGTGCGTGTTCGAAGCGCAGGGTGACGATGCCCGTGCCGAGCCAGGCTTTGCGACCAATGTCCGCAAAATCAGCCTGAATCGAGAGCGCGGTCACTGCCAGCACGACGCGCCCATCCGGATCGCGCACCGTGATCCCGCGCGCTCGTAGCTCGGTCGGTGAAATGTGATCGACCGCGTCGATGCTGAACGAGCCTTCGAAGGTACTGGCCAGCGCGCGCTCCAATCCGAGCGCCAGCAGACGCCGCCCCGCGGGAAGATTGGCGTACAGGCCGATGCCCGAGAGCGTCGCGCCCGCGAACACGACGAGCAGCCCCGCGCCCGCGCCAAGACGCCCGAGCGCGCGGAGAACGCGTGATCGCGGCGCAGCCGGCACCGCTAGAACGCCTCTCCGATGGCGAGATTGATGGCGACCGGCAGCCACTTGACGCCAAACAGAGTCCCCGTTTCGCGGCCTTCGCTGACTGCCAGCTGGGTGTCACCGAAGGCCTGCGCGCCCGGAACTCGGTAGCCTAGATCCAAACGCAGGGGGCCCACCGGGGTCATATAGCGCAGGCCAGGGCCGACGGAGAGGTGAGGGACGGTGAAGCGCACGTGTCCGACATCACGCGTGACGTCGCTTGCGTCGGCGAACGCGATGCCGCTGATCGCGCCGGAAATCGGGAATCGTAACTCGAGCGAGCCCTCCCACAAGGTGAAGCCACCGAGCGGGCGAATACAGGCTGAGTTCAATGCGGCGACCGAAATGGGCATCCCGTCGCGCTCGAGTGAGCAATCGGCGCCGGTCGGAATCAGAAAGCCCACGGGCCCGTGGGGGCCAACACCACGCAGCGGATAGCCGCGATTCGAATTCGGGCCGCCGGAATAGAACGCCCGCAAGAGCAGCCGTTCTTGATCGCTGACCACCGATGGCGCGAGCGGATCCAATGCGCTGGCTTGCCCTTCGGCAGTGCGTGGGTTCAGCGTGTCGCCGTAGTTGCGCGGAAACAAGAACCCGAGCGTCACTCGAGTCGCGAGTGTCACTTTGTGCCGCACCGAGATCGGCGCGTAAGCCCGCAGCTCCGGCTGCACTTTCACATCGGATACGGTGCCGCCAAAAATTCCGCCTGCCGCTTCGACCGTGTTCTGCAGGTACACGCCCCAGGAGCGTGGCTCGACGGGATCGTCACGAAAGTCGAGAATGGTGAGCAGCGCGGGGAACGAGACCCGCACGTTCTCCAAGCCCGAAGCCTGCAAACCTCCGGGCGGCTCGTTTTGGTACGTGAAGGGAAAGTTTGCCTGCCAGTTGTAGGACGGGCTGACGGTCAAGGTGACCGGGCGGCCGCGCACTGGGTGCAGGCGGAACTTGCGCTCGACACCGAACTTGGTCGACACCGTCTGCAAGCCGATGATGCGCTCGGTGTTTGGATTGGTCCCGGCGGGCAGCGGGTACAGAAACGGCTTCACGTCGTAGCGAGCGTCGATCGTGCCGGTGGTGCGGCCCTCGATGAAGGAGGGCTGGCGGAAGCTTGCCTGGAGCGAATTTTGGAGCAGCACCCGCGTCGGGGCGACCGGAGTGTTGCCATCCAGGCGCGTGGGAAACAAGGCCACACCGGGCAGCGCGTTGATCGAGAAATAGCGCGTTCCGCCCAGGAAATTGAGGTGTTCCCAACCCATGCGCAAGTGCGCGTTCAGGCTGAGTACATCGAACCCTGCGCCGCCGCCGAGACGAATGGTGCGCAGCTGCCCCTCGCGTACCACCACTTGGATCGGAACTGCGCTTTGCTCGGGGTGAGTGAGATCTTGATGGATCTCGACGCTCGAAAACACACCGAGATCGAGCACGGTGCGCTGCGCGTCGCTCAACCGGGTGCGTGAATAGCGGCGCCCCTGCACGATGCGCAAGTTGTCGCGCACCGGCTTTTCGGGGATCTTGTTCAAGCCGATGATGCGCACTTCGCCGAAGGTTCCGGCAATGCCGGGCGTGATGCTGACGGTGACGTCCGCGCTGTGCTTGGTCAGGTCGACGTGGGCTTTGGCGTCCACCTTGGCGTAGGGAAAACCGCCATTTTGCAGCGCATCCTCGATCTCGCTCTTGGTCTCGTCGAGGCTCGCTTCATCGAAGAGCTTGCCGACCTTGAGGTGGCCCAGCGCGGTCACCACTTCGCCGGTGAGATCGCTCGGCAAATCGGCGATGCCGTGGGGCTCCACGCTGCGCAAGATCACGGGCTCACCCGGCGTGACGCGCAGCTCGATGCGCACGTGCCGCGCGTCGGGTTCCAGCACGCGCGCTGCCGTGACCTTGGCTTCGTAGTAGCCGCGTGCCCGGTAGAAGCGCTCGACCCGCTCCAGGTCGCGGCTGAGCAAGTTCGGGTCGTACTCTTCGGACGTCGCGAGCCCGTCGAGCACCGCCGAATCGTCGACGACGTGCGCGTCGTTCTGCTCGTGCAGCGTGATGCTCGTGACGAGGGGACGGGTGGCAGGCGCCGCGCAACCGAAAGCCAGCGCGAGCGTCAGCCCGAGCACCACCAGCAAATGGTGTTTCGAGCGCCGCGGCGCGCCTGCCAAGTGTCGCCTCCTCAGCGAAGCTTAGAGAATCGCGGCCGTGGCCGCGACCTCTTCCGAGCTCACTTTTTTGCTTTGCGCTTCACGCCAGGCAACGTCGCGATGTCGGCAGCCGGTTCGGCGACGGTCATCTCTTCGTAGCTCAGCATGCCCATGAACGGGTCGGCTTCCGCGCCCGTCGAGGACTTCGTGAAGGTGGTGCTGTAGTCACCCTTGATGGTGACCTTTGCGCCGGCGGCGGGGAGCGGGTTCGGGATCTTCACCTGCCAGAACGTATCGACGTGCTCGGCGTTGTCCTTACCCTTGTCGAAATCCGCGATGGCGTCGAAGATCTGCGCAAAGTTCGAGGCCCAGCCCATGACCTTGATGGTCTCGGACTCGGGCGCGTCTTTCGTGTCGCCGATCCAGAAGGCGGGGATGGGCGGCTTGCAGTTCTCGGGGTCGGCCTTGCCACCCTTGTGGACGGCGCAGGCAGGCGCGTCCGCGATGTTGGTTTTGGTGATGTAACCGGTGATCGAGAGCTTCTTGCCTGCCACTTCTTTGTGGTGCACGGGGCTGCGCAAGTAGTAGCTCGCACCCCAAACCGTGTAGGCGTCGCCGTTCTTGATCGGCTTCTTGGGCA
>Ga0105241_10002800_pt1 | contig 13050 bp, 6 predicted proteins | sample KBSC64metaG_FD_80422 | JGI IMG/M metagenome (GOLD analysis project Ga0105241, IMG submission 80422) | Corn rhizosphere microbial communities from Kellogg Biological Station, Michigan, USA - KBS C6-4 metaG | ecosystem: Host-associated > Plants > Roots > Rhizosphere > Soil | place: Michigan, USA... | reverse complement strand
TGGCGGCGCGCTCGCGATGGCGGCTCGCAATCGCCACCACCTTCGCGCCCATGCAATCGCGAAAACCCGGGATCTGCGTCGTGCGGGCAAACCCCGCCCCAACAATTCCGATTCCAACCGGCATGGTCTTCATAGCTTAATTCTTACCACAGGTTAGCGATAGAGAAAACGGGTAAGTTGAAGGCGTTAATTTTCGCGGCCGGCGAGCCTCGCGATGAGCGTGACGAGTTGGCCCGCGCCGATCGGTTTGGCGATGTGCATTTGATAACCGGCGTCGAGGGCTAGTTTGCGGTCTTCGTCGCGCGCGTACGCGGTCAAAGCGGCGGCGGGTGTGGCCCCACCTTCGTGCTGCGGCAGCGATCTGACGCGATTGATAAAACTGTAACCATCTTCATCGGGCATCCCGATATCGCTGAGGATGACGTGCGGCCGCCACGCCACTAGTTCCGTGAGCGCCTCGCGCGCGCTCGTGCAAGTTTTTACTTCAGCGCCCGTGCGCTCGACCACCGTGCTGATGATCTGGCGCGTTTCCACTTCGTCGTCGACCAGCAGCACACGCAAACCGTCAAGCGATCGCAAATCAGAAGCATGAAGCTCACCACTGTGCACTGCGATCGGCTGGGCGCGTTCCGTGAGCAACGGAAACGAGGCAGAAAACGTTGCGCCTTTGCCCGCGCCGTCGCTGCGGGCCGAAACAGTGCCGCCATGAAGTTCAACGAGGTGGCGAACGATCGCGAGGCCCAAACCAAGCCCACCAAAACTCCGCGTCGTCGAACTGTCCGCCTGCCGAAAACGATCGAACACGCGCGGCAGAAACTCCGGATCGATGCCCTGGCCTGTGTCGCTCACCGTGACGGTCGCATTCGCGTCGTCCTGTTCGACGCAGATCTGAATCTTGCCGCCGTGCGGCGTGAACTTCACCGCGTTCGACAAGAGGTTCCAAACGATCTGTTGCAGCCGCGCTGAGTCGGCGGAGATCGCGCCCAAGCCTGGTTGGGCCCAGTAGTCCAGCGTGATCCCCTTCGCGTCGGCGGCTGGTTTCACGACGTTGATTGCCGCGCGTGTGACGGAACCCATATCGAGCGGTCTCACGTCGAGATGCAGCTTGCCGGAAACGATGCGCGACACGTCGAGCAGATCGTCGATTAGTTGCGCCTGCACGCGCGCGTTGCGATCGATCGCATCGAGTCCCTGCTTCAACACTTTTTCATCGCGGCGCGCTTCGCGCAGGACGCTGGACCAACCGAGCAACGACGTCAGGGGCGTGCGGAGCTCGTGCGAAAGCGTGGCCAGAAATTCGTCCTTGATGCGGTTCGCCGCCTCGGCTTCAGCACGCGCGCGCTCGGCGCGGAGTAACAACTGTTCGCGCGCTTCTTCCGAACGTTGCAGCTCGCTGATGTAGCGCGAGAGCTCCAGTACGTGCGTGCGCGCGGCTTCCGTTTGCGCTTCCGAAGCCTCGATGTTCTTGAGATACGTTTGATAGGTGAAGCAAATGATCAGGATGATCGGAACCGTCGCAACGACCGCGTAGAAGGTGTAAGCGTGGATCGTGATCGCGATGATCCCTGCGGCGGATGCACCGGCGAAGTAAGTGACGGAAGTCCACAGATAATACATGCGCCACGTGTACCAGACGGATTCCTTGATCTTTGACGATTTTTCGACGGCGATCAGCGTCGTGTTCGCGATGTATTGGACCAGCGCCATCGTGCAGATGGCCTTGAAGAACGTAGCATTAAAACCGTTTTCGACGATATGCACCGGCGCGCCGATGGTCCAGTTGAGCACGGCGACGGTAAAGAACGTCGAGGTGGCAAGAATCGCGGAGTTGAAGAGGATCGTGCGCGGACGTTTACTGATGATCAAAGTGGCGGCGATGCCTTCGAGTGCCGACATGAGGATTGCCGCGGCGCCGCCAAAGAGCAACATCGTCAGGAAAACGAACGTGTCGGCGACAGTGATGCGGCCGCTGACGCGCGGAATCCTGATCGCGACGAGTGAACTCGCCATCACCATCAGACAAAGAAAGAAGAAACGCGCATCGAGTTCGTGAAACGGGAGGCTGTAAAGTGAGACGAGGACGATCGCTGCGCCCGCAGTCACCAGCGACCACATGTACAGACTGCCAAAGCTATCCCGATTCACATCTACGCGTGCCGCACTCATCGGTACCTCATGAGAACGTGATCACACATTGACCTTGGTTTTGGCTCCAGAACGCGAGCCGCAAAAAACCGCAATGCGAGTGAATGTGCGGTTTGGGGTAAAACGCCCGGATCAATAGTCCAGGCAATCAGAACCGTCGTCCGATGCTGCCGTCATCATCGGACTGTTATCGCCGTTCATCATTGCTGACTGGGCGGTGGCCACGAAATCGCCGGTGATAACACCATCGCCCGTAATCACGCCGTCGCCAGTGATCACACCGTCGCCGGTGATCACACCATCACTTACTAAACTACCCTCAGAGAGCATATTTTGGAACAACAAATTTACTGCGAGGAAGGATGCCCCATCGCCGGTGATGACTCCGTTACTTATCAGGATCTGGTCACCGGTGATCACCCCGTCCGAATAATACGACGGATCGAGCAAGAGCACGCCATCGCCCGTGATGACGCCGCTGCCAAGCAGGTTACCGAGACCATAGACGAGTTGAAAACGAGTGATGAGATCCGAGCCGGTGGCGTAAGTGTGGTTGAAGATGATTCCCCGCGACCACGTGAAAGTTTGATTCGCGATCGTGGTTTGGGCCTCCGGCAGCTCGCCCGTCAGTAACGATGAACCAACGGTCGTCGACGATGAAAGATCGTTGCGGACCATCTTGGCCATACGCACGGCGCCATCGATGTTCAGTTGTCCTGCGCCCTGTTCGAGCATGTTGAAACCCGCGATTGGCTGCGCGGTGTACATCAACAACGCCTTCACGAGATTGGGCGTTAAACTCGGATTCGCCTGCAACATCAACGCCGCCGCGCCGGCTGCGACCGGCGTAGCCATCGACGTGCCGCTCAAGAACATCATCTTGCGTTGCGTGGCGCCGCTGACGCCCGCATCGAGCGACGGCGTTTGCGTCACGAGATAATTACTGGCCGCTTCCGCTTCGATCAACTTGTTGCCGGGCGCAACGATGTCCGGCTTGATGAGGTTGTCGAAATGATCGACGCCGTCGTCGTCAGTCGTGAAGCTGCGCGTTGGACCACGCGAGCTGTAGGTCGCGACACCGTCATCGTCGCGCGCGTCACTGCCGAACGTGTTCGTCGCCCCGACAGTGATCGCCGACGGCTCGTTTCCGGGCGAATGAATGTGGCCGTAAAGCTTGTTTCCGTCGTCGTCCTTGCCGTTATTTCCCGCAGCCGCGAAAACAACCACGCCTGCGTCGACCAAACGACGCACCGCGCGACAGATCGGATCGTCGCGATACGAATCGATGGCCGGCATGCCGAGGCTCAGGTTCACGATGCGGATGTTGTAAGTGGTGCGATTAGCGGCGACCCAATCGAGCGCTCGCAGCACTTGCGCGGTCGAGCCGACTCCCTGCGAGTTGAGCACGCGCAGGTTGATCAAGTTTGCGTTGGGCGCGATGCCGGTGTACTGCGCATTTGAAATGCGGCCGTTGCCCGCGGCGAGAGATGCGACGTGCGTTCCGTGTCCGTATGGATCGTCAGTGCGGCCTTCGCCGGTGAAGTCTTCACTGTAGACCACGCGCACGGAGTTCGAGCGATTCAGAAACGAGCGATGGTTCGTGTCGATGCCGGAATCGACGATGGCGATGCCGATACCCGAGCCGTCGAGCGAGCTGCTGGTGCTGTTGGCAGTGGCCCGCACCTGGTCGGCACCCGTGGTGGCGGAAAGATGGCCCATGGGCCGCGCCTCTCTACTGAGCGAAATATATGCAACGTCGCTGCGTGAGGCGAGCGTGAGCGCCGCCTGCGCGGGCAGCGTGACGATGCGCGTCTGAAATAGTTTGAGCTTCCGGATATTGCTACCGGTGAATTCGAGCGCGCTGTCGAGCGAAAGCTCCGGCTGGTTTACCGGCTGGATGATGACGCGAACCAGGTCCGCGCCGCGACCGTCAGAAACCTTCTTGACGATGTCCCGCGAGATCTTCTTTTTCAGCGCCTGCCCGGACGTGCCCTCAGCCCGGACTCTTCTTTCCGGAAAAAAAAACGGCGCAAGCAAGAGCGCAGCAGCGACACCACTGCATAAGATCGGGTAAAGATAACGCCTCATTCCTGGAACTCCAGTAAAACCGTGCGGAGGTTTCACTTCAAGGGCAACGTTAAGACGTTGAAGGAAAGTTCACGGCGATTTGCCTCAGTCGGGGAGAACCTCGGGGGAAAAGGGAGTCTAACAGAGTTCAACACTCGAAATTGTGAACGTTTTGTGTCGGGAAAACAGGGCCTCGCCGTGCAGAAAGGGTCTAAACAGGGAGCCCATAATACGTGGAAATCCAAATCGCTTGAGGGGAGACTGTAATGAACGAGGAACAAGATACTGAAAACTATTCGTCTCGCCGCCCGCTCTGGACCATCATGGTTTACATCGCCGGCGACAACAACCTGAGCGCCAACTCGATCGCGATTTTGCAGGATCTGGAGGAGGCGAGCCGGAACCCGGACATCCGTCTACTTGCCGGCTATGATTCAAGCGCTCCGTTTCACAAAGGAGCGCGTTACCTGGAAATCCAGCGTCGCCGTTACCAAGGCAACTATCCGATGAATTGGGGTTTGCACAACGACCTTGCCGATCCGGAAGGACATGTCGTCGTCAGTCCCGACTTCTGCAATAATCGCCCCGGCACGGTTATCACGCCTACCGAACCAACCGCTCGACAAGGCCTCACGCGTTTTTTGAAATGGGCGATGAAACATCATCGCGCCCAGCGGCACATGCTGATTCTGTTTGGTCACGGAATCCTGGTGGCCGGCAACACATTTCTTTCGGACACGACGCCACCCAGTTTTCTGCGTCTGAGAGAGTTTGAGATGATCATCAAAAAATTCTTCGGTCCTCACTCAGCCCAGGAAACAGCAGACTCCCGCCCTCACCTCGACATCCTTGCATGCGACAACTGCGTTATGAACAGTGTCGAAGTCGCGTATGCCCTCCGGGACGTCACTGACTACATAATCGGATCGCAGGATTTAATGCTCGCCGTCGGCTGGCCGTTCAAAAAGATCGTGCAAGCCGTGCAGCGGGAACCTAGAGCATCGACAAAAACTATCTCGCGACGCGTGCTTAAAGCCTGTGCGCGCCGTCTGCTCGACTACTCACTCATGGAAAGGTCGTCAGACCAGGCCGTTTGCGATTTGGTAAAGCTGAGGAACCACAAACTGTTCAATGCCATTAAGGACTTAGTTGACGTGCTTAAAGAAGGCTTGGCGATCGACTATATGCCCGCGAAAAATGACGGACTGAATGGGAAAAAGGTGAAGAAACCCAAGTATCCCCAAATCGTCGACGCGGTTCGGCTTGCGCGTTTGGAAGCGGAGGCTTACTGGGACGAAACGTTCGTCGATCTCTATGATTTCTGCGAGTTGTTGCTACAAAGAGCGGGCGCGTCCTTTTCGGGGCAGCTAAGCGGTTTTCTGGACCTCGGGAAGAATTTTTTGGCTGCCGAAATGAAAGTTAACACCGACGCACTTCAGGCTGAGGCGGACAACAGTGACCCGACACACAATGAAAGGAGGGACGTCGATCGAGTGGCCCTAAGGAATGTGTTCCTCGCAATGCCTGCAGGAAGTTTGTGGAACAAAATCTATCGCGCCTGCCGTGCCGTCCTCGCCGAGTTCACCATTAAAAAACCGCAAAACGGAATTGTCCCCTACTCCTATTACGTCTGTCCGAACCTTCAGTACTCCCACGGGCTTTCGATCTATTTCCCGTGGACGCTACCGGAAGAGATTATCCGATTTGAGGAGGTGCGCAACCGGGGAACTCGACCGACCGACGATTATCAATTGATCACGGCGTTTGACGAATACAAGGGTTACGACTTCGCCTCTGCCAACGTGACTGACTGGTCCGGTCTCCTGACGCAATTTTTCCGGGCGACGCTCCGCAACGTACGCATGAATGATGGAAACTATCGCACAGTCGATCCTGGTTCCGATCCGAACCATGATCGCGATATGGATTTCGAGCTTTTCGAGCGCGAGGATGTGCAAGAGGAGTTCACGCCCGCGGTCAACCTGCAAAAGTCGAGTCCTGACACGGGTGAGCAGGACGATCTGCCGCGTCCCCGGATCAAGAACTATCCGCGACGTTTTTACCTCTCGCCCGCAGACTGCGACAACAGATGTAAGGAGACCGCTCCCCACTCGCAGGAAATTCAGGATGAAGAGGCGCAGCAGAACTGCGTTCCATATCTCGGGTGGCAGATCAGAGGGTTGCTCGCCGACTTAATCAAGTGGCCGAAGGAAAGCGATGACAGTCGCGAAGACGGTACGCCCTGAACGTTCCGGCATCGCTCACGAAACGTTTCGCTGCTGTTTGTCATTCTGATTGAACACTTACCCCAGAAGAAAGCGAGAGCGAAGCGATGACCACAAACGAAAAGACGAAGTGGACCATCATGGTTTACCTTGCAGGTGATAACGACCTGACTTCGCACTGCGTCAACGTGTTACAGCAGTTGGAAGCCGTTAAATACCGCAACGACATATGCGTCCTGGCGTGCTTTGAAGCAAACACACCCTGGCCTAAAGGCGCCCGTTACGTCGTGGTGAACTGTAAGCATCGAAAGGTGAAGAAAGTCCTCAATTGGGAATTGCACAATGACCTGATCACACCCAACGGCAACGGTTCCTCGGACTTCTGCAATCACCAGAAGAACGGAGACCATTCCATGCACCGGCTGTCAGTCGCCGAAGGGCTACGGCATTTCCTCAACTGGTCGATACAACACCATTCTAATTCCGAGCGCTTTATGCTCGTGCTGTTCGGTCACGGACCGATCGTCGCCGGTAAGACTTTCCTCGCTGCCGAAAACCCGTCGAATTTTTTGCGGCTTGAAGACTTACAGAATGTGCTCGGCGATCACTTTGGCGGCGACAAGCGACGACTCTCGATCCTCGCGTTCCAGAACTGCGTCATGAATGGAATCGAGACTGCGTACGAAATCCGCAACCATGCTGATTACCTGATGGGCTCTCAGGGTCTCGTACTCGCCATGGGGTGGCCTTACGACAAGATGATTGAAGCAGTGGCGCATCGACCGACCGCCCGCACGAAGACCATCGCGCGCAATTTACTCAAGGTGTGTGCCCGAAACATGCTCGACTTCACGATCATGGATCGCTCCTCGGAACAGGCAGCCTGCGACGTGGCATCTCTCCGGCATTCGCCAACTATCAGGACTGCTCTACGGCGCTTATCGACAGCCCTCATCAAGGCAACGGCCTTCGAGATGGACACGGGCCAGCGGGTGCTCGCCTTCCCCCAAATCTGCGACGCGCTCAGACTCGCGAGACTGGAGGCGCAGAGCTATTGGTGCGAAATGTTCGTGGATCTGTACGACTTCTGCGAACGACTGATCAAGAAGTGCAATGATTTGATCAAAACGCAGAATATGCTGCTGAAACAACTCAAGCTCAACGGCCAGTCCACCGCGAGTCTCCTCAATTCCGACCTGTTGCGAATGACCAGACACGTCATTCGGTGCAGCATCCGGGTCATGAATGAGATAAAGGAATTGGTGCCGAGCACCCACTCCTATTACATCGGCTCGGAACTCCAGTACTCGCACGGGATCTCGATTTACTTTCCCTGGACTTTGCCCGTCGCTCCTTACTTCGCGAAAGAGTCGCGCAACGGCAAAGAGTTCGAACTGCGAACTGCATTTGAGACTTATAGCAAGTACAGTTTCGTCAGGGAGTCGCGGTGGGCTGAGTTTTTAATGGCCTTTTATCGCGCGACGCTTAGAAACGTGCGGCGTGGAAATCGCACCTTCTCGCTCAAACAGGATCTATCGAAGCTGGACGGCGGTCTCGTCGATGAACGGCATGAAGTTTTCCGCGCGGCTGTGTTGACCAGCGATCTCCAGAAATCGAGTCCTGATACGGGCAGGAGTGACGGTGATTTAACGCTGACCGTCAAAAATTACCCTCGCAGAAATTATTTGTCTCCGGGCGATTGTCCGCGCAAAATAACCGAGGCCAAATCAGTCAAGCCCGGGTCGAAGAAATTCAAGGACCGGAAATCTCCACCGGTCTCTGCGCTTGGCTGGAATTTTCCGACGCTGGTGAGGGAGCTAATTGAAAAGCCCAATCACCATCGGAAGCAGAAGCCGGTTCCAGCAGCAGCGGGCAATGGACAGCCGGCTCCAGGAACGAATCACAAGGGCGGCGTCACGATCAAAGCGCTGCAAAAGGCGCCCGCAAGCAAAGCACTAGCAAAAGCGGCATCGCGATAAGCGATGCCGCATCGCCTCGCAACCAATTCACGTTTGCTCTACCAGCGATGACCAACCCACGCTCCCCCTTTGTAAATGGCATGCTTTGGCTGGTGTGGACCATGGTTTTTGCGTTGCAGGCCGGCCCTGGCGACCCGACAAGAACTCTCACCACGGTTGAAGCGCGCCGCACCGCGCTTGCCGAACGCCTCACGCGGCGAGCGGCAGTTGAAGCTCAGGGCGACCCCGTCGCGTTGATTCAACTCAACAACGAGATAGTTCAACTGCAACTTAAATTGTGCGATACGAACTCCGCTGCACAGGAAGCACAACACTCACTCGACCTCGCCGAACAATTTGCTGGTTCACCCAACGCTGCGCTGCTCGCCGATACACTTATCCTCTCGGGCCGCGTTCACATTCGCCGCACCGAGATTCCAGTAGCTATTGAACAGCTCGAACGAGCGATGCAACTGAGCCAGGACTTGCAATATCGCGACGGCGACGCTCGCGCCCGTTCACAACTGGCCTACGCCTACACAGAGGCAGACCGGCGCGACGATGCGGAAAGACTGAACAAGGAAGCGCTTGCGATCTGGCAAGCGTTCCCAAACAAGCCAGCGGAAGCCGAAACGCTCATCAGGCTCGGAGACGTCTACGTCGCGGCCGACCGCGCTGACGAAGCAACTGCGGTCCTGAATCAAGCCGCAACAATTTGCCGTTCGCTCGACGACAAACCGTGCGTCGCAAGTGCTCTAATCGACCTCGGCTTCCAGGCGATTCGCCAGGGACAGTGGCAAACGGCACTTAGCTTTTTCAATCAAGTGGAGGATCTCCAAATCGAAAATGATGCCGAGCCTTACATCGCCGGTGGGATGGCCATGGGTTACGCTTTGGTCTATGAAACCTACGGGCAACTGGAGACGGCTCGTGATTACCTGCTGGACACGCTGAAGTACTACCGCGACGACGCCCACGACAAACGAGCCGGAGCTGATGCTGAAAGCAAGCTCGCGCGTGTCCTGGCCCAATTACATGATTACACCGGCGCGTACCAACACGCGCAGGTAGCGTTGGCGTCCGCAGTCGAGACCGCCAATGATCTGTCGATCGGGTTGTGTCACGAGGATCTGGGTCGTGTTTGGCTCGAAAGCCGGAATTACGATTCGGCGCGGTCCGAATTTATTTCGGCAATCGGCTTCTTCACCAGGAGCAAATCCTGGCGCCCACTCGCACGCTCACAAATCTACCTGGGCAATGCGGAACAGTTGCTCGGGAACGCGAGCGCTGCGGCGAACGCTTACAAGAACGCGTTACGCCATTTCGGGGAAGTACCTGACTACACGAATGAAGCCGCCGCACACTTCGGTCTTGGCAAACTGGCGCTGCAAAACGGCCAGCTTAAAGTGGCGGAAGAAAATCTAAAGCGTTCGATCTACCTCACTGAACAGATGCGTGAGAACGCCTGGAGTAAAAATTTGCGCAGCTCCTTTCTCGCTTCAGTTCACGATCGTTATCGGGCTTACGTGGAACTGTTGATGAAGCGCCGGGCGAAGGAGCAGGACCCGAAGCTGGAGATTGCGGCGTTTGATGCGAATGAGGCCGGCCGCGCACGCGCCTTGATCGATTCGCTGCACGTTATGCGAGAGCTGCGCGAACCAAACGATCCGGCGTTACTGTCCGAAGAAGAGAGTTTACGAAGCAGGGAGCAAATGCTCAGCGACGCGCGTGCGCAATTAGTAGGCAAGGAAGGCAGCCAAAAAGAGAAAGCTGACGTTGAGCGAAAATTGATTGCTGTTCGTTCCAGCCTTGAAGCACTTGAAGCACGCCTCAAGACTAACGCGAGGTTTGATGACCTGCTGCGTGCCAAACCGCTCAGTTATGAGGAAATACGAAAGGAACTAACCGACGCTGACACTTCGTTGCTCTCCTACTCGTTGGGTACCGACAAGAGTTTTGCCTGGCTGATCACTAAGGACGGCTTGAAGACTGTTGAGTTGCAGGACAGAGAAACCATCGAAAAAGCCGCAACGCAGTTGGTCGCGCTGCTGAAGCTTTCCCCTGACGACATACCCGAGGGAGCAAATGTGCAGGCATCGATCGACGAAGTGAGCAGGCTGGTTATAGAACCTGTGGCTGACAAAATAAAAACCTCGCGACTAATCGTCATCGCGGACGGCAGCTTGCAATACGTTCCGTTTCAGATCCTGAAAATGTCAGCAGCCAGTGAACCATTGATCGCTACAATGGACATCGTGAACGAGCCCTCCGCGTCTGCGCTCGCGTTAGCGAAAAGACAAATCAATACCCGGCCGCACAGCAGCAAATTGCTGGTCGGATTTGGCGACGCCATCTTCTCTCCGGAGTACGCGTCCGGCGCACCGAGTAATTCCAGCGACAATCAAACGATTCACACGAGATCGCAGCAGGGATCTCAGTTCGGCAAACTGCCACCGCTCTTCAATGCCAAACACGAGTTGCTTGCGATCAGCGCCGTAGCCGGCAACGACTCCACGTTTTATGTTGAGCACCAGGCCAGCCGCGAAAATCTGCTGCGTGTCGATCTCAGCCAGTTTCGGATTTTGCACGTGTTGACGCACGGCGTACTCAACGCGCAGGAGCCGGAGCTCTCGGGATTGGTCCTCTCCTTGATCGACGAAAACAAACAGCCGATTCCCGGTTTCGTTAGTCTGCCCGACATCTATCGCTTGCATGCGCCGGAGCTGGTAGTGCTCAGCGCCTGTGACACCGCACTCGGTGAATCTCTGGACGGTGAGGGGCTGATTGGCGTAACCCGGGGGTTCATGTACGCTGGAGCATCCGGTGTGGTGGCGAGTCTATGGGAAGTCGATGATGATTCGACCGCCGAGTTGATGAAGTACTTCTACGCGAACATGCTGCAACAAGGGATGAGCCCCGCCGCTGCCTTGCGCGACGCGCAGAATAAAATTCGTTCCCAGGCCAAGTGGCGTTCGCCTTACTACTGGGCAGGCTTCACATTTCAAGGCAACTACGATTTGAATATCCGCGCAGTGCCGGCGACGAGTGTACGAAGTTACCAGCGCCTACTCGCGGGTGGCCCAGTCGCTATTCTCTTCCTCGCAGTTCTCTACTGGCTGTGGCGCCGTCGTCGCTTGCGCGCGACAAACTAACTACTCAACAACGAAACGATATGAGCGTTGCTGCTCGGTGCCGTCAGGATTCGTGACGGTGAGTTTTACAGCGTACTGGCGGTGAGAGATGAGGTCGGCGGGGATTAATACGGTGGCGGATTCGTTATCTGACTCTACGATGTCGATTGCTTTCGTGTTGATGCGATCGTCGAGTTCCGCTTTGAAACGAGTGCCTGGGGCAATCGGTTTGGAGAGTTGCAAGCGCAGCTTCAGGAAGGCAGTGTTTGGCGGTAGCTTGATCCTGGTTGGTCCATCGCCTTCGGCGCGATTCAGACTATAACTTTCAAGCGTGGTGGGGAAGGTTTGACCTGCCGGACGAGATCTGAATCGTATTACGGCAAACACGACCGCTACTACGAGTACCATCGAAGTTACAGTAGCGAGCACCGATGGCTGTGTTCTGACGAATGTTTTCAGTCGTTCGAAAAACGTAGGCGGGGGATCGACGCGAAACATCGGCGCGGGTGCGGGGTCGCTCTCGTCATCTGTCTGCGGTTGGGAGGCCGGCAAACAATTCATCGCGAGAACAAACTCGCGACGCTGTTGTCCCTCGACCGACCTCAGGAAATGTTCTTCAAAGAAGTGCCGTTCCGCACTTTCCAACCCGCCCGCACAATACTCCTCGACTAACAGGTCTTTCGATACCTCAAACTCATCGAAGAGCTCGTCTTCGACCATGAGCCTTTCCTCTAGCTTCTCCTGCTCTGGTTCGCTGAGCTGGCCCAGAAGATATTCCCTGACTCGGGCTTCATCATGGTTGTTAAGCGCCATTCGTAAATACTTTCCAGCCGCTGGGGAGCCTCCATTTTGTATGGCTCCGGCAGCCAAAGCGTTTCAGCCGTCCCAGTGTTTCACGTACTCTTCAATACACGGGCGAAGCCGGGCCTGCAGGTGACAAATTCTTATTCTAAGAGCGTTTATACTGATTCCCAATTCTTCTGCCATTGCCTTGCGGTTCTCGATCCGTTGCTTGCCTTCACCATCATGATAGCGCACGACCAATGTGGCCTCTTCGGGTGTGAGAAGTTCTTTGAGACATTTCTGGAGACACTCGCAGCGAAATTCGAGTTGCCTGTTATCCGGAGTAGGAGGAGGCGGCGTTGCTCGCCGCTTGAGCGTCTTCAGCCACTCCTGATAAATCCTCTTCGCCACGCCGTAAAAATAAAGCGCGGGATCGCCCTGGTAAGTCTCTATCAACCGATCGATTTGCGACGTTACGACGTTAAAGGTTTCATCGGCAAGATCTTCGGCGGCGTAACAACCCCTGGCGGCGAGAATTTTTACGATGCGGGAATGGATACGGTGGTATTTCTCCGCCGCTTTCTCGCGGTCGGGATCCAGCCAGGCAAGCAGCTTCTTCAAAGCTTCCTGACTTGGTGGCTCTCTCTTGCTCATCTGATGCGGCAGGTGAGCAGACGGAGCGTGGGAGTGGTAACTGACAACGACATGGACGGGGTCGATTAAGGAATCGAATGTCGCAGG
>Ga0105241_10002788_pt1 | contig 13087 bp, 8 predicted proteins | sample KBSC64metaG_FD_80422 | JGI IMG/M metagenome (GOLD analysis project Ga0105241, IMG submission 80422) | Corn rhizosphere microbial communities from Kellogg Biological Station, Michigan, USA - KBS C6-4 metaG | ecosystem: Host-associated > Plants > Roots > Rhizosphere > Soil | place: Michigan, USA... | reverse complement strand
GAGTGGTTCGTCACGCCCAACGCGAGTATCGGCGTGAGCAGCCGCATCAGCCACGTTGCCCTCGACGCGCAGCTGCTCAAAGAGGAATGGCGCCATGCCCATGGGCTATTTTCACGGTGGGCGAGCGGCTGGCAGCCACTCGTGCTGCTGAGCGAGCTCGACTACGTCTTCGAGTCGCCCAAGTACCAATTGCGACGCCAAGGTTTCGTCGGTTACGCGCAGGCCGATCTCGAAGCCATCCAAGGCGTGCACTTCATGGGCACACTCGAGACCAGCAGCGTGGGCACCAATCACCCGCCACCGAGTTGGGGTGGGTGGCTTTCCTATGCCTGGTTCTTCGCCCCGCATGCTGATCTGCGTTTGGACTCCATTTGCCAGAGTTTTGCCAGCAACTCGGGGCGAACCAGCGCGCTCTCGTTCCTCATTCAGGCGCACCTTTACCTGTGACTTTGCCCTCCGAAATTCGAACTCGACCCTCCGAATTTCGGAGACTGCAAACGCGGGCGCGCGCGGACCGAGAGCGAAAGCTCAATAGCTACGCCCAGATCGTCGTCCGGCACAGCTGGCGCGGCGCTTGTATGGCGGGGCGCAACGTGAACCTTCGACAGCGTGTGCGATTCGAACAGCTGCTTTCCCGGACTCGCAATGTGGGTCTGCTGCTGTGCGCGCTCCTCGCCGTCGGCTGTTTTCCCGAACACGACCCCAACGCGCGCTCGTTTCTGGGGGCGGGCGGCTCGAGTGGTGATCTCAACAGCGAGCTCCCGAGCGGGGGCGGCGGCGCGACCAGCACGCCGGTCGTGTGCCTGGCCGCACGCGGTGAACCCATTCCTGCCCGCAGCGAAGTGGTGTCCGCCAATGCAGCACCGAGCGCCAAGCCGGTCTTCACCAGTGATTTATTCAGCCTTTTTCAGTCGAACTGCGGCGGCTGCCACGTCGAGGCGGCACTCGGCGGGTTCAACGACCAAAAGGTGACGCTGCAGAACTTTCCGATGGTCGTCGACCAGAAGGTGATCGACGCGATCCGCTCCAGTGATCCGGACAAGGTCATGCCGCCGCTCGGCTCTGACGCCGGGAAGCTCGCCAAGGATCGCGCGGCCAACGATCCGATCTTGGGTTTGGCCACGCTCATCCAAGAGTGGATTGCGGCCGGGCGCCCCGCTGACCTGTTCTACGAGAAGGCACAAGCGGCCAGCGACACGAGTCCCTACTTGATGTCACCCACGCTGGGCGCTGCGCTCACGAATTTGGGCAACTGCATCGCCGATAAAGCCTTCATCGCCACCGAGAGCGAGACCAGCAAGAAGCTCGACACGTTCTTCGCCAAAGCCACGAGCCTGCCGCAGTTTCTGGAAGACACCGATCTCGTCAGCTTCGACGCGGCGGAGCTCGCTCGCTACGGCGTCGTGCCTTACGCGCCCGCCTACCCGCTGTGGACGGATGACGCGCGCAAGATGCGCTACGTGCGTGTGCCCAAGGGCCAATCCATCAGCTTCGACAAGGCCACGCAGAAATTCAATATCCCCAAGAATACGCGTTTTTATAAGACATTTTTCAAGCAGGTCATCGATCAGAGCGGCGCCACTGCGTACAAGCGCATCGAAACGCGGCTGATCGTCTCGCGGCCGGACAGCTGCGATGCGAAGAGCGGCGTGTGCACGCCAACGGCGTTGATGGGCACTTACGTCTGGAACGACGACGAAACGAAAGCGGAGCTGCTCACCGTTCCGCTTCGCAACGGCAAACCGTTCGCTGACCGGCTGATCACCTACGTCACGGACGAGCAAAAAGCCAAGGACGTGAAAGATCCGCAAGCAGCCGGCTTGACCCGAAGCTACGCGCTGCCGGGCAGCACCCGCTGCGTGCAGTGCCACATGGGCAGCGTGAGCCAGAGCTTCATCCTCGGCTTCGCGCCGCTTCAGATCCGACGCCGCCCCAAAGGCGAAGGCGGGGTGATCGAAGACACGGGGGAAGACGAACTGAACCAACTGCAGCGCCTGATCGACTACGGAGTGCTCACCGGGATCGATTCAGAAGACGACATCGCGAAGCTCGAGAACTCCGAGGCGCTCCCCCCTCGCAACGACAACGAGCTCACCGCGCAAGGCTACATGCTCGGCAACTGCGGGCACTGCCACAACCCGCGCGGTTTTCCCTCCGTGCAAAACCCAGAATTGCGGGACATTTTGCAGTTCTGGCCGGACATGCACGGCGGCATCTTCCACTTCCCGCTCGACCGCATGAGCCCGCGTGTGCACCGCGGTAGCGACGGCTCGCGACAGCTCCCGTACATCACGCCTTCGCTGTACGACGTCGTCGTCAGTGACGAAGTCGTGCCGGGCACGGACGTCCCCACTTGGACCGCGAAGGATACGTTCGTCTCCGACCCCAACGGCGGCACCATGTCCACGCCGTTGAAGGCGCCCTGGCGCAGCCTCGTGTATCGCAACGTCGACACACCGTTCACGTACGTGGAAGATTTCGCGATCTATCCGCACATGCCGCGCAACACCCCCGGCTATGACTGCCGCGCGCCTCGCATCCTGGGCGATTGGATGGTGAGCATCCCCGCGATCCTCGATCCGACCAAGCCTCCGGACATCTGGAAAACCGGCGACACGAACCTCGCCGCCCAGCCCACGCAGCCCTACCTCGAGGTCACCGAAGAGAAGGACGGCAAAGCAAAGTTCGACCGCGCGGTGGCCGATGCCGGCAAACGGCTGGACGAATACCACGCGGGTCACCGCTACGACTTCTGCCCCGACACCTCGGATATCGTCGACCCACTCGTCGTCTCGGGAGCGGAGCTCGTGCCCCAAGACGACGGCTACGCACTCGCCAGCGCCGGCGGCCAATTGGAGAAAGACGGCGTGCCCGATCGCGCGCATTGGGTCGTCGCCGATCCCACCGAGGTGCCGGGAGATTGGCTGCCGCGCCGCGCGGATTGGGAAAATTTCCTGCTCGATAAAGCCCCCGACGCAATCGCCAAGTTGGACGACGACAAGCGCGAAGTGCTCAGGGTGCTCGGGCGCGGCGATCTCAAACTCAGCACTGACTTCCGCGATTTCGCGCTGCACGAATTGCCGCTCACGATGTGGGACACGAAGAAGGCGCCCGGCGATGCCACGGGCCCTTGCGATGACGCGCTGAAAGGGGAGAAGCAGCCGAGCGACTTCAGCGGGGACGACAATTTGCTGTGGCTGAGCAAGGGGCGCTTGTCGGGCCCGGTATACACGTCATCGATTGGCGCTACCGTCTTCACGCAGATCTGTCGCAACTGCCATGGCTCGCAGGCAGACGGGCAAAGCACCAACGCCAACACCTTGCTCGATCTCACGGGCGGCGTGACCCGTGTCGCCGATCTGCGCGACGGCTTGTTCGGCCCGCACTGTGTCGACGGAACCTCGAGCGCTGATTGCGCGCCGGGTTCGTTTCGCGCGAGCGTGTTCGGCAAGCAGGCGAGCGGCCTGGGCATCACTTCGGATGACCTCGCCGGGCGCTACTTGGCGTGGATGGCCATGGGCGGCACCGAAAAACCGATCCCCGATGCGGTGCTGGTTTTCGTGTCGAATACGCCGGCTTTCGAGACACCACGCGGCGGGTTTCCGGCTCCGGCATCGGCCAACATGTTGGCCGCTGCGCGCAACCACTGCCTGGATCTCGTGCCGCTCGATGGCGGCCAAGGCGGGCTCAGCCACGTGAACGTGCCCTTGATCGCGACGCCGCTCAAAGCCGCCGGTGAGTTCGACACCGAACGCTTCAACGTCCGGGGCGGCTATCCGATGTCGCTCGTCTCGACCAACGGGGATCTCGAGATCTGGGAACGGATTTGCACCTTCGACAATCCGGCGCCCGTGTATGCACTCGTCCCGTCGGACCCCGACACACCCAATGATTGGCAAACCGCGATCGACAAGCAAGGTCACTTGGGGGCAAGCGCGTTCTACCGGCGCTCGGGTTACCCCGCCGGTGCGCGCGTCGGCTCGCTGCACGGCATCGCCAATGGCGTCAGCGACGACAATCGCTTCCCCTGGTGCTTGCTGGTGAACGCGGACGCGAAGCACCCCGAATTGGCTCAGCAGTTCGCGACCGACAATGCCATCGATGGTCAGCCATTGCCGTTTTGCCCGCAAGAATTGCTCGATTCGAGCAATCAATTGAGCGACACCGATCGCGTCGACTGGTCGATCCGCGGCGCAGCCAATGCCGGCCTCTCCGTGTTTGCTTATATCGATGCGCTCGCGCACGGCACCGTGCAACCGAAGGTGCTCTACAACGAGTGCGACAAATTGAACACGAGCGGCGGCTGAGAGCTGCCCACATCAACCAACGCAAAGTGGAGGATCGAAACATGACCCCGAATACATTGCCCTCGCGGCTCCTCGCCTGGCTCTTGGGTGCGACGGTTCTAGCGGGGATCGCTTGGTTCGGTTCGAGCATCGCGCACTCGCCCGCACGGCGGCACTCGACCGCTGATTCGAGTCCGACCGAAGACTTGCCCGCCACGCCAAACGAAACGGACCGCGCGCCGGCCACCCCGCCCTCGAAAGCGACAGTAGCGCCAAAGGCCGTCGCCCCGCAGCCCTCGCCACATCAAGACGAGCAAGCGTTTCTAGACGCGCACTATCCGAACCAGGTCACGGCGGAAGCGAAGCCCAGCGACAGCCCGCAACAGGTCGAACAAAAGGTGCGCCAGCTGGACCCGCAATACGCGAAATTACTCGACCAAAACCGCGCTGCCGAAGCCCTTGCCGCACAGCAAGTGATCGACACCGCCCGCGCCGCAGAAGCACAACGCCGGCTGAATCTGACCGACGACGAACGCTAGACGCTCAGCGGCACTCTTTGCAGAACGTCGTTTCGCAATTGGTGAGTTGCACGGCTTGCCCAGTCGCATAAGCCATATCGAAATAGCGTTGCCCGATATCGAGCGGGTTCGTGGTCTTGGCGCCAATCTCCATCGGCGCCTTGCACGGGCCGGCGGGAGGCGCTTTACCGAAGAAGCAATCATCCTGGTCGACTGCGCCGCAATAGCACGGCACGAGCGTGTCACGCTTGGTGTCGCCGCAATGGCTAGCTTGGATGCAGGTGCGCACGTTCGAGCATTCCGAACCGGTGCAGGCGGCCAGCACCGCCGAACAGTGCTTTTGCAAACACTGCTGACACGCGGGCGTTCGCGCACTCGCGACCGGCTCGGCCGTGCTCGATTCCGACCCGCTCGCGGACCCGCGGTGACAACCGGCCAAACTCAGCACACAGGCGAAAAGCACAGCTATTTTCATGGCAAATCCGCTCATCGCCGACACCCTTTCAAGACGGCGTCCTGCGGCGGGTGAGTGGTAGTGCAGTGCTCGTTTCGAAGCAATCATTCCGCGCACCACACAGCTGTCACGTCCGCGTTCGAACAACGTCACTCGGCGCGGGCGGACTTCACGTTAACACCCGATCGATGACGAAGCGTGCAGCGATCGACTGGCTCGTGACGGTCGTCGCGCCGCTCTTCATGGCGCTAGCCCTGGTGCGCGCGTCGCCCCTGACGGATGACTTGCGCGTAGGAACATGGCCCGCCGTAGTGCGCATTCTCGCGCAGCCCGTGCCGTTGTTCCTGCTGCTATTTTTGCCGCTCTCAGTCGCCGGCCGCTGGGGACTACGGCAATTCGGGCATGAGTCCAAGAGCGACCAGCGCGCGGCACGCAGCGCCTGGTGGCGCGCCGCGTTGTGCGTCGTGAGCGCGGGAGCCGTCTCCTGGGCTTTGCGTGTTTCGGTGTGTCAGCCGTATCGAGTGTTGAGCGGATCGATGCGACCCACGCTCGAGCCGCGCGCGTGGCTGATCGCCGATAAGCGCGCCTACGGGCTACGACTGCCCGGCACGGGCCTGCGTTTTGGCAAACGCCTTCCCCGACGCGGTGAGGTCATCGCGCTCCAAACACCAGCCAGCGTGAGCGGTACCGCCGATGAGCTGGTCAAGCGCGTCGTCGGCTTGCCGGGCGACCGAATCACGCTATTTCGCGGCCGTCCGAGCATCAACGGCTGGCTCGTCCCGCGCTGCGTGATTGAAAAGGACGCGGCTCGGGAGCTCGGACCGTTGGTGCTCGAATACCTCGGCGGCGAGCGCTACCTCACCTTCGCTGCGGCCGAAGGCGAACCGTTTTCCGGATACACCGTCGGTGCCGGCGAAATTTTCGTGTTGGGGGACAATCGACGCGACAGCAACGACTCACGCACTTGGCGAGACGGGCATCCCGCGGGCTTGCCGTTGGCTGCCGTCGACGGCCGCATCGTCGGTATCGCCTTTCCCTCCGAACAACACGGCGCAAATCCATGGTGGCAGTCACTATCGCAGCCCGCGCCGCCGCTCACGCTGAGCCGCGAACAGCGTGAGCGGCTGGCGCAGTGTTTAGCGCGTGCCCCGGCCGACACCGAGCCGCCACCCCCACTTTGACGGTCTCGCGTGGCAGCATTCAACGCGCGTCACGTCGGGCACACCGCGGCGTGTCTCGTCCTCGTCGGTAGCTTGCTCGGGTCATGCCGACGCGCAACACCAAGCGCCGACACGAACACGCGTGCGACCGCGACCACGCCCAGCGCTCAGCCGACACCAACCAGCCCCGAGCCTGCATCGAACGCGCGCCTCCGTCTGCTGTTGGTCAGCGATTTAGCCGGAGAATTGGCTCCCTGCGGCTGCTTCGCGGGCCAGGCGGGCGGGCTCGATCGCATGGCTCGCGCCGTGAGCGACGCACGTCAAACGCCCGTGCCAACGGTGTTTCTGAGCTTGGGGGAGCTCTTTTCAACCCCAACTCATCACCCGGCGCCTGCAGCGCTCACCCAAGATCAATTTCGGGTCGAAGCCCTGACCGAGATATTGCGCGCGACCGAACTCGACGCCGCGGCGCTCGGCCCTTTGGATTGGTCCGCACAGCACGCTCAACTGAAGCGACTCGCTGCGCTGGGCTCTTTCAAACTCCTCACCTCGCGGTCAGCCAGTGAAGTACCCGAGCCATCAGGAGTCAGCGAACGACTGGCGGCGGCGGCCACTCCGGTCATACGAACGAGTCTGACGCTCACGCGCGCGGCCATACGCGTCGGTATCGTCGGCTTCGAGGCAACTGTGCCGGCCGCGAATCAACCGACCGCACGCGCCCGAGTCGCGAACGCTGCGTCGGAGGCGCGTCTCCTACGACGAAGTGGCGTCGATCTCGTCTTCGTGCTGGCCCAAGGCGACGCAAACGACGCGCGCGAGTTGGCACGCGAACGCGCCATCGACCTCGTGCTCGTTGCCGGAAAAGACGGCGAAAGCGCGGCAAACTCGCCGCCCGGCGAGGCGCCCATCGTCCCAGTCCCGCCGGGCAGTCAACGACTCACGATCATCGACATCGCCGAGCGCGACCCCGAACGGCCCTTTCGTGAGAGTCCATCGGCGGCGCTCGGCCGCGGCTCGATGTATCGACGAACCGTCGAGCTGACGGCGAACGCCCCGCGCGACCCCGCCATCGTGTCGCGCATCGCGGACTACTACCGGCGAGTGAACGAACACAACCGATCGGCGGCCGCGCGCACTGAAGCGCCGCCGCTCGGCCCTCACCAAGCCGGCTACGTTGGCACTCGCCCTTGCGCTTCGTGCCACACCGCCGCTTACTTGTGGTGGAAGGGCTCGGCACACGGACACGCGTACGATTCGCTCCGCCAACGCAACGCCGAGTACAACTTCGACTGCATCGGCTGCCACGTCACCGGCTTCGAGAAACCGGGTGGCTCCTCACTCAGCCGCGTAGAACCACTCGAAGACGTCGGATGCGAGAGCTGCCACGGACCAGGCTCTCTACACATCGAAGACCCGCGTGACCACCGGCTCCCGGAGCAACCACCGTTGCACTCGTGCAGCACGTGCCACGATGAGGCCCACAGCCCCGAGTTCAGCGAGGCTGCCTTCGTTGCACGCTTGCGCGCGCCCGGCCACGGGCTGCCAGCGCGCTGAAAACGGCCGTCGGTGCGCGGGAAATTGCGTTTCCTACGCGCCACACAAAAAGCGAAACGGGCGCACCTCCGAAGACGTGCGCCCGCCCTTTTCAAACTGACGGCCCCATCAGGCGGCCGCTTTGCTCACAGGCAGCTGTTGCTGTTGCTCACGAACTTGCAGGTGTTCGAGGCGGTGTCGCAAGTGCGGCCACCCTTGCAGTCGGCGTTGCTGGTGCACGCCGCGCTGCACGTGCAGGCGCCATCGGTCGCCGAGCAGGCCGTGTTGCCCGCGTTGACGCACACGCCGGTCGAACCGCAATCTGCGCTCGCGGTCGAGAACTTGCAGCTATTGGGCGCGATGCTGTTGCAGGTGGTCTCGTCGAAATCGACGCACTCTTCGACCGTGGTGCTGCTCGGCAGCGCGACGAAGCCGAATTGTTTGGCAGCTGCTTCGACCGTGGGCAAGTCGCCGTAGCAACCAGCGGCAGTCGAGGCCAAGCCTTTTTCGAGCGGATCCTGCACGTTGCCGAAGCCGACGATGCTGTTCAAGAACAGCTTGCGTGACAGCGGGTAGGTGAGGCTCAGCACGTTGGCGTCGCTCGGCAAGAGGGCGTTGACCTGCAAGGCCTTCGAGCCTGGCACGCCACCGGTGACGCCTTGCGCCGAGAGATCGACCGACTCACGACCGGCATAGCCGATCGAGCATTTGCCGTTGGCGCTCATGCAACCGATGTTGCGCGTGTCGCTGGTTTGCGTGCACAACGTGGCAGCGGCCTTGGCGTTGTTGACGCTGGTCGAGCGCAAGCGCCAGTAAGCGTGCGTCACCTGGAACGTGCGCTTGGCTTGGTTCGGGTCATCCGGGTCGACCGGCGGCGCGTTGGCCACCAAGTTGCCATTCGGCAAGCGCGCATACAGGTTGAAAACGCGGTGATCCGTCGTGCTCGGCTTGGTGAACAGCGATTTGCACTTCGTGGGATCCGTGTCGCAGATGCAGGGCGCGCCCGCATCCGTCACCGGGGTGAGGTTGCCACCGGCGATGTTGAAACCGTCGCCATCGGGACGATCCGCACACTGGAAGTGCGCCACGCCGCCCGAGTCCACCGTCTTCTGACAGGGCAAGATCTTCAGCTTGTTCGTGGGCGAGCAAGCGGCGGTCGTGTACAGGTTGATGGTGGTGGTGTCGACGTCCGGCGGGGCGAACACGGGCAACACGAGACCGAGCTTGCCGTCTTTTCCGCAAACGTCGTCGTCCGCGGTACAGGCGCGGCGGATCGGATCTTTATCCGACTGCTCGTCACCGTTGCAGAACGGGATCGTGCCGATCGCGGGCAAGCCGAGCAGCGTGATCACGGTATCGGTCGTGCCCGAGAGATCGTCGCGTCGAAACGCGTGAGCGAGCTGGGTGCATTCGCCCGTCGTGCAACCACCTTGGAACAAGAGACCATAGGTATTGGCGAGGATGCGACGCGCATCGCTGCCGCAGTGCTGATTGGCGATGTTGCTGCCGCCGTTATGCTCCATACCCGCGTAAATCAGCCGCAAAACGTCCTTCCAAGCATCCGCGGCAGCGCCACTCGTGCCCTTCAACGTGTAGTGGTTCGTGCCCGCGTCGCAACCGGGACAGTTCACCACCGGCGCGCCCGTGGTGTCCGTCACGTCGAAACCACCGCTGGCGGCGAGCGCGCCCGAGGCACACTGCGTGTTGTCCGCGTCGCTCGAGATGCCGATGCCGTCGAAGGCGACCGTGTGGCCTTGAGCCTGAGCTGGGGTCGCGCCCTTGCACGCGCCCGCGGCGAGGAAACGAGACATCGGCCCGATTTCTTGCGAGCCGGCGACCATGCCACCTTCTGCCGTGCCGGAGCCGCCGCCGATGTAGTTCAAGGCGCCCGCAGCCGGGCAGCTCGTGATCACTTTGCGGGTAAAATCTTTGAGAGTATCGGAACCTTGCAGCTTGTTGTTGGTCGCCGCGCCGATGCCGGACGCAGTCGCTCCCATCAACAAGACCGTCGCTAAAACACTGGTCTTCGTCATCACTCTTCCTCCGTACGCACTTCACATTCGACGCATCGACCAGGGGCGGCCGATTCTGCGATGCGCCGCACTACGCAAGGACAGCGCCAACGCGATACCGAACCGAGAGGAGCGCGTGTTTCGGCGATTTATCGCCCATTTACGAGCATTTTTCGCTAGCGCGCCGCCAGCGGTGCACCGCCACGACTTCGATTGTCGGAGGCGCTGCGTTCGATTGTCGGAGGACTCGGCGAAGTCCGCTCCTGTTGCCATCGATTGGCCACCGAAAACGCACGCAGATTCGACGGCCCGCGCGCTCGACCATCGAGTGACGAACTGTCGACGAAGCGGCGTGTTTTCGAAGTCTTTCTGAATCTCGAATCAGCACGCGTTCCAGATATCGGTAGGTGCCATCCGAAAAGCGGAGTCCGAGTCTGCATTCGCGAGCGCAGATCCCGTGCGCGAAACTCGAGCTTGCGCTGACAATTCGCGCAAATAGCGCCGCCTTCGCTCACACGCAGTCCGAACTCTTGCGTTGGCTCCGTCCTTGCTGAGGGGGCGGCGCGCCCGACGCGATTCGCTCGGGTCCAAACGACAATCAGTCGCGGAGGACGTTGTGACAAAATCTGTATTTTACGGTGGAAGCATTGCTCTGTTGATGACGCTGGCAGGCGTCGCTGTTCCGGCGTGTTCCAGCAGCCTGGATCGCACGCCGAGTGCCAAGGGCGGCGACGCCAACTCGGGTTCCATCGGCCTCGATCTGAAGATCGGCGGCGGCGTGGTGCTGAACTCGGTCAACTACACCGTGACCGGTAACGGGATCACCCCGATCACCGGCACCATCCCGGTCGACGCCAGTGGCTCGACGGCCTCCTTGCTGCTGGGCGCTTTGCCCGCTGGCAAGGGCTACCTCATCACGCTGAGCGCGGACGACGGCAAAGGCACCAAGTGTGGCGGCACCGCCACGTTCGACGTGACCGCTGGCCAAACGGTCGGCGTCTCCGTTCCGCTCACCTGCGGCACGGCCACGACCCGCGGCAACGCGAACATCAACGGCACGTTCAACACCTGCCCCGAGATCACCTCGCTCATCGTCGCTCCGTTGGCGACCGACGTCGGCAACAACATCACCGTCAGCGCCGCAGGCAGCGATGTCGACGGCAACCCGCTCACGTTCGCGTGGACCTCGCCCGGTGGCACGTTCGCCGCCGCCGACGCCGGCGCGACGACCTTCAAGTGTGCCGTCCCCGGCACCAACACGCTCACCATCAGCATCTCCGACGGCAAGGGCTGCACCTCGACGTTGTCCGCCGATGTGTTGTGCACGAGCACCGCCGTCTGTGGCGACGGCAATGCCGAAACCACCAAGGGCGAGCAGTGCGATCCGCCGAATGGCACCACCTGCGACGCGAATTGCCAAACAATCGCGATCAAGTGCGGAAACAGCATCGTTCAGCCGGGCGAGCAATGCGACCCGCCGGACAACACCACCTGCAACGCGACCTGCCAGAAGATCGTGTGCGGTGACAACAAGGTCGAAGGCGCCGAGCAGTGCGAGCCTCCGGGCACCGCGACCTGCGACGCGACCTGCAAGACCATCAAGCCCGTGTGTGGTGACGGCAAAGTCACTCCGCCCGAGACTTGCGAGCCGCCAGGATCGGCCACGTGTGACGCGAACTGCAACTCGATCGTTCCCGATCTGTGCCCGGCTTGTACCACCTCGAAGTGCTCGGGACCGGCCACGGCTTGTACCGCCCACGAACCAGGTTGTGACACCATCACCGCTTGCATCAAGCAAACCGGCTGCGCCAAGGGCTCGACCCGTGACGGCGCCGAGTGCTACTGCGGCGCGCTCGACAACGACACTTGCTTCAACAGCTTCGACCCCACGGTCCCGCAAGGTCCGTGCAAGGCCGTCATCAATACGGCTGCCGGCACCAGCGTGCCGCTCCAGGTCGGTCAGGTCTTCTTCGACACCAGCACCAGCGTCGGTGCTGCCATGCAAGAGACCTCGTGCCAGCTGCGCTCTTGCGTGACCGAGTGCAAGCTCGCTCCGTGATGCGCTGACCTCTGCGAAGTAACGAAAAAGCGAGGGCGTCGACGAAAGTCGGCGCCTTCGCCGTTTTGTGTGTCCCGCGCGGATTGCCCGGAAATGCGCGGCGAAACCGGGATTAGCGAGACGAACGCCGCGCCGAGCGCAGGCCGAGCACGGCCCACAGCCAAAGCGCGCTCAGCCAGACACTGCCCGGGTTCGCCACGCCACGCGCGACTCCGCAGCCCGTTTGCGGAAATGGACCTTGATACAGGTCGCCGCACTTGGACGTCGCTGCGCCCCGTCCGTCGTTGGGATCGGTCCCGCTCATGAGTTCGGTGACGTCGCTCTTGCCGTCACCGTCACTGTCGGTCTCACAGTTTTTGACCTGCGCGAGTGCGCTCGACAGCACCGCATGATCATCTGCCGTGCTGACACCGAACTGTTGCACGGTCACGGCGAACGGCTTGGTTGCCGTGCCTTTCCCACCGATGTCCGACGTGTGACAGAGCACGCAAGCGGGGTCGCGAGCGAGACCGAGGCCGCTGCGCACCACCGGTGGATAGTCCGGCCACGCCAAACACGGCGCACTCACACTCACCGTAGCCAGCGCGAAGCTCAGCACGACACCGCGATTCACGGCGCGCAGCCTGCCTCGTCCCACTCCGAATGTGTTGTGACAATTCGATGCGTTCACCGCTTTGACGTTGAAGCAACGCACTCGCGAGCGTAGCTTCCGCGCCCACGAGGAGGCGACGAATGCGCTTCAAATATGCTATTTTGTGCTTACTCGCGACGACCAGCCTACTTTCACACCTGGGCTGCACCACCGCGGACGACAGCGCCGACGACACCGTACCGAACCCCGCCAACGCCGGCTCATCCAACGCGTCGCACGCGGGCTCGAGCAGCGGCGGCGTTTTGGGCGACGCGGGTGCCGGCGGTGAGGCGGGAGCAGTACCGATGGGCGGCAGCGGCGGCTCAATGCTCAACCAAGGCGGGCACGCGGGCACGCTGAGCGGCGGCGGAAACGGCACTGGCGGCACGAGCACCGGCGGCAGCTCTTCGGGCGGCAGCAGCTCGGGCGGCACG
>Ga0105241_10002784_pt1 | contig 13101 bp, 16 predicted proteins | sample KBSC64metaG_FD_80422 | JGI IMG/M metagenome (GOLD analysis project Ga0105241, IMG submission 80422) | Corn rhizosphere microbial communities from Kellogg Biological Station, Michigan, USA - KBS C6-4 metaG | ecosystem: Host-associated > Plants > Roots > Rhizosphere > Soil | place: Michigan, USA... | reverse complement strand
GGCTTATGCTTTCAGAGATACCCGCGTGACCGGTCGCACACATGATTTAGCGGCAATTACCGCACTCGGTGTCGTGGTATTTTTGCATCCACCAGCCAGCGTTACGCTCAGCACCGCCTTACTCGCCGTCCTGGCCAACCAGCTCGGCGGCATTGCGCCCGACATCGACCAACCGACGGCGCCGCTCTGGCGCAATTTGCCGGTTGGTAAGGTCGTGGGCAAGGGGTTCGACAAGCTGCTCGGCGGCCACCGTTTTCTGACCCATTCACTGCTCGGCCTTGCACTATTTGGCTTTTTACTGCATCTATTGCTAGGCTTCTTACACCCGGTTATGCCGCACGCCAACGCCGGTTACATCTGGTGGGCCTTTATGATTGGCATGGTTTCGCACCTCTTCATGGACACGCTCACCAAGGAAGGCGTGCCCTGGTTGTTGCCGCTACCGTTTAAGATTGGCTTTCCGCCAGTACGCGCCCTGCGCATCAGCACGGGCAAGCTTGGCGAAACGCTGCTCGTCTTTCCGGGCTTGCTCGTCCTCGATATCCTGTTCTGCGCCATGCATTATCGCTGGCTGACGCTATTCATACACGCGCACATTACAAGCTGAGTAGGTGTCTCAATAAAATATATGAAAATAGATTCATATATTTATCAATAGATCCGTGGTTCTATAGTAGCTAAAAATCGCTACTATGTCAGAATATAGAAATCCGGCCACCTACAATAGTCTCGAGCCTTTCGACGTCATTCGACGCGACATCTACTCGCCAGGCGAGCTAGAACTTTTAGCCCATAGTGGCATACTACCTGGCGCCTTGGGCACCACGACTTGGCGGGATGTACTACTTGGGCCAGATAATCAGCCGTCAGCCTGGCAGCCAGTTGAAAATGTCATGCTTGTCAAACAAAAGAACGATGCGTGGTGCGTCACTGTCGGCATCCGTACCGAAGACTTCAACGAATATGGCCAGCAGCAAACGCATGCCGGTTTTATTAGTCTCCCGACCGCGCGCATGACCAGTCGGGAAGCACTTGCGTCATACCGACAAGCAGTACCATCGATAGCGCACGCCTACGCGCAGCGGCTCAGCTCACTCCATAGCTTTAATTCAGCGACACTTGCCATACTCAAACCGCAGCCCTCTCAATTCCTGACAGCCCCAACCAGGCGCCTGTTTGAAACAAAACTACAGATATCGCCAGCAATGCTCGAGGCGCATGCTTGGCCGAATGCTCTTGTGTCGGTCGAAATGGGTATCAGCGAGGTTGACGGCGGCCTGCAGCCAGTTATTATGCACACCCGCGTCGTACAATGCCCCGAAGATATGCAACTTGCCGGAGAAAAGAACGAGCATTACCGGCAGTTGAGCTGGACGCCACTCGAAGACTTTGTTGCTAATGTAGAAAATCGCTCGGTCACTGGATTGCTCCCGGACCTCGACCCCGGCCACATAGACAACCTACTCATCTGCACCGGCGGCGTCTGCGTGGCGGCCGGCGCGAAGGTTATTGCGGGCCTGGGCGATAGTTTGCTATGGTAAGAGGAATGGTGCAACCAGCCGCATTCCGGGTGCTCGCCTGTTTTTATGACCAGGAAGTGCTGACGTTCACCCAACTCTGCAAGATGGCCGACTATCCGACCGACCTGGGCGGCTACTATATTCGCCAGCTAGTGACGGGCAAGTACATCGAAAAGATTGAACGGGGTGCCTACCAGATATTGCCCCTCGGCAAAAGAGAATTTGCCGTACGATTCCACAAGAACATGACTACACCCCGGCCCCGACTGCTCAGCCTGGTCGTACCCCGGATGGGTGACAAATATATCGTATTACGGCGCACCGTCCAGCCGTTCGTCGGCAGTGCAGAGTGGCCAGCACGGTCCGTAATGCCAGGGGAATCACTGGCTGATGCGGCCCGGCGAACCATTGCAGATCGTCTGGGCGTCAACGGTGAGCCAATACTGCACGGCTTTTTTCGGCGAGTTGACATATACAAGGACACGCTTTTTGACGACAAGCTATTCGCCGTCCATGCATTTCAGCTCACCTCAGCACAAGAACTACATAATACCAGCCGTGTCGGCGCCATACTCACTTGCACTACAGAAGCGTTGCACAGGCTCGAAAAACCGTCTAAGCAGCTGTTTGATATCTATAATTTTGTTGCTAGCAAAAATACCGCGTACAGCGAGCACACTTACAACATCTCTCGTAGCGACCTCTCTCCACCGACATAGCGTGAGTGAACACGGTTCATCTCCCTGGGCTGCCGTTTTAAATATCGTACGCCGTACGCTACACTACCTGATGACTGACATTTATTCAGCGTAAAATCGTAGGGTAATCGATGAGTGACCACAAAACCGAACAAGAACTGGCAGAAATTTTGAACCAAGCCCGAACGGCTGTCACTGTTGGGGCGCGCTACCAACATTTCCGCGGTGCGGAGTATATCGTACAAGACATTGCTATTCTGGAAGCCACAAATGAAGCAGCCGTCATCTACCGCGCCGAATACGGCGAACACCTCATCTTTATTCGGCCGCTCAGCAGTTGGCTGGAAATGGTCGAGCAAGACGGCAAACGAGTTCCCCGCTTCGCACAAATAACCTGATACTTTTCAAATAGGAGAACATATGACAAGCGAATGGTCTAACCCGGATCTCGTTCGAGCATATACGGAAGCCAACAAAAATGCAGCAGCCAATTGGTACGAAACCGACGTCAATATTCCGGATATACGCAGACTGCTAGACATCGACGGCCGTCCTGCTCGACTTTTAGATTTCGGATGCGGACCGGGCGATTTTACCCAACAGCTGCATCGTGACTACGAAGTTACCGACGCCGACGCCTCGGAAGCTATGGTGCGGCAAGCCGAGCAGAGTTATCCAGATATCACCTTTTTTGCGTGGGACGGGAGTAATGCGTTACCGAATTCCGTTGTACCGTTCGAGGCGATTACAACAAAATTAACACTTGAATTCATCGCTGATCTGGATCGGCTGGCTAGAAACCTATATGACGCGCTCACACCAAGAGGCAAACTTGTCGTTTCAGTCATGCACCCCATGCTCGGCCTCGCCAACAACAGCGCTGTTGATTACTGGGAACCCAAACCGTATGAAACGCAGATCGGTACCACGGGCGTGCACGTCACCAAGGTACAACATACTATTGCCGATTACGTCAATAGCTTCATCGACCAGGGCTTCACACTCAAAGTTGCATCCGAGCCGGTCGTTTCGGATGTTCTGCAAGAGGCCTATGGTCTTACGGCCGAACAGGTCCGATTTCCAAAGCGTTTGAATCTGCTGTTTGTAAAATAGTCAGAGAGCTCACCTACTTGCGACCGTGAATATAACTCTTAACACGTTAAGGGTTATATTCTTACCGGTGAATCTTGCTACACTTCAACCGTCTTAATCACCCAAAGGTCGGTAGCCAGATGCTCGCTTTCAAGATACGCAAAAGGTAAGTAGAAGTAGCCGTGGTCGCCCCAGTCGGCGCCCCATGAGTTGCGCATGATGAACCACTTTTTGTCCTCGTCGTAGCCGACGGCCAGGATGGCATGGCCGCCAAGCAAGCGTTCGTCCTGACTAGGCATGGGCACAATGCCGGTATCGCGCACTTTGGGATCTTCGAAGCTTTCATAGACCCCGATACCAACCACAAACGGGTAGCCGGAGGCGAGGCAGGCTTGCATGTCGTACAGCTTGGCATGGGACGGCCGCAAAATACGTTGGTACGAAAGCGCTTGATTTTTCTCGGCGTCGACAAAGCTTTTTTCGTTCGGCTTGGCGGTGAACTTAGCAATATCATACGGCCAATCGGTTTCAGGTGGCGTGCCCACTTTGCGGAGCACTTTTACACCGTCACGAATGCGCGCGCCGGCATCGCTCGCCACCGTACCTTCGACGTCGCGCTCATTCCAGTAGATGAACAGCCGGCTGGGCGTCATGAATGACTTGCCTTCTTTGTGACGGTCAAAATCAAAAGCAGCAGCCAGAGCGTTGGCCGTGCAGCTCCCCAGCTTGCCTTGGTCGTAGACATCTGGACATTCTTTGCGTAGGTCTGTGTTGGCCGGCAGCGGCGTGGCCGCCATGGTGCCAAGCGCAATACTCGGTTCGAATACTTGGTCGCGCTGGTCGGGCAAGTCGGGCAGCCACCCGAGGCCGTGCCCTTGCGTAGTTAGCATCATGGTCATAAAATCCCCCCTCGTTTATATGAACAGCCGGACTGAACCGCTTGTGCTATAGTGAATTATATACTATAAGGAGCGGCGCAATGAAAAAATCGGGCGTAATCTGGGCAGTTATCGCAGTCATTGTAGTGGGTGGCGGAGTGACACTCGCACTAACCCATAAGACCAAAAAAGACACCTCGGCGACGGGGATGAATATGAGCACCAGCGACACCAGCATGCTTTCTAGCACCAGCATGAGCCCCTCATTTACGATCACCGCCAACGATTCCAGCGCTGATCATGAAAAAATTTCGGTCAAAAAAGGCGCTAACGTCAGCCTGATGTTTGTGGTCAAGGCCCAGGGCACCTACCACGGCGGCTTGCAGTTCGTCAGCACCGATCCGGCCATCGACAGCGGCCCGATTGCACCCGGCAACAGCAAAACAGTCACCTTCACCGCCAGCAAATCGTTCACTTTCCAGCCATATTGGTATGCCAGCCAGGTCAAGAAAGACTATCTTATCACTGTAAACGTCACGGAGTAATACGATGACCACAAAACTTCCTGCATACCCGAACGCAGGGCGTTGGCTTCTCGCCGGCGGACTGGCGTTTGTGTTTGCTTACGCCGGTTTTCAGGCACTGCGCACGCCGGATAACTGGATTGGCTACGTACCAAGCATGGTGACGCATATTATGAGTGCCAGCACGTTTCTGCAGCTTATTTCTATTTCGCAACTGGTGCTGGCGGTTTGGCTACTGAGCGGCTACTGGCGACGGTTGGCCGGTGTGGCAGCCATATTGCTGCTTGGTGGGATTATCGTGGGTAACCCACATGCACTCGACATCACTTTTCGCGATGTGGGGTTGCTGTTTGTGGCGGGCGCTTTGGTGTTAGGTGTATAGCTGCACCAGCATTTGCAGCAGAAATACGCGCTAGACTTCCTACGCCAAGCAGTGCGGCAGCAAGACCGAGCACGAGAAACGGCCAGTGATTGTCTTTGATGGTGTCACTTAATAGAAACAGGCCGACAAACGTTGGACCGATGGTCTGCGCCGCGGTCATCAAGGCATTAATTGTCGTCGCTCGCTCACGCTGCAGGGCAATCGTAAACAGCCACACCCCGGCAAACCCATATACTCCCAGCGCATAAAACAGCGGTTGGGTGAGTACATGCCACCAGGGGATGCCCAGCGGCAATACGCGGCCGACCACTGATGTGCCGCCAAAGGCCACGCCGCTGAGCAATGCCAAGAATACTGTTGCCGCGCGGCCGTTCAGCCGAGCCAGGCCAGCCCCCAGGGCCAAGCAAATCACCGGTGCCAATAAAATTGCCATCTCAGTGGCGCCGTGCACTGTTTCAAACGTTTGCACCGGCGCACCACTGCCCAGTAGCCCAAGACCTAGGAATAATAACGCCAGCGCCGCCCACGACCCGCGCGCGAGCCGACGCTTGAGCAGTAACCATTCAAGCAGCGCTGTCACGGCAACACTCGAAGCAATCACCGCCTCGGCCAAATACAACGGAATAAACCGCACCGCAAATACCGTCAGCCCCCAGCCCAGCAAGTCGAGCGCCAACCCGCCAACATATGGCGCATTACGGATCATGCGCAGGAGCAATGAAGCATCCAGCGAGTGCGCTTGACGCTGGCTATCCGCCCCGATTTTTTGTAATACAGCGGCTAGGCCGTTACACATTGCGCAGCCGACGACGGCCAGGATGGCGAGGGAGAACATATGATTAGTGTAGCAAATTACAAATGAGTCTCTCTTCAGCGGGGCATTCCCTGTGCGAAAAGGGTCCAGCGTAGTGCAGCCGGATCCGTCCTCGTTTTCTTTTTAGAAACGGACGATCGATCCGCGCGGAACGCACTTTGAGACAAAACTACCACGCTGAAAAGGGAGGCTGCCTATTCTGCAGCTTCTCGAATCAAAGGCCGAACATGGTTCAAAAGATAAAACGAGCCTGTCACGAGCAGAATCGGCTCCGGCCGGGCCAGCAGCGCCCGCCACGCTTTGGTCGGCTCCTTCAGGATATCCACACCGGCGATACCCGCCTCATGACAAGCCGTGCGCACTATCTCCGGTGGTAACGACTGATTGGGAAAATCCTGCGCGCCGTGAAAACTCGTCACCACAACATGCCGCACAAACGGCGCCAACTCAGCGACTGCGGTATCAACGCGGTACGCGCCATGCGCAGCAAAGCTGATCATCGCCGCTACTTGCTGCCCGGGGTAGCGCAGGGCAATGCTGGTCATCAAGGCATGCATTTTCTGAGCATTGTGCGAACCATCGACAATCACCTTCTTACCAGCAACCGTAAACGTTTCCATACGTGCCGGAATGACCACCCGTGCAGCCTCGGCCACGACCTCTATGCCGAGAGGCGGGCGCCCATCGCGCTCTAACACAAAATCGATCGCCGCCCGGGCCAGCTGAATATTGCGCCGCTGGAATGACGGCAGAAAAGTCAGTTGGGCAGGTACCGCACCTTGCACCAACGTGTGCAAATCAGCCTGCTTCTGGGCAGCACGCGCCCAGATCGGCTCCATCACCTCAGCACTCTGCTCATAGCAGAACACTGCGTTGTGCAGCTGAATAATGCCAGCCTTCTGCGCCGCAATCTCGCCGAGCGTGTCACCCAACACGTGTATGTGGTCCATCCCAAGATCGGTGATAATGCAAATTTTGTCAGCCCGCGACACTACATTGGTAGAATCAAGCAATCCGCCAAGCCCGACCTCCACTACGGCGTAATCCACCTTGTGGCGGGCAAATTCCCAGAAGGCAAAGGCGATCAGCAGTTCAAAGTACGTCGGCTTAATGCCACTCTTTTCTACTAAATCGATGAAATTACCCAGATCAGTGCAGAACTCCCCTTCAGGAAGCGGCATCAGGTTGACCTGCACTCGCTCGTTAATCTCATCGACGTGCGGCGACACCGTCAGCCCCACGCGAAACCCAGCCGCCTGCAACAACGAGGCCGCGTAATAGGCAGTAGAGGTCTTGCCGGAAGTACCAGCAACATGCACCACACGCACCTTTTCCTGGGGATTGCCGAGGTACGCCATCAGCTGCACCTGTCGGTCAAGGGTGTACGACCCAGGCTGGCGCGTACGCTCCATATAAGGCTTGAGCACCTCTTGGGCTTTGGCAAAATCGACGATGCGCATAATCCACTATTATACAGTTTGCAGCCCGGAACAGATAGCAACTCCGTGGTTGATCTGGTAGGATGATGGTAAATGCAAGCGACGCAAGTACAGGCTATCATTACGCTCGGCTCAGGGGTAACCCCTACTGGCGAGCCCTCGCCCGGCACTGCGCTGCGCACTGCGAAAGCGATAGAACTTGCCGATTTATTTCCCCGTGCCGTACTGATAATGTCTGGCGCCATGCCGCTCCACCCCGACGCCGGTATTCCTGGCGGCACTGAGGCAGACGTCATGAAAAAATATGCCCTAGCGCGCCATATCGCGCAAGCGAGCGTGCTGCTTGAAAATAAGTCGCACACCACCCTCGACAATGCGTTATTCACAAAAAAACACTGCCTTGAACCGCGCCAGCTACGTACCCTCGTCGTCGTGACGTCCGGCTATCATATTCCGCGCGCCGAGTATCTATTCCGTAAAATTTTGGGTCCTGATTATCGTATAACCTGCATCAGCGCCGGCGGCGAAACCAAGTCTAACCGTCTCCTAAAAGAGGAACGCTCACTGGCCTTCTTTCGCGCCCTACTCGACACTGTCACTGACGGCGATGACGCCGAGGCCCGCCGCCGCTTGAGCGACTGGCTAGAACCCTATGCCACACACCCTCCCTTCACACTCGAACAATGGCACGCCTACAAAGACCATGGCAAACCCCTGCCCGCATTTCCAGATTACCAATAAAAACGACGCAGTAGCCTGCGTCTTGAGAACAAATTTGGTACGCCCGGCAAGATTCGAACTTGCGACCCCTTGGTTCGAAGCCAAGTACTCTAATCCACTGAGCTACGGGCGCGACCCCTTTAGCTTAGCAAATGAGAGGTGTTTTGACCAGTGCGCCCGACTCGTAACACCGTAGCGCCGAGTACAGGCTAGCAACCCTGCGAATCATACGGTTGTAGGACTTCTCTGACGATCTTAGAAATCAGCCGGAAGTTCGGGGCCGTTGCTGCCGCGCTCGTAGAGCTGCAAGCCTTCGTCGCCCATACCCCAAGTGGTGACGACAGCGTCGAGGACTTTCCAGGCGGCCAGCACTTCGTTACTCGTAGCAAACAGCGTACGGTCGCCACGGATAGCATCGACCAACACGCGCTCGTAAGCATCAGGGTTGCCGTAGCGCTCGAACTGTTGCTCGTAGAGGAACTCCATCGGCGCGGTATCAAGCGCGTCATCAAAGCCCGGCTGTTTCACTTGCAAGTCGATGTGAATACCTTCACGCGGCTGGATGGCGAATACTAAGCAGTTGCAAGGCTCCGTTGGATCTTTCGGGTTACGGAAGAAAATGCGTACTTTGGTCTCTTTGGCCGCCAAAGCCTTACCGGTTTTTACAATAATCGGCACACCGCGCCAGCGGTCGTTGTCAATCGATAGTTTGAGGGCGGCGAATGTATCAGTGATCGCCTTGGGGTTGCTTACTTCATCACGGTAGCCAATGTATTGGCCACGGACGGCTTGTGTTGCAACCGTCGCAGTTGTGATCGGTGTGATGCTCTCAAGCAGTTGCAAGCGGGCAGCATGGATAGCATCGGCAGTCATGTCGGCCGGACGCTCCATGGTGGTCACGGCAAGCAGTTGCAGCAGGTGACTCTGTACGAGGTCGCGCAAAGCGCCGGTCTGCTCGTAAAAGAGCGCGCGGCCTTCAATGCCGATGCTTTCAGCGGCCATCACTTCAACGCGGTCAATGTACTTATTGGACCACAGCGGCTCAAAGATCGGGTTGTTGTCACGGAAAGCCAAAATGTTCTGGACTGTTTCTTTGGCTAGATAGTGGTCGATCCGGAAAATCTGTTCTTCGGCGAAATATTCACCGGTTTCGGCAATGAGCTCACGAGCCGAAACTAAATCATACCCAAAGGGCTTCTCAACGAGCAGGCGCGCATCTTTGGCATGCAAACCACGCTCACCGAGCAGTCCGACAATGGGCCGGTAGACATTCGGTGGAATCGAAAGATAAAAGAGCCTCGTCAACGGCTCATCAGCTTCGGCGTCTAAATCGTCCAACACTTTGCCCAGGTTGTCATACGACGCGCCGTCCAAGAGATCCATTTGGTGCATACGAAGCATGCTCTGTAATTGCTTCAGCGCAGCTGGGTCACACTTCCCCTCGGGTTCGCCCGCGCATAAGCGCTCCACATTGAGCACTTCCTCGGCTGTGACTGGCCGGCGGCTGACGCCCATAATGACCGACCGCGGATGCAAGATCCCGTTTTTCACCAGGTGGTACAATGACGGAATCAATTTACGTTGTGCGAGGTCACCGGTAAGACCAAAAATAACAATGGCGGCCGGCTTTAATGCAATGGGTTGTGGCTTGGGCATAATCTCTCTATTCACTATATAACTAACAGAGTAGATGCTACCATATAATTATGCAAATACTCAATAAGATCTTGAGCGGTATCCCTCGTTTACTCTCAGGCAAACCATCAATTTTGATTTTTATTGGTCTTTTTGTGTATCTGGTTGGCTTTGGCATAATCGGCCTGTTCGCGAAAGGGCTGGAGCCATCGTCCACCGTGCAGCTCGTACTGGGTAATTACACCAACGTCACGAGCGCCACCGGTGCCTCGATTGCAGCCGGCGCCGGCCTGACCACTGTTGCCACGACCACCGCCGTCCTCACACACGTGCGTAAAACAAATAAAAAATATGAAGAGCTCAAGCAAGCACACGACGAAATGCGTCAAATAGTCGATGAGATTCACCGTACGACCGTACTCCACAAGCCGAGCTAGGCCAACCAGCGGCGGCACAGCCAATACGTCCGGGCAATTTCATTTTACATTCGAGCCATTAGCCGTATACTAATGATATAAGGGGAAAATTTTATGCAATATTTTGGGATTCTCGACTTCAGCACACCAGAACTGGTGATTATTCTGTTGATCGTATTACTTTTGTTCGGTAGTAAGAAGCTGCCTGAACTCGCTAAGAGCCTCGGCAAATCAGCTGGTGAGTTGAAGAAAGGCTTGAACGAAGTTTCTGACCTGCACAACGACACTAAGCCAGCGTCCAAGAGCGCAAGCCAGCAGCAAGACTAATTAAGTCATTCGGCAGAACAAAAAACCGGGCGCTACCGCCCGGTTTTTTCATAGCAAGCCAAGTTTTTGGTTCTATGCCAATGCGAGTGCAACCGCCGCCTCAGCATGCAGCAGTGCTGCGCTATGTCTATTCGATCAAAGCTAAAGATACGTAACGCGTTAATCTTTTACGAAGCAACTGCTACCGCTGCGCGATAAACTGCTCGGCGGCCGCAAGGTCTTCAAGTGTATTGATGGGTTGCCAATTTTTCATGACTACCGCTTTGATCGGTTGCAGGTTGTGATTCGCCACCAAAGTATGCGGCAACCCTAGTTCGCCGCTCGGCAAAGCAACACCTTCGTAGAAAAAAACTGAACCGTTCATAACATATGCCCCGGTGTTGGTGAGGCCGCCGTCGCGATTTTCGGCTTCAGTTCGCTCGCGGAAGCCAGTAATAAAACCGTCATCGTCGAGTACATACGTTTCATAGCCCGGCCACACGGCCAGCTTCAGCCCAATAGTGGCGTCAAACGCAAGGTGAGCAGTTAGTTCAGCTTTGTCGTAGAGGTCGTCGCCGTTTAGCACCATAAACCGCTCATCTTTCCCGATAAACGGCTCGGCGGCCAAAATCGCCGCGAACGTACCGTTCAATGACCCCTGCTGCACGTAACGAACCGGGCGGCCAGCAACCGTGTCGCCCAAACGCGCTTCTAGCACATCAGCGAGATAGCGTACTATCATGATTACCTCGGTAATCTCGTCGGGCAAACTAGCAAACAGTCTTTCCACGATCGGTACGCCGCCCACCTGTACGAGTGGTTTTGGCTCATTCTGAGTCAACTCTCCGAGACGCGTGCCTTTGCCGGCCGCCAAAATAACTGCTTTCATAACTCATCTATTATACCAGATTGGCGGGGTTTCCAAGTCGATTACAGAACGATACATATGGCGCAGTACCCGAAAAGCCAATATAATGCAGCCGATGCCGAATATTCAACGTACGCCAACCCATTTCGAATACCGCAGCAAGCGCATTGGCTTTTCACTGTGGTCCAATTTGCTTCCAGGGCAAAAACCAGATGTCGCCATTTTGCTCGGAGCTGGGCAGATCGAGCCTCTGCCAAGAATGGTTGCCAAGCGATCCGGGCCAGGGGTGGTCGTTATTGGCGGTGTGCCACATTGGCATGCCCGTGCCGATGCCAGCGAAGTTGCAGACTTCACCTACTGCTATTTCGAGAGTGCTTACCGGGCCGCATTGGCGACCTTTCATGTCCCCAGCCTGCACATCCTTGCCGAGTCACAGGCCGCGCCTGCGGGACTGCTACTTGCAGGTAAACTGAAGGAGGCAGTGCGAAATGTAGCACTTATTCGTCCACTGGGCTTTTCTGTTGAAGCGTACGGCGAAAATCCCGAGGAACGACTCAAAACCTTCCGGCGGCGCATCCTCCGCACCATGCTCCAACATCGGCAATCCATACTCTACGATCCGCGAAACTTCGTGGCCACCGCGACACTAACCCGCGCCATGTTGCGCGAGCCTAGTCTCAAGTCACTCAACCAAAAATACGCCGCTGGCATATCCTACGACTCAACCAAAGATCTGGAGCAGGCTGCTGAAATCCGCGACAAAACTGGCAATACGATAAGCATCATCTTGGGAGGCAAAGATAAAATGTTCCCGGCCACAGAAGTCCAGGCCACCCTGAAGAACCTACACATCCCGCAGGTCGAAGTGGTTGTACTACCCGGCGCATCCCACTCCCCCATCTCCATCCGCGATAGTCAGAAAGTGCTCAAAACGTCGCTCGATATGCTACGCGGTAGCCGATGAAGCAAGCAGCTGCATGCGGCGTACCTTAAGCATGACAACAAATCCTAAGTTGCCTGCGACCAACGATGCCGGATAAAGCCACGTCGCCACCGTGTAATGATTGAGCGCGACGATTGCCAAAACAAACTTGAGGCCAGCAAGCACATAGTGGATGAGCGTCTCTTCCTGCGGCTTGTGGTACGACTTACGAATGGTCGGCACGAAGCCAAGAAAGTCGATGACAGTGATCAGAATGACTGAAAAGGTGGGGTTATTACTGAGCAGCCAAGGGATAATTGCGACGAGTGCCGCCGCCAAGTTGAGTTTGTCCGATCGGGTGACGTTTTTCTCGCCTTGCCTTACAGCCAGAAAGAAAATCACGAAGCTAACGACAGCCGTCACGGCAGTGACATATGAACCGGGGCCACCATTGTCGTGGAGCTGACCGGCGAATGCGATCGTCGTCAGCAAAGCCCAGACGAGCCATGAGTAAGCATGCGGTTTGGTCTTGTGGCGAAATATGTCGCGGAAGTAAAAGAAATAGCCAGTGAGCGTCATGGCGATAGAAATCAGCGCCAGAACTATTTTTATATGCATGATTATACTTTAGAGCGATCCAGCTTCGATGTACACACCTGGTACGCGAGTCATTATAAAGATGTGCGTTATGCTTTCTTAATAGATAAAGAGGGGGCGAAAACGAGGCTCAATCACTAACTAACTACCTTCGTATGCGTCGGCGTTTTTCCGCAACTTTGTTTATGGTACCCCGGACAGGATTCGAACCTGTGACCTTGAGCTTAGAAGTCTCTTGCTCTATCCATCTGAGCTACCGGGGCGTCAGAGACATTATAAAGCATCAACGG
>Ga0105241_10002783_pt1 | contig 13101 bp, 10 predicted proteins | sample KBSC64metaG_FD_80422 | JGI IMG/M metagenome (GOLD analysis project Ga0105241, IMG submission 80422) | Corn rhizosphere microbial communities from Kellogg Biological Station, Michigan, USA - KBS C6-4 metaG | ecosystem: Host-associated > Plants > Roots > Rhizosphere > Soil | place: Michigan, USA... | reverse complement strand
TGCTCTCGCCCGCGCGCGAGCTGCTCTTCACCTGCTACGCGCTCTCCAAGGGCAATCCCATCGAGGACGCGCAGTCGCTCTTCCGCCAGGTGGAGGAGGCGGGCTACACCGAGGTGGGCGCCCTGGCTCTCACCGGCTACGGCAAGGACCTGCTCCGGGACGTGGTGGGCGCCGACGTGGCGGTGGTGGAGACGGTGGCCCACGCCACCGGCACGCTCCACTTCCACCCCGACGCGGACGTGATCTGCGACGTGGGCGGCACCGACGTGAAGATCATGATCCTGCGCCAGGGCACGGTGGCCGACTTCCGGCTCAACTCCCAGTGCTCCTCCGGGAACGGGGCGTTCCTCCAGGGCGTGGCGGAGCGCTACTCGATCCCGCTCGAGGCCTACGCGGACAAGGCCTTCGAGGCCAAGGCGATGCCGACCCTGGCCATGGGCTGTGGCGTATTTTTGCAGTCCGACATCGTCAACCAGCAGCGCAAGGGCTGGGCCGCGGAGGAGATCATGGCCGCGCTCGCCGCGGTGCTGCCGGTCAACGTGTGGATCTACGCCGGGCAGCTGCAGAACCTCCGATCGGTCGGGCGCAAGTTCGTGCTCCAGGGCGGCACTCACCGGAACATGGCGGTGGTGAAGGCCCAGGTCGACTTCATCCGCGGCAAGGTGCCGGAGGCGGAGGTGGTGCTGCACCCGTACTCCGGCGAGGCGGGCGCCATCGGCGCGGCCCTCTGCGCGGCCGACTGGCGGGAGATGGTCCCCGGGCGCGCGAGCCGGTTCCGCGGCTTCGACGACATCGCGGCCCTGACCTACACCAGCACCACCGCGGCCGACACCGTCTGCAAGTGGTGCCCCATCAACTGCACGCGCACCTTCATCGACGTGCAGCTGCCGGGGGCCAAGGGCCGGCCGTGGAGCAAGCTGCCGCTCGCGCCGGGCTGGGAGCGAGTGATCAGCGGCAACTCCTGCCCCAAGGGTCTGGTCGAGGACGTGAACGAGCTGCGCGAGGTGAAGGCCAAGCTCGAGGAGACCAAGCGTGACTACCCTAACGTTGCCGAGATGGTTCGGAAGGACGCGTTCCGCCGCTCCCGCGCCGCCGCTCCCGCCGTCGCGGAGTAGGCTCCGGATCGGCATCCCGCGCGTCCTCAACCTCTGGTCCACCCACCAGTTCTGGGTGGGCTTCTTCGGGGCGCTGGGAGTGGACGCTCGCCAGCTCGTCTTCTCGTCCGACACCTCGGAGGAGCAGGGGCGGCAGTACGGCAAGGGCCGTGGCACCGTCGACTGCTGCTACCCGGTGAAGTGCATCGCCGGCCACTACGGCGAGCTGATCTTCGGCCAGCGCGAGAAGGTCGACGTGCTCTTCTCGCCCATGATCTCCAACCTGCCCTCGTTCCTCTCCGGCCACGTGGCCCGCACCCTCAGCTGTCCGCGGGTGATGGCCGCGCCGGAGAACATCCGGGCCGGCTTCATGAAGGAGCGCGACGTCTTCGCCGAGCAGGGCATCCGCTACGCCGCCCCCTTCGTCTCCCTCGACGAGCCGCGGCTGGTGCCGAAGCAGCTCTGGGAAGGGCTCCGCGACGTCATTCCCGGGCTCACCGCCGAGGAGACCGGCCGCGCGGTGGAGGCGGGCTACCGCTCGCTCGCCGAGTTCAACACCCGGCTGCGCCGCAAGGGGCGCGAGGTGCTGGAGTGGTGCGCGAGAGGGCAGCGCGCGTGCTTGATGGTGCTCGCGCGCCCGTACCACATGGACCCCGGCATCGGCCACGAGATCGAGGTCGATCTCCAGGCCTACGGCTACCCCGTCCTGTGGGCCCAGTACTTCCCCATCGACGACGACCTCATGGAGTGGGCCTTCGGGGCCGACATCCGCGCCGGGCACGTCCGGTCCGCCTTCGACATCCGCGACGTCTGGCCCTCGTCCTACAGCAGCAACACCAACGAGATCCTGTGGGGCGCCAAGGTGGCCGCGCGGATCCCGTGGGTCGCCTGCGTGGTCCGGCTGGCCAGCTACGAGTGCGGGATGGACCAGCCGACCTACACCCCGGTGCAGCAGATCGTGGAGCGCTCCGGGACGCTCTTCTTCTCCTTCCAGGACCTCGATTCGACCAAGCCCGCGGGCTCGGTCAAGATCCGGGTGGAGACCATCACCCACTACCTGGAGCGGTACGCGGGCGGCATCATCGAGCAGAAGCGGGCCGCGATGGGGCCGGGCTGCCCCTTGCGTGGACCCGCCGCGGAGCCCGCCCCCGCCTGACCCGGAGGCGGTCCGCCCCGGCGGGCTCTTTGACAGGGAGCCACCCCCCCGCCTACACTCGCGAGGGTGACGCCGCGGAGCCCTCGCCCGAACCCTTCCACGCCCGGGCGCCCCGGCGGGGGCGGCTGATGCGCCGTCGCCGCCTCTTCTGGAAGTACACCACCTTCTTCGTCCTGCTGGTCACCGCCGAGCTCCTGGCCAGCGGCATCACCGAGCTCTACTTCTCCTACCAGGAGAACCAGGCCGCCCTGGTGACCCTGCAGCGCGAGAAGGCGCTCGCGGCCGCCTCCCAGATCGAGAACTTCATCAAGGAGATCGAGCGGCAGATGGGCTGGGTGACCCAGCCGCAGCGCGCGCCGGGCGGCACCACGCTCGAGCAGCGCCGGTTCGACTTCTTCCGTCTGCAGCGCCAGGTGCCGGCGATCACCGAGGTGAGCTACATCGACGCCAGCGGTCGCGAGCAGCTGCGGGTCTCCCGCCTCGCGATGGACTCCATCGGCAGCCAGATCGACATGTCGGCCGATCCGCGCTTCGTGGAGGCCAAGGCCCGGCGCGTCTACCGCGGGCCGGTGTACTTCCGCAAGGAGTCCGAGCCCTACATGGTGATCGCCATCGCGGAGGGCGGCCAGGCGGGCGGCGTCACCGCGGCGGAGGTCAACCTGAAGTTCATCTGGGACGTGGTGTCCCAGATCAAGATCGGCAAGGCCGGGCAGGCCTTCGTGGTGGACGGGCAGGGGGCCCTCATCGCCCATCCCGACATCAGCCTGGTGCTGCAGAAGACGGACCTCACCCGGCTCGAGCAGGTGCGGCGCGCGCTCGGCGGCAACCCGCAGCCCGGCGGCGACGCGGCTCCCGACGGGACCATCGCGCGGAATCTGCGCAACCAGCAGGTGCTCACCGCCCACTCCACGATCCCCTCCCTCGGCTGGACCGTGTTCGCGGAGCAGCCGCTGGAGGAGGCCCTGGAGCCGCTGCGGGCCTCGGTGAAGCGCACGGTGCTGCTGCTGGTGCTGGGCATCGTGCTCTCGGTGGGGGCGAGCGTCATGCTGGCCCGCACCCTCGAGCGTCCTATCCGGGCGCTGCAGGCGGGAGCGGTCCGCATCGGCGAAGGAAACCTGGGCGACCGCATCGAGGTGAAGACCGGCGACGAGCTGGAGGTGCTGGCCGACCAGTTCAACTCCATGGCGGGGCGCCTGCGCGAGTCCTACGCGGGCCTGGAGCGCAAGGTCGACGAGCGCACCCGCGAGCTGCAGGAGGCCCTCGAGCAGCAGACCGCGACCGCGGAGATCCTGGGCGTGATCAGCGGCTCGCCCACCGACCTGCAGCCGATCATGGACGCGGTGGCCCAGAGCGCGGCGCGCCTCTGCGAGGCCTCCGACGCCCAGATCTTCCGCATCGAGGGCGACGAGATGCCGCAGGTGGCGGTCTACGGCACGATGCCGAGCGACGCGCGGAACGTCCGGCAGCGCATCACCCCGGGCCTGGTCACCGGACGGGCGGTGCTCGAACGGCGCACCGTGCACGTGCGCGACCTCGCGGCGGCGGTCGACGAGTACCCGGTGGCGAAGCCGTTGCAGGAATCGACCGGCACCCGCACCATCCTGGCCACCCCGCTGCTGCGGGAAGGAGCCCCGATCGGGGTGATCCTCATCCGCCGGATGGAGGTGCGCCCCTTCACCGACAGGCACATCAAGCTGCTGGAGACCTTCGCGGACCAGGCGGTGATCGCGATCGAGAACGTGCGCCTGTTCCAGGAGCTGAAGGCGCGCACCCAGGCGCTGTCCCAGTCGCTGGAGGAGACCGGAGCCCTCAGCGAGGTCATCCAGGCGGTGAGCTCCACGCTCGACGTCCACCAGGTGCTCGACACCGTCGCCCGCCAGGCCATCACCCTCTCGGGGGCGGACGGCTGCGGGATCTTCGAGCTGCGGCCGGGCCGGAAGGCGTTCGACGTGGTGGTGAGCCAGGGGCTGTCCGCCGAGTTCGTGGACGCGGTGCTGCATCTCTCGGTGGGCGTCGACCACGGAACCATCAGCCAGGCCTCCGACTCCGGCGCGCCGGTGCAGATTCCCGACGTGGAGGTGGCCCGGGACTACCCCTTCCGCACCCTCTTCCTGCAGGAGGGACTGCGCTCGGTGCTGACGGTGCCGATGGGCGGCGACGACGACGTGGCCCGCGGCATCGTGGTGGTGCGGCGGACCCCCGGCGAGTTCGGCGAGCGCATCGTGAGCCTCATGCAGGCCCTGGCCAACCAGTCGAAGGTGGCGATCGCCAACGCCAACCTCTTCCGAGAGATCGACGAGAAGGGGCGCCTGCTGGAGGTGGCCAACCAGCACAAGTCGGAGTTCCTCGCCAACATGTCGCACGAGCTGCGCACGCCGCTGAACGCCATCATCGGCTTCTCGGAGGTGCTGCTCCAGCGCATGTTCGGCGACCTGAACGGCAAGCAGGAGGAGTACCTCCAGGACGTGCTCTCCTCCGGGCGCCATCTGCTCTCCCTCATCAACGACATCCTCGACCTCTCCAAGGTGGAGGCCGGCCGCATGGATCTGGAGCTGGCCCGCTTCGACCTGCCCCAGGCCATGCAGGACACCCTGGTGCTGGTGCGGGAGCGCGCGGCCCGGCACGGCATCGACCTGAACCTGGAGGTGGACGGCGCGGTGGGAGACGTGGTGGCCGACGAGCGAAAGATCAAGCAGGTGATGCTGAACCTGCTCTCGAACGCGGTGAAGTTCACTCCCGAAGGCGGCCGGGTGGACGTGCGGGCCGTGCCGACCGACGGGGGCGTCGAGGTCTCGGTGACCGACACCGGCATCGGGATCGCGCCGGAGAACCAGGAGCTGATCTTCGAGGAGTTCCGCCAGGTGGGCGGCGACTACGCGCACAAGCGCGAGGGCACCGGGCTCGGCCTCACCCTCGCCCGCCGGTTCGTGGAGCTGCACGGCGGGCGCATCTGGGTGAAGAGCCAGCCCGGGCAGGGCTCCACCTTCACCTTCTCGATCCCGGAGCGCGCATGGCCGGCGAGCTGATCCTGATCGTCGAGGACAACGAGAAGAACCGGAAGCTGGAGCGCGACATCCTCCAGTTCCACGGCTACCGCACCGCGGAGGCGGATAATGCCGAAGACGGCATCCGGCTGGCGCAGGAGAGCCCGCCCGACCTCATCCTCATGGACATCCAGCTCCCGCGCATGAACGGGATCGAGGCCCTCCACGTGCTGCGGGGCGACGACCGCACCCGCGCGGTGCCGGTGATCGCGGTCACCGCCTCCGCCATGAGCCAGGACCGCCAGAAGATCATGGCCGCCGGCTTCGACGGCTACCAGGCCAAGCCCATCGACGTGACCGGCTTCGTGAACGCGGTGCGCGAGATGATCGCGCGGGGCGGGAGCGCGCGGTGAGCGAGGCGGCGTCCCGCGGCCCCGTCCGCATCCTCGTCGTCGACGACACCCCCATGGACGTGAAGCGCCTGGAGGGTGTGCTGAGCGGCCACGGCTACGCGGTGAGCACCGCGCCCTCCGGGCCGGTGGCCCTTGAGCGGGTGCGGGAGGACCGGCCGGACCTGGTGCTGCTCGACGTGGTGATGCCGGAGATGAGCGGCTACGAGGTGTGCCGGCGGCTGCGCGCCGACGAGGCCACGCGCCTCCTGCCCGTCATCATGGTGACCGCGCTCGATCCGAGCACCGAGCGGGTGAAGGGCATCGAGGCGGGGGCGGACGACTTCCTCACCAAGCCGATCAACCAGCCCGAGCTGCTGGCCCGCGTCCGCTCCCTGCTCCGGATCAAGTCGCTCCACGACGAGCTCGCCGAGCTCAACCGCACCCTCGAGCGCCGGGTCACCGACCAGGTGGCCCAGCTGGAGCGGCTCGGCCGGCTGCGCCGCTTCTTCTCCCCCCAGCTCGCGGAGCTGATCGTGAGCGGCGACGCGGAGGATCCGCTGCGCAGCCACCGCCGCGAGATCACGGTGGTGTTCATCGACCTGCGCGGGTTCACCGCCTTCGCCGAGACCGCGGAGCCGGAGGAGGTCATGACCGTGCTGCGCGAGTACCACGCCGAGATGGGCCGGATCATCGTCGACGCGGAGGGCACCCTGGAGCGCTTCACCGGCGACGGCATGATGATCTTCTTCAACGACCCGGTGCCGGTCCCGGACCCCGGCCCGCGCGCGGTCCGCATGGCGATGGCGATGCGGGAGCGCATCGTGGGGCTCACCGACTCCTGGCGCAAGCGCGGCTTCGACCTCGACTTCGGCATCGGGATCGCCCAGGGCTACGCCACCATCGGCGCCATCGGCTTCGAGGGCCGGCTCGACTACGGGGCCATCGGCACCGTGACCAACATGGCGTCGCGGCTCTGCGGGGAGGCCAAGCCCGGCCAGATTCTCCTGTCCCAGCGGGTGGCCTCCGGGGTGGAGGGCATCGCCCACTGCGAGACGGTGGGTGAGCTGGCCCTGAAGGGCTTCCAGCGTCCGGTCAAGGCCTACAACGTGGTGCAGCTGACCGCTCCCGCCTCGTGAAAATCGCGGTCGTCGGGGCGGGGGCGATCGGGATGTTCCTCGGCACGCACCTGGCCCGCGCCGGCGCGGAGGTCTCCGCGGTGGTCCGGGGCGCCACCGCGGAGGCGCTGCGGGCCCGCGGCGTCCGCTGGGAGGAGGGCGGCACCGCGCTGACCGCGCCGGTGCACGTGGCGGAGGACGGCCGCGCCCTCGGCATCCAGGACCTGGTGGTGATCGCGGTGAAGGGCCCGTCGCTGCCCGAGGCCTCCGCACACGTCGGGCCCCTGCTGGGGCCCGCCACCGTGGTGCTGCCCGCCATGAACGGGGTGCCGTGGTGGTTCTTCCACGGTCTCGGCGGCTCGCTCGAGGGGACCGCGGTGCGCGCGATCGATCCCGAGGGGCGGATCGCGGCCGCCATCCCGGTGCGCCACGTGCTGGGCTGCGTGGTGCACGCCACCTGCGCGGTGGTGGAGCCGGGGCGCGGGCGCCACGGGTTCGGCCGCGGGCTGATCGTGGGCGAGCCGGGCGGCGGGACGTCCCCGCGAGTGCGCGATCTCGCGGCGCGGCTCGACGCGGCCGGCTTCGAGACCACGGTCTCGGAGCGGATCCAGGCCGACGTCTGGTACAAGCTCTGGGGCAACATGACCATGAACCCGATGTCGGCCCTGACCGGCGCCACCTGCGACCGGCTGCTCGACGATCCGCTGCTGGACCGCTTCACCCTCGCGATCATGGCGGAGGCCGCCGCCATCGGCGAGAAGATCGGCTGTCCGATCCGCCAGAGCGGCGAGGCGCGCAATGCGGTCACCCGCAAGCTCGGGGCCTTCAAGACGTCGATGCTGCAGGACGTGGAGGCGGGCAAGCCGCTCGAGATCGACGGGCTCCTCACCGCGGTGAGCGAGATCGGAGCGCGGGTCGGGGTGGCCACTCCGAGCACCGACGCGCTCCTCGGCCTCACGCGGGTCTTCGCGGCCGGGCGCGGGCTCTACCGCGCGTGATCGCGCCTCGCGCGCCCTTCCGGGCCGACCACGTCGGCAGCCTGCTCCGCTCCCCCGCGCTCAAGGCCCGGCGCCGGGAGCGTGAGGCCGGGCGCATCGACGCGGCGGCCCTCGCCGCCGCGGAGGACGAGGCGGTCCGCGAGGCGGTGCGGATCCAGGAGCGCGCCGGTCTCGAGGGCATCACCGACGGCGAGCAGCGGCGGAAGTCCTGGCACATGGACTTCCTCACCCGGCTGGGTGGCCTCTCCAGCGAGGGCGGCGCCCTGCCGGTGACCTTCCACGGCCGCGCCGGCGACGTGAACTTCACCCGGCCCGACCTGCGCATCGACGCTCCGGTGGGCCGGCCCGCGCCGATCTTCGTCGACGCCTTCCGCTTCCTCCGCGCGGCCACCACCCGCACCGCCAAGATCACGCTGCCGTCGCCGTGCATGCTCTACTCCCAGGTCGGCCGCGCCAACATCAGCCGGAGCGTGTACCCGGATCTCGACCGGTTCGTGGAGGACACCGCGGCGGCCTACCGGGCCGAGATCGCCGACCTCTACGCGGCGGGCTGCCGGTACCTGCAGCTCGACGACGTGAGCCTCGCCTACCTCTGCGACGAGCGCATGCGGGAAGACGGCCGCGCCCGCGGCGAGGATCCCGACGCGGTCCTGGCCCTCTCGGTGGCGCTGGTGCGGGCGACGCTGCGCGACCGCCCGCGCGACCTCACGGTGTGCACGCACCTCTGCCGGGGTAACTTCCGCTCGAGCTGGCGCGCCCAGGGCGGCTACGAGCGGGTGGCGGAGACGATCTTCAACCAGATGCCCTACGACGGCTTCTTCCTCGAGTTCGACGACGCCCGTTCAGGCGACTTCTCGCCGTTGCGCCACGCGCCCCGGTCGGTGAGGGTGGTCCTGGGCCTCGTGAGCAGCAAGCTGGGCGCGCTGGAGTCGACGGACTCCCTGCGGCGCCGGCTCGACGAGGCGGCGCGCTTCCTCCCCCTCGAGCAGGTCTGCGTGAGCCCGCAGTGCGGCTTCTCCTCGACGCTCGAGGGCAACGAGCTCGCGCTGGAGGAGCAGCGGGCGAAGCTCGCCCTCTGCGTGGAGCTGGCCCACCAGGTCTGGGGCGGCCTGTAGGCGGAGGCGCGGGACGCGGGCGTCAGTCGCCCGCGGGCAGCAGGACGCAGGCCGCGGCCGGCACCACCACCGACACCGCCTGGCCCGGACCGACCCGGGCGGGCGCGGGTCCCGCGATGCGCAGCACCACGTCGCTGCCGTCGAGCGCCACCTGATAGTCGACGGCGTCGCCCAGGTAGCTCGCGCGCACCACCGTGCCGGCCAGCACGCTGCCGGAGGCGTCCGCGATTGCGCCCCGCGGACCGAGCGCGATCTGGTGCGGGCGGATCGACACGACGACCGGAGTCGCGGGCGGGGTCGATGACGCGGCGGAGGGCGCGAGCGCCTCCCCGGGCACCCGCAGGCGGAGGCCGCCGCGCCGCACCCAGCCGGGGCCGTCGGCGATCGCGTCGATCAGGTTGGTCTTGCCGACGAACTCGGCCACGAAGCGGGTGCGCGGCCGCTCGAACAGCTCGGCGGGGGGCCCGATCTGGGCCACGCGCCCGTCGCGCAGCACCGCCACGCGGTCCGAGATCACCATCGCCTCCGCCTGGTCGTGGGTCACGTAGAGCGTGGTGATCGAGAAGCGCTCGTGGAGGCGGCGGATCTCGAAGCGCATCTCCTCGCGCAGGCTCGCGTCGAGGTTGCTCAGGGGCTCGTCCAGCAACAAGATCTCCGGCTCCACCACCAGGGCCCGCGCCACCGCCACCCGCTGCTGCTGGCCGCCGGACAGCTCGCCCGGATAGCGCGCGCCGTAGCCGGCGAGCTGCACCGCGCGCAGCATCTCGTCCACCCGCCGGTCGCGGTCCGCACGTCCCACTCCGGCGAAGCGAAGCCCGTACCCCACGTTCTGGGCCACCGTCATGTGGGGCCAGAGGGCGTAGCTCTGGAAGATCATGGCCATGCGCCGCCGCTCCGGCGGCACCACCACGGTGGGGGACGAGAGCACCCGGTCGCCCACCCGGATCTCGCCGCCTTCCGGAGTCAGGAAGCCCGCCACCAGCCGGAGCGTGGTGGTCTTGCCGCAGCCGGAGGGGCCGAGCAGGGCGACCAGCTCGCCCGGCCGGACCTCCAGATCGAGCTGGTTCACCGCGCCCACGTCGCCGAAGCGCTTGGTGAGCGAGGCGATCGCGATGCCGGGCACGGTCAGCCCGCTCCGCCCGCTTGACGGCCGCCCATCACGTCGCGGCCGAGCAGGCGCTGCATCACCGCCACGATGACGAAGGTCATCACGAGCATGAACACCCCGAGCACCGCGATGGCCCCGAACTGGCCCTCCTCCTTCAGGTCGAAGATCACCACCGACATGACCTTGGTGTTGGGGCTGAACAGGATGATGGACGCGGAGAGCTCGCGGATGACCCCGATGAACACGAAGCACCAGGTGGCGATGATGCCGCTCCGGGCCAGCGGAGCGGTGATCTCCCGCAGCACCCGGAAGCGGCCCGCGCCCAGGATGCGCCCCGCCTCCTCCAGCTCCGGGTGGATGCCGCGCAGGGTCGCGTCGGACTGCGAGTAGCCGACCGGCATCTCCTTGGTGAGGTAGGCCAGGAAGAGGATCCAGAGCGTGCCGTAGAGGAGGAACGGCGGCCGGGTGTAGGTCACGAAGAGCGCGACCGCGAGGACCACGCCGGGGATGACCACCGGCGCCACCGCGAGGAAGCCCAGCACCTGGTGGCCCGCCACGAGGCGGCGATTGGTGACGTAGGCGAGCAGGGTGGCGAGGGCGGCGCCCACGCAGGCGGTGAGCACTCCCAGCTCGAGGGTGTTCACGATCGCGGACCGGGTGGTCACGGACAGGAAGGTGAACGACCAGTTGTCGAGGGTGAAGTTGTCCCAGGTGAGGGGCTGCGCCCACGCGCGCGAGAAGGCGGCCTTGAGGAGGATGCCGTAGGGCAGGAAAACCGCGGCGGCGAGCACCGCGAGGCACACGCCGAGCGCGGGATGGCGCCACCGGCCGAGCGCGACGACCCGCCGCTGGCCGCCCTTGCCGCCCACCGCGGCGTAGCCGCGCCGGCCCAGCAGGCGCTTCTGGACGAGGAGCAGCAGCGCGGTGGCGAGCAGCAGCGGCATCGAGAACGCGGCCGCCAGCTCCACGCGCGGCGGGTACTGGAAGAACGACCAGAGCTGGGTGGTGACAGTGTGGAAGCCGGCGGGCAGGGCCAGGATCGCGGGGGAGCCGAAGAGGGCCAAGGCCTGCAGCACCGCGAGGATGAAGCCGCTCAGGATCGCGGGCAGCACCATGGGCAGGGTGATGGTGCGCGCCACCTGGAAGCGGCCCGCGCCCAGGATGCCGGCCGCGTCCTCGAGATCGGAGGCGATCAGGCCCAGGGTGTTGGCGATCATGATGTAGACGTAGGGGAAGGTGTAGATCGCCACCACGAAGATCAGCCCCGGCATGCTGAAGATGTTGAGCAGCGGGTCGACCGCGCCGGTGAGCTCGCGATAGAGGCGGTTCAGGTAGCCCGCGTTGGGCCCCGCCAGCATGACCCACGCGAACGCCCCCAGGAAGGGCGGGGTCACGAACTACGCCATCACGAGGGACTGGATGGAGCGGCGGAATGGCAGGTCGGTGCGCGCGGTGAGCCACGCGAGCGGGGCGCCGATCACGAGGGCCATCAGCCCGGACCAGAGGGCCAGCACCACCGTGTTCCAGAGCGCCTTCTGCAGCGGCGGGTCGCCCAGCACGCGCACGTAGTGGGCGGCGGTCAGCCCGCCGTCGCTCCGCACGCTCATGTAGGCGAGCCAGCCCAGGGGCATGAGGATCAGCCCCACCAGCGCGGCCGCGGCCAGCAGCCAGACCGGCGTGGCGCGGTCCAGGCCCTCCCAGCGCCGCGGGCGCGCGGCGGTCGCGGCCTCGGCCATGGAGCGGGCTAGGCCCCGAAGAACTCGACGAAGCGGGTCTTGATCTCCTCGTTCCGCTTCTCGAGCTCCTCCGCGTCGACCGACAGGAGCTTGAGATCGGACAGGCGAGGCTTGTCCGACGGATAGGTCACCTGCGGGTTCCCGCTGTAGAGGCCCTCGGTGTCGGCCAGCACCTGCTGCACGTCCTTGGAGAAGATGAAGTCGGTGAAGAGCTTGGCCGCGTTGGGGTGCGGCGCGAAGCTGGTGATCGCGCTGGGCGAGACCACCAGCGGCACGCCCTCCTTCGGGTACACGATCTCGACCGGGTTTCCCTTCTTCTTCACCTGGTAGAACGTGTAATCGCCGCCGTCGACCGCCACCGGCCGCTCGCCGGACGCCACCACCCCGGAGGGGTCGACCGCGGATTGCACGAGCATCGGCTTGTTCTGGGCCAGGGCCTTGAAGTAGTCCCAGCCGTGCAGGTGCACGAGCGCCAGCACGTGGGTCGCGATCACCCCACTGTAGCCCGGATGGGCGGTGACGAGGCGGCCGCGCCACTTGGGGTCGAGCAGGTCCTTCCAGGTGCGCGGGGCCTCCGCGGCGGGGATCGCCTTGGTGTTGTAGGCGATCACGTTGACGGTCGCGCGCAGTCCATAGTGGTAGCCGTCCCTATCCTTGAACCCGGGCGAGAATGCGTCGACCCCCGCCGGGCTGTAGCGCATCAGGAGCTTCTTCTCCTTCAGCAGCACGTAGTGGCCGGCGTCGGAGGTGTGGACCACGTCCACGTTCTTGATGTTGGCCTGCAGCTCCTGCATCATCCGCTGCAGGATCCGCTGCGAGCCGGTGCGGTGCACCTCGACCTTCACGCCCGGGTAGGCGGTCTCGAACAGCTTGGCCACCTTCTCGGAGCTGGTGAGGGCGAGCGAGGTGTACCAGACCACCTTGCCCTCCTTCCGGGCGGCCTCCAGGCGCGGATCCTGCGCGCGCGCCTCGACCGCGAGGAGGGCCATCGCGAGAGCCAGTAGCAGCGACACGAGTCGGTGGTGGGTCATTCGCGGACTCCTTTGGGCTGTCCTGTGCGCCGAGGCTCGGTCAGGCGGTCAAAGCGTCCATCAGGGCATCGAGGCGCGGCGCGGCTGGCAGGGCGTCGACCAGCTCCACCACCCGCGCGGCGCGGGCTTCGGGGATGGCGAGGGCGGTGTTGTCGCGGAACTTGGCGACCAGCTCGCTCCGATCCATCGGGAAGTCGGGCCCGCCGCGCGGGTGGTCCTGCGTCTCCTCCAGGCGGGTGCCGTCGGTCAGGCGAATCGCCACGTGACCGATGAAGTGACGCGGGTAGTCGATGGTTGGATCCACGTCGTAGAAGACGCGCGCCGCGACCCCGCGCACCGTCTCGTCGCGCGCGGCCTCGTCGGTGAAGTCGG
>Ga0105241_10002778_pt1 | contig 13112 bp, 17 predicted proteins | sample KBSC64metaG_FD_80422 | JGI IMG/M metagenome (GOLD analysis project Ga0105241, IMG submission 80422) | Corn rhizosphere microbial communities from Kellogg Biological Station, Michigan, USA - KBS C6-4 metaG | ecosystem: Host-associated > Plants > Roots > Rhizosphere > Soil | place: Michigan, USA... | reverse complement strand
CGCATAGGTCGTGGACTCGCCCATCGCTATCAGCTCGCCGTGCGACAAGTTGATGACGCCCATCAGGCCGAACACGATCGCAAGCCCGAGCGCCATCAGAACCAGGATGGTGAACAAGCTCAGGCCGTTGAAGGCCTGCATCGCGAAGATTTCGGGCGTCATGCGCTAGCGCGGTGATTGGTGCTTGGTGAATAGCGATTGGGAAGAGCAGGACGCCTTTCCAACAACTAATCACCAATCACTTATTCTTATATAGGTCCGTCCACCACCTCCCTCGGCAGTGGACGGGACCTTCGACTCCAGCCTAGAACTTCGGGAACGGATTGGGCTCGATCAACGGCGACTCGTAGATCATATCGATCTGGCCGTCCTTGCGGAACGTCCCGATGCGCGCGTGCTTCCACAAGTGATGGTTATCCTTGTGGAACTTGATCTTGCCTTCCGGTGCATCGAGCGGCAGCTCGGACGAGGCGGCCACCACCTTCGGCACGTCGAAGCTCTTGGCCTTCTCGGCAGCCAGCGCCCACAAATACACCGAGATGTAGCCGCATTCCATCGTGTCGCCGATCACGCGGTTGGCGCCGTACTTCGCCTTGAACGCCTTGACGAACTTGTCGTTCGCGGCATTCTTGACGCTCTGGAAGTAGCCCATGCAGGACATGAAGCCCACGAGGTTCTCGGGCCCGATACCGGACGCCTCCTCCTCGGACACCGCCATCGCGCACAGTGCCTGGGTCTTGCCGGTGATGCCGGCCGCATTGAGCTGCTTGTAGAACGCGACATTGCTGCCGCCGACCACCGTGCTCCAGATCACATCGGGCTTCGCAGCCTTGATCTTGTTGATCTCGGACGCGAATTCGATCGACCCGAGCGGATAGTAGCTTTCACCGACCACCGTGCCGCCGATCTTCTTGATGTGGATGTTGGCGATCTTGTTCATCGTGCGCGGCCAGATGTAGTCCGAGCCGATCAGATAGAAGCTCTTGCCCTTGTTCTTGTATAGCCAGTCCAGGGAGGCGATCGCCGACTGCGTGCCTTCCTGAGCGGTGTACATGATGTTGTCCGAGCGCTCCAGGCCTTCGTAGTACGTGGGGTAGTAAAGCAGGCCCTTGTAGCGCTCCATGACCGGCAGCACGGCCTTGCGCGAGGCCGACGTATAGCAGCCGAAGATCGCGGAGACCTGATCCTTCTCGAGCAGCTTGCGCGCTTTCTCGGCGAAAGTCGGCCAGTCGCTCGCCCCGTCTTCGACGATGACTTCGATCTTCTTGCCCATCACGCCGCCCTTGGCGTTGATTTCCTCGATGGCGAGCTTTTCGGCATCGACCACCGAGGCTTCCGCGATGGCGATCGTGCCGGTCAGCGAGTGCAGGATCCCAACCTTGACTGTGTCCGCGGCTTGGGCTCCTTTGGGCCAGATGAACGGAGCCGGCAACGTGCTGGCGGCCGCAACTGCCGCGCTGGTCTTTATGAATTTCCTTCTGTTGAGCTTCATCTGTCTCCTTCTCTGTTTTGACTTCCCCCGGGGCCGCGTGAAGAGGCGGCACAAACAAAAAAAGCCCGTGGACCGGTTTCAAGTCGGACCTACGGGCTTCCATGCCATGCCTCGCCGGACGCCTTTGTCATGGCGAGCGCAAACTGCTCGAGCAGCTGCCGGTGTGTTGCCTGAGCAGCAGACTGCCGGATACTGTAGCGCGGGAATGCGCTGTTGATAAGGGTCCATTGCAAAAAGAAGACCCGTGGTTTTTTCAGCTCTGTTCCGTATCCGGATAGCTGCATCGAAGATGAGCGAAAACCCCTGATGCATATGGCTTTGTCGCTTGCCCAACCAATCCGATTCAGAGGCTTCGCCAAATTCAAGATTATTCTAGCGCACGAGCATGAATGCACTCGTTCGGTGCTGCTGCAGTGCGATATGCACTATGTTGGAGCAACTGAGCCCGCTGCTCGAAGCTGACAAAACGGGAAGATAACCAATTACCGTCCGCGCATCCAAGGCTCGTGCGTGACTCGGCAGTTGTGCGTTAGAGTCCCGGGCCGGGCAATCCAATCAACGACGGGAAAAGAACCGTCCCGAAATGAAATCCAGATCCAAAGAACCGATCCGCGTCGGCATGTTGTTCTCCGACACCGGGGTGACCTCGGTGATCGAAGGCTCCGAGCGCCGCGCCACCAAGCTCGCGGCCGAGGAAATCAATCAGGCCGGCGGCATCAACGGCCGCGAGCTGCAACTCGTCTCCTACGATCCGGAATCGCGCCCCGCACGCTTTCAGGCGCTTGCGGAAAAGCTGATCCTCGAAGACGGCGTGCATCTCATACTCGGCTGCTATATGTCGAGCACGCGGAAGGCCGTCGTCCCGGTGGTCGAGAAATTCAATGCGCTGCTGCTCTATCCGACCTTGTACGAGGGGTTCGAGTACTCGCGCAACGTGTTCTACACCGGGGCGGCACCGAATCAGAACAGCGTCCAGCTGGCCGAGTTCATGCTGCGGCGATTCGGCAGCCGCGTGTTGATGGTTGGTTCGGATTACATCTACCCGTACGAATCCAACCGCATCATGAGCGATCTGATCCTCGAGCGCGGCGGAGAAAAGGTCGCGGAGGTGTACCTGCCGCTCGACGCGCAGTGGGAAGACTTCCTCGCGATCGCGAAGAAGATCAAGAGCTCCGATCCGGATTTCATCTTTTCGACCGTGGTGGGCGACGGTACCGCACTCCTACACCGCGCCTACGCCAAGGTCGGGCTCGACCCGGCGCGCATGCCGATCGCCAGCCTCACGACATGCGAAGCAGAGATTCAGCAGATGGGTGCAGACATCGCCGAAGGTCACATCACCTCCGCGCCTTACTTCCAGTCGGTAGCCAACCCCCTGAACGAGCGCTGCGTGGCGGCGTACAAGCAGCGCTTCGGCGACGATCAGGTCACCAATCAGTGTTGGGAGGCCGCGTATTTCCAGACACACCTGCTGGCCGACGCGATGCGTCGTGTCGACTCGGACAGCGTCGCCGATGTGCTGCGTGTGCTGCCGGGCTCGGAATTCGCAGCGCCGCAGGGGCGCGTGCGTATCGACGAGCACAACCACCACTGCTATTTGCGTCCGCGCATCGGGCGGGTCAACGCCGGTGGGCAGTTCGACATCCTCGAGGAAGCCCGGCAGTGGGTGCGTCCCGATCCCTACCTCGTCTCGCACACGCTGCAAGACTGGTCGGCCCGCGTGCGTCTTCAGGAACAGCCCTGATCGGGCCAAGCGCACATGAAGAACAACACCGGCACCCCGCGCCTGCTGCGAGAGCTGCGCTCGCTCAGCGTGGTCGTGTTCCATCCCGAGGACCAGGACGGCCAGGAGCTGATCGGCCAGCTGCAGCGCATCGGCTGCCAGGTCAAAGCATTCTGGCCGCCGCTCGACAAGCTGCCTGACGCCGTCGATCTGGTTTTTCTCGCAGTGCGGCCCGAAGTCCTGTCGATCGATCTGCCGTGGCTGCGCCGCGAGGCCTCGCCACCGGTCATCGCCGTGGTGACGTACGAGAACCCCGTGATCGTGGAAGCGGTGCTGAAGCTCAACGCCTACGGCGTCATCGCCTCGCCGGTGAAATCCTTCGGTCTGCTGACATCGATGGTCGTGGCGGTGAATCAGTCCGAGAACGCGAAGGAGCGCGCGAAGTATGTCGTGCGTCTCGAACAGCGTCTCGCCGGGCAGCGCAAGATCGCCAAGGCCAAAGCGATCCTGATGCAAAGCCGCAACATCACCGAAGAGGACGCTTACAACCTCATTCGCAACCGCGCGATGACCAAGCGTGTGACGACCGAAGAGATCGCGGATGCGGTGATCAAGGCGAATGAGATTCTGGGATTAGGGACGAGGGATTAATTAGGGGCTAGGGTGAGGGGTGAGGAAAAGCAAGATACCCGTTCGTGCTGAGCGTGTGGTGTGAGCCACTGAGTCGAAGCACCTCAGGCGCGAGGCCCTTCGACTCTGCCGCTATGCGGCGACGCTCAGGGCGAACGGATCTTTCCTGCCTTTCCCCACATCACCGTCCGATTGTTTGCTGGCATCGCGTAATCCTTGACCAACGCCATTCCGTTCTGCCGAGCCAGCTCGTCGACCTTCTCGAAATCCCGAATACCGCTGAGCGGGTCGCGTTGACGCAGCATCGCATCGAAGCGCGCATTGCTTTCCGAGGTGTGGACGCCGCCGTAGTTGAACGGGCCGTAGATGGCGAGCACGCCGGCCTCTGGGAGCAGGACGCCGACACGCTCGAACAGGCGTTGCACCTGCCCCCACGAGACGATGTGCAGGGTGTTCGCGGTGAACACGGCATCAGCGCCGGCGTCGGGCCAGGTGGGGTCATCTATATCCAGAACAATCGGCGCGAGGAGATTTGGCACAGCGGCATCGCGCCGCCACGCCTCGATGCCGGCAATGTTCTCGGGTCGGGCGCTCTGCTTACAAATAAAGACTGGCAAGTGGCGCGCAAAGTACGCAGCGTGCTGTCCTGTGCCGCTACCGAGCTCGAGAACCTTCGAACGATCGGCGAACGCAACCCGCAGCACGTCGAGGATCGGATCCTTGTTGCGCTCACAGGCTTCGGAATAAGGTTTCTCTGTGCTCATCGCCACAACATCATCCAGACTAGCACGCTATCGGCATCTTGAACTGGCGGTAACCAACCGCGTCGGCTACTCTCCTGCCTCACACTTGAACATCGCCCATGGACGAATCCAATCCCGAGTGCAAGCAGGCCGCGGGCGTTTTCACGCCGGTCGTCGATCGCAATCGCTGCGAAGGCAAGCAGGAATGCGTAAAGGTGTGCCCGTATCAGGTCTTCAGCATGGTGACCGTTCCGCGCGAGGAGCGCAGCGGCCTCACACTGCGCGGCAAGATCAAAGGCTACGTGCACAAATGGCAGCAGGCGTACGCCGTGAACGGCGCCGCCTGCCATGCCTGTGGCCTGTGCATCTCAGCCTGTCCGGAAAAAGCCATCACGCTGCTTCGAGTGTGATCTGCGCTTTCTCCGTCATGCGGCATTCCCGAGAATGCGCACCTCGCGCTGCGGAAACGGGATCGCTATCTTGCGGGCGCGGAACGTTTCGAGCACCGCCTGGTTGATCTCGCCGGGTGCAGCAACATAGTCTGGCACCTTGACCCAGGGCTTGATCCCGATATCGACCGAGGAATCGTTCAGAGTGACTACCTGGATCACGGGTGCGGGATCCTGCAGAACGCGCGGGTTGCTGTGCAGGACCTCTTGAATCGTCGTCAGCGCCCGGTTGAGATCGGTATCGTACGTGACACCGACCACCACCACGATCTGCCGGATCTGTCCGTAGTTGTGCAGAATCTCGCCGACGATCTTCCGGTTCGGAATGACGACCCTCGACAGGTCGGTGTGACCAAGCGTGGTGTTGAACAGCTGAATGTTGTCGACGCGGCCTTCAACCCCGGCGATCGCGATGTATTCGCCGACGCGAAACGGCCGCGTAAAGATGATGGTCAGGCCGGCAACGACGTTGCTCAGCACGCCTTGCATCGCCAACGCAATGCCCGCGCCCGCGAGACCGATGCCCGCGATCAGGGGGAGCAGCTCCACGCCCAGGTTCTGCAACGCCATGATCAGGAACAGGCCGAGCACTAGGATGCGCACGATGCGCACGAGCAGCATGCGGATCGGCAGCTCGAGCTGTAGCTTCTTGAACATGCGATCCGTTCCACGGCCGATCCAGCGGCCGACGAAGACTCCGACCGCGAGAATGACGAGGGCCACGAATACTTTCGGGCCAAACTTGATGGCCAGATCGATAACGGTGCTCTTGACCTGTGCGACGGTTTCTAGGTTGGCGTCCATCGTTCTCCCCTGAGCCTATTTTTGGTGGAGCTATTCTAGCCGCCCTGAGGTCGGCGAGGCGCAATGCAACCGTTGAGGTCTTGCTGGTATGCTGAGCACGGCGAATAGAGCCTCTTGCGAAAGCCCTCGATGGCGTTAGTGAGCGACCTGGTCCGGTACCTGAGCCGCGCGGCACTTGCGGCAGTCGCGAGCTTTACGCTGCACATGCTCGATGCGCAGTCGGCCGATTACGATCCGGCATTCGCGGTAGCGGTGTTCTCCAAAACAGCAGGCTACCGGCATGAATCCATTACGGCGGGAATCGAGGCGATTCGCGCGCTCGGTGCGCAGCATCGCTTCGCAGTCGATGCTACGGAAGATGCGGCACTGTTCAACGACGAGCGGCTCGCCAAGTACCGGGTCGTGGTGTTTCTCAACACTACAGGTCACATCCTCGATTCCGATCGGCAGGCGGCATTCGAGCGGTTCATCCAAAACGGAAACGGCTTTGTCGGCATCCACTCTGCCACCGATACTGAATACGATTGGCCGTGGTACGGCCAACTCGTCGGCACTTATTTCAAGCGCCACCCGAAGATACAGCCCGCGACGTTACGCGTAGTTGATCCAACGCACGAGTCCACGCGCACGTTGCCTGCACTGTGGACGCGGACCGACGAGTGGTACGACTTCCGCGACGATCCAAGCGGCAGAGTGAGCGTGCTGCTGCAGCTCGACGAGACCACCTATTCCGGCGGCGGCATGGGCGCGAGCCATCCGGCTGCGTGGTGTCATTCGTACGATGGGGGGCGAGCCTGGTATACCGCGCTCGGTCACACCAAAGAGTCTTATGCCGATCCGCTGTTCCTTTCCCACCTGCTCGGCGGCATCCAGTGGGCCTCCGGCGTGAGGCCCTAGCGTCAGCTGTCTTCCAGCAGTCGTATGGCCGGTGTTCGCCCTGAGCCCACTAAGCCCGCCGCTGCCGAGGCAACGCACGCGAGGTGAAGAAACGGGGTGTGGTGTGCAGCGTCGAAGCGCCGAGGAACTTCCCTCCTTTGACAAAGAGGGGCAGGGGGATTTCAAGCAGCGCTTCCCTGAGATGCCTAACTAAAATCCCTCTCCCGTCCTGCTTTTTCAAAGGGGGAAGCTATCGTCGCGAAGGTCAGCACCATATTCACTCTTCACCGTTCTCACTCTCCCCCCGGCGATCCACGATCCCCAAAAACTCGGCGATCTCCTCGCGCCGTTTCATCGTATCGTTGTATCCGAGTCGCATGAGCGCCCGCGTGTACGGCCGTTCGAACAACAGATAGCTCGCGAGGTTCGAGCCAGAGCGGCCCATCGCGCCGATCCCGCGGAACAGCGCTCGGATCGGCCGCGGCAATGCGCGCGTATGCCGCGCGGCAATCGTTTCGAGCGGCACGCTCGGCAGCATGATGAGCACCTCGACCCGCCGCAGCGGAAAGCCGTTTCCCTGCCGCACGTCCTTCGGAATCAAGCTGATGGTTCGGTTGATGCGCTGCAGCCGCTCGAGATCGGTCTCGAGCTGATCGAGGAAGATGCTGTTGAGCGCATGGCCCGCGATCTGCGCAAGCGACGGATAGCCGGGACTCTTGACCCGTTCCAGTGTCGCGCCCGTCGGGCGCCCCGTACCGATCACGAGCAGCCGCTCGGCACCCAGATGCAGCGCAGGACTGAGCGGCGCAATCTGGCGCATCGACCCGTCGCCGAAGTATTCGCGATTGATGTGCACCGCCGGAAAGATGAACGGCAACGCGGAGGACGCCATCAGATGGTCAAGTTGGATGGTCGTGCACATTCCGATCCGCCGTGCGCGCCTCCATCCGTCCAGCTCGGGCGCGACCTGGCAGAAGCTCACCGATTCGCCCGAGGTGTAGCCCGATGCCGTGATGCTCAACGCCTTCAGAAATCCGGCGTCGATGCTGCGCTGGATACCGGTGAAATCGAGACTGCGCGCGAGCAGCTCGCCGAGCGGCGTATTGTCGAGCAACGAAGTCGGGTTGTTGCGCCCCAAGCCTCCGAGCACCAGCGCGCCGAGCCAGCGCGCGCCGGTGCGCATCACGCTCAGCAGATCGGATCGATACACCTGATGTGTGTGGAATTCCTTCCACACTTGCCCGAGCTGCTGCACGGTGCGACGGAAATCGTCGGCGCCCATCGCGACGGCGGCTGCATTGATCGCCCCGGCGGAGGTGCCGCAGATGATGGGAAATGGACTCGGCGCGCGCGGCTCGAGCAAACGCGCAACGCCACGCAGCACGCCGACCTGATAGGCGGCGCGTGCGCCCCCGCCGGTCAGTACCAGGCCGGTGCGCGATTGCTCCGATAGGTCGATGGATTCAACGCTGGCGGAGTCCGCCACCCTACCCTCCCCGACTTTCTCCGCTCCAACGCGCGCATTATGCACGGCGCATCGAAGGACCGGGGCGCACGCGACAACCGGAGGCTACTTTTCCTCTTCGTCGTCGTCGCCTAGGCTCTCGCCCAGCTGCTCGCGCACGAGGTCGATCGCATCACGCAACGTCTCTTCGGGCAGGCCGTTGATGGTGGCCGCCAGGATGTCGGCTGCTTCGTAGGTGGCTTCGGGAAGCGTGTGGCTGTCGAGCTTCGCCACGAAGATAGCCGCGGCGCCGGTCGAGCGCAGCAGGTTCTCGCGCTCGGTCATCAGCATCTCGATCTCCGCGCGCAGCATCTCGAGCTCGCGCTCGCGCTGAAAGTCGGATTCTCGTCGGCCCCTGCTGGTCTGTCGGCGTTCCGTTGTCTGCACCGTACCTCCCTCTGCTTTTTCAGTGTCCATGATCCTCGAGTCTCCAGGGGTATCGACCCGGCTCAAGCCTTGTCGATGGCCACGTTGACCAGCTTTGTGTCGAGCGCTTTCGCGATATCAGCAGGGTTCATGCCGACCAGGTAGCCGCGCCTGCCGCCGTTGATGTAAATGCGCGGCAACTTGAGGATGGTACGCTCGATACAGACCGGTATCGACTTTCGCGTGCCGAACGGAGAAGTGCCGCCGACCATGTAACCGGTATGCCGCGTCGCCGTTTCCGGGTTGCACGGCGAGATCGTCTTCACGCCAAGCACTCGCGCCAGCTCCTTGGTCGAAACCTGCCGGTCGCCGTGCATCAGCACGATCAGCGGATTCTTGCGCTCGTCCTCCATGACCAGCGTCTTGACGACGTTGTGCTCGTCCACGCCGAGCTCGCGTGCCGATACGGCGGTGCCGCCCTTCTCCTCGTATTCGTACAGATGATCGGTGAACTCGATGCCGGCCGCGCGCAGTTGCCGGATTGCGGGTGAGACAGGAATCTTGTCTTTGCTCATCGGTGAGAGCGGTTCACCGTCGCTGCTTTACACATCACTCCTCGTCATCGCGCAGTACCAGGTACAGCGAGTGCAGCATGCCGGCCGTGGCACCCCAGATATTGCGGCCCTGATAGGGCATCGCGTAGAAGTTGCGCGTGCGGCCATTGATCTCGTCGCTGTGACGCTCGTGATTGGCAGGATCGAGAAAGAACGCGAGCGGGACTTCAAACACGTCGGCCACTTCGAACGGATCGGGCGCCAGCTCGACCGGCGGCTCGATCCAGCCGACTACCGGCGTCACGCGAAAGCCGGTCGGGATGTCCCACTCCGGCAGCATGCCGATGATCTGCACGGCATCGCTCGGAATTCCGGTTTCTTCCTCTGCTTCGCGCAAGGCCGTAGCGACCCGATCGGCGTCGCCTTCGTCCACGCGCCCGCCCGGAAAACTGATCTGCCCGGCATGGTCGTGCAGGTGACTGGTGCGCTGCGTCAGCAACACAGTGACGCCCTGCGGCCGGCCGACCAGCGGCACGAGAACCGCGGCCGGCACTACCGCGCGGCCCGGCGGATGCGCATAGCGCAGGAATTCGGGCTCATCGACGCGGCGACCGGGGCGGCGCAGGCGTTCGAAGATCCATCCGCGATTCGGTGAGGGGGATAGCGTAGAGGGCACGGGGACGCATAAGCAACAATAGTTCCTATTCTACGCGCCATGCGTCTTAACGTCCTTGTCGCTATAAGCCGACAGCAGGATTCCCCGGTCAGGCGTAAAATTCGCCCGGGTTGAAACTAGCAGGTCACCCTCGCGCACAGTGGAACGTTACGCGCTGGCAAGGCCTCTAATGCAGACACCGCAACACCCACCCGCAACCGACACGGAGGAGAGCATGAGAATTCGCCATCTGATTGCCGCGCTGGCCTTTGCGATTACCAGCAGCGCCGCGTTCGCGATGCACTGCCCGATGGACATGAAAGCCATCGACGAGGCGCTGGCCAAGAAACCGAATCTGACTTCCGAGCAGCTAGCCGAAGTGAAGAAATATCGCGCTGAAGGCGAAGCGTTGCACAAGGCCGGCAAGCATCAGGAGTCGGTGGACACGCTCGCCAAAGCCAAGAAGATCCTCGGCATCCAGTAACGCTGGATCGCCGCACACGAAGCCCCGCAATAGCGGGGCTTTTTGTTTGTCCTGACTGCTTCTGGCTTATCCCTCTCTCCGAATGGATCTCTTCGCGGCACTGATCGAGGCGTGTATCTCATTCGAATGGCCAGCGTTCTAACCTCAGTTCACTGCGCAGGCAGTGGAGTCCGTGGCGAGATTGAGGGCCAATCCGAGGCTGTACGAAAGGCAGATATATCTGGCGCTACCTGAGGCGACCGATATGGAACGATGAATGCATGCCGCTTTATTAGTCAAATGACGGCATAATGGTTTATTGGGGAAACGATGTCTTATAAAGCATCATTTGATGGCTACTTCTAGTTGGGCGTTTGGACAAGAGAGTACGGTGCCATGGAACTACTTCTTGAGTTCCTCCTGAGTCCGGGTTGGGTTATTGGCGGATGCATCGGCGCCCTGGTCGCTCTGGGTTTGCACTGGCTGTTTCCCGACGCCAGTCCGGTCTTTGGTGCGCTCGCGGTGGCTGCAGGTTGCATCGGTGGTCTGATCTTCTCGGCTGGTGGCAAAGGCAATGACGATCGGCTGTAATGCAGCGGAAGGAACGTGATCACGCCCAACCATCGCGTCGACCGGACCGCCGAACAGCGGCGCTGTTCGGTACCCGTCGCGCGCTGCGCGCCGGCGGCCGGTCACGCGAAACGTTAGAAGGCCGCCACAAGTGTCGCGTGAATTGTTGCTGGAGATCGGGAAAACATATTTTTCCGTGTTCTACGCTGATGAAGAATTGCGTCATCCGCTCGTCGAGACGCTGGTATACCTTGGGCCGGAAGCACTTGAGCGCGACACCGCATCCGTTCCAGGTCATCTATTTCAATATGCCGAGTCCTTCCATAGAGACGGGAATTGGAAGGAAATGACCGACGCTAAACGCCAGGAATTCGAAGAAGCACCCGTAGTCACATTTGAGACTGCGCATATTGATCCCGTTGTCGACGCTGACGGTCTCATCGAGGCATTAACCAAATGGCAAGCAAGGATTCGCTGAGAGAGCCTTCTAACCCCCACGTCGAGCGGAGCGCCAAGCAGCGTAGCCGCTGCTTGGTACCCGTCGCACTTCGTGCGCCGGCGCCCGCTCACGTGGAACGTTAGCGATCAGTATGATGGTAGAGGGCCATCCATTTGCGCAGCTCATTTCTGGCAAAGCGGTGCGTCGGATGCTCGCCCAGGAGTATTGGTACATGGGGCAAATCCACGATCCGGTCAACGTGTTGTTCGCTGAGCTGGACGATGAATCGTGGGCTCGCTTCTTCTTCGACGCCGGAGTCTTCTTTTGGTCCACCGTGCAGTCGCCAACGCTGCCCGACTCGAACGAAACCCATCAATACTCTTTGCGGGACCTGGGGTGTTCAGGAACCGTGGAGGCTGCCGATCTAGTTGAATCGTTCGATGCAGCCCGATTGAGGATCCATTTTGCGGATGGTCGTGTGCTCGAACTCAATAACTCTCAAGATCGATCGTGGCTTGGTCAAGTAAAGAACTGATCGCTAACCCGCAGTTCCAGGGGAGCGCCGAGCAGCAGCGCTGCTCGGTACCCGTCATGCTGCGCATGCCGGCGCCCCCTGAACTGCAACGTTGGGCATCGACGTGACCATCGTCGCGACTCCGAAGACTGCGTTCCTTACTGGAGCGATCTCCGCGTTCGTTCTTTTTATTGCCGGTCCATCTATGGAAGGAGCGAAAGGGTTCTTGGGCGACTTGGTTCTGGTTCTAGGCGCGCTCGTCGTTGGCCTTCCCGCATATTTCTTTGTCTTCGGTGTCAAAAGGGGCGAACGGGTTGGTTTCTGGGCATTCAAGCCGGAGGTGCTGAAGCGAATCGGGGCTTGGTTCCTAGGCATCGCAAGCATCGGCGCGTTGGCCCAGTTCTACATATTCTTCACATAAACCGATGCCCAACCCGCAGGTCGAGCTGACCGCCAAGCAGCGTAGCCGCTGCTTGGTTCCCGTCATGCTACGCATGCCGGCGGCAGCTCACCTGCAACGTTAGAACTTTTTGTGAGGAGCCAAACCTCGTGAAGCGGCTCATTTTCGTCTTGATCGTGGCGTTGGTGGGTTGGCAGGTGTACAGCCAATATCAACGGCGCCATCCGATTCAAGAGGTCGGCCTGAGTCCCGGTAGCGAACCATCACATTCAGCCGCGGAAATTGCAATGTCGTCGTCTTTTAAGTGCGACGGGAGAACGTACTGCTCGCAGATGACCTCCTGTGCGGAGGCGACTTTCTTTCTGAAGAATTGCCCTGGTGTGAAGATGGATGGAAACAACGACGGCGTTCCGTGTGAGCAGCAGTGGTGCAAATAGCAAAAAAAACCTCATGACTCCGCGTGGCAGTGTTGCCGGTTCTAACCGGCAGTTCCAGGGGAGCGCCGAGCAGCAGCGCTGCTCGGTTCCCGTCATGCTTCGCATGCCGGCGCCCCCTGAACTGCAACGTTGGGCCCCGCGGGACGTGATCCGTATGCAATCTGTAAGTCGCCATGCGCTACCGTGCGTTGGCGGCAAGAGCCGCAATCCTGCTTAGATAGGGAGGTAAGGCATGGTAACGAACTCGGATGCACCTGAGAATGAATTTGACGGCGTGTGGATGCGCTTCGTGGCTGCCGCTCGCCGTCTTCTGGCCGGAGCGCCTACTGAACGGGTGCTCGACCCCTACTTGCCGCTTCGGGACCAGGCGCTCGCTATTGCAGAGAGTCCCAAGCTAAGATCAGAACTGAGTAAGGCGTGGTGGGATTTGCACGAATCGGAGGACGAACCCGCACCAGAAGTGGCGCATATGCTGATGATGGAGTTCAGCGCT
>Ga0105241_10002776_pt1 | contig 13114 bp, 10 predicted proteins | sample KBSC64metaG_FD_80422 | JGI IMG/M metagenome (GOLD analysis project Ga0105241, IMG submission 80422) | Corn rhizosphere microbial communities from Kellogg Biological Station, Michigan, USA - KBS C6-4 metaG | ecosystem: Host-associated > Plants > Roots > Rhizosphere > Soil | place: Michigan, USA... | reverse complement strand
CAGCCGGAGGAGGCGAGCGGCGCGCGCCGAACCGCCGGATTCCAGCCCGCGCCCACGGGATCGGACTTCAGCATCTCCGACCATACCGAGGCCGCGGCGGCGGGATCATATTGGCCTTGGCAAGGTGCCTGACGGTCCCAATTGGCGATGAATTCGTCATGGCTCTGGGTGCTGAACACCGCGCCCGCCACCGGCAGCACCGCCGGCGCGCTCGGTTTGGTGGCGCGGTTGTAAGCGGGCGCCAGCAGGATCAGTTTGGCCACCTGATCGGGATGGTTCGCGGTCCAGCCGCCGGCGCGCGGTCCGCCTTGCGACCAGCCCACCAAATTCACTTTTTCGACATGACGCCGCTTTTTGATGAAATCCACCGCGGCGGAAATATCATTCCAATCGGATTCAATATTGGTCAGTGCGCCCGGATAGGTTTGCGGGCAATTGGAGCCGAAAGTCTTCTGTTGTTCCGGCGACAGATTGCATTTGTCGGTCATCGGCTTGGGGCGCGCCGAACGGCCATAGCCGGTCATGTCCACCGAGAAGACGTCATAGCCGGCCTTGGCCAGATAGCCCATCCAGCTGTAGTCCTGATAGGGCACATCGAAACTGACTTCGGCCGGCGTGCCGGCGCCGTGGACAAACAGCACCACCTTGTCGCCGGCGCCTTTGCGCAAGACATCCGGCAAACCGCGTTCGCGGACATAGAGGGTTGATTTCTTTCCGGCGATCACCGGAACCTTGGATGTCACCGTGACTGTATGGTCGCGGGCCCCCACCTCTTGCGCCAGCGCGGGGGCGCAAAGCCCGGCCAGCAGCGGCAACGCCATCCAGAAACGGGTCATGCCCATCCTCCCCTATTTTTGGAGATTATTGTCCGAAGAAGCAGCTTTTCGCAAAGGCCCCGGAAAACTAGGCCAGTGTATCCACAAAAGCGCGGCTTATCGGCGGCCCCTTATACAGCTCCGCAAAGCGGTCGGGATGAATGAACTCGTCCCGGAACCAAGGATAGCGGCGTGGATCATAAACCTGCATAACCCATTCAATGGTCTGCTGGATGCGGGCGGTGCGCTTGGCATCGGCCCGATATGTCAGCCAGATGTCCGCGCCGTGGATAGTATCAGGATAGAGCGGGACAAGGCCTATACCCACGGCCCGAACATAGGTCGGCAGGGAGCCAATTCCCGCGCCATTGAGGACCGCGGCGGCGTGCGCCGAACTTACATTGTTGCGAAGCATAACCTGCTTGGCGGGTGAAACATCCGGAAGCCACTTGCGATAATCCTCTTCCCATCGCCGCTCTTCGTCCTCCACCACGACAAAGCGGTGTCCGGCGAGGTCGGACATCGCGGCCGGATGGCCATGTGCGTCGAGATAGGATTTGGCCGCAAAAAGCATGAAATGCAGGCGGCCGAGTTTGACGACTTTCAGGTCGGCTTCCTTGGGCCGGTGCAGCTGCACGGAGAGATCCGCTTCCAGGCGCAACAGATCGGGCGGTTTTTGCCCACAGCGCAGATTGACGATCAGCTTGGGGTTGGCGCGCTGGAATTCTATCAATTTGGGAACCAGCCAGCCGGTGCCCATGCCTTCGGTGATGGCAATCCGGACGTTACCCTCAATTTGCCGGTCGGAGGATGTGCGTGCCGCAAGCAGGTTGAAGGAGGCACTCTCCATCTGCAGCGCCGCGGCATAGATCTTTGAGCCGTCCTCTGTGGGCTGCACACCATTCACATGACGGACCAAAAGCGGCACGCCCATCTCGCGTTCGAAGGCGTCGATCCGCCGTCTCAGCGCATTGACTGATTGTCCCAGTTTCTGCGCGGCGGCGCGAAAGCTGCCGCTGCGCGCCACCTCCAGAAAAGTGTGCGCGGCTTCCCAGTCCGAGATCGCGGGGGGATCGACAATTCCCCACCGTTCCTTGGACTTGGTATTGTTTTTCTTCGCTGATCGCATGCGATGACTTAGGCCCCATGGCATAATTCCATGAACCGCTTTTCTGTCAATTGGAACTCAGTACTGAAATACCATCACTAAACTGCCAATACTGAAATGCCATCACTGAAATTTCTGGCATTTACTTGTGATGCTGCAGCCTTGTGTTGATCAGCTGGAAAAACACCGGCACGAAAAAGATCGCCAGCACCGTGGCGGTAATCATGCCGCCCACCACACCGGTGCCGATGGCATTCTGGCTGCCGGCACCGGCGCCATGGGCCAGCGCCAGAGGCGTAACGCCGGCAATGAAGGCGATCGAGGTCATGAGAATGGGTCGCAGGCGTAACCGCGCGGCCTCCATGGCGGCATCGAATGCGCTGGCGCCTTTGCGTTCCGCATCCACCGCAAACTCCACAATCAGGATGGCGTTCTTGGCTGACAGACCGATTGTGGTTAACAGCCCGACCTGGAAATAAATGTCGTTGAACAGGCCGCGCAATGAGGTCAAAGCAAGCGCTCCCACGACGCCAAGTGGAATCACCATCATCACCGACAACGGGATCGCCCAGCTTTCATACAAGGCGGCCAGGCAGAGATAGATCACCAGGATGGACAGAGCATAGAGCGCCGGCGCCTGCGATCCGCTCAACTCTTCCTGATAGGACAGGCCGGTGGCTTCGAGGCCTACATCCTTGGGCAGTTGCAGGGACAGCTTGCGCATTTCGGCCGTCGCCGTGCCGGTGGAAACACCTGGTGCGCCCTGGCCCTGCAATTCGATCGCCGGAAGGCCGTTGTAGCGGGTCAGCGCGGCCGGACCGATGGTCCAGCGCGAAGAGGCAAAGGAAGAGAAAGGCGCCATGGTGCCGTTGGCGCTTTTCACATACCAGCGGTCCAGGTCCTGCGGCGTCATGCGATAGGGCGCATCGCCCTGCATATAGACGCGCTTGACGCGGCCGCGGTCGATGAAATCGTTGATATAGCTCGAACCCCAGGCAGCGCTGAGGGTCGAGTTGATGTCGGCCAGCGATATGCCCAGCGCACTGGCCTTGGCCTGGTCGATATCGACATGCACTTGCGGCGTGTCATCCAGGCTGTTGGGGCGCACGCCAGCCAGCAGCGGGTTTCTGGCGGCCAAGCCCAGCAATTGATTGCGGGCCGCGATCAGGCCTTCATGGCCGATATTGCCGCGATCTACCAGTTCCAGGTCGAATCCGGTGGCGTTGCCCAACTCCTGCACCGAGGGCGGCGTGATGGCGTAGACCTGCGCATCCCGTTGAGGAAAGAAATGCATCATGGCGCGGCCCGCGATGGAGCTTGACTTGTTCGCCGTGCCCTTGCGCTCGCTCCAATCCTTCAGCTTGGTAAAGGCGATGCCGGTATTCTGGCCGGAACCGGCAAAGGAAAAGCCCGCCACCGCAAAGACGAAGTCGACATTCTTCTTCTCGCTGTCGAGATAATATTTGGCGACATTCTGTGCCACCTTGAGCGTTTCCGGCTGGGTGGTGCCGGCGGGCAGGGTGATCAGATTGAAGATGAAGCCTTGATCCTCATCCGGCAAAAAACCGGTGGGCAGGCGGATGAACAGGAACAGCAGCAGCGCCACGATGCCGCCATAGGCCAGCATGGTGCCCCAGGTGCGTTTGAGGAACCAGCCGGTGGATTTGTGGTACCACTCCCGGAAGGCGTCGAAATTGCGGTTGAAAGCACCGAAGAAGACGCCGTGTTTCTGATGGCCTTCGCCTTCCACCGGCTTGAGCAGGGTGGCGCAAAGCGAGGGCGATAGGATCAGCGCCACCAGGATGGACAAGGTCATCGCCGACACGATGGTGACGGAGAACTGGCGGTAGATCACGCCTGTCGAACCGCCGAAAAAGGCCATGGGCAGGAACACCGCCGTCAGCACCAGTCCGATGCCGATCAGGGCGCCGGTGATTTCCTGCATGCTTTTGAGGGTGGCTTCGCGCGGCGGCAGCCTTTCCTCATGCATGATGCGCTCGACATTTTCGACCACCACAATGGCGTCATCGACCAGAAGGCCGATCACCAGCACCAGCGCGAACAGAGTCAGGGTGTTGATGGAATAGCCAGCCGCCGCCAGCACGCCGAAGGTGCCCAGCAGCACCACGGGAACGGCGATGGCCGGGATCAAGGTGGCGCGCCAGTTCTGCAGGAACACGTACATCACCAGCACCACCAGGGCGATAGCTTCGAGCAGGGTTACTACCACGTCATGGATGGAAAGGCGGATGAACTCGGTATTGTCGACCGCATAGATCAGCTTCATGCCCGGCGGCATCGAAGGCCTCAATGCCTCCGCCTTGGCCTTGACCGCGTCCACCGTCTTGAGCGCATTGGCGCCAGGTGCCAGCATGATGGGGAGACCGGCAGCCGGGTAGCCGTTATACAGGCTGGCGATGGCATAAGTCTCCGCCCCCAGTTCGACCCGCGCCACATCGCCTAGCCGCACCACGGCGCCCGAAGTCGAAGTCTTGAGAATGATGTTGCGGAACTGTTCCGGCGTCTGCAGCCGGGATTGGGCGGTGACGGTGGCATTGATTGCCGCGCCCTTGACCGTCGGCTGCTGGCCGATCTGGCCCGCGGACACCTGGACATTCTGAGTGCGCACGGCATTGGCGACATCGGATGCCTGCAGCGAGAAATTCTGCAGCTTGTAGGGGTCCAGCCAGATGCGCATGGCGTATTGCGCGCCGAACACCCGCGTATTGCCTACGCCGGGCACGCGGCTCAGCGGGTCCTGCATCTTGGAGGTGATGAAGTCGGAAATGTCGACATTGGTGTAGCGGCCGGTATCGTCATAGACGCCGACGACGATGATGAAGTTGGGCGTGTTCTTTGCCACGACCACGCCCAATTGCTGCACGGCGCTGGGCAGCAGCGGCACCGCCGCCTGCACCTTGTTCTGCACTTGCACCTGGGCGATGTCGGGGTTGGTGCCCGGCGCGAAGGTGGCGGTGATCTGTACCGTGCCGTCGGCGTTGGACGAGGACGAGAAGTAGAGCAGATTGTCGAGGCCGGTGAGCTGCTGCTCGATCACCTGAGTCACGGAGTTCTGCAGCGACTCAGAGTCGGCGCCGGGATAGGTGGCGGCGATCACCACCGCCGGCGGCGCGATGGTGGGATATTGTTCGATGGGCAGGCTGAAAGCGGCGATGCCGCCCGCCAGCATGACGATGACAGCGATGACCCAGGCAAAGACCGGACGGTCGATGAAAAACTTGGACAGACCCATTAGCGCGCCGCCGGTTGCTTGGAGGCTGCGGTTTGAGGAGCGCCTGCGGGCTGCGGCGCGACCGGCATGTCGGGCGCGACCTTGGCCAGGCCTTGGGTGATCACCTTCTCACCGGGCTTGAGGCCTTCCAGCACCTGCCAATCGGAACCCACGGCGCGCCCCGTTTTGATCAGGCGCAGGCGGGCGATATTCTTATTGTCGATCACCAACACAGTGGGATCGCCCTTCTGATTGTGGCCCACCGCATTCTGCGGCAACAGGATGCCGTGCGGATCCACGCCCTGATTGACGGTGGCGCGAACATAGAGTCCCGGCAGCAGCAGATTTTGCGGGTTGGGGAAGATGGCGCGCAAACGCACCGCGCCGGTGGCGGGGTCCACCGTGACATCGGTCATCTGCAGCTTTCCTTCCAGCGGATAGGTGCTGCCGTCATCCAATTTCAAAGACACCGGCGCGGTGAGTTGCGTATTGGAATTCACATTCCCCGCCTGAACGGCGCGTTTCAGCGCCACCAATTCGGCGCTGGACTGGTCGACATCGACATAGATGGGATCCAAGGTCGAGACCGTGGCCAGGGCGGTGGCTTGTTGCGCGGTGACCAGCGCCCCTTCGGTGACGCTGGAAGCGCTGATCCGGCCCGTGATCGGCGCGGTGATGCGGGTGTAATTCAGGTTGATCAGGGCGGAGTCGGCATTGGCCTTGGCTTGCAGATAGGCGGCGCGGGCGTCGTCGGCGTCCTGGGGGGCGATGGCATTTTCCGCCAAGAGCCGCTGGTAACGTTCCGCCTTGGCCTTGGTGGAAGCCAGAGTCGCGCGCGTGCTGTCATAGATGGCGCGATAAGGCGCGGGGTCGATCTGATACAGCGGCTGGCCTTGCTTTACCGTGGAGCCTTCCACGAACAGCCGCTTCTGCACGATGCCGGAAATCTGCGGGCGGATTTCCGACACGGCAAAGGGATTGGTGCGGCCCGGCAACTCGACCATCAGCGCCACCGGCTGTTCCGAGACGGTGATGAAGCCCACACTGGCAGGGGGCATCTGCTGCTGCTGCTGCTGGCGGCCACACGCTGCCAGAGCCAGGCCGGCGGCCAGCACAGGCATCAGAGCGGGCAAAAAGCGACGCGACATCAAAACCCCCAAACTCTCTCGGATCAGAATGACGATCGGCGGAAACGGCCACCTACATCTCGAAACAAATAAAGTCCCCGAAGCGCGGCCCGTTTCAGGTGCGCGCGGAGGCCTTACATATGTGCAGGTGCAAGAATTGGAAGGGTGGAATGAGACCAAAGTGCGGCCAAAGCAGATTCTACGTCCCGCGCGTTGTCAATTTGACACAAGCGCGCCCGCTCGGCGCGGCGTATGGCGGGATGGGCAGGACATAAAGCCTGTTCCACATACCAGCCGAGATGTTTGCGGAATATTTTCAGCCCCAGGCCATCGCCATAGAAGCGCAGCGTGTCTGTGAAATGTTCAAGCGCGATGCTCAATCGATGGGCAAGGCTGGGCTCTGACATTTCCACCCCTGTATACAAGGCGTGGTCCAATGCCGCGGCAATCCAGGGCCGGCCATAACTTCCGCGCCCGATCATCACCGCATCGGCTTTGGATTGCTCCAGGGCTGTGCGGGCAGTGACGATGTCGGTGATGTCGCCATTGACGATCACCGGCAGGCTGACGGCTCTTTTCACCTCCGCCACGGCGCGCCAATCGGCCTTGCCGCCATAGAATTGCTGGCGGGTGCGGCCATGCACGGTGATGGCTTTGATTCCCAGCCGTTCTGCCAGTGCCGCGATCTCGGGCGCATTGCGGTTCTTTTCGTCCCAGCCCAACCGCATCTTCAAGGTGACGGGACGGGAGGTGGCGTTTACCGCCGCCTCGATCAGCCGTGCCGCAAGCTCAGGCTCGCGCATCAAGGCAGAACCCGACAGCGCGCCGGTCACTTCTTTCGCAGGACAGCCCATATTGAGGTCGATGATATCGGCGCCCGCGTCCTCGGCCAGCTTGGCGCCTTTGGCGATCCATTCCGGCGAGCGCCCCACCAACTGGATCACCATGAGAGGCAGACCGTCTCCGATTGCCGCGCGCCGCACCACATCGGGACGGCCGCGCGCGAAGCTATCGCATGCCACCATTTCGGTGGCGACATAAGCCGCACCGCAACGGCTGGCGATGCGCCGGAAAGGCAGGTCGGAAACCCCGGTCATGGGCGCGGTGAGCACGCGTCCGGGGATGGTGACATCTCCAATAAGAAGAGGGGCACCGATTTGCAGGGGTTCCGGCATGGTGAGGCGGGACATAGTCCCGCCCGCATCATTTGTCGAGTTGACCCGCTTTTTGCCGGGGTTAACCGCCCGCGCCGACCTTATGAACCCGGCCCGAGCCATGCATGTCGGTATCCAAGGTTTTGGGGTCGCTGTGCAGATAGACATCGCCGGAGCCGCTGATTTCGATCTTGGCTTGCTCGGTGGGCGCTATATGGACGTCGCCATGACCGCTGATATCCACCTCGGCCTTTTGCGTCTGCATCTGGCCGAAGTCGGCATTGCCCGATCCCGCGATCTGGATTTTGACCTCGTCGATCTTGCCCTTGGCTTTGACGGTGCCGGAGCCGTGGATCCCCACCTCGGCCCTGTGAGAGGTTATTTGGTCGAAATCGACATGGCCGGAGCCGGCAATCCCGACCTCGAAATCCTCGACATTGCCATTGGCCCTGATGTTTCCGGAGCCCGCGATCGAGAACTCGGCTTTGCGTGCGGCAAGCTGGTCGAAATCGGCGTCGCCAGAGCCCGCGATGGTCATTTCCAGATTGTCCACCCGGCCATTGGCTTTGATGTTGCCGGCGCCGGCGACGGTGATTTCGGCGCGCGGCTGGTTGAGTTTGTCCAAAAACAGGTTGCCGCCGCCGGCGGTGGAGAATTTGCGGAATTCGCGGCCTGGCAGGGTGATGGTCAGATCCCGGGTCCGATCGCGCCAGCCCCGGCAATTCATTTCGATCTTGCCGTCGCTAACCCGCAGATGCGCCAGAACCTGCGGATCGCCGCTCGCATGCAGCTTGTCGCCGCTGCCCGGCGTGTAGTTGGCCCGACCCAATACCGCCAAAGTGACATGGTCGCCGTCCCAATCCATGTCGCGGCTGGTGGCGGTGGCACCGCTCACCGCCTGGCAACGCTCCCGCCCGTCAAACCAGCCATCAAATCCACCCTCAAAATCACGGCCGCCAATAGCGGCGGCGGCGCCCATGCAGGCGGCGGAAGCGGTCAGGCCGATGATGGCGATAAAGCCGAGTTTTTGTACCATGGTAGCTCTCCTTGGAGATTTTCCGGCTCAACCGCCGGGGGCAATTTTGTGAAGCCGGCCGGGACCGGCGATCCTGGTGTCCAGTTCCTTGGGGTTGCTGTAGAGATTGACCGTGCTGGGACCGGCGATATTGATCTTGGCGGACTCGCTGGGGGCGATGTCGGCCCCCGCAACACCCGCCATCTGCACCCGGGCGCTGCGCGCCGCGACTTTCCTGAAATCGGCATGGCCAATGCCCGCCATCTGGATATCGAGATCATCAACCTTGCCATTGGCGGTGATGGTGCCGGTGCCCGCGACTTCAGCTCGCAAAGTCGCCTGATTGACACGATCCAAAGTCAGATCGCTGCGCCCGGCAATGGCGAATTTGCGGAACTCCCGTCCCGGCAGAGTGAGCTTGATCTTGTCGCGGTCGCGCCAGCCCCTGCAGTCCAGGTCGATCTTGCCATTCTCGATGCGCAAATGCGCCAGCACCTGGGGATCGCCGCTGGCATGCAGCTTGCTGTCAGTGCCCGGCGTGTAGTTGGCGTCGCTATACACCACCAGATTCACTTTGTCGCTGCCGTCCCAGTCCAGATCGCGGGTTGTGGCAGTGGCGCCGTCAATGCGTGAGCAATGCTCGCCGCTGGTGAACATGCCTTCCAGATCGCCCAGACTCCCGCCGCCGATGGCGGCTGCGGCGCCCATGCAAATAGCGGAACCCGTGAGGCCAATAATCGCGATAACGGTAAGTTTCTGCACCATGGCGACGACTCCAGATCAGCTGCCGATATTGTGGATGCGGCCCGAGCCCGAAATATGGGTTTCCAGTCTTTTGGGATTGCTGTGCAGGTTCACATCGCCGCTGCCCGAAACATGGATATCGGCCTCGTCTGTAGGCGCGATGTCGCTTGAGCCGCTGCCGGAAATACGCACCGTGGCGATATTGGTCTTCAGCTGGCCGAGATCGGCGTCGCCGGAACCGGAGACACGGATGTCGGCATGCTCCACCTTGCCGTCAGCCTTGAGCGAGCCCGAGCCGGAGACATCGATCTTCACCATCGTCTGATTGAGATTCTGAAGCACCAGCTGGCTGCTGCCATGGATGGAGAATTTCTTGAACTCCTGACCCGGAAGCGTGATGTTCACGGGCGTTCGGTCGTGCCAGCCCCTGTCGCAATCCAATTCGATATTGCCGTCGCGCACCCGCATATGCGCCAGAATCTGGGCATCGCCGCTGACATGAACTTTGTCATCGCTGCCGGGCGTGTAGCGGGCGCGGGAGGCAAGGCCGAGGGAGACCCGGTCGCTGCCATCCCAGTCCAGATCGCGGCTGGTGGCGGTGGCGTCGGCGATACGCTCGCAGCGCGGCCGGTCTCCGAACATGGAGAAATCCATGCCCTTGTTGAAGTCGCTGCCACCGATGGCGGCTGCGGCGCCCATGCAAACGGCAGAAGCGGAAAGACCGATCATGGCGACGAAGGCGAGTTTGTTCATAACAGTCTCCTCACAGAGATTGATTGGCGGTATCGAACAGGCGGAAGTGCAGCCGCGCATAGCGGATGAGCAGCTTGGCGATAATGTCCATCAGCATCAGCAGCAGCGCGCCGCCGCCGACCGCCCCGCTGATCAGGCCCAGCGCGATCAGAAGCTGCATGGCGGGATTGCCCGTCCAGCTGCTCCAGAACGGCAAGAGATTGAACAGCAAGGCAGAGCCGCCCACGATCATGCCCAGACAGGCGACGGACAGGCCGAAGAAAATCGCGGCCAGGATGCAGAGCAGCGGCAACAGGATAACAAAATCGATGGTGGCCAGGCCCAACAGCGCCAGCACCACACCCATGAAATTGCCGGCGCTGCGATTTTCCTCCCAGCGGCGGAAGCCCGCTTCGGCGCGCAGCTCCCGCGCCAGACGCGCGGGATCGCCCAGGGCAGCGGAAATTTCATCCTCGGTGCGGCCGTCGGCGGCGCCGTCGGCGAAATGGCGCTCATAATCGGAGACGATGTCGCCGATATCGGTATGGTGCAGGCCGGACAGGCCGTCGCGTAACTGCGCCATGAAATGCGCGCGTTTCATGTTACCTCTCCCAGAATTTTGCGCACGGCGGTCTCGAAGGACTGCCACTCGGCGATTTGCGACTTCAGCGCGGCAGCGCCGCTTTTGGTGAGCTTGTAATATTTGCGCGGTGGGCCGCTGTCGGATTCCTGCAGATAGGTAGAGACCAGCCCGTCATTCTGCATGCGCCGCATCAACGGATAGATGGTACCTTCGCCCATGCCCACGGCTTCGGCCATGCGGCTGGCAATCTCATAGGCGTAATTGTCGCCGCCGGAGAGCAGCGCCAGCACGCACATCTCCAATACGCCCTTTTTAAGCTGGATTTGCAGGGATTCGACCATACGCTAGTGTCTATCACATGGTACCTTGTCTTGCAAGATACTATTTTGCATTACCCCTTGTTTCTTTCTCTGGTTTTAAGGCTTTTCCCGCAAAATCAGGGGATGGCTGCGCTGAAACCGTGGAAAACCAAGCTGACCAGCCTGTTGGGCCGCACCCTGGTCAAACGGTCCATCCGCCTGGCGGGCAAGCGCCCGGTGGCCAGTATCACCTTCGACGATTTCCCCAAGAATGCCTGGACGCAAGGCGGCCCGGTGCTGGCCCGTCACGGGATCAGGGGCACTTATTATACGGCGGGGGGATTTTGCGGCCGCACGCTCAACGGCACCCACTTCTATGACGCCGAGGATCTGAAAGCCCTGGCCGCGGCCGGGCATGAAGTCGGTTGTCACGGTTTTGACCATCAGCCCACGCCTATGCTCAGCAACGAGGAACTGGCCGCGGATGCACAGCGCAATGCGGAATTTCTCAAGCCCTTTCTCAAGGGTGAGGCGCCGGTCAGTTATGCCTATCCTTATGGGCGGGTCAGTCCGCGCACCAAGCGCTTTTATGCCTCGCGGTTCACATCGCTGCGCGGCACCCATGGCGGCATCAATATCGGCAGCGTGGATCTGGCGCAGCTCAATGTGATCTCACTGGAAATGGGACAGTGGGATCAGGACGGCATCGATGCCGCGATCCGGCAAGTGGTGCGCAGCAATGGCTGGCTGATCCTTATCACCCATGATGTGTCGGAAGCGCCGTCGCGCTTCGGCTCCACGCCCGGCATGCTGGATTGGGCGCTGGAGCGAGTGGTCGCGGCCAAGATCGATGTCCTGCCGGTGCGCGAGGCCCTGCCGCTGGCGTTAGGATTTTAAAGCCTTTTGCCGGATAGCAGAGAGCGTTGTCGTGGGGGTAATGCCTTCGGCATCGAATTTCACATGGATGATTGCCGGAAGGCCGCTCGCCTGAGCCGCCAGAAAAGCGGGCGCGAAATCCTCTGTCTTCTCCACCGTCGCGCCGAAGCCGCCGAAACTTCTCGCCATGGCGGCGAAATCGGGATTGACCAGATCGGTGGCGCTGACCCGGCCGGGATATTCGCGTTCCTGATGCATGCGGATCGTCCCCAGGGTGGCGTTGTCGAACACCAGCGCGATGACCGGCAATTTGAATTGCACGGCGGTGGCGAATTCTTGGGCCGTCATCAGGAAATCGCCGTCGCCATTGATCGCCAAAACGGCGCGCTGGGGATACAGGCTTTTCATCGCCACCGCCGCCGGCAGACCATAGCCCATAAAGCCGCAGACCGTGGCCATCTGGGTATTGAAGCGGCGGAAGCGATAGAAGCGATGGATCCAGCCGGAATAATTGCCGGCGCCATTACACAGAATGGCATCGGCCGGCAAATGATCGCGCAGCCAGATCATGATTTCCGACAGATTGACCGCGCCGGGCTGGGGCAGGGCCTGCTGCGACCAGGCGAGATATTCTTGGTGTGCGGCGCCGACATCAGGTGCCGGGCCTTTCGGACGCAATGTATCCAGCGCGGCGGCAAAGCTTTGCGGCGTGGCATGGATGGGAAGATGCGCCTTGTAAACCCGGCCAAGCTCCTGCGCGCCCGGATAAGCATGCACCAGCTTCATTTGGGGCACGGGAATGTCGAACAGGGTGTAACCCTGCGATGTCAGCTCATTGAGCCGCGCGCCCGCCGCGATCACCAGGTCGCTGGCTTTCACCCGCGCCACCAGCTTGGGATTGGCGCCCAGTCCCAGGTCGCCGGCATAATTGGGATGCAACGGATCGAACAAATGGGCGCGGCGGAAAGAGGTGCAGACCGCCACGCCGAAGGTTTGCGAAAAACGGGCGATGGCGTTCACCGCCGCCTCACACCAGCGTCCGCCACCCAGGATCAGCATCGGGCGGGTGCTTTGCGCCAACAGCGATTCCAATTGCGCCATTTGTGCGGCGCCAGGCGTGATTTCCAATGCCTCGGCCAAAGGCGTGTCCGGCGAATTGGAGGCGTGCGGCAGCACATCATGCGGCAGCGCCACCACCACCGGGCCTTGGCGACCGGCCAGCGCGGTGGAAAAAGCCTGGCCCACCATCTCAGCCATGCGGTCGGGTTCGTTCACTTCCCCCACCCATTTGGCCATGCCGCCAAAAAAGGCGCGATAATCCACTTCCTGAAAGGCATCGCGGCCGCGATTTTCCCGCTCCACCTGGCCCACGAACAGGATCATGGGCGTGGAATCCTGCTGGGCGATATGCACGCCGCCGGAAGCATTG
>Ga0105241_10002775_pt1 | contig 13114 bp, 15 predicted proteins | sample KBSC64metaG_FD_80422 | JGI IMG/M metagenome (GOLD analysis project Ga0105241, IMG submission 80422) | Corn rhizosphere microbial communities from Kellogg Biological Station, Michigan, USA - KBS C6-4 metaG | ecosystem: Host-associated > Plants > Roots > Rhizosphere > Soil | place: Michigan, USA... | reverse complement strand
TGGAAGCAGAATCCGATCCGTCGTTGCTGTCCCTGACGTTGGCTCGTAATCTCCTCCATGTTGTCTATCTCCCGCGCGGTACTTGGTGCAGGCGTCTTCCACTGGCCAAGATCTCTACGACACGAGCGCGTGCTCGACGGTAGCGGATGTCGCCTCTCGCCGCGCTCGCACTGTTTATCCCGCTTGCTTGCCATCGGTATCACTAATGGATTGGCAGCTGCTCGCGGCCATCAGCGGCCATAAGCAAAACGGGGCGTCCAGCGCTCAACCGTTGCTACCTGGTCATCGTCATCTTCGTCCTCCGACTCGGCGAGATCATCCGAAGACAGTACCGTCAGGGTGAAGCCATAGCGGCCAAGCCCAATCACCTCTTCGTCGAGACGGGCATGGTTGTCGGTGTCGAACCAGTCCATAAGGTCGCATTCGCCCGTCGCACGAAGAGCAGCCAACACGTCCTCGGGCCGCGCGTTAAAGGCTGCCGTCGCGCCCTCGGGCAGAGGGTCTCCCTTTTTGAGAAAGATACGCTTGCCAAGCCTCTTGAACGCGTCCGACGCAAAGGAATAACGGACCTCCGCGCCGCTGCTGACGATGATGCAGACGGGAAAGGATACGCATTCCGCAGCCCGGATCGCTGCCGCGGTGAGTGAGACGCGGGCGTCCTCGGCCAGTCGGCAGATGCCCTCAAGACCCACCTGATGCTGATCGAGATGGCTACGCACCAAGCCGCCCGGCATCAGCAGTCCGGCGGCGAAATGGTCTGCCTCGAGCTCGATTGAGCTGCTCCCTTCCGTAAACCCGGCCCGTGAGAAGTGCCGCCCGCCGGCCTTCAGAATCTCGTCAGGGTGGTCGGGCAGGAAATAGTGTCCCAACTCGTGGGCCACGCTGAATCGCTCGAATCCCTCATTCTCGAGTTCGGCGGAATAAATGATGATCGGCTTAGGCTCAGCGAAAATGAGAGCGCCTGACACACCTGGCATCCCGGCCGGCTTCTTCTCGACATGAAGGTCGTGCTTAGCAGCGATCGCCAACGGGTCCACGGGAAAGGCGTGGTAGCCATCGTCCCGCGCCCGCTTCTGCCCAGTTTGGGTTGCCATCAGGAGACGGAATTTACCCGCCATCTCAGGACTTTCCTTCCCCCGCCAGCCGGTCGATGAGACCTTGGATATAATCCCGGTCGCCGGCAGTAAGCTTGTCCTCATTCCTGAAAGCCACCGTCGCCTGTACCCCCAATAGGTAATCCGACGATACGCTGAGTGCCGTCGCCAGGCGGCGCACATTTTCAAATGACGGCTTGCGGCGATTCGCCTCGAAGTGGGCGATCGCGGACGGCTGCATGTCGGAGCGATCCGCCAACTGGGCTTGGCTAAGTCCTTGTCGTTCGCGGGCTTCTTTCAGCCGTGTTCCAAACAGGGATTCTGAGCTTGACTCATTCATGACGATTCCGTATATAGTTCATGACGATCTCGTCAAATCTGTCTTGGCACCGTCGCTGATGGCCATAGCGGAACATGACGAGTTCGTCAAGATAGACATACGAGCTGTAGCGGGTCAACCCCGCCGACAGGAGATTGAAGACATGAGCAATGACAAGCGCATCCACGTCGTGCCCCACAACGGGGCGTGGGCGACACGCCGCGAAGGCGCCAGCCGGGTCGGTAGCACGCACGCGACCCAGGCCGACGCAATCGACGCTGCCCGTGGCCGGGCGATTCGCGAGGCCGGCGAGGTTGTGATCCACCGGCCCGACGGGCGGATTCGGGACGCTGATTCCTACGGCAACGATCCCAATCCGCCCCTCGACCGCAAACACTGAGACATTGGCATCCGAGACGGGGCCTGCGTCGCCAAATCAGAAGGAAGAAGAACATCATGGTTAAGGACAAGCTGGTCACGATCGCGATCAATTCGCGGAAGTTCGAGGAGCCGAAGGGTAAAATCAGCTACAATCGGGTTGTCGAGCTGGCCTATCCTGATTTCGCGCAGTTCCCCGACGCCACTTACAGCATCGTCTACGAGCGCGGTGCTTCCGGCCATGCCCAGGGCACGCTCTCGAAGGGTGGATCCGTCGAAATCGTTGAAGGGATGCGCTTCCGTGTCAAACGCACTGGAGAATCATGACGACCTGAAGCGGCTGATCGAGAGGGATTATGCGCTCTCGATCGTCGGCGGCCATCTGGTGGTCAATGACGTCTATTACCTCGACGGCAGCGGGGAGCTCCACAAGGGGCGTCTCGCGGCGAAGCTGAATCTTCCGACGCCGGAAACTCTCGGTTCGCCATATAATCACCAGATGTATTGGTCGGGGTCCAACCCACACTATGCGGATGGAACGGCCATTCCAAAATTGGGGACAGGCACCGTTTCGCTGCCGATCGGTGACACGACCTATGTTCGCCATCTCTCCAACAAGCCTGAGGAAGGCTTCGCAACCTACAGCCTGCTGGTCGAGCATTATGTATCTTTGATCTCGGGACCCGCCGAGCAGAAATACGGTGTGTCATCCCGCACCGGCGCGACCTACGACGTCCCGCCCGATACATCCCCTTTCAAGGTCCGCGACACCTTCTCAGCAAAGGCAGAGATCATGGACCTGAATCAGCTGGTTGCGGGCGACCGGGTTGCCGTCATTGGCCTCGGGGGCACTGGTGCCTTCGTGCTCGACTTCATCGTGAAGACGCCCGTAGCGACGATCGACGCTTATGATTTCGATACTTTCAAAGTCCATAATGGCTTTCGCCTGCCGGGTGAGGTTCCGATGGACCAGTTCGGCCATCTGAAGACCGATGCCCTCCGGCGCAAATATGAGCCGTTTCGCCATGGCCTTACCTTTCATAACAAGCGCATCAGTGCGGGCGATGAGGCTCTATTCACCAATACTACTTTCGCGTTCGTCTGCATCGACGATGGCGAGGCGCGGGCGGAAATCTGCGAGATGCTCACCGGCCGCGGCATCGATTTCATCGATGTCGGCATGGGCGTCGAGAAGGAAGAAGGTTCGCTCGACGGTCTGATCCGAACCACCCTATTCACGCAGGCGTCCGCGGCGAAAGCAATCGAGGAGGTACCGCTCGATCGCCGGACCGATGAGGGCGCCTATCGCACGTTCGTTCAAATCGTCGAACTCAATGCGATGAATGCTGCGATCGCCGTTATGCGCTACAAGCAGCTCCGTGGCTTCTACACAGATGAGGCTGACTACCGAAACAGCCTGATCTCGATCGGCTCCAGTAACTGGATTGGCGACGCATGAGATATCGACTCGTCGAGGTGGAGGAATTGCCGGAGATTCTCGAACCGGGTGCGCTCTACTGGTCCAGGGAATATGAAGTCTCGGCACACCTTTGCGCATGCGGATGCGGCGACGTTATCTATCTGCCGATCGGTCCAGTCGACTTTTCCATCTCCGCCGACACGAGTGGGCCGACATTGATGCCGTCTGTCGGAAACTGGAACGTTTGCAATGCGCATTACTTCATCATCGGCGGCAGCGTTGAATGGGCCGGCCAGTTGACTCCGCAGCAGATTGCCGAGGGTAGAGTTCGAGAGGATGCGCGGCGCGCGGCTTATTATAATCGGCGTGAAAGCTGGTGGCGCCGGTTCATCCGTCGGCTCAGCGCTTGGCTGCGGCAATGACCGCTTTTCTCCTCATATAAGTCTTAAGCTGCCTGTCGAGACTGTCCACATTGCGACCCCTCCAAAGGAAGCTATCCAGCGTCTGCTTTCAGACAATCGGAGGGGCGGCATTGAACAACTGAAATTAAGGCGCATTGCTGACACGCAGGTCACGCTTGGGCCGCCCAGCGGCTAATGGGCCGATTGCCGAATCGCATGTAATAAGCCGTATGACACGATAAAAAAGGCTGTCGCGAGATTTCCAGGTCTATAAATCCCCGCCCCGCTCAAGAAATACGTGTATGATGGTCGACATTTTGTGCTTACCATCGGCTAGAGCTATTCTGACCAGGGCAAAGAGACCTAATTGAGCACGACACGACCGACCGTTCAGGACATTGACGATACCAGCACCCGGTTCTTGCTGCGCGGGCTGCTCGACCGCGGCCGCTCCGCCAGCCATCGTCAATCAACCTTGGAGCGGTTGCTGGAGAACGTCAGGAAAAGCGATCTGCGTGCGCTTGACAAGCTCTTGCGCGACAGTGTGCTTTTCCACCATATCGAACCGCTGTCGGAGTTCCCTACGGAAGCGCCCTTCCAAAGCAATCGTGGCCTGTCGCTTGTACCCGCTGGGACTATCGCGCTCGATTATATCGCTCTCCGCATCACGGAGAATGAAGCGCGGCTGAGTGAGGCATTTGCCATGCTCCGCACGCTCAACTTCGCAATTCATGATGGCATCGACGAACTGATCGCAATCACCTTGACTCAGCTTGTCGCCAGATATGGGCATTCGCTGACGGTCGCTCGAAAAGCCGCGTTCGTGATCGGCTATGCCGCCAAAGATACGATCTCCTATAAGACAGCGGTGGAGCTTGTCAGCACCTATGGTGTCAACGGTAAAAATTATGGAATGATGGCAACTATTGACACGATTGGAGCCGAATTCAACTATCTCGATCTCAAATACCGCTTCCGTGAGTATGCATCGCTCGAGCGCGCGGCCAGCAACTCCCGAAAAATCTCGCAGATGTGCTTTACGCCGCTCGCCGTGACGCAGGACGGGTTGGTCGCACTCGTTACGGCCGCCTATGAGATCAGCCTTCTCGATGCCGCGATCGTGCTGCTCAGCCATATCGACCAGGGGATAGTGTCGATGGCCATGTCACCCGGGGTTCGCGCAGGCTGGGATGAACTGGCAAAAATGCCGTCAGGCACGTTCGCCTATTTCAGCAAGAGCGACGCCTATCTCGATCTTTGGGCGTTTCGCGCCGCGCCTGCGTTTCTAGAATATCGCACGTTCCGGCACATCCGATACGCGTTGGAGCCGCTTTATGATCTCCCAAACGAGGCCGAGGGCAATCCTGCCGCACGCCAATTTGCAGCTTCGTTCTTTGAAGGCGTCGAGCGGATCGAAGATCTCGTTCCTCCAGACAAGCATGTTACCGTTGCGATACCGCATAAGTTCGACAGCGAAACGGCGGGGCTGCTGTCGAGGAGCTGCGCGATCGTGTGGGTTTGCGAGCAGAATCCCGATTTTTCGCGAATCTCAACCGAGGGTATGGCGCTGCTGATGGGCCAGACATTCGAAGTTGACCGGCTCGTTTCGACCGCCTTGCTGCGCCGAGCGGCCGCGTCAGCCTCCAACCCGTTTGTGAAGCTGATCCTGCAGACACTCCTGCGCGCGCACAGCACGGCAACGCGTGATAATTTCAACTTCAAGGACCTCTTTCAGCGCTACGTTCGTGAAAATCACCACGGCGACATCCTCGAGTTCATGGATCGTGTGCGTTCGCTCGACAAGAAGATCATTCATTATTTTGTGAACCTGCTTGACGAAACCATGCTGAGCCAGATGGCGTTCCTCATGGAATCGTCAGAGGCCATTTACGAAACCCGCGCTCGGTTGCTCGAATGGTTCTCAGACATTACAGGTAATAGCTTGACGCGCAGCAAGGCGCGGGAACTTCGGCTCGACCGCAAGATTGCGGCAGTGCGCGGCGCAATAAACGAAACCCGCCTCAACATCGATTCAGTGCGCTTCCGGCAGTGGATCGAGCAGAACAAGCTGACCGATTTCTCGGATTTTATCAGGCAGTCGACACCCAATCTGCCACCGATTACTGATTTAACCGATCGGTCGAAATCCGGCACGCAATTCCTCGCTGCGCACCGTGAGCCGACCAAGCTTGCGCTGCTGGCGCTCACCCAATGCTATGAGGAATTCTGCCGCAATCCTGATTACGGCATCGCCTCATTTCTGGGCCGCCGCATTCGTCACGGCACTTTGCGCGGTACCTTGCTAAACGGCTTGCCCGATCGTGGTGACATGACCGAGTTGCCGGCAAGCTCGATTGCTCAATATGACGCATGGGCCAGGGACTTCTCAACGTCGATCGACGCCCTGGCGGCGCGACTCTATTTTCGCGGCAAAAGCACGCACAAGGACGGGCTGCTCGGCACCGACATTGATTCCGAGCAAAAATGGCAAGTCTGCCTCGTATGCCTCACCCGAATTTTCGATCAGGCACAGCAGGATCAGGGCGTGCTGTTCGTGCCGCTGTTGATCGAACAGTTCTGCTGGCTCGTATTCGAGATCGAATTGGCTAAGGTTCAGACCTCAATCGGAGAGGCGAGGACGAAATGGGGCACGCTCAAGCTCCGGTATCTGCCCAATGACAACGCTTCGATCGCCTTCGAGAAGGCAACCAACATTGCAGTCGGCGATCAGTTCAACACCGTGATTTCCTGGTTCCGCAAACCACCAAACATCTCGCCCGTTGCCGAGTTTGCTCATGTCATCCAGGTTGCGGTACAGGAGGCGAAGGACGAATATCCCGCCTTTGCGCCAGCCGTCGATTGTATAGGCGAGAGTAATCTACAGCTCAGCGGTGCGACTTATTATGTGGTGTACGATGCGCTCACGATCGCAGTGCGCAACGCAGCGAAGCACGGCCCTCATCCCGGCACATTGACAATCGAGGCACACGTGAAGGATGCCGGAGCCGCCAAAATCCTCGACATCGCGATCACGTGCGCTCTCAAGCCCGATGATGATGTGTCTGCCGTGCTGGGGCGCATCGAGGAAGCGGGCCAGGCAGGCGCAGTCGATGCTGACATCGTCGAGGGCCTGAGCGGCATTCGCAAGCTTAAGAAGATGGAGCTTGAGCGCAGCATCCTGAGCTTCGCAGCAGAGCCCCTCAACGGCTGCACGAACCGGCTGCAGATGACGATCTCGATCCCCTTCAAGGGTCTGGTCGCATGAGGATATTGATTGTCGAGGACGACAGCTTCAAGCTGCAGGCGATCGAGCGTGCGGTCGATACTGCGTCACCGCAGTTGGTCGAGGTCGCGACCTCCCTACGCGACGCAATGATCGCGCTCGAGGCCCGAACCTTTGATTTCGTAATACTTGATATGGCAATTCCAAGCCACACCAGTGAAGTCGGTGCTGTCGATACCTATTCGCAGCCGGTGGGAGGGCTTGATGTGTTGCTGTTTCTCTCCTTAAACGAGCGCAGCGAGCGGGTTGCAATCTTAACTCAGCATCCGACTGTCGAATATGATCGGCGGCACGTCCCGCTGAAGGACCTGGTCCCGATCCTGCGCAGCGATGGCGTGAACAACATTGCCGGTGCTGTGCTGTTCAGCGACAAGGACGAGTGGGAACCTCCGCTACTCGCAGCGATGGGAGGGGCGGCATGAAAATCCTGCTGGTCGAAGACGAACGCGAAAAAGCGGAGAAGATCCGACTCCTGATCACAGGTGAGCTCGACAGTGACGCGTACGAGTTGACCACCGTCGAAACCGTTAACGACGCTATAATGCGACTGGGCGACACGAAGTTTGATCTGTGCATCGTCGACCTTGTCCTGCCGCAAGTGAAGAATGGCGAGAAGATCGACGCCACGATGCAGTGGTGCGAACTGATCGAAAATCACCTCACTGGCCGCATCGCCTCCTGGATCGTGATGACCGGATATTCGGAGATCGCCGCGTCTGCCCGGCACAGTTTCGCCCACCACGATGTCGCGGTCATTCCCTATGATAATTCCCGCGTGTGGGAAGGTAACCTCGTGCGCAAGTTGCGCGATACCTACGAAACGCGCCCACTAGATTTCGTGGTCGTTTGCGCGCTGGAGAAAGAACGCCGCGGCTTCCAGATGACGCAGTGCATTCTTGGGGAGCGAACATCGTTTCTTGGCCTGGACTGCCAGCCCGCGAAGATCGGCAATTGGCGCGGCATGATAGTCACACAGCCAAGCCCTGGCATGATCAGCGCGGCGATCGTCGCCACCAAGGCGCTTACCGCCTTCAGACCCCAAGCCGTGGCCATGGCGGGGATATGCGGAGGCCGCGAGGGTGAAACTCGTCTGGGCGCGTTGATTGTTCCTGATCTCAGCTGGAACTACCAGAGCGGCAAGTTCAAGGAGGGCAAGCTGACGCCCGATCTGCTCCATGTCCTGGTGACACCGACCACGCGGACCGGACTAGACCTGCTGTGCACCGATGAAAATTCAAGTGCGCTTCGCAACGGGTTGATGAATTCGGATCTGGCGCATGAGAAAATCCAGCTCGCGCCCATGGTCTCCGGATCTCAGGTCGTCGCCGACAAAACGGTTAGCGAAATGATCGGCGATCAGGGGCGCAAGGTTGCTGGAATCGATATGGAGGTCGCTTCGATCTATTTCGCCGCCCGCGATTTCTTTGACGGAGGCGGTATCTATTTCGCAGCCAAGACGGTCGTCGATCTCGCTAACCCGTACAAGGATGATCGCTACCACGAATACGGCTGTGCATTGTCGGCACGATTTGTGACTCAGGCCCTCGAGTCGCTCCTGAGCGCCGAGCCCGGATGACCAAGGTGGGGTCAACCGACCACGGTTATCAACGCAAGGGCATTGGTCGCCTTGCGCCGTTGCTGTGGAAGAGGCAACGGCATGTTTCGGAACCCCCCTTCGGTTGCCCGAAGGGTCCGCTATTAACGTGCGATGCTGACATTAGCCGAGTCTAATGAGTACGTGCGCAGCGGCAATGAGCTTTGAAATATTGCTGCCAGCAGTGCTGAGAGTCTCAATTTTGCCACCACGGTCGTCGGCATCCTTGGGCTTGCTCATTGCCAGCAGGTTGTGATCTTCCATGATCATGCCAGCGACGGCGCAGAGCCGATCCGCCAGATCCAGCAGCTCATTATCCATGCGTGCCTCCTACGCCGGGCACACAGTGGGAGGTCAGCTCTGAAGTCCACATCCAGCTTTCGCGCGGGTTCGCGACTATCGACTGGACTGTTGTCGCAACGGAAGCATTGGTGTGCTCATGATTCGCAGCCGGCACGATGCCGGCTGCTGCCCCCGACCGGCTGACCGGCGGGGCTGTGGGTGGTGGGAACGGCACTGGTGCCGGCTCCGATCAGGAGGCACCCACATGACCAAGCTCAGCAACCTTCACTATGTCCTGCTGGCGATTGCCGTCAAGCGCGGTAGCGGCAGCGTCCTGCCACCGTCCACCAGCATCGGGGTGACCCGCGCCGGCCTCACCCGCGCGATCAATACGCTGATCAAGCGTGGATATGCTGAGGAAGCGGACGCGGCTGACGAGAGCAGCGTCTGGCGAGTCGATGGCAAGCGCAAAGTTGCAGCCGTCATCACCGATGCAGGTCGAATGGCCGTCGCCGAAGCCGATGGCAAAAAGCCGGAGGAAGCACCGCCAGCAGCGCCGCTGGGAGAGGCACCGGTGGCGGAAGTGAAGCCCAAGACTAAGCAGGCGCTGCTGATCGAGCTACTCCAGCGTGACGGAGGTGCGACGCTCGCACAGCTGGTCGAGGCGACCAGCTGGTTGCCGCATACTGCGCGGGCGGTGCTCACCGGCTTGCGCAAGAAGGGCCATGTCATCACCGCCAGCAAGGCGGATGGCCTGAGCGTCTACCGCGTCCAGCGTGCAGGCTGATCATGGCGCGGCTCGATGATCAGCTGGAGGAGCTGCGCAACTGCAGCTCCTCGCCTTTGCGCGCCCAATGGCGCACCGTCTTCCGCTCGGTCGCACCCGACATGCCACCCGACCTGATGCGCCGAGCTATCGCTTGGCGCTTGCAGGAGAGGGTTCATGGCGGATTCCCGCCAGCGATCATGAAAACCATCGCGGCGCTGCGGGCCACCCGACATGATCAACGCCATCCTCAATGGCACTCAGCCGCCGCAGCTCACTGGCCGCAGGCTCATCCGTGCCAATGCTATCCCGCTCGACTGGCCATCCCAGCGGACCATGTTCGGGTTCGCCTGAACCTGCCCATTCCCACTCCTGACAGCCAAAAAAAGGACCTCTGAGATATTGGGGCATTCTGCCGCGATATCGCGACTGCCAATGTGTCTCTGGATACAGAGCGCTGCGAAGACCTACCGGAAACTCGCGCAATCCGCGGCTTTGCCGACACCTGTCGTGGCGGACCAGAGAGATAACGAATTCGGTGGACTGGGTGGTACCCCTTGGAAGACTCGAACTTGAGACACCAACAGCAACATCGATCTGTTGAGGCTGAGCGCGTCAACTCATCTGGTTGGTTCAACATCCGAAAAAAGCAGAGATTTCTGCCACTTTCCACTGGACTTCACCCCCGAACGGAGCAGTAGTGAAGACGTGGCCACCGCCTTGACTCACGGTGGCGACGGTGCCCCGCCGGCTGATTTTGCGGGGCTTCAGCCAGTGGGAGGCGCGCATGGGGCGCCCTCCGCTGGAGACCTGATATGAACACCGTAATCCAATCACCTGCGAAGAAGGCTGCCACCAAGACATCGACCGTTTGCAAACTTCTCGCGCGCCCGCGCGGCGCGACCGTGTCCGAGATCATGGCAGCCACCAAATGGCAGAATCATAGCGTACGGGCATTCTTCACCGGCCTACGCAAGAAAGGTCGCACCTTGGTGCGGGAGGAGCGCTCCTCGGGCGAGCTTGCCTATCGACTGGTTGCCGAATCTTCGGCGCAAGAGGCTGCGTGATGGCCGACCCGTTGCAGAAACTTGCTGGCTTGGCGGCAATGCCGCCGGCTGCTCTGCGCGCCGAGTGGCGCCGGGTTTACCGAACTCCGGCTCCCGCACTCAGCCCTGATCTGCTGGCCCGCGGCATCGCCTATCGCCTTCAGGAAATGCGAGAAGGCGGACTTCCGGTGACGGCCGAGCGACAGCTTCTACGCTTGGTAATGCAAAATGATTCATCCTCGTCACCGGCAATGCCCGCCAGCGCCACCCTTCGTCCGGGCACAAAAATGGTGCGCAGCTGGAACGGCGAGACCTATCAGGTGCTGGTGACCGATAGCGGCTATTTGTTCAACAACAGATGCTATGGCTCGCTGAGCAAGATCGCGCACGAAATCACCGGCACCAAATGGTCGGGACCACGCTTCTTCGGAATCAAAGTCCAAGCCAATACACGCGCCGGAAAGGATGGCGGTAATGCGTAAGGATGAGGTCAGAGCCGGACGGCCGCTGCGTTGCGCGATCTATACCCGCAAATCGACCGAGGAGGGGCTTGAGCAGGAGTTCAATAGTCTCGACGCTCAGCGAGAGGCCTGCGCCGCCTATATCATGAGCCAGCGCCATGAAGGCTGGACGCTTGTGCCGGAGCATTATGACGACGGCGGCTTCTCCGGTGGCACAATGGAACGACCGGCGCTGAAGCAGCTGCTCGCGGATGTCAGCTCGGGCAAGGTTGACGTGATTGTTGTGTACAAGGTCGATCGGCTGACGCGGGCGTTGTCGGATTTTGCCAAGATCGTTGAAGTGCTGGATGCGAAGGGAGCATCGTTCGTCAGCGTTACACAGGCGTTCAATACCACCACCAGCATGGGTCGGCTGACGCTGAACGTGCTGCTCTCCTTTGCTCAGTTCGAACGCGAGGTGACCGGTGAGCGCATCCGCGACAAGATCGCAGCTTCCAAGAAGAAGGGCCTGTGGATGGGTGGGCCGGTGCCGCTCGGCTATGATGTCCGCGACCGCAAGCTGATGGTCAATGAAGCTGAAGCCGCAACCGTCCGCCACATCTTCACGCGCTATCTCGAACTTGGCTCGGTTCGCGCCCTCGTAAGGGCGCTTGGCGACGAAGGCATGCGCACCAAGATCCAGGTCCGTGCCAGCGGCCCGCATCGTGGCGGCATTCCCTTTGCTCGTGGCAGTGTGCTGCATCTTCTCAAGAACCGGACCTATCGCGGCGAGATGGTCCACAAGGGCTCAAGCTACCCCGGCGAGCATGAGGCGATCGTTTCCCAGCCCCTGTGGGACAAGGCGCAGGCGCAACTGGCGAGCCGCGATCGGATCGGCGACAGAAGGCCTGCACGGAATCCGAGCCTGCTTACGGGACTGCTCTACGATGGTCTGGGCCGGCGCATGACGCCGTCACATGCGAACAAGCAAGGCAAGCGCTACCGTTACTATATCACCCATAACCAACAGCGGCAGGGCGATGACGAATCGATCTGGCGGGTTCCCGCGCATGATCTCGAGCAGATCATCATCGACCGCCTGCGCCGCTTCCTCACTGATGACATGGCAATCCACGAAGCCGTCGGCGCAGAGGATGCCGCTGCTATCCATGCGTGCCTTGAGGTTGCACGATCCTCAGCCAAGGCGCTCGTCAGCCCTAGCTCTGACGATCAGCGGAGCTGGTTCGGGCAACATATCGCCCGCATCGATCTCCACGACGATCATATCAACATCGCCATGCGCCTGTCCCCATTGTCACCTGACATTGACGGCGTCCATGTGCTGAGCGTGCCCATTGAACGTGTTCGGCGCGGTCAGACAATCAAGCTGGTCCTGCCGGGGCCTGAACCCATTCCAACCAATGCTGATCCTCGCCTCATCGGGCTCATCGCCGAGGCCTATCAGGCGCGCAGGCAAATACTCGAACAATCCGGGTCGCTGGCCCAAATCGCGGCGGGGCTCGGCAAATGCCGCGGCCACCTCGCCGACATGATGCGATTGAGCTAGCTCGCGCCTGACATCGTCGAAGCGATACTGGAAGGACGCCAACCCGTATCACTAAATCGCAAGACGCTCGCGGCCACTGCGCTATCCCCCGACTGGAACCAGCAGCGCCGCCAGCTCGGCTTTGCCTGATTACCAACTTCGCTTTGAAGGGGCTCCCCTCCGGGAGCCTTTTTTGTTGCGGTGCTGGTATATCTCGCGACCGGTCGCATGCATCAGATGCGCATCAAGCATGCAACGCAACTGGGGCCGGCTTTTCGAAAGGCGGAGACCGGCACCTACATTATACGCGATAGCTGACGCCAGAGACCAAGGTCACCCCCAGCGCGTTGCAACGGGTACGCCAAAGGCCCGGAAAGTCGGCGACTTTTTCGCCGCCGTCCAAAAATATCCTTCTATACCAATTACTTAACTGTCGTTGGTGCGGTCGAGAAGACTCGAACTTCCACGGCCTTTCGGCCACAGCGACCTCAACGCTGCGCGTCTACCAGTTCCGCCACGACCGCACATCGAGTAGGGCCCCGGAG
>Ga0105241_10002769_pt1 | contig 13133 bp, 21 predicted proteins | sample KBSC64metaG_FD_80422 | JGI IMG/M metagenome (GOLD analysis project Ga0105241, IMG submission 80422) | Corn rhizosphere microbial communities from Kellogg Biological Station, Michigan, USA - KBS C6-4 metaG | ecosystem: Host-associated > Plants > Roots > Rhizosphere > Soil | place: Michigan, USA... | reverse complement strand
GAACGGAGGTACGCTTGGCCGGGAAAGTCCGAAGTCGTCAGCCACGCGGAGCCGCCAAGACGGGATGGTGGGCGCAGTTCGCTCAGCCCCTGTCTCTTCCTCCGCTTTGGACACCGCCGGGCGCCATTGCGCCGACCTACCAACCCGGAATGCTCGTTCAGCTCGTCGACAGGCCGGGGCGTTCGCGAAGGGTGTTGGCCGTGGCGTGGCACGCGCATTGTCGCCAATACGCGTACGTCGTTGAAACCAGTGCACCCGATGGCTTTCGCCCCTATTGGTTCGCCTCTCAGTTGGCATTGGTATCAATGACTGGCGCCCCACTAGACGAGCCCCTCGACGAAGTTCTCCGGCAACTCACCCTCGACGATCTGGGATGCACAGTCGTACGCGGGCCTGCCGATATTTTTATCCAACGTCATGACGGCATGCAGGCGACCGTGAGTGAGGCCGCGGATGTGAGATAGTCTACGAACACGCACTTCACCAAACGACCCGCGCACGTTGCGAGCCGCGCACCGTGCCCGCATTTCTCCGGGTGATCATGTCGCGCTCGCGGCTTTGCCCCGTTGCACTGCCCTGACGAGTATCACCGCCACGACAAGCGGGCGCGCGTTCGATGGCCGTATTGGCTGGATCACACCCATTCCGCCAGTTATACTTTTGGTATGAAAACGGCCGTCTCGGTTCCGGACGAGGTTTTCGACGAAGCCGAGCACCTGGCGAAGCATCTCAAGATTTCGCGGAGTGAACTGTACTCCAAGGCTCTTGCGGAGTTCGTCTCCCGTCATTCCCCCGATGCCGTCACTGACTCGTTCAATCGCGCCTGTGCGGCGGTCCAAGGCGAGCCTGACCCGGTGTTTCAGCGTGCCGCTCGCAAGGTTCTCCAGAGTTCAGAGTGGTGATCGGTCAGGGTGAGGTTTGGTGGGCTGCTCTGGGTGATCCGGTCGGTTCTGGCCCAGGGTTTCGTCGCCCGGTCCTCGTCGTGCAGGGCGACGCTCTGAACCGCAGCGCGCTCGCTACTGTTGTCTGTGTGCCCCTCACGTCTCAGCTCAAGTGGGGCGAGGCCGCGGGCAACGTCCTGCTCTCCCCGCGCGATACCAGCCTCGCCAAACCGTCCGTTGCCAACGTTTCCCAGATCGTCGCGCTTGACCGACAGATCCTCCAGAAGCGTGTTGGGAAAATCCCGCGGACGCGATTTGCGGCGGTTCTCTCCGGTATCGATGTGGTCCTGGGACGGGCTGGCTAGTAGGGCGTTGAAGCTGAGGGACGTGTCGGTCGGGCTCCGTTTTTTTGGCGCTCTAAGCCATGGCCGGCCATCTCCGTTTGGGACCGACGGGCGACACAGCGAACGCTGCTCACGACGCTTGAGGTTGTACACCGCACATGATCACCCATTCAGACAGCGAGTACCGCGCCACGAAACGACTCAAGTTGGGAGCCGCTCGCCTGGCACCACCGTTCGATGAGATGGGTGCGTGGGTAAGCGCGACTTGGCACGTCACGGTGCTCAACGTTATTTATGACCCGAAGAGTGACCACTTGGCACCTCGACTTCAGGTCATTCTCGAGCACGAGTCGGATGCGCGCACCTTCAGTGACGGTGTCAACTTCGAAGAGAGCAAGCAACAGGCGATCGCTGCGCACTTCCGCGAACTCGTTCGGTCTCAGCCGAGTCGCTACGAGACACAGGGCATGTTCGTGGTCTTGTCTGCGTTCGCGCCGATCGCAAAGCAGGAAGCGGACAGCCGCATCTCCGATGAGGACGTCAAGGCGCTCCAAGCTCGGATTGGCGATCCCCATCTGTGGTGTATCTCGCGATGCTTCGGCAGGGTCACTTTCATGTTCTACACCGACGAACAAATCGTAGAGCGGCAGGCGGATGGCAGCAAGGACAGCTATGCTCGAAGTTACTTCGCGATGCTGAAGGGCTACGACGAGTTCGGTTACCTGACGATCGACAATTTTTCGATCGCATTCGATTCGAAGGAGAACTTCGATCGGAACTACCAGGGCAGTTGGTTTTACTACTACAGGTAGTTGTCCTGATTGATGGTGCGAGACGCGTTGGCACCTCGCCACGTCACCGCGCGGTGACGGTTTCACCGCGTTGCGACGGGGCTCCGCTAGCTCATTCGGAGTGGAACTGGGCGAAGACGGCGTTGTTGCTTTCGCTGGCTTCTTGCACGCTGTTTTCGATGTCGAGCAGCACGTCGAATTGATGCTGGCCTGCGGCGGGGCTGGTCTTGGTGATGGTATCGCTGATGCACCCGCCGTGAGCTAGCATGGTGCGCGTGCCGGTTTTGACCTCGACCTGGTCGAGCAGCACGCGATATTTGTAGGTGCCTGCGTTGGTACCGCCAACGTTGCACTCAGACCAGCTGAAGGTGACGGGCGTGCCAGCGTTGGGGAATGGGGTGATCGATAGCGTGCTGGGCACGAGATCGGCCTTCGTTGGTGGAGGCGTCGGGAGCGGGAGCGTGTGCGTGCACGGTTGCTCGCTGCTGGGGCTTTCTCCGCCGCCGTTCGACGACGCGACTTTCACGCAATACGTGGTGTCAGGCGTCAGGCTGCTCGAGCCGGTGATCGTCGTCGCCGTGGAGTTGGCAGAGACGGCAAAGGCGCTGTAGCTGCTGGCGTTCTCTTGCTTGTAGTAGACGATGAATTCGTCTTCGTTCGTGCTGTTATCCTGCCATTTCACGGCGATCGAGCCCACGGCAGGGGTGAGTGTGATTCCACTCGGCGCAGCGGGTGCGGGCGGCGGCTGATCGTTCACGTTGAAGCGCGTCCAACCGTGAAAGTTGTCGCGAGCGAAGGACACCAAGTACACCCAGTGTTCCCCGCTGAGCAGCACCGAGCTGCCGTCGTAAATCAGCCCGATATCCATGCGACCGTCGTTGTCGAAGTCACCGGGGAGCGGTTTGCCGTCGCTCCAACAACCGTCGCAGCCCGGTGCTGCGGGGATGATCGCATCCCAACCGTGAAAGCCATTGGCCGAGTAGTCGATGTACCAAGTCGTGCCGTCGAACACGCTGAGATCGGCGCGCCGATCGCCGTCGTAGTCGCCCGGCACTGGTGTCGAGGTCGGACCATAACCGTGAAAGATGTCGTCCCAGCCACCGAAGCCGTTGCTCGAGTAGTCGATGTACCAAGTCCCGTTGTTGCTCTTGTCCTTGACGCTGAGATCGGCTCGGCCGTCACCATCGTAGTCGGCCGGTACGGCGATGGAGGTCGGGCCATAGCCGTGAAAGATGGCGTCCCAGCCGTGAAAGCCGTTGCTCGAGTAATCGATGTACCAGGTCCCGTTATTGCTACTGTCTTTGACGCTGAGATCCGCGCGCCCGTCGCCGTCGTAGTCCGCCGGCAGCGCAACGGAATTCTCGCCGTAGTGAGAGTATTGCGCGTTCCAGCCTCCGAAGCCGTCGTGCGAGTAGTCGATGTACCAAGTGCCGTGGTTGGACGGGTCTTTGACGCTCAGATCGTCGATGCCGTCACCATCGTAGTCCGCGATCGCCGGCACCGCGGAGAGGTTACCGTACGCCGACAACTTCGTGCCCCAAAAGGCGTGCGAAGCGCGCTCGAGATCCCATTCGCCGTTCGAGTACTTGATGAGCAAGCGCGCGCCCTGCCCCTTGTAGATCTTGGCAGCGTTGACGTGCACATCATCGTAACCGGCGCTGCGAACGAACCGCAGCTCTTGCTCGCTTTGACCAACCTGCAACTCCGCGTCCGCACCTCCCGCGGCCGAGCACCCCGTGAGCACAACGAACCCCAATCCAACCCACACACCCCGCACCACCCGATTACGAACAGACGACATCTTGTAAACCTTTCACGCACCATCAACACGCCGGCTAGCCCGGGCCGAGATCACCCGAGGAGCAACCGCCATGCCAGCGAGGCTTTCGCCCGCTCTTCACGAAATAGCTGCATTTTGGCTCGATACCGGCCTGCTCGCAGAGTGTTCTAGGACACGAGTGACTGGCGCCAAGCTGTCCTACCGAGCGTAGAAGCGCGGACGATCGTGCTGACCCGACGAGACCCGAAGGAGCGCATGGCCCCGGACAGTAACTGGGACGGAGGCGCCGATGGGCTTGTCGTGTGCAGTTGAATACCGATAGGTTGGGCAGACTTGACGGCGATGTTCGACTTCGGGGCCTTTCCAACTCTGCGTACGGAGCGGCTCGAGCTGCGTGAGTTCGATGCGAGATTCGTCGAGGACATCTTCGCGGTACGGGGGGACCCTGTCGTCCAACGCTTTAATTCGGTCCCGCATCTGACGCGCGATGACACTTTTCGATTTATCGCAGAGCGGCTCGCCCAGTACGCGAGCCGTCACGAGATCGCCTGGGCGCTGCTAGCTCGGAGCCTCGGTCGAGTTGTTGGCGACGTCACCTTGTTCGACTGGGATCGCTATCACCGCCGGGCACTCATCGGGTACGAGTTAGCCCGGGATCACTGGGGCAAGGGGCTCGCAGATGAAGCGATTCGTGCTGTCCTGCAGTTCTCGTTCACGCAGATGGACCTCAATCGCGTCGAGATCTGGACGAGCGCTGCAAACCAAAGTTCTCTCCGGCTCGCCAGTCGCCTCGGCTTCGCCTTGGACGGAACCCTGCGCAAGCGAATCCTCGAGGATGACGGGCAGCTTCACGACTGCGCGGTCTTTGGTCTTCTGCGTGAAGACTGGCAAGCCTCGAGGAAGCACGAGTGAACCGCGGAACTCTTCTCGGCCGGCGGCGCAGCGTGTGGACCGTTGACGGCGAGCTTGCGTGAAGCGAAGATCTTATCGATGTCGGGTATCGTGAAGAAGATCGCGCTCGTCATGGTGGTGCTCGTGGCGCTCGTGATCGCTCTTTTCATGTACTTGGTCCACTACGACGAGCAACGTTTGCGCGCTGGCACCAATCCCTGCCAGAACGCGTGCTTGCAAGATTCTGGGGGCGTGGATGATTGCCGCAAACACTGTGCGAGCCATCCCTTGACGTACGGCCCAGCCGTCCCGATCCCGAGTCGCTAGCGGGCCGATGATGGACCGAACTGATGCGTAACGAGCTAAAGCTGCTCTTCGTGCTGGGTGCCGTCTCCTGCACTCCCGCACTCAACCTCCAGCCTCACGACGATCAGTACGAGGTCTGTGGCCGCCGCGCGGTGACGACATCTCACACCGAGGGCTCGGACGGCGTTGTCGGAAAAGTCCGACAGATCGTTGATTCGACTCAGTCGGACGGGCCCGTGCAAATCATCGTGATCGACCCGCGCGGTGACATGAGAAGGCTTTACTTTGGCTCTCTCTACACCCGACCGGCGCCATCGGAGCAGCGCTTAGCAACCTACCAAGCAATCGCCTCCTTGAAGATCGGAGACTGCGTTCGGGCGGACGGCAAGCTGATGTCGGACGGAAAACTTTGGATCGAAGCCTTCGCGGACTTCGATCACCCCTGAACCATCATCCTTGGAGCTCGCCCTCGAGGGTCAATTCCACGAGCGCATCTGATGACTCACCCGCCGCCGCAGAGGAAGGCTAGCCCGAGATCGTCCGAGCCGGCGGCGGCGCACTTGCCGTTGACGCAGCTGTCCGACGCACAGGCCTGGCTCGACGCGCAGGCCGCACCGACCGCGAGGGCCGCGACACACTTCGACGTGGTGTCGTCGCAGTAGTTCCCCGCCGAGCACTGATCGGAGAATGAGGTGCAGGCGTCACCCGCGGCCTTCCGCGCGGTGCATTTGCTGGTCGCCGAATCGCAGTAGGCCGTTTTTGCGCAACTGTAAGAACCACCGAAGGCGCTGCAAGCGTCGCCGACCATGCCGATCGCGGCGCATTTCATGCTGGTCGAATCGCAATAGACACCGTCAGCGACGTTGCACAGGTAGGTCATCGGAGCGACATCCGTTACGGTGCCCGAACCGCTGAAGCTCGTGACGTTGCCGTCGACAGTGCCAGAACAAGGCGAATCCCCTGCCTTGCCAGCAACCTGGACCTGGCATTTACGGATCTCGGTGCCGTTGTTGAAGAGGCTGGCACAAATCACTTTGCCTGCCGCAGAGGGCGCGCACTCTTCGTCCTTGGTGCACACCTCGCCGGGTTTGGCGGTGCCAGCAGCACTCCCGAACACCTTATTGCACGAAGGCCCAGATGCACTACCCGCGCTGTCACAGAAAGTGGGCGAGGTCGCCGCAGCGCGCAGCTCCGTCAGGCAAGCGTCGGCCGCACTGGAATCGAAGGAGGGCGGCGCGAGAGCGGTGACGAACACGCGACAGCTGGCTCCATCCGTCGGACGCGACACCTTCGCGCAGCACGGAGCGAATTCTGCACAGTACTTGGTGATGAAATCATCCCGCGAACTGGCGCCATCGCTGCTGCATCCCATCGCGGCTCCCAGCAGGGCAAAGCCAACCGCGCCGACGGAGAGAGTGGTCCGAACGAAAGAATACGCCATGACTCCGTGCTAGCAGAAATCCCACCTTCGGGTCACGCTCGCAATCCAGTGCAGCGCTGGCGTAAACGAAGTGCAGTGCCGGCCGTGATCGTCGATATCGCAGATAGGGGTGGGTTGGGTCACAAGCACTCGTTTCGCCCAAAAGCAGCTAGGGTAGTGGGCCGTAGGCTCATGTCGTTCGCCGGTTAACATTTGGCGGCACCAGTCAGGAAGAATGCTTGATCAATTGCGCCTAGTGGCAAGGAACCGTTGGCGTCTGGTGTCCGTCGTCGCCATTGCGAGCGGCTTAGCGTTTGTGGTTGCCTACCTTGCGGACACGCTTGGGGAGGCGACGCTCAGATTGCCGGGCGTCGTGGTCGATGAACAAACGACCTCGCACCCGGAGTTCCATCGGTTCGAAACACGCACCGTCTCAACAACTCAGTGCCAAATTTCAATAACGGGGAGGACGTTCTGGTGGGAAGCTTCATTCGGCATTGGCTCACGCGTCGCAGTCCACGTGGTCGAGGGAAGGTTCAGCGGTTGGAAGTACATTTCGGACGTCGAATCGCCAGCGAGCGCTGCGTTACACGACGCGATCGACAACTACAACGACACCGCGGACCGGATTCGCGATGATGTACGACTGCCACGAGGCGACGCCTCGGCACGTTAGGTGTCGGCGCACCGCGATATCGCATGCCCCGACCCTTCGAGCGTTACGCAGGCACGATGCGAAGGGTCTACCTCAGAGGCGCTCAACCGGGTGTGTTGGGTAAAGGATAGGCATGTTGCTCGATGGATCAATCCTCGATCTGGGTGATGTTGAGGCCAAGATCAAAGGCTTCCTCGCTTCAGGCGAAGACGTGGACTCGAACGTTCAGCAGGCGTGCGTAGTTCGAGATCGTTCTCGCGAGCGTGTTCCGCCTCCTGGCTGGGAACCGGTCGTCTCGCTACTGGCGACTCGATGACTTTTGGTGCGATTCCATGAGTCGAAGTGGTGATGTAGTCACGTTGTGTGGCATCCCCTATTGGCTTTCCGGCGGCGAGCGCTGCGATCGATTTCAAATCGACGTAGCTCTGGGCAAAGAGCCTCTTTTGTACTCATTCAAGTTCACGAACAGCATGACTGGCGAGCAGCTTCTGTACGTCGGAGACGTCGGATGGCTGGCTGGTGAAAGGTTTCTGAACGCAGCGATCGTTCATGATGCCGTTGGAGATCGCGTCAACCGCCGCGCCGACGTTTCAGCTCGAGGAGCGGGCGTGTGGCACGGTGACGTCGTCAGTGGTGTTCAAGGTGTGATCCTTTCCTGAAGAGCGGATCACGATGCCCTCTGCACCGCATTCGATGCGATAGGGGCGACCCCAAGGATCCAGCGCGCTGACTTCCGGGTCCACACTTCGAGCGGCCCTTAGCTCCGCAACCGTGGGACACCGAGTCGAGCCGGTGTCGATTTGCCAGAACTGCGCTGCAGTCCGCCAGATTCGAGCGCCAGACTCTGCGCGATGCTTTGGCGTGTCTGGAAAATGGCACGATGTCGACGTCTGAATGAAGACGACCGTCGCACTCAACAGGAGCCCGATGAGTGTCAGCGCAACGCCGAGTAGTGTCTTGCGGGTCGAGCGTTGCACTAGGCTGGAAACGCGTGGTCAACCATGCCTATTCCGGCGCGCAACCCGCCGATAGCCCGAACCTACGGTGCAGCGCCGCAAACGCGCATGCTGCTCTGGCGCGCGCCGCTGAACACGCTACGTTTGGCGAATCGAGCCCCGCCGGGAAGGCGGACGGAGAGTCGTCCATTGACCAAGATCTCATCGTCAACAACCGCCTTCTACAAGAAGGGCTTCCCCATACTGATGTTCGGGTCCCTCGGCCTGTTTCTGGTGGCCATGGTCATCCAATATGTCTCGGGCCGGACCGACGTGTCGGCCGTTATTTACCCGTCCGCGCTTGCGGTGTTTGGGTATGTCATGATGAGAGTGCTGGTGTGGGATCTCGTCGACGAGGTGTACTACGGAGGCGACTTTCTCGTTGTTAAGAACAAGGGAAAAGAACACCGAGTGCCACTGACGGACATCCTGAGGGTCAGCTCGTCCCGGGCAACGAATCCGCCGCGGGTCACCGTGAAGCTCTGCGGGGCCAGCGCGAGTGGCCCTCTCGGACGAGAGTTTACCTTCTCTCCGCCGAAGACGTTCTCTCTAAACCCATTCGCCGAGAGTGACATAGCTGATGCCCTCACCCGACGAGTCCACGACGCGAAGGCTGCGCGCGTACTTTAGTCACTGCGATTCGGTATCAACCAATCGGAGGTAATGACGGCTTCGATGCTCGAGGTGGGTCCGTGGTTTTCTACGCAATTCGGATCGTCTGAATGACGAAGGGACGTGAGGCCGCGGTTGGGGCACTTGCGGGATTTGCGCTCGCAAAAGTGGCAGAGTTGTCCGCGCGCGCGCTCGCGCAAGTTCACGCGCACGTGGCAATACAATTGTTCTCCGACGGCACGACCGCGGAGTGCTTTCGCCTCATACCAGCGATCCTGGTGGCGGGAGCCTGCTTGCACGCTATCGCGTTCCACTCGCGACGGGCGCTCTATCTAGTACTGTTCTGCACGGTGCCGGGCGATGCGTTTTGGTCCTATCGCGGCGAAGTGGGCTTCCACGATGCAATCGCTGCCAAGCGTTGGACTGCGGCGGCGCTGTCGAGCGGCCTGGCTGGGTTCGCGTCGATTGTGTTGGTCATGCTGGGGATCCCGATCGCGTTTCTTCTCGCCTCTTGGCTGGAAAAGCGTTCGGCGCCGCGGCAGAAGGTAGTCCCGCGGCGCCAGGGTCGAGCATGGTTGATCCGGCCGCTTTTGGACGGAAGCGATCCGATATTCGCTTGTCCTGTCTGCACGGCGTCGGTCAACTTCGGCGCCTCGCATTGCGATTCGTGTGAAGCGCGTTTTGAGTACGTGAAGCATCCCGGCGCTACGGCCACCTAGCGGCGCTGCAAGGGCACGCCTATTCCGTCGTGCAATCCGGCTCAATTGCGCTGTCGGCGACCCAGGTCGCGAGGCGAGCGGTGCCAGCTTCGCCCCAGGCGGCGCGCGCTAGCGATGCCAAGCGACACCACTCGTGACGGCTCTGCGTGGTGGCGAGCGCTTTGGCGGCGAAGTGTTGCGCGGTGCGGCCTGGGATGGTGCTCTTGTCTTTGTTCAGCTCATCGTGACTCATCGCGACTTGGTCCGGGCAGAAGTTCCCGGGTTCGTAGTCGACCGTGCCGGTGATGAGGCCGAATGCTTTTCTCTTGTCGAGTTTCACGTTGACGATCGCGTCAGTCGGATATGGTGCGTCGGTCTCACGAGTCAGAGCGGAGTGTTTCGGTTTCGCGCCTTGCACGACGACGAATCCGCTCGACGCGATCGTGGCGTATGGGGTGAGCGTTGGGAACTCGCTGAGTGAGCGGTCGAGCAAGGTGTTGCCGCCCAGCTCGACCCAGTTGGAATGGGCGTAAAAGTCTTGTGCGGTGTGCAGCGAGCGACCGAATGCCAGAATCGCTGCGGCGTCCGCGGTTGGGGGCAAGCTCGGATCTAAATTGCGCACTGCTTCGGCCTGGTTTGTCGCGATAATTTGGGAGCCGCCGGTGAAATTGCAGTCATCGAAGTGGTTGGCGTTCACGAGCGCGAATTGGACGTCCGTCGAAGCGTTGGCAACGACGATTGCCTCCAAAATATCCGGACGCAAAAAGTCCAAGGCGGCACGCGTGATGTCCTCGTGGTTCGGTTCTGACGGGAAGGTCGAGAAACGCTGATTCACTTCTTGCACTGGGTCGCCTTCGTCAGCCGAGCCACAGCCCGAAAGCGCACACGTGATCAGCAATCCAGCGAACGTCACGCAAGACTTCGACTTTTGCATCTGCGGCTGGGTTGCAAGCGACGCGCCAGAATGTTTTCCCCGGTTTCATCGCCGCTGTTCGAGTAGCGGAGCGGACGTGCGCTAGGCAAGCGCGTCACGTCGTAGCCGGTTGCTACGCTGCAAACCTGCGCGGCACTTTTGCGAAGTCTCCGGCGCGGCCTATCGGCGTCGGGCAGTGGCGATGCGACCTTTCTGCGTCCACGCTAGGTCATCGCCAATCGCAGCCCTACGATGGAGACCCACGATGCACGACCAACATCAATTGCTCTTCATTCAGGGAGGCGGCGCGGGTGTCCACGACGAGTGGGATAGCAAGCTCGTCGAGAGCCTTCGCCACGAACTGGGGCAAGATTTCGAGGTCCGCTATCCGCGCATGCCGCGCGAGGAAGAGCCAAACTATGCCACTTGGCGGGAGGCGATCGAGCAGGCTTTCGCGAAGCTAAGAGATGGCGCGATCCTCGTCGCTCACTCGGTGGGTGCGACGCTTCTCATCAAAATGCTGGCAGAGCGCTCGACCGAGCGGAAATTCGGAGCGCTGATCTTCATCGCCGCGCCGTTCATCGGCGATAGCGGCTGGTCGACGGATGATCTGCAGTTCCCCGCTGATCTGGGGGCGCACCTTCCGCCAGACGTGCCGATCCACTTCTTTCACGGGCTCGAGGACCAAGTCGCGCCGCCCTCACACATGGACCTCTATGCGCGCGCCATTCCGCAAGCCCACGTCCATCGAGCAGCTGGCCGCGACCATCAACTCGACAATGATTTGAGCGGTGTCGCAAGGACGATCCGGCAGCTGACGACGGAGCGAATCTGATTCTGCACGCGCCTCGCAACTGGTAGGTTGGCGCTTCCGCATGATGTTGACCGATGCCGATCGTGAAACGCTGCGTCGCTGCCTCGAGGTTGCGATAGCTGGGCACCTTTTCGAGGAGCCGGAGTTCCACACGTTGTTCGGATTGCATCGCGTCGAAGTCGCTGAGATTCTCGCCCGTTGGCCACAGATCGACATGAGTGACGCCCAGGTGAACCACGCGATTCACAGCACTATTGTCAACTTACTCGGCTATCCCCATGGTGAGGATGTCAAAACTCTGGTGGGCGCGAGCGAGCAAGATCTATCGGGCATCCTGGAGCGCTGGCGGGCGGCTGATGCTGACGAGCTTCGCACGGTCGGTGCCGTTCCCCCTGGTCAATCCGGATGAGTGAACGGCACATGAATCCGGCGCGGGTCTGGAAGATCCTGGCGTTCGCGCAGCCTGCATTCTGTGCCGTCTTGTGGTCGTTCGTTTCGGTCCGCATCCGTCTCGTGTCCTGGTGTCAGATGGGGTTGGCGCACTTGGCCTACCGGACCGTGCTCGCGTTCATCCTCCTGTGTGTAATCTTCGCCGTGAGTATCGCACTGATGTTCATGGTTCATGCGCTCCGCAATGCCCGGCTGAGTTGGGGGATGCGCCTTTGGTGGACGACCGCTCTCCTACTCTTCAGTCCACTGCTCGTACCGGCATACTGGCTGTTGCATTTGCGCCGCGCATGAGTTGCGAGTCGCCAACCTCGGCGGTGGACCTCGACCGGTGAACGGGTTAAAACCGGAGCTGGGTCATGAGTGAGGTAGCCGTCCGACGCGCTGTTTTGGCTGATTTAACGGCAGTCATGGCGTTGCTCGAAGAGGTGGACGAGCTCCACCGCCGCGCTCTCCCCTGGTTGTTTCGGCAAGTTGAAGAGCCTGCGGTCGGTGATTTTCTGGAGCCCTACGTCTCGCAACCCGATCGAGTCATGTTTCTCGCTTGTGCGCCGGATCAGTCGCTCGCCGGAGCGCTCTACATGTTCCTTCGTCAGCCCGCTCGCGCCCCCATAGTGCAGCCAACCGTGGTGGCAGAAATCGACACGCTGGTCGTGCATTCACGATTTCGCCGGCAAGGCGCCGGAACAAAACTCGTTCGCGCCGCACTTCGCTGGGCCGACGACGCGAGCGCGACACGCACCGAACTCGGCGTGTATGAATTCAACGAGCCCGCCCGCGCCTTCTGGCACTCCGTCGGATTCGAGACACTCTCGCGTCGCCTCGTCGCCCATTCGAAGCCGGGTTGAGGAAGCGTGATGATTTCCGTCGGATCAGTATCTCGCGACGAGGCCACGCTCTCATTCCCTTTCTTAGCCGCGCGATTTCGCGGAAGGCGCAACGCGATCAAGGACTTTACGCACCGGGACCCTGATTTCGTCTTCTGGATCTTCCCGGACGGGCGGTTGTTCGATGCGCGAGATGCACACCGGCGGAACTTGCCGCGCGGTCACGAACATATCTTGGAAGACGAGCCTGAGTACTGCGGCTTCCTGCGCGGAAGAGTCGCGTCGGATGGCGAAGCTCAACTCGTGGTCGTCTACTGTAGCGAGGAAGCGCTCGCCGCGTCGGGGCCGAAGATCACGCAACTCCTATCCGGTCTTCGCGAATTGCCGGTACCGTTGGCGGACACCGCTCTGGTCATCAGCGACAACGGCGACATCTACGGAACGATTTCGGACCTCTCCACGCGCGAGCTCGGCTAACGCCTCGGCCCAATCGCCCGACGACCAGCGACAAACGATGGCCTTGTCGCTCGAGGCCGATCGCCTGTAGTTTTTCGCTATCCCATGCCTCTCGTACTATTCCCTTCGGACCCACTCAGCGCGCGCGAAGTCGAGCCGGATTTCGAGCCAGAGCTGTTGGCCGCGCGCGAGGCGGGGCTGACAACTGCATTGGTCGACCACACGCGGCTCGTCGAAGGCGCAGCCGCCGCTGGCGTTGCCCGGGTTCCAGATGGCGAACCGCTGGCACTTTATCGAGGCTGG
>Ga0105241_10002763_pt1 | contig 13150 bp, 5 predicted proteins | sample KBSC64metaG_FD_80422 | JGI IMG/M metagenome (GOLD analysis project Ga0105241, IMG submission 80422) | Corn rhizosphere microbial communities from Kellogg Biological Station, Michigan, USA - KBS C6-4 metaG | ecosystem: Host-associated > Plants > Roots > Rhizosphere > Soil | place: Michigan, USA... | reverse complement strand
TGCAGCGGGCTTTGCGGCGGGTGTGGAAGAAACGGTGGCAGTAGTAGCAGGCTTTGCTGCGGCAGCAGTAGCAGGCTTTTCTGCGGTAGTGGCTGGCTTGGTGGCAGCAGCCGTGGCTGGCTTGGTAGCCGCAGCCGTGGCTGGCTTGGTGGCCGCAGCCGTGGCTGGCTTAGTGGCCACGGTCTTAGTGGCAGTTTTTGTTTCAGTTGTAGATTCTTTCTTAGTCGCTGCTGCGGCCTTCTTTTCCGCAGCAATTGCAAGGGCGGCTTTCTTCTCTTCTGCCGCGGAGTCTTTCCAGGTTGTGATCGCATCGCGCATCATCGCGATAGTGTCCCGCACGATGTGAGAGTCCTCGTCGGGAATCAGCGGAGTGAGTCGCGCCACGATCTCGAACAGAGTTCCTTCATTGAGGGTAAGGCCGGACTGCTCGTAGGCTCGCGCACCCGCGAACCACGAGATTACCTTGATAAAGGTGAGGAAGTGGTTCGCGATAATCTCCGAGCCGGCTGCGACTGTCGCGGGGTTCGCGATCATCTTCTCAAAGTTGGCCCGCAGTTGGCGTGGGTAGTCGAAGTTGCGCGCGGCCCGCCCTTTGCTGATGGTGTGGCGCATACTGTGGTTGACCGCTACGATAAGCCGGAATACGCCTGCTTCCCGCGACTGGGAGGCGAGCATTGCCTCGAGCGGCGCCGCCGCGGGCAGCTTTCCAACGCTCATCGCGAGGTCGGCAATCGCGAGCAGGAGCGCGCTCAGGGCGAGCTTCACTTCCGTGCGCACGGTCGCTATTGTCGCTGATGGCACGGGTTTCTCCGACATGTAGTTCTCGAATGTCTGCCACGGCAGCTCATTGTCGGCGATCGCGTTGTTGTCGAAGGCGGGCTCGAGCTCGAGCGTGTTGGCCTCGTCCTTGAAGTCGTCGATGGCCGCGAGCATATAGGTCGTCGCGGCCTTGCCGAAGCACGTCTGCAGGGACTTCACGACCTCCGGGATGTCCGGGTCGGTGAGGGCTCGGGCGTTGGGGACTCGGGGGTGGGGCCAGGTAGCAGCTTCCATCATAGTTATTCGAGGCGAATAACCGTCTGCGAGACGGCTTCAAATATGGAGAAGGGCCCTCTTTTGCTGACCCCCGCGCAGGGCCGGACCGGCCGCGAGCCTTTAACTGGAGGATTTCCTAATTGAACTATAAAATTGCCCTCCATAACGCTCGCCGGTGCGTCCACTATGTCTGACAGCTACGAGAGTTGGCTCGCTGATGTCGGCCTCGGCGACGCGCTCAACGACTTCGTGATCCACACTGGCGAAGAGGGCCTCGAGGAGAAGCTTCCCGAGCCTTCTCCCGGTAACGACTCTGACGAGCTGGATGACGAAGTCGACGGAGAGGTCTATGATACCGAGACACTGGATAACGCGGACATCGTTGGCTCGCTCATGGTCGGTGGCGCAGACGAGGTCGAACCACTTGATGTGGCCGGCTTCGTCGCAGATCTCGAGCCGACCGCGGTGCGCCCGCCGATCTCTACCGTTGAAAACAGCCAGCTGCGGGCGCGCGACATGCTCTCGTTCATCGACGCGAGCGTGAAAGAGAACGGACTGGTGGGCCACAACCTGCAGAGCTTCAACGACCTCATGAACTCCGGTATTAACCAGATCATGACGAAGCTGTTCGACATCAACCGCCCCGTCGCGAACCAGCGGACGCAGTCAGAGGCGGACCGCAAGCGGAAGTCGTTCATCATCCGCTCGCAGTTCCACGACGTGAAGGTCGGCCTTCCGACTTGCACGACGTACCTCACCGGCCAGTTCGCGGACCTCTACCCGAATCAGGCGCTGCTCCGGGGGCTCCCGTACAGCGGCGCGGTCACCCTCGGCGCGACGGTGATCATTCAGGCCGTCCACGAGGATGGCCACACTGAGTCGCGCACCGCCGAGATTCCGCCGTTCCAGATCGGCGGCTTCCCGTCGATGGTTCGCAGCGAGCGCTGCCGCACTCATGACTGCACCCGGGAGGCGCTGAAAGCGATGGGTGAGGACCCCACCGACCCCGGCGGCTACTTCATCGCGAAACGCAGCGAGTGGACGGTCGACCTGCTCGAGCAGATCCGCTACAACAGCCTCCACATCCACAAGGCGATGAAGCCGAACGAACTCGTCCGCGCCGAGTTCCTCTCCCAGCCGAACGGGGCCTTCGAGAACTCCTCGCAGATTCGCCTCCGCCTGATGACAAGTGGCCAGATTACGATCGAGATCAACTCGATGAAGTTTGAGAAGGTGAAGCTGCCCTTCTACATCATCTACCGCCTCTTTGGGATGACGAGCGACCGGGCCGTGACGGAGACCATCGTCTTCGACACTGAAGACAAAGGAGCTGTCACGAAGCATCTCCTCGAGATCCTCGAGAAGGCCTTCCAGCTCGCGGACCAGTCCTTCGAGCCGCTCAAAACAGAGCTCAATCGCGCGGAGCTCGTGCGCCTCACGGCCGAGCGCATCGTGAAGTATCTCACGAACCCCTCGTCATACACGGAAAACGACGAGGCGGTGCGCTACCTCAACGAGGACCTCCTGGGAAGCCCGGGGAAATCGGGGGGCCTCGACAAGGTCTTGCTGCCCCATATGGGACAAACCGGCGGCGCGCGGATTCGCAAGCTGCGGTTCCTCGGCCTCATCATCCGCAAGATGCTCCTCGTCCACCTCGGCGTGATGCCCCCCACCGACCGCGACAGCTACCGCAACAAGCGAGTCCACGGCGCCGGCGTCTCGCTCGCGAAAGCGTTCAAGACCCAGATGAACAACAGCGTTGTCATCCCCATCGTCCAGGCGCTTAAGCGGGAGCTCAAGAACAACCCCTGGGAGTCGATCAACGAGAAGACCCTCATCGACACCTTCCGCTCGGCGCTCACCACGAGCGACCTCAACCGCGCGATGGAGCAGGCAATCACGTCCGGCAACAAAACCATCGTGGTCCGCCGGCGGGCCGCGACGAACCGCGTCTCGTCCCAGGCGCTCGAGCGGAAGAACTACCTGAACACGCTCAGCGCGCTTCGCACGGTCGTCACCCAGAACGCGGGCAACGCCTCGAAGCAGACCGAGCGCGCGGACCTCATGCGCCGGGTCCACGGGACCTACGTCGGCTTCATCTGCGTCGCGCAGAGCGCCGACACGGGCGAGACCGTCGGCATGCGCAAGCAGCTCGCGATCACCTCGGGCGTCTGCGTCGCCGGCGACGCCTACCCCCTTAAGCTCCGGCTCCTCCGCGACCCCGCCGTCATCGCGCTGGACGACGTCTCGAGCAACAGCATCCTGCGCCTCGGCTACTCGCCCATATTCGTCAACGGCGAGTGGATTGGGGTCTGCAAGGATTCCTACGAGCTCGCTGGCCGCTACCGCAAGCTCCGCCGAGAGATGCGCGTCGTGGACCAGCACACGACGATCTACAACGACCCGCTGACTGGCGAGGTCGAGTTCTGGCTCGACGTCGGCCGCCTCCGCCGCCCCCTACTCATCGTCGATAGCAACATCGACGAGTACGACGCCGCGATGCTCGCGCGCCGCAAGTGGGCCGACGAACACGGCGGCTTCCCGGTCGAAGGGATTATAGTCGAAGATGACGAGACGAAACGGCCGGCCGGAATCTACTTCCATGGCGCCAAGAAGTTCTTCTCGTTCGCCAACACCGCGGCCGCCGACATGAAGGTGCCAGAGGAGGGTATCGTTCCCGACGCTGCCACCCCTGACAACATGTCGAGCGCGGCTGACATCGAGCTTGCCCGCGCGCGACGCGAGATGATCGAGGCCTTCCTGCGCCACCCCACGCTTACTGCGGCGGAGGCGCTCGAGAAGGCTGAGGCCGCAGTCGCCGATGACGCGCCCTCGAGCGTGATCTCCTCCGCCGAGCAGCTCGCCAAGCGGTTCGGCGCCGACGGCGACGGGAAGGCCCCGCCCCGCCCCGAGTTCATCCAGAACATCCGCTTCACGCCGGCCCACGCCCGCGCGCTCACGGAGGGCAAGCTCCACTTCCACGACCTCGTCGCGGAAGGCCTCGCGGAGTACATCACGCCCGAGGAGCAGGAGAACTGCCTCGTCGCGCGCTCGATCGACGAGCTCTTCGCGAGCAAGAACGACGTCACGAAGCAGTACTCGCACTGCGACATCGAGCAGACGATCTTCGGCCTCGCGGCGCTGGTCTCGCCCTTCGCGAACCACACGCAGCCCGCCCGCGTCACCTACGAGACGAACCAGGGGCGCCAGACCGGCGGCTGGTACGTCCTCAACTTCCCGTTCCGCACTGACAAGAACCGCTTCTTCCAGTACTACAACGAGATCCCGCTCGTCTACACGCTCTCGCACAAGTACGTGCCCCCGAACGGGACGAACACGATCATCGCGTACACGAGCTACGGCGGGAACAACCAGGAGGACTCCGCCGAGTTCAACCAGGCCGCCGCCAACCGGGGCCTCTTCGACGGCGCGTTCTTCCGCTTCGAGCTCGCGGAGCTCGACAAGAACGAGAGCTTCTGCAACCCCGACGCCCTCACCACGAAGGACCTCAAGCCGAACGCCAGCTACGAGAAGCTCGTCGACGGCGCGATCCGGCCCGGCAGCATCGCCCGCAACGGCGACGTGCTCGTCGGCAGGGTTGCGAAGATCGGCCGCAAAACCGCGGGCACCACCGCCCCCGGTGAGGACCGCTACCACTTCATCTGCAGGAGCCTCGTCTATCGCCGAACGGAACCGGCGTTTGTCGAGGACGTTCTGCGATTGAGGGGTGTAGACGACCAATCTTTCATACTGGTCAAATTAAGGTTCGATCGACCGTTAAGGACCGGAGATAAGCTTAGCTCGAGGAGCGGAAATAAATGTTTAACAGCTGAGCACGAGGTTCTAACGGCAACTCGTGGTTGGATACCAATCGGAGCAGTTACGACCGATGATGCCGTTGCCACCATGTGCGATGGGGCGTTGGCATATGACTATCCCACTGAGGTTCACGAATACGAGATCGATGAAGACATCTACGAGATTGATGCTCAGCTCATCAGCCTTCGCACCACACTTAATCATCGCATGTATGTGAAAACACGAACCGCGAAAGATTTTCAGTTCATCGAAGCGGAGAATGTGTTTGGAAAGCGAGTAAGTTACAAACGTAATGCGGAGAACACTATGCCTACTATCCAAGATTACGTCTGTCCCGGAGACGATGATGAAGAGCCAGATCTCGCTATTCCAATGAATACTTGGCTGAAAATACTTGGCTCCTTTATCTCGGACGGATGGGTCGATAAACGCAACCTCCGCTACACATCCATAGCAATGAAAAAGAAACGAAAAATTGACTTCATTAACGATGCGTTCGAGGGCACTGGCATTCGTCATTGGCAGCTTAACGACAAGCATCACATAGATTCGCCGCAGATTAGGAGGGCTCTTGAGCCACTCAGTGTAGGGGCAATTCACAAAAGACTGCCTGAGTATGTATGGACGCTTGGTCAAGCACAAGCGCGAATTCTCCTAGAGTCTCTAATCGACGGAGATGGCCATCGTAGCAAAACATCAGATATGTACTACACGTCATCAATTGGACTTGCAAACGATGTTCAACGACTCTGCTTGCATGCCGGATGGTCGGGAAATATCGCTTTGCACTGCCCCGAAGGAACCGAGGCCAAGACCCAAGATGGTCGTATAATCACTGCAAGCGTTGATTCCTGGAGAGTGGGAATTATTAGATCAAAGAATCAGCCAACTGTTAATCACAGTCATGTCAAAACTCAGAATACCCAGACGGAACGGATCATTCCTTTCATCGGAGCGGTGTACTGCCTTACAATGCCATCCGGATTATTCTACGTGCGCCGTTACGGTGTTCCAGTCTGGTCCGGAAATAGCATTGTTGCCAAAATGTTCCAGCAAAGCGACATGCCGTTCACTGAGAGCGGTATGGTTCCGACAATCCTCATTAATTGTCATAGCCAACCGAGCCGAATGACGGTGGGACAGCTCATTGAGTCCGAAATCGGTAAGATCTGCTCTCGCCGCGGAGTCCTCTACGACGGCACGCCGTTCCTCCCCGTCGACCACGCCTCCATTCGCCGAGAACTTCTAGCAAACGGCTTTCGGTACAACGGCCGCGAACGCATGTACTCCGGCCTCACCGGCGAGTACTTCGACGCCGCGATCTTCATCGGGCCCGTCCTCGAGCAGCGCCTCCAGAAGTTCGTCCTCGACGACGAGCAGTCCGTCGCCGGCTCGGGGCCCACCGACGCCACCACCGGCCAGCCCCTCCGCGGCAAGCACGTCAAGGGCGGCCTCCGCATCGGCCACATGGAGGGCGACACCCTCGACTCCCACGGCGCGATGATCAACGCCTCCGAGAAACTCAGCACCGACTCCGACGGCCGCGTCGTCCACATCTGCCGCGGCTGCGGCAACTACGCGATCTTCAACGAGTACTACAAGATCTACAAGTGCCGCAGCCGCACCTGCGGCGAGCTCGCCGACATCGCCGCCGTCGACTCCTCCAAGTCCGCCGTCCTCTTCCACGAGGAGCTCGCCGCCGGCAGCATCAACGTCCGCTTCGCCCTCGCGCCGCGCTCTGTCGAAGAGGTCCAGATGCCGCCGAGCTCGGACTAGCGCTCGGAAGCTGGCTCCTTTTTGAATCGCCCATTGCCCGAATAGCCATGGCCGAAACTAAGCTCTGTCCAGAGTGTGCCAAAAAGAGTGCGCGGAGCTTTCTCACGGCCGACCACTTTGCACGCAAGAGGCTCTGATGCTACTAGCTTTCATAACAGGGTGCAAAAAGAATGGCCGATCCTCGCGCCTCGCAATGGACTTACAGAGACTTGCGCTTCATGCCTGCACATCCTTCAGGGCTACAGAAAGTGCTGGGATAGCTTCGCTACAACCCATCGATAGCAAAATCTGCAGCCACGAGAGTATTCGTCCACACGAAGGAGATGCCTGCTATATCGTCGTACCAACCGGCGTGATATATGTGATGCGCGAAGGCGTTCCCGTCTGGACTGGCGGCGGCTAGCCATTGAATGCGCGCATCAAGTCATCCACGGCCATATCCATCAGGACCGCCTTTTTCCGGGCCTCGTACGCCTTCCGCTGGCGCAGGATGCGGGAGTTGGCGCTGCGCTGCTTCGTTCGGCAGTCGCCTTCCGCGCCGCAGTAGCCGGTGATCGACTGAGTGCCGCGGTGGCAGTTCAGGCACTTCTTCAGCGGCGCGCATCGCATGTGCTCGGCGCAGATGTCCCGGATGCAGATCGCGCCGCAGGTTGATCCGTCGGCCTTGCGGTAGTTGCACTTCGTTGTTTTCGGCAGGAAGAGCGTCATGCCGCAGATGGGTTGGCTGCCCATTCTCCAATTAGCTGCAGCCAAGCGGCAGCACGGTATGGGCGTATAGCGAATTAGAGGAACCTGGGCGGAAGCATTTCGCGTAATGACTGACCCCTCCACTGTTGATCTCGACGCACTCATCGCTGAGATGTCGCTTGGCGCAGCGAGCAAGGTTGTGACTATTGTCGCCAGGGAGACGCCCGCGTATGCGCTCGAGGTGAAGCAAGGGGCCGAACCCGAAGCGGAGGTCGAGCCGGATCCCGAAGCAGAACCGGAGGCCGAACCAGAACTCGAAGCCGAACCAGAACAGAAGCTCGACCTTGATGCAGACCTTGGAACAGATTCAGAAGATGATGTTGTATTGGCCAAACATCCGGTCGATGCCAACGGTAACTTCCTACTCGCCCCAGATATCGCGCTCGACGACGATGATGAAGCTCTCGACGACGCTGTGGCTGAGCTTGAGGACGCGTTCGCGAAGTCCAAGGATGCCGCCCCTGCGTACGAAGAAGCGGCGCCCAAGTACGAGAGCCCACCAGAAAATAAGGTTGTTCCTGCCACGCCCGACGCTGCCAGCCAGCCGCGCCCGGTCACTCCTTTGATTACGCTGTTCAAAGCGCGCAACATACGAATCATGGGCACTGTAGAATTTCCCGTCTTCGTCGCGACTGACGTTGCGAAGTACATCGACGACGCGCACAACTCGAACATTTTCCACAAAACGATGCCTGAGAAATTCCTCATCTGGGGCGAAGCCTGTACCGGCAAAGGAATTATGCGCAAGGTTCGCTTCCTCAACGAGCATGGCCTCTATAAGTACCTCCTGCAATCCAAGAAGAAGCTCGCCGAATCCTTCCAACTCTTTACCTACAACCTTCTTGTGGTGGAGCGCAAACGAACTGTCAATGCGAAACGCCTCGCCCTCAAGATCGAGAAGGCCCAGCGTCGCGCGCTGCAAATCGAGAACTCAATCAACGTCGCAAAACGGCGCGATCGCCAGATCGAGATCAACGACGTCATGCGAGTCGCGAACATTGCCCGCGAACAGGAACGGCGCGCGGCGAAGGAGCTCGAGCTCCTGATTCGGGAGGAAGAAGGCGAGGTGCCCGAGGACGACGAGTATGACGAGGGGGATGAGTACGATGAGGATGATGAATACGACGAGATCATCGATGAAGAGCCGCGGGTGCAGCGCAACCAGGCCCCATCGCGCCCGCTGCCCATTCCAGAGGAGCCCAGCGACGGAACGAGCGAGGCAGAGGTCATGACTCCCCTCATCGAGATCTTTGAAGAAAAGAAGATCCGAATCATCGGCACTGTTGAAGAGCCCCTCTTCTGTGCGGCCGATGTTGCTGTCCATATTCGCGACATCAATGGGGACCGCATCTTCCGCGAGCAGACACCAGGCGTCTATGTGCACTGGGACAATACTGATGATGGTAAGGGTAGGAAACAACTTACTCGATTCCTGACCGAACCAGGGCTATACCGCTATCTTCTCCAAACCAATCTTAAAAGGGCCGAAGCATTCCAGGAGTACACTTATGAGCTTCTTACCGAAGAGCGTAAACGGACAGTCGACAGTATCGAGCTTGCCACCAAAATTGAGCAAACGAAAATCGAGGAACTGAAGCGCGCGAAGCGAACTGCGTCAATCCTTCAGGCCAAAGAACAGGAAGAGTTGGCGCACTGTTTATACGTTGCCAACTCTGCGCGCGAGAAGCTAAAGGAAACTCGCAAGCAGCTGGAGGAGCGCATCGTGGCCAGAGAGAAGGATGCCATCCAGCACTACTGGGCTCCCTGGTCTCCCCCTGCAAGTTGGTGAAGCCCTGCACGAACGGGTAAGATCTAATCGTACCCGAAAACTAAGAAAGAGGGGCGAGTAATCTACGCTCCTCATTCACTATAATTTATTGATTATATATCTTTTTGTGTTGTGCAAAAATTGCAAGTAATATTCGGCTCTACGGAATAAATTATAGCCTCCAGCGTATTGGCCAACTTGTCCCGCGTCGGATAGTGTCGGAAGGGCATTCTTGCAAGGTTTCTTTACAACTTAGCTCTCTCTTTTGCTGCTAAAACTGTGAAGATTGGGCTGTTACCAAGTCTGAATCTTTACAAAAGTGACTACCCATCCGTATCTCGCCTAAATTCTGTTTTCACGACTACCCTCAACCAATTTTCATGAATTCCCAAATATCGCCTTGTAACTGCTCCTATTTTGGCAGCGCCGGGGCCACATGTGGAGGGCAAACGGCAACAAATTTTGCCCCCAACTTTAGCAAATTTATTCCCTAAAGCTCCTTCTTTGCTTATATTTACTTCTACTTCGTACCATAAATTGCTGCCAGCCCTGACATTGAATTATAAGTTCTCTGGCGACAATTGCAGCTCTACTGCATATTGGCCAACTTGTCCCGCGACGAATAGTGTCGGAAGGGCGTTCTTGCAAGGTTTATTCACAGCTTAGCTCTCTCTTTTGCTGCTAAAACTGTGAAGATTGGGCTGTTACCAAGTTAAAATCTTTACAAAAGTGACTACCCATCCGTATCTCGACTAAATTCTGTTTTTAGTCCAACCCTCAACCAATTTCTATGAATTCCCAAATATCGTCTTGTAACTGCTCCTATTTTGGCAGCGCTGCATATATGCGCAGAGGGCGAACAGCAACAAAATTTGTCCTCCAACTTTGGAAAATTTGTTGGTAAGAGCTTCTTCTTTGCTCATGTCTTCTCCCGGTTCGCTCCGCAAATTGCTGCCATTTCGAACATTGGGTTATAAGTCCTCACGTGATTACTGTAGCCATGCTGCATATTGATAAACTCGTCCCGCGTCGGATAGTGACAGAAGGGCGTTCTTGCAAGGTTTCTTCACAGCTTAGCTCTCTCCTTTGCTGCTAAAACTGTGAAGATTGGGCTGTTACCAAGTCCGAATCTTTACAAAAGTGACTACCCATCCGTATCTCGCCTAAATTTCTTTTTCAAGGCTTACCTCAACCAATTTTTATGAATTCCCAAATCTCACCTTGTAACTGCTCCTATTTTGGCAGCGTTGAGCCATGTGCGAGGGGCAAAAAAGCAACAAATTCGAGGGTCTTCTTTGAAATAATTGCTGGAAGTTGCTCTGTTCTTTGTTGTGAATGCTTATGAATCGTACTCGGCGTCTTCATCCTTGTCAGATAGCCCAGAATTGCTTTCCAAGCCTAATTTCGTCATGGAGCTCTTCAGACCGCTAGTCGGCGGTTTCAGTAGAGGCATGTATGGCTGATAGAACTTCCCGCCAGCACCGAGCTGGGCCGCCCGTTTCTGCGCAATTTCGGGATCGTCAAATCGGCCGATGTAGCAGTCGAGTGGAAGGCAGCGCGCGACCAGCGTCTCAGGAGTCGCGCTCTGCAGCAGCTCATCGTAGGCCGACGCGACTCCGATGTAGTCGGCCAGGATACCATTCAGCGCGCCTTTCGCGTAGCCAGCGTCAATAACTCCCATTTTCAGGAGCATCTGAATAGTCCACATGTCGGCAAGGCGGAAGCGCATAACCGCGAATGGGGTTCCTATCTTGAGGTCCGGCGGGAGCTCTGAGGGGTGCCAGGCGAGATTCTGCGTCCGATAGTGGTGCGGCTTCGCGCCTCCGGTCTTGTTTGTTGGCTGGAGCATCGCAGCCGTCGTGTAGGGGGTCAGCTCGTGCGCCGCAGCATTGTAAACTTCAAGGACGAGCTCGCGGCGCGTTGCTGCGCCCTCCCGCACAAGATGCACCGACATCCGCCTCAGCCGCGGGTCGATGGGGATGTTGGGGTCGCCGATGCTCCACTGGACTTCGCAGCCGGCCCGCCCCGCGATCGCGACGATTTCCTCTGCGTCGGCCTCGAGGGGGGCCACAGTGACGACCTGGAGGTGATTGGCCGCCCCAACGCGATACTCTCCGCCTGTGATGAGGCAGGCGGCGGCACAGCCCACCACGACTCGGCTCGGCCCGCTCGCGTAATGGGCTCTCAGGGCGCGGACGAGCTTCTCGCTGGTAACTGGCTCGCTACCGCCTCGCTTAGAGGTCGCCTCTGCGAGCTTCTCTTTGATCTCAGAGTTGAAGATGCTTCTGAGGCCGGCCTCAACATCAAGGAGCCCTTTCCACGAGCTGGCCTTTGCTGGGTTGCAGAGAGCCGTGTACACTTCTATGAGCTGATTCTCCGGCCCACTGCACTGGAGTGTGAGAGCTTTGCCGTCGCTCTCCTTCGCGAACTGCGCGGGGCGCTGGCTCGGGATCATCACGTCGGCCATGCGCGTCCCGCGGCGAATCTTGAGCGCCGTCAGCTGAAACATGTCTCTGCCATCTACCTCAACGGAGAAGCTCGTGTCGGGGATCTTTGTGCGCATAGTAGTGTACCGACCCAGCACCTCCGGGTCGACGGCGTACAGCACGTCTGCGAGCCCGCGAGCGTGCTGGACCGCATGCGCGCTGTAGAACTCATACCTGAAGGAGTTGAAGTCCACCGGCGCGGGTGTGCCGCTTTCGGTCGGATCGCCTAACAGCAGGCGGTTTGCGGATGCTCCACCGACAATGAGCCCGTTTTCTTCGGCATATCTCTCAGCGGCTTCCATGAACTTGGTAAACCTTTGACGGTCTTCAAAGGCGACCAATTCTGCACGGCGTTCTTGCGCCGAAACTACGTCGAGGACCGTGTACATCCCGCTATGTGGCGGCGAAAAATAGGGCCTGTGATTTGTCAGGCTCAGAGGGTGTCCAACAAATCGTTGACCATGGAATCGACGTCTGTGGTTGCTTCGTCGGCGCCACCGATGTGGAGCGCAACCGCGTCATCGGAGTCATTGACCACCGCGGGGTCGCCCTCAATGATAGGATCTGCGGCGACCACGACAGGGTCAGAGGCCTCGATGACGGGGTCCGCGGCGACCACGACAGGGTCGGCGACCACGACAGGGTCGGAGGCCTTGATGACAGGGTCGGAGGCCTCGATGACAGGGTCCGCCTCAATGACGGGATCGGCTCCAATCACCGGTTCCGAACCATCGGAAGATTGTGCAATAATGACCTCATCGGCCGCAGGATCGTTGGCACGGGTGTCAACCGGCAATCCGCCAGAGCTGAGAATCGCATCAATAGCAGCATCAATATCATCAGGGAGAGCGTCGCCAATGATCACTTGAGCTTCTACTACAACATCAGGAGGCAATTCCGGGGTGGAGTCCGGCAGTTGCGGTTCCGGAGTTGAGTCCGGCAGTTGTGGTTCCGGAGGAGAGTCTGGTAGTTGCGGTGTAGAATCGGAAGGTGGTTGCGCAGGCTCCGGAATCTGCTCGGGTTGACTGGTTGGTGGAGGCGGTTCCGGCGCGTCAATAATGACAGGATCGTCATTGGTGATAGAGACCTTCGCGGGAGGTTCAGCTTTCACTTCAGCCGGCTTTTTGACCACCTTCTTAACAGCAGCGACCGCTTTCTTCGCTTCAGTAGGTTGGGGTGCCGCATCCTTCTTGACAACTGTGCCAGCTGGTTTAGCAACTACTACCTTCTTTGCAACAGGCTTCTTCTCTGCGGGGGTAGTTTCGGGCGTTGCGTCTTTGGCTTCCGCGACCACAGGTTTCGGAGCATCCGCGACCACTGGTTTCGCGCCTTCAACGACCACCGGTTTCGCGGCTTCTGGTGGTGCCACTGATTTTGCGACTGGTTTCGCCACTGGTTTCGCGGCAGGCTTTGCAGCCGCTGCCGGCTTTCCATTGGGTTTGGCGGGTTGCTCTTCTGAAGGTTTCGCGGCGGGCTTGGCGCCGCCAACGGGTTTTAAAGGGGGCTGGGTAGGTGGTCC
>Ga0105241_10002759_pt1 | contig 13157 bp, 2 predicted proteins | sample KBSC64metaG_FD_80422 | JGI IMG/M metagenome (GOLD analysis project Ga0105241, IMG submission 80422) | Corn rhizosphere microbial communities from Kellogg Biological Station, Michigan, USA - KBS C6-4 metaG | ecosystem: Host-associated > Plants > Roots > Rhizosphere > Soil | place: Michigan, USA... | reverse complement strand
GACGAGCTCGTGCGAACCGCTGCACGTCGTATCGACGTTGGCCTGACACGTCGTGCATTGGCCATTGAGGCAGCCCTGCCCCGGGCCACAGCCAGCCGACAACCAACTCGCACCGCTCGCGGAACAGACCTCGCGAGCCCGAGCGTCGCCCGGATTGCAGCGAGTGCTTCCGGGGTCGCACACGTTCGAACAGTTGCCCTGACCGTCGCAATGCCCGGGCGCCCCCATGCACGAGCCACCGAGCGCGACGAACGGCCGATGCGGGCCGCTCCCGTCGCACGCGTCGGCCGTGCACGGGTTGTTGTCTGGAACGATGTCCGTCGAGCTCAAAACGACGTTGACTTCGCCGAACGCACCTGAGCTGCAGCGCTTACAATCACCGATCGTTTCCGAGAAACTCTCCACGCATTCGTTGACGCAACCACGAGTGTAGTAGCCGGGGTCGAGTGAGCCTTGGTAAGCGGCACCGCCGGAACCCGCACCGTTCTGATAATCCACAGCTGCCCAGGCCGCTTGCGTCGCCTGCGCCGAGCTCGTGGCGCAGGTAACTCCGGCGAAAATTGGGTTCAGCGGTTCAGCGGAGCTCGAACTCGATTGGCCGGTGATCTTGCAATCGTTCATCTCGAGTTGCCACTGCTTGAGGCGAGCCGCCGTAAACACTTCCGGGTTCTGAGTCGCACTGGCTGGCTTACCCTGGTTGTAAGTCGCGTAGGCGGAATCACTCACGACTTGCACGCATTTGTATTGGCTGTGATGAGCCATGCCTGCCCATCCGTCGTCACCGAACTCGGAAAAATCTCCACCCACCGAGGTCGCCGGAGCCGTGAGAGTCAGCGCGCCATCGGCGCCCGTCTTCCGCCATTGATAGCCGCTATCCGGATGACGCCGACACGACTGCGCGTCATTGGTTTGCACGGCCCCCGCCACGCTGTTCGAGGCGTACAAGACCGGCACTCCGTCACCCGACGCGAGATCCGAGCGCGACCGTTCTTGCACACGATAGATACCGCCGCCTTGCGCGGTCGCTCCGCCCTCGTACCAGCCGTCGTGGAGTTCGAGAAAATAGCTGTAGCGCGCGTATTTTTGATAGTAAGCGAGCAGTTCCTTCGATGCGCCGCGCGCGTCATCCAAGGCGATCGGGCTACCGGGCCATTCATGGACGTCGGTCACGTCGTTGTCGTCGAAGTCATCGGCGCCGACGGCGGAACACGCTTTGGTGAGGCTGTTTAGTGCCTTGGCCGGGATGGCTGCCCCCGGATATTCGGGGAGCGCCGGAGCCGAGGGCGCGCCGTCGTTTCGCGCACTTTCGTAGAGCGGAAGGCCAGTGGGCACGCCACGAGCCGAGTTGCCGAATTGCGAGCTGAAATCCTCCGCCACGTGGGCCTCGTGCTTTTCGTTCGACAGCACGATTTGCGTCACGCGCCGCACGTGACAGCGAGCATTTTGACGCACGATGGGATTCGGCCCCTCGATGGCAGGCTGCGCGCTCTCACTCACCCAGCCATCTTGGTCGGCGTCGCAAGGGATGGCTGCGCTCCCCTCGCCCAAGTAGTAGCCGTCCTTCGTCTCGCACACGCAGTCGGCGCCGGCCTTGCTCTCGGTCACGAGGACGCTGCCGGTTTCGCCGTCTCCGTTGCACACTGGGGAGAAGTCATGGCTGCACGGTTGGCACTTTTGCGCTGCGGTATCCCAGCCCTGACCCGAAGCGCACATGGCGCCTTGGCATTCGGCATCCTTCCCGTCCACCCCTTCCGCGCAACCTTGATTCGACGCGCAGGACAAATCAGTGCAGCGCTTGGGAGTGCGGCAAGTCTTCAATGCGGCATCCCACACGTACCCGCTCACGCATTCTTCCTTGCAGCGGGGACCGTTCGACTCGTCACAGGTGCGATGCAACCCGTCGCAGCCGAGTTCAGCACACGTTCCGGTGGCACACCCGCCATCCGCGGCCTTGCCGACCGCACACGGCCCGCACACGGCGTCCGTCGTCGCGCTGCCTTCGGTGCAGGTTTTGCCCTGCGCCAAGCAATCGAGGTCGCTACAGTGGCGTAGCGCGCGGCAACCGCCGTCCGAAGCGATTTGACCGTCCGCGCACGACGTCGGGCACGCGCCATCCCCGGTGCAAGCGGCGTCCGTGACGCCTGCGTCGCGGCGTGGAGCCGGCCCTGGCGGATGCTTTGGCCCGCCGCCACAAGCGACGAGTGCCAGCGCGATCAGCGCGTAGAGCCGCGCAAACCTCGGACCAAACGATTGTTCTCGTTTCATGGGCTTCTTCCTGGCCGCCACGGGCGCGTCTCGAACTCGGTCGCACCGCTCACAGAGCGGTGAAATCGGTGTAGTAAACGAACAAGCGAATATCGGACAACGCGTTCAAGTTGATGTCTTGATTGGCCGCTTCGTCCCGCTGATTGAGCACGAACTGCCAGTGCGTGTTCACGAGCGGCCGATCGCGGAGGCGGTCGTTGCGATAGACGTCCGGCGTGAAGGCGCGCGCTCCGTTGAAGAAGGGGTTGACCACCGCGACTCGCGAAGGAAAGCGAAAGTAGGCTTTGCTATCGTCGACGGAGAAGATCACGCCCGTCCCATCTTGGTCGAGGTACACGCGGCCCACGTTGTCGCCCACGTCGGAGCCGACGATCTCGGACTCGACGTAAAGCACCTTGTGGTTGCGAGTCAGCGGCGACAGTTCCGTGAGATCGGTCGCGAACGGAATGACGATATAGCCACGCGCATCGAGCAGGCGCGTGTCGGTCAGCGCTTGGCGGAACTGGTCGACTCGCTCGCTCTGCGTGAGCACTTGGCGATTTGGCCCATATTGCGGAATTTTCAGGATATCGTCGCGCAGCGAGAGCACCTGAACCCGAGTGTCGGGGTGCCCGAACGTCTCGCTGAAGGTGGAATAGGCGTCCTCGAGCTCCGACAGATAGTTCTCCAAGTTGTAGTCGCCGTGAGCAACCAGACGAACGAGCGACAGATCCTGCAGCTTGGCGTAGCTCTGACTCGTGTAGTACTCGAACACCTTCGTCGCTTGGTAAGCAGCTTTCGTCGCGGCGGTGAACGTGCGATCCGCGTTGAGCACCGCGTCGTTCTTGTAGATCCTCACGTTGGGATCGTTCTTCGCGGCCTCCACGTTGATGCTGAGCTGCTGCGACTCGGCCTCTTCGGCTTCGATCCGGGCGGCATCGTTGCGTAACTTTTGAATGTCCGACAGCGCGAGCCGCACGCTATATTGAGTTTTCAGCGCGTTGAGATCGATGTCCTTCAGCTGGAGCAGGTACTCTTTCACCTTCGCGTTCGAATCGATCTGCGCGACGTCACACTGGTGTAGCGTTTGCCATTGCGCTTCGTCCCGCTGGATGTCGGCGATCTGTTCCTGCTTGGCAGACACATCGGCTTCACCCACGTTTTGTGCGACCATGCTGCCGACGCCCGCCGCCAGGTAGACACCGATGCTCACCGCCGCCGATGGACAATCCGAGGAAGTGCCGACCGAGCACTTCGAGAGATCCGCGACGTTTTTCACCATATCGAGCTCGCGCGTCAGAGCATCGACCGTGAGGCGCGTGGTATCGATCTCGGTTTGGAGGTCATTGACCTTGCCTTGTTCGGTCCATTGGTAATCGGCAAGCTTCACGATGGCTTGGCATTGGGAGGCCACGCGTTCCTGCTCGATTTGGATGAGGCTGAACACTTTGTCGTACGCGACACGAATGGCCTCGATATCGACCTGAGAGGACTCCATGTTGGTCATGGCTTTGTCGAGCGAGCCGTTGCCCATCAAGCCACACGGGTCACCCAGCAACTTCGCGCGGTCATCCAGGTAAGCGTAGGTCTGAATGGCTGGATAGACTTGACCGTCGGAGCCGGTGAAGGTTCCGCACACGTCAGCCAGTTGGTTTTCGTAGGTGCTGCGAATGCGCGTGAGCTCCGACTGGAACGCCGCGGAGTCCGTCTCGAACGAACGGTTGGCGTTGATCGCTAGCTCCTCCTTTTGAGCTGCCAGCAGCTCGGATTGCTTGGCGGCCGCGAGCAGCGTGACGAAGGCGTTCGGACCATTGGGCTGTAGTTCGGGAAACGGCACGTAATCCGGCGGAAAACCGAAGTTGTTGGTTTGGTCGGTAAACGCCGAATAGACGTTGCGCATGTCGAGTAGCGCGGCTCGGTAGCTGAGCGCGGAGGCATCGATGGTGCGCCGGATTTGGGCGCGATCCTCGGTGGCCGACACGTCGACCACGCTCTGCATCATGCGCGCGAGGACGATCGACTCCAGATACGCCGAAGTGTATTCCCGCTCGGCGACCGCGCGAGCCAAATCCGGCCGATTGAAGCTTTGATAGCGCTTGCCGATCTCGCTCCAAGTGCGGCTCTTCTGGGTGGAGGCGCGCATCAACCGGTCGAAGTAGGAGACCACGGTTTCCTGTCCGATGTAGTTCTCCGAACCGCCAGCGCTCACCGAGCGCCAGATGAACGGACTCAGCTCGTAGAAGCGGTCGAGCGCGGTTTGATAGTACTGGCTCGCTTGGTAGAGCGTGTACATCTCGTAGCCGGCAACACCGGACAGATCGATCCCATTCGGTTCGAACTTCGACCCCTCGAACGAGACCAGCGCCGAGTTGGCCAAATCGAACCGCGACTGAAACGCTTGGGTGTAGGCATCGTCACCGAGCATGACCAACAGCTCGGCGTTCAGCTTCTCGAAGCCGTCGTACGTGATCGGCGTGCTCGGACCGGGCCGCTGATCGTACGAAAAGTTCGTGGTGAGGTATTGCCGCAAGCGCTCGCGGAGAGGCGGCTCGAGGGCTAGGGTCGGCGCCGCTCCCCCGGATTGCGAGTAGATCTGGGTCAGGCAATCGACCCGCTCACGAATCTCCTCGATTTGTCCCGGATCGTAGCAATACGGAATGGAGTTCGCATCCGGCACGCAGATCTGCGGCGCGAACCCGACGGACTGCCCGGAGCGATTCCGAAAGCGAGTCTTGTAACGAAATGCGTTATCGATCTCGGTCGTGAGCGGACTGAACACTGCCTGACCCGGCACGGGTAACAAGAATTGCTTACCGACGGTCAGGTTGGTGCGGTTCGAGTCGCAGTTGATTTGATTCGGGTCTTTGCAGCGCGTCACCGGGTCGACCGCAACGAGCCCCGAGCCCTTCCAGCTGGTCAGGACGTCTTCACAGTTGCCTGGCTTGGGGCACGCTGGAGGAACCTCTGCGTTGCCTTTCTGAACCGCTTCTGCGCTCTGCAAGGACGGCAGGTCGTTCTTGCAGTTGCCACTGCGCTGGCAACTCAAAGTAGGCAACGCGACCGCCTGCGACGGATCGGCGAAATAGAAGTAAGTCACGTCGCTTTCCGCGGGACACGCCGCCGGCACGCCACTCGTCAACGCCCCCTGGTCGAATAGGCCGGTATCGTGACAAAGGTAATGAACCTGGCTGACCGGCACGGTGGAGACCGAAGCATCACTGGCAACGCCATCGAGCGTCGTGGTCAGTACCTGTTTGACCGTCGCTTGGCTGAGGCCCGCGTCGCTGCCGAGCACGCGGCGTAGCAGGTCGCTGGAGCAGCCGACACTCGCGCCCAGCTCGACACTGCTGGTTCGCGTTTCGGTTTGTGCAGTACCGACGTATGCGGAGGCATCCAGCTGGGCAACGCTGCGTTTCAAAACCGCCACCCCGTACGCAGCAAACCCCTTGGTGTCCGTGATACCGAGGAACGATTCCTCGAACCGCTCGCGAAAGATCACGTACATGGTGTCTTGATTGATGAGCGCGCCGTCGACGAGTTCCAAGTGGCGCTTTCGGCTCACGCCGTCGGGGATGGGATTCGCCTGAGCCAGGCTCACGTTGACGGCGATGTTTTTCGGATCGGAGGTACCGAACGGCTGCACCGTGTCCCGACACTCGAAGCTGTAACGAGTGCCTGAGCTATCCGCCTCGGTGTTCTGTTGAAAGCCGGGCAGGAGCCACGGCGTCTTGACGAGTTGGAAGCCCGCGCCGGCTTGTGCGCAGCCGGTATCTTGACTGGTCGCGTGATAGCGCCCGCCGACCACGACGTGCGCATCGAGCGATTTGAGAAACCCGAGGCAGGCACTGGAATTCTCTCCTCCGCACACGGCAGGGTCAGACTCGAATTCGAGTTTCAGCGCTGGATCGGCCGAATAATGCAGTGATTCTTGCGAGACGATGCGCCCTTCGAGGTGCGTGGCATCGGTCGCTCGCAGGTCGAATGCGATCGGCAGTTCAGAGACGCCACTCGGCACGGGCTGATCGTCGAGCGAGTTCGAGTAACGGCCGTAGCCTTCCGAGTTGCTGTACAGGTAGCAAGCGGCGGTCGGGCAAATGCTCTTGACCGAGGGCCATGTCCAGCTCCCCTGCGAGGTCGCCGTGAGCACGGCATTCATCTCATCGAGCGTGATGCGACCGCGTCGCATCGCACCCCAGCGTTGCAAAAACGCGTTACCGACTCGACCGAGCTTCGTGTTGTCCTCTCGGTTTGCGATCCAATCGTCCAGATTCAGATCGCCGAATTGAGCAAAATAGTAGGCCGTCCCCGACCACCGGCCATCGGCGCCCGCGGCGTAACCGAGCGAGAGCTTGCGCGTGCCCAGCTCTGGGTTGCTCACCTCGACGGTGCCTTCCCATTTCGAGGGCATCATCGGGTCGTTGGCAAACTCGAGATCGAGTTCGCCGTCGTTCCCGTCCACCAGCGATTTGAAGGTATTCACCTTCGCTGCCTGACCGCTCTTGCCGATGGACAGCCAGGGCATGGGATTCGTGAGGACGCGGGTGATGCCGGTCGGGCTGTACTCGGTGTGCTCGACTTTGGTGACGGTGAATTCGAGAGCTTTTGGGCCGTGATTCACTAGTTTGAAGGCCTGCTGAATGTGCGAGTTGCTGAACTTGAATTGGTCGACCGAGACCGAAAACGTCCCCTCTACGGTGGTCTGCGCGCCGGCATCGGCTTCGGGTTTCGCGAGCGGGAGGCAATAGCCGCTCTCCGCGTCGACCACCGAGCAGTACGTCCCACTCGGACAAGCAGCGGCGCCACTCTCCGAGGTGCACGGCGTACGACACGACTTTCGGTAACACTTCTTCGGCGAACTGCAGTCAGAGTCGTACTCGCAATTCGAGTAGCACTTGCCTTCGATACAGACTTGGTAGTCCGGGCACTCGACGTTGCCCGTGCAAGTTCCGGGAGCTGCCGTCGGCGCAGGGCTCGGTGCCGGCGTTCCCGCGTCGGATTTCGCCGAGCTGACCGGCACGGGATGGGTGGCAACGCACGTGCCGTCAACGCACTGTGCGCCGTCGAGGCAACGTGCCATGAGCCCGTCGACGGAGCACGCGAAGTAGGTGCCATTGGCATCGGTGTAGCCTTGTGAGCACGGCGTGTAGCAAACCGGGTGCTCGGGCGGCGGGCCATTGTCGTCGTCCGGGTTCACGCAGTTGCCAGCCGCGTTGCAGATCAAGTTGCCGTTGCAGGTGTTTCCAGCCGCACACGCGCACGCGGCCGTACCGCTGGCACACGACTGACCCGCTTTCGAACCGCACGCGCAAGCGAGCAGCAGCGCGCTCAGAATCGCCCACACGAAGGCAACCGTGCGGGCGTCGGAAAACGTCTTCCTGTTCATGGCTAAACCTCGACTCTGAGGCTCGCCGCGATCCCTGCGCGCGGTAGCGACTCCTCATTGAGATGAGGCACGCCGCCCGCGCGCTATGCGCGATGTTCTACGATTTCACGTCGTAGTATCCCGGTTCGAACACGAACACCGATTCGATGAGCTGGGTGTCGTCTTCGCTATGTCCCGGGCAATACAGGCCGAAGCCCGCCGCGGTGACATTCAGGCCTACGTCATCGAGCGTCGGATTGCAGCCGATGTTTTGCAACCAGCGCAGGGTTTCGCCGAAGGGCACCCCGAGCAATGGTCGGCCTCGGTATTCGGGCACGGCGGGTGACGCGATTTCGACGGCTTGGCACTGCCCGCTCGCGCGGTAATACACGTGCACGCCGAGCGTATCGAACGAATCCGTCGTCGCGGTGGAGGACGAGGATTTGCTGAATTCTTCGACGGGCACACCCAACGCCCCGCGCACTTCCGCTCGCGTCATTCCGAAGCGAATGGGGCCCACCCCGACGTTCTCAACGATCTCGAACGGCATCATCGAACCTTACTTATTGGGCCCTGGGTACGCTGGCAACTGCTGCAAGTGTTCGTCGTATTTGTTGCCGAATTTGGCTCGAACGTCGTCGATGCCGAGCTGCTGGGCTTCGCCAAACTTGCCTTGCTCGATGAGCGATCGCTCACGCTCGCGAAACGCCTCGGCATCGGCAGAGCGACCCCAGCTTGCCGTCTTCCGGTGGTCTTCGGCGTCCATGATGATGCCTGGGCCTTCGGAGTGCTTCATGCCATTGACGCTATCGGACGGAATGTGGTGGACCTCGCCGCCCTTGTTCGCCTTTCGCACCTCCTTGTAGCTGCCCCCCTTGAGCGGACAATTGTGCACCCAAAGCGCGGGGTGCCCGACGAAGTAGGTGTGATATTCGGCAACCTCGAGGTTGTAGGTATCGCCTACGGCACTCCGACCGAAGGAGCTTGCGACTTGCCATGAGGCATCCCCCGAACCGCTCACGAACGAGCCGGGGATGAGCTGGTCGGCGCGCGTCCAACCGCGACCGTCTACCCAAAACGGATGCCACGGAGTCGCAACGATGCTTTCGCCGCTGCTCGCTTCGCGTAGCTCGATCAGCGGGTCGTTCGGGGTGACGGTGACCGCGGTGACCGGCTGATATTCGGTGTCACCGGTCGCCACGTCGCGCGAAAGAACGAGGTCACCTGCGCGGATCTGTTCGATCGGAACATCACCCGAGGCCGTGACGACGGTGGTGCCAGCGGCAAAGCAATTGCACGGATTGGCGAGCGCCTCGAGATTGCGCGAAACGAGTTTCGCCCCTGCGACCGCGATGCCGACCGTCTCCACGGTGGCTTCCAGCGATTTGAAGGCTTCCCGACCGGAAGTTTCGTAGTCCCCCTTCTCCCAGGCCGTGTACGCCGTGTACCCGGTTTCCATGGCGCGGAGCGCCGGGTTCACGGTGTTGATCGCCGAGAGCACCCCGGTGAGGCCACCGCCGTCTTCGCGATAGGCATCGGCCATGCCCTGCGCCGTGTTGATCACACCGCGCGCGGTCTTCACGGCGATGTAGGCCGGTCCCAGCGCCAACAATTCGACACCGCTGCGTGCACCCTGTGCCACCGCAGCGACGGCCTGCTGCTTCATTTCGGCGCCAACGCCGCGCATGAAGCCCCCGAGTTTGGTCCAAGTGCTTTGCTCGTCCGGCGCGTTGCCGCTGGCATCCAAGAGCAACAACGGATTGTCGCTGGCGTAAGAATACGGGTGCAGCGCGTGCGGATTACCTGCCGCAAACCCGGCAAAAAGCGCCGGATCGGGGCTGATGAACAGCGCGAGTTGCGCGTCGTATTGGCGGGCGCCCATCGCCAGCATGCCGGTCGAGGCGGCCTCCTTACCAACGAAGCCATAGGGCTCGCGAAAATCTGCCGATTGCATGCGCGGCAAACCGTACGGATACGAATCCTGGACCTGTTCGCGTTCGCCGTCGGCGTTGGTGGTGACTCGCGTCGAGCCGAGATCGTCGGCGTGGAGGAAGCGCACGCTCTCCGCCATCGCCTCGGAATCGGCGAGCATCCGGTTGGCGCTGGCCATCAAGAGTTCGCCAACCAGTGCAGGGTCAGCGGGCGCGGCGGTATCGAACACGCCGGCCTGCACTGCGCCGACGACCCAGGCATCTGCCGCCGTGATTCGTTGGTCCGGCTGTGGTTCGAACGTGCGGCCCGCGATGTCCCCCGGGGCCAAGTCAGGCAGCGAGGCGGGCGGCGGCGCGAGTTTGAGCTCGGAACGCGCCACCCGCGTATTGCCGAGCCGAACATAGAGCTCGGCGATGCCGTCGCGGATCTCGTAATCAGGCGCTACGTAGAGCGTCGTGCTGTCGCCGTCCCGCTTGATCTTGGGCTCGATGCCTGGCCCATATTCGTAAGTAACGCGCGCTTTGCCGCCGTCGTCGGCGTGCTCGAGCCGCCCGCGATAGTCGAACGCAAATGCCCACTTCGACTTCGACTGCAAATAGCCCGCTGCATCGTAGGCAAGCGGCAGATCACCCGCTCGCGTGGGGCGATGGGGCGCAATCGTCGGATCGTAGCTGTACGTTCCGACGTGCTCGGCGCTGGCGCTGCCCAGCGACGAGGTTTTCCGAAGAATGCTATCAGCGTCGTCGTATTCGTAAGAGAGCGTCTCGGCAACGCCCGAGCGTTCGGTGAGCGTCGCGGTTTTGACGCGGTACCAGTCGTCGTATTCGTAAGCCGCGTGCGCCAACGTGCCCGGCAAGCCACTCTCATCGCTGACGCTCGTCACGTTGCCGACGCGATCGCGACCGTATCGATAACGTTGCAGCACTTTCCCGCCGGGCCCCGAAGAGTCGATGCTCAGCAAGCGCGCGAGCGCGTCGTAGCCGTAGCTCGTGGTCACGCCGTTTTGGAACACGACGGAGTGCGTGCCACCGCGCGGGTCGTAGTCGATCGCCTTCAAAAAGCCCGGAATGGAGCTCACCCGCGACGCGCCATCCACTACTTGCTCGACGCTTTGGCCCCCGGGATAGCCGTTGCGAACGACGCGCCCAGCGTTGTCGAAATCCGTGGTGAATTCGAAGACCGCGCCTGCGATCTGCCGCGCCGTGTACACGACGTGCCCGCGAACGTCGTAGCCGTAACGCTCCTCGCCACGCCCTGCGGGTGAGCGAGCGTCCGGATAGCTGATGCGCGCGAGGTGCCCTTCGAGATCGGCGCAATGGGCGCCCGCGCAATTCGCTAGCGAGTCGTACTCGTAGCTGACCCGCGTCGCGCCGCGATCGGCGGGATCCCAAATGCCGGTGAGCCGGTTGGCTTCGTCGTAGCTGCGATGGACCGTTCGCCCCGCGGCGTCCTTGTGTTCGATCTCGTTTCCGGCAGCGTCGTACTCGTAAGTCGCCTTGCCCGAATCGGGATCGGAAATCGCAACCAATCTGCCGAGAAGGTCGTACGACTGAGTGCGGACCGCGCCGGTTCCATCGATATAGCCAGAGAGCCGACCGAGTTCGTCGTAGCGAAACCGGGTCTGACTCGAGTGACCAGCTTGCTCACGCTCGACGCTGATGACTCTGCCCAAACCATCGAGTCGCGTCGTCGTCGGAGTGGCACGATGCGCGCTGTCCGAGGCGTTATCCTCTTCGTCGGAAGAGACGGTCGCGAGTGGCAGGTAGCTCACTTCGGCGCGCGATGCCGTGCCGCCGTGTTCCGCCGCATCCGGGCTCTCCGTCGAAAGCAGCCGACCCAAACCATCGTACGAGCTGTGCGTCGCGGAAACGCCTGCTGGGGCCGCGCGCTCGCAGCGATCGCCGCTCGCCTCGTAACTCTGAAAGCTCGCTCGAGTTTTGCCCAGCGTATTGAAGAGCGAGAACCCCGAAACCCGGAACGCGTCATGCTCGACGCGCAACCGATTTTGATAGTTTCGCCCGAAGCCATCGAAACACTGGACCTCTTCCAGATCGAGCTGCCCCCCACTCGTGGAGCGGGAACGGTGAACCACGCGACTGACCGGCGCGGCGAGATCGTATTGGAAGGTCTCGCTCGGAGTCGCAGCGGCATCTCCTGGTAGGAGAATCGCCGTGAGTCGACCGAACGAATCGTAGGTATAGGACGTGACTTTGGCGCTATCGAGATTCGCATCGGCGCTCCACGCCGAGGCCGACACCACCGTATCGAGAATGGGGTCGTAGCTCGCAGAAACGCTCAACGAACGCGCGGCATGCTCGGGCGAATCGAAGACCATGGTCTCCGACAAGAGCCGCAAGGAGGTCGCGTCGTAGGCAAACGTTCGGCGATGACCGAGCGGATCGCGGCTTTCGACGACCGCGCCATTCGCATCACGAGCGAACCTCGCACCCGCCACGACCGACGACGCGTCGAGGACCGACTCGGAGCGCGTGAGTAGTCCGCGATCAGCCACGCCGAGCGGCAAACCAATGAACGCTTCGCCGTCGTAGTAGTAGCGCTCTTCGCTGGCGAGCCGTGGATTTGCAGGCGAATACTGCCGCCGTGAAGCTGGCAGGTGAAGCAGCCATCGGCCGCTCGGGTTCGGCGCGACGAACGACATTTCCTCGGTGGATTCGTCGCCATCACAGTGGGGGCCGCACACGGCGCCAGCGCCCGCGCCGCACGGAGCACAACCGGCCGCGCCTTGAGCCACGATGCCGAGCTTGCTGTCGAGGTCCACGTTGCCGCGGTCGTCGTGGTGCCAGCGCTCTTGGGTCGTCAGCCACTCGGACGGGGCCGAACCCTCTTTCACGATATCCGTCGCTTCGAGCGGACACAGAAAGCGAACCGGCCGCGCCCCCACCGCCAGCGCCTCGAACACGTCGCAGTCGCCGTACACGGTCGACTTGGAATCGATGTCCCGGTCACCACTTCGTCGGTCTTCGCCGAGGAGCAAGCCGTAGCGATAGCGATCGACGTCACCCACGTCGAATCGACTCGAGGTCGTGCTGGCGGCAACGCTGTCGTCTCCCTCGGTGCGCGACGACACGTCGGCAAATCCGCGAAACTGCCGCTCTTCTCCGTCGTAGTAGCCGTTACTGTAGTGAAAAGTCTGTGCCTCTTTGCTACCGCTCAGCGTGTCGATCGCTTCGATGCGATCGACGGTCAACATCGGGTGCGGCACGCGATGCTTCCAAGCGGTCGGCCCCCCGTCTTGCGTCATGTGCGCGACGCTCGAGCCGTACCCGATGTTGATTTGCTTGCCGATCCCGTTATCAATCGTCTCCAGCAAATTCGGGCGCTGCGGGAACAAGTCGAGGAACGACACACGGCCGCTGGCATCGACCCACACCACGTCGATCGAGCCATTGCCGTTCATGTCGAGCAGACGCACCGAGGTGCTTTCGTCGGCGATCGGCAGCGCCAGCGTCGCGCTGCCACGAATGGCGGGCAGCGGCTGAAACTGCCGCCCGGCGCGATTCAGCGCGATCAACACGGCATCGGCCTGCACGAGCACGAGATCCGCGAGCCCGTCTCCGTCGATATCGGACAAGCGCACCGCGGCGCCCCAATCGCTCGG
>Ga0105241_10002756_pt1 | contig 13166 bp, 13 predicted proteins | sample KBSC64metaG_FD_80422 | JGI IMG/M metagenome (GOLD analysis project Ga0105241, IMG submission 80422) | Corn rhizosphere microbial communities from Kellogg Biological Station, Michigan, USA - KBS C6-4 metaG | ecosystem: Host-associated > Plants > Roots > Rhizosphere > Soil | place: Michigan, USA... | reverse complement strand
TTCGCCACCCCGCCCTAAATCTGTACAAAAAAGAATCAAACCAAAAAGGCCTTCCGCTCAGTGGTTTGCAAACCACATGCCGAAGGTCTTATATGGTGGGTGATGAGGGACTCGAACCCCCGACCCTCTCGGTGTAAACGAGATGCTCTAGCCAACTGAGCTAATCACCCGTGATAGATACCATAGGTATTATACAGAGGTCAGAAACTATTTTCAACTACTGAGGAATACCGACCTTCCAGAAAGCCGACAGACGATGCGACACTACCTAGTCTACGCCGCGGACGTTGCCCTCACCTAACAGGTACTGTGGACATTTCAATCAACACTCAGTGAGACGACTCGGCTGTCAGGAAGCTGTTTGAGGTCTTCGCTTCTGACACGCACACTGCACATAAAACTCCCCGAACCGCTTGTGAGGTATTCTTTTTCAAACAGTTTCTCGTCCAGATATACGGCAAGCCCTTTAGTGAAAACTCGTGCCGTACCCAGCGGCAGCCCACCAGTCAGCACTTCGAATTCCTCAGGGCTAGCCATGCGGAGCTTGCTCGTCCCCACCAGCGACTTCAGTTTTTTAGAGTCCAGACGCGTATCACACCGACGTACCACCGCAATAAAATGATCACCCGCTTTCATAAGCATCGTCGCCAACCCATCCGCGAGCGTCAGGCCGAGATATGCTTGGACTTCTGGCGGCGTCTGCAACGCCGGATGATCCAACGCTCGGTTTTCGATACCCATCTTGGTAAGCTGAGCGCTATACTCCTCGACCGTTGTAGCCATCCCCGCCTCCTATAATTTCGTCCTCTATCTATTGTACGAGGGAACCTACTTGTCAGGCAAACCCATTTATCCTGCGATTTATACAGCGCGCCCCGAAACCTATCGCCCTTCTGAGCTTGTAGAAAATCCGCCCGCTTCTTCACCGCGATAGGTACTTTTCGACTTGCGTTTTATAGTCGTTGCTGTTGCCATCTACGGCTTTGCGACCTTTAATATTGCTTTATTGATATGATGCATAGGCTCAGCGCTCATGGTGAAACTCATTGGACTGGCAAATTCCCGTGCTTCCGTTAATACATAATACGTATCATAATGGTAATTAGTGGGCAATGTAAACGATTGATTTATCCAACTAATTATGCTAGGATGGCGCATATGGAAAGACCGTTGGCGCCGCAACAACTACCCACTCGCCTTCAAGCTCATCCTATTTTTGTGATGATTATGCTGCTTAAAGCCACGCGCCGTATGAGCAATAAACGCTACGGTGAAAAAACAAAAGGCGTACATGTACAGCATCATGCCATTTTAGCTATGATCGATGAGTATGGAGCCCTGTCGCAAAAGCAAATCAGCCAAATGATAGATACCGACCCCAGTGACGTCGTAGGACTTATAGATGAGCTTGAAGAAGCGCTGATGGTGGTAAGAAGGCAAGATCCGACCGACCGTCGACGTCATTCATTACACATTACAGATACAGGCCGACGCGAACTAGCTGATCTAGATATCCGGACGACGGAAGTAAATGACGCGTTCTTTCAGCCGCTTAATGCTGGTGAGCGCCGGCAATTCGAAGAATATTTGCACCGCTTACTTGAAGGTGTTGCACATAATAATGCATAGTGATTATACGTAGGAGGAACAATCATGAGTACGTCGAAAACAGCTCTTATTACCGGCGCAAACAGAGGCATTGGTTTTGAAATCGCCAAACAACTCGGTCAACAAGGTGTGAAAGTTTTGGTCGGAGCGAGGGATCAGGAGAGAGGTAAGGCAGCAGCAGATCAGCTCGCTAAGGAAGGTATTGACGCGAATGCAGTGATACTTGATGTGACTGATGAAAAGTCAGTAAAGTTGGCCGCCGAAACCATAGGGAGAGATTACGGTCGCCTCGATATTCTTGTTAACAATGCAGGCATCTCACACGACAACGGCCGCAAACCCAGTGAAATGCCTTTGCAGGCAATGCGCGAAACCTACGAAACAAATGTTTTCGGCGTGGTAAATGTAACGAATGCTATGTTGCCCTTGCTTCGCAAGTCTAAGATGGGCCGTATCGTAAATATTTCGAGCAGCATGGGGTCATTAACCTCGGCAGCCGACCCTTCATCACCATCTGCTATGTTAAATTTGCTTGCGTACGACTCGTCAAAAGCTGCTCTTAACTCGATAACTTTGGAGTATGCGAAAGAGCTTCGCCAAACTCCGATTAAGATTAACGCCGCCGACCCTGGATACGTGTTTGGGGATCGCACAGCCGCAGATGGGGCAAAAGCTGCCGTACGCTTAGCTACTCTACCGAACGATGGTCCATCTGGCACATTCCAAAACGAGATTGGAGTCACTGCGTGGTAGGCCTTCTCCGGGGCATTTAACCCATAGAATACAGAAATGTTCCACGTTGATGCTCAATGGTTTGAGCCGTGGAACACTGTTCTTCTGTTTCATTCTTGGTGCGGACGAGAGGACTTGAACCTCCACAGCCTTGCGGCCACTACCACCTCAAAGTAGCGCGTCTACCAATTCCGCCACGTCCGCTTGAGATAACCCTGGTATGATACGATTTTTCGCTCAAAAACTCAAGCAGCAAAACTGGATTCGAACATTGTGCCATGCGGAGTGGACTGTTATCATGCTGCTAGTATGACAAAATACGATATACGCACTTACTTCAACGGACTTCGCGACGAAGTAATCGTTACATTCAATCCCCCGCTACCCCGAGCATTCGTAGCGGACCTGGGTCAATGTATGATAGCGCCTGAAGGTCATTCCCCAGATGCGGACACCTATCGTTGGCCTGCGCAGTCCACACGAGTCGTGAACAGAGATCCAACGGGAGAAATGCCCGATTGTGTGCTTGTTGCAACAGTAACAGATGAGATTGACATATCGCATCTAGCAGAAAATATGGGAGCGGTAGCCGCCAAATTGATTGTCAGCCTTTTGCCCGAGGCCACTTGTACGGTGCATCCTTCAGAAGACTTAGTTCCACTGCTCGCTGCGAGCATTGAGTACCGCGGGTAACTCCATAAATTACGACTGTGGCAAGTGATCGTACAGATGGGCGAGCGAGTAGCTTGAACGCACCAGTGGCTTAACATCATTTAGCGTTACATCTATCTTAACGCCAGGGTTCAGCGTGCCATATGGGTCGAAGATATGCTTAAGCTTCTGCAATAATTCGTAGGCTTCAGGGCCGTACATCTTAGAAAGGTACGGCGCACGCAGCCGGCCGTCGCCGTGCTCACCGGAAGTGCTGCCGCCAAGACCAATCACTAAGTCATAGTACTCATCCATCAAACGGAATGCTTTTTGGCGGTCGCCAACCTGCGATAAGTCGAGGAATGGCTGCATGTGCAAGTTGCCGTCGCCAGCATGACCCCAAACGGCGGCCTGGAGTTGATGCTTATCGAGCAACTTGTAGACACCATCGAGATACTCACTAAATCGCTCGGGCGGCACCACCCCATCCTCAATAATCGGCAAGGCTTTGGTATTGCCTTCGGCATGCGCCACCACTGTTGCCGAGCTACGGCGAATCTTCCACAGTTGGTCCTGCTTTTCAGCGTCAAGTTCCATACGACTATTCACAGCGTATTTTTCTAAAATCTTGCTGGCTTTCTTAGTGGATTTTTTCTGGCCTCGGTCTTCGCCGTCAAATTCGATAAGCAGCACTACCTTCGGAAAGGGCGTGGCTATTGTATCCTTGAGCTGGTTCGGGTTGAGTTTACCCACCAGCGTCAACAGCTGATCATTAACCATCTCGATAGCGCTCGGCATCTCTGGCAATGCGCGAAGTTCAAGAATTGCCGCCTGAGCCCGTTGGATATCGTCAAACGAAGCAATGAATAGCGTTGGCGTTGCGTTGTATGCCTCGGTTTCGAGCGTGATTTCAGTTATGAGACCAAGCGTTCCCTGGGCGCCGACAAACAGCGGCGTCAAATCAAACGAGCCATCTTTATCACGCACTTCATTCAGTGCATAGCCGGCAGAGTTTTTAGTGACTGCGCGTGCCATCTGGGTAATCGTCTTCTGGTTTTCCTCGATGAGCACATCCACCGCGCGATATACTTCGCCTTCAAAACTCGCAAGACCAAGCTTTTTGTTAAGCTCACTCTTCTTGAGCCGGCCGGTCTGGATTACTTCGCCGTTTGCTAAAACGACGCGTAGCGACCGCACATAGTCGCGCGTACTGCCGTACTTGACGCTTTTTTCGCCGCTAGCGTTGTTAGCCACTGCACCACCCACGGTCGAATATTCGATGCTAGCTGGAAAAGGCGGCAAAAAGCGACCATGAGTATGCAGCGTTTCTTGCAACTTGCCGTAATTAATACCAGGTTCGACCGAAACAACGCCGCTCTTATCATCCAATTCTAAAATGTGATGGAGATGCGCCTGAAACGCCATAATAATCCCTGAGCCCAACGCTGCACCGGCCTGGTCTGTGCCCGCGCCGCGCGCCGTGATGGGCACGACACGACCCCGTTCAGCCAATTGCCAGGTAAATCGAGCTGCCTTGCGCACGTCGTTTTCGTTCTTGGGGTACATCACCAGAGCCGGGGCAACGGTCAAGATACTGCCATCGGTAGCAAAATAACGACGCGCCTCCGGCCCCGCCATCACCTCACCACTGACGTGTTCCTGCAAATAGTGCGCAACTTTGCTCATCTGGTATGTGACCCTCGCTTGCTTTGCTCTTATGCTACCTATCATAGCATAGGTTCGAGACGCACCAAGTGCGAAGGCCGAAGTTGCAGAAAGCTTATGCCCCGATCAGACTATCTAGTATGAGGACGCACTACCATAACTAACTTTAACGGTTTGACGTGCAACAGCATCGACAAGCAAACCGTGCGATGTTGTACTCCCCATCCAACCAGACTGCTACGATTCATAGGGATCTCGACCTTATGGCCACGCGATCCACATATGAGGGCGACCGTTCTGCTCGACAAGGATGTTGCATCCAGCGAAAAATGCCCTCTACTGCACCAATGCCACCAAAATGACCTTCGCCGTGTGCATAAGTCATATCATGCACGAGTTTAGGGTCAAGAGCGTCGACAATCGCCTTGCTGTGAGACGGCGGTGAAAAAGGATCATTTGTTCCATGCCACACGACGACTGGCTGCTCAATGTTCCTAAGCTTGAATCCGACTGGCATTTTAGCCGCCACAATATCCTCGACCCAACCACGTGCACCATGGGCTAGAGTCCTCGCATGCTCACTTCCCATTTCGTTCATACAACGCTGCAAGTCAACCCGATCGGTATGTGAAAGCCGCGGATCAGTCATAACCAACTTTAGTATAGCGAGCGGGTCTTCCCGTACTTGGGCGGCAACACCTTCGTAACGTTGGATGAGCTCTTCAATAGGCACCGCAGCATCGTGCGCCTTTTTGTTGTCCTCGGTCATTCCCTCTGTATAATCAGGCAGTATGTCACGTGGCGCCAGGCTGCAGAGTGTAGCACCCACATCGTACAACCTTGGATAACGCACCAGTGCCCCGAGCGCATATAAACCCCCACCCGAACGGCCCACTACACCCACAGGCATGTGGCCTGCCCATAAACGTCTCCCCCTGACCGCTACGAGCTCGCTGCCCATAACTGCAGCGTGTCGATCGGCTACGCCTATGATAGTACGGATAATCCGTCGTGAAGGGGTGCTCAAGCCATACCCAGGACGATCCGGCACGATAACACGAATACCAAGATCCCGTGCCATTTCGGGGTCTACAAGCGAACCGCCGTTCGGCGTGCCCTGCTCATACAGCACCAGACGTTCCGCCTCATCGATTGAGGCGCCTAAAATACGCGCGCTCACCTCAGCGCGGCCATGGAGTCGATAGAGCACGCTTTGGTCTGTCACATCACCGACTGAACGGTTCTCGCTGATTACTGTTTCTGTACTCATCCTGATATGTCGAATCTACGACTACATAATAATCACGACATTATACAATAGTACGGGCAGCTTTCAGATATACGATGAAATAAAAGCTGACATCACGAGCAAAGGGCATACAACATGCTGCTAGAAAAGTTTCGCTTGTATCATTTTGCTTTAGTAGTATAATGTTTAGAGCTAAAATAATAAAGCTATGCCTGAGAATCGTAAACAACAACTTATTCTGTTCGTTCGCGAGTTACGTGCACTATATCGCCATCTATACAACACGCGGCCAGGAGACCAGCCTGCTACAAAAGGCGCAGCCCTCACCCGCTCGCAAAATGAGCTGTTGTCGGTAGTGGCCAAGTGCGACGGCGGCATCACCACTACTCACCTGGCGAAGGAACTCCATGTGAGCAACGGCGCGGTTACGCAAACCGTTGACGGGCTCGTTAGCAAAGGACTACTCTCGCGACAAGAAAACCCTAGCGATCGCCGCAGCACCTTAATATGTCTCGATAGGCCGCTGCAACCAGCGTCATTTGAGGAATTCTACGTCGATCATATCAGCCCGCTGTTTGCCGATTTGTCAGATACGGAGATCAGGCAGCTTATAGCGTTATTAGAGAAGATCAAGAAGGAGCAATCATGAGCAATAAAACTATTCTCGTTATTGGAGCTACCGGCAACCAAGGTAGTTCGGCATTGCGTGCTTTGCAGAAAACCGACTTCAAACTTCGGGCTTTTGTGCGCGCAGCCAGCAGCACGAGCCCAAAGGTTCAACAACTGCAGCAAGATGGTGTTGAAATTGCTATTGGTGACCTCGATGACAACAATTCTTTAGAAGCCGCGATGAACGGCGTATATGGCGTGTTCACCGTTCTTAACTTTCAGAACGGTGGCGTCGCCAAAGAAGAAGAACGCGGCAAGCGCATTGCTGACATTGCTAAGACAGCCGGCGTGCAACATTTTATCTACTCGTCGGTGGGCGGCGCCGAGCGCAACAGTGGCGTGCCACACTTTGAAAGCAAGTGGCATGTCGAAGAGCACATTCGGAAAATCAGCTTGCCGTTTAGCATTGTTCGACCGACTACCTTCATGACAAACCTCATGGAACAGCCCGCAGCCATGCGATTCATTGCACTGTCGATGTCCCGAGGTTCAATCGTAGAAAAAGGTCTACAAATGGTCGCCATCGATGACATCGGCAAGTGGGTTGCGCATATGTTTTTAAACCCGAAGCAATACCTCGGTAAGGCAGTCGAAATTGCCGGCGATGCGGTCACTTTCGAACAGATGATCGCAGCATACAAAAAGGCGTACGGTATCACACCGAAGAGTATGTACATCCCGGGCTGGTTGTTCTCGGCGGGAGATGTCGGCAAAATGTTCACCTGGATTAGCAAAAAAGGCTACGCTGCAGACATCGCCGCACTCCGCAAAGAAATGCCTGACATGTTGACGTTCGAGCAATTTGTTGCGCAAAAACGACCAGTCTAAAACACTACTGCAGCAGCGTCTTCTTGTGCTTATGATTATTCATTGCTTGGTTTGGAGCCGCTAGTTCTGTGGCTTATAATGTACTCATAGTGAATGGGGCCAACGAATAACAGCTACGCGGCCATATTATCAGGAGACGGCACATGAAGATTATCACCTCGATTGATGAGACGCTCATCAAAGAACTACGCGCGAAACAAGAGTTTTTCTGGCTCGATGTGGTCAATCCGAGCGCCGAACAGGTTGAAAAGCTCGGTTCCCTGCTTGGCTTGCACCCCCTTGCCGTTGAAGACAGCATCAATTTCAAACAGCGCCCCAAACTTGACGTCTATGAGAATAGCGCCCTTCTGGTACTGGCCGGCCGAGGCCAGGGCGGAACGTCCGCCCATCCTATAGAAGAAATTCACTGCTATATCAGCGGCGATTATGTTATCACTTTGCACCGTAAGCCCTACGGCGAACTCGAACAGCTCATGCAGCAATTCAAAGAGAGGACCGCCGTCAAAACCGAGGAGTACTACGTCTACAAAGTGATCGATGCCATCGTCGATAGCTACTTCCCGCTCCTGGCTGATCTAGGGGAGTCAATTAACGACCTAGAAAATTCCATCGTTTCCGGCATAAAAGGCAACCAGCTAGAAGAGATTTTCCGCCTCAAACGACTCCTCCTACAGCTGCGCAAGACCGTCGTGCCAATGCGCGACGTATTCGCCCGCCAGATTGAAGCGATTGCCGATCTATCAGGGCTTGAAACTGATAGCCACGACTATTTCCGCGATGTGTACGACCATCTGATTCGGATTACTGACGAGCTGGACTCGTATCATGAAATGGTTGGCAGCTGTACCGACTTATATCTGTCGATGATTGCCAACCGCCAGGGCGAGATATCCAAGCAACTGACGATCGTCGCTTCGATATTCCTGCCGTTGACATTCCTAACAGGATTTTTCGGTATGAACTTTGGCTGGGAGGTCAATCATATTCAAAGTTTATGGCACTTCGTCGTCTTCGGAATAGGCATTATGATTGCGTCGGTCCTGGCCATGGCCTGGTGGTTCCGTCACAAGGGCTGGGCTGTACGTATTGCCGGACGTATTACAGAGCAGTAAAGTTAGCCACAAACAGATAACTCCTGTTCTCGCACTTTGAGCACACAGAATAGGCTGTGGAACGACGGAACATGAAAAAGTCCTGACTTGCCAGACGAGTCCGCGAACGATACGGGTTACAGATAAGAAGAATCGGGGCTGGCTATCCTCATAGACGGAGCGAGGGATGCTGTTGCAAGAGTCTAAACTGCCGCTCAAGGTCGTTGCCTCGCAATAGCTCCGTTGCAGCCTGTAATTGTTCAGGCTCGACAGCGAGTAACTCTAAATCGGCCACATCCTTGGGACGCTGCGTCATTTTTGCCATAGTACTTTTTCCGGCAGCGATAATCGCAGGGTGCATAATCCTTACGAAATGTCCTTCGATATTACGGGGCAAGCTCAAGGCTACAATATAGGGCCAGAGAGATGGAGGATCTGTCAGTCCAGATCCTCTCCCAAGCAACCAGTGATCTATGGACTTAACATCTATATATCTCCTGTCGGCAGGATCAATTCCGTTACTATGCCCGAAATCAGCTTCCATCCTAGGACTGAGACTGACTACATCAATGTCACTTGGATAGCCGTCCCTGTGTCCAGTTAAAGCCTGGATCGCAACACCACTGTCGATGATCCATTGAGAAGTGTCAGGGTAATGCTTGGCTAGAAAAGCGAGACTGTCAGACACTATGAACTCAGGATGACTTCGGAAGAACTCTGCTGCTTCAGGAGAGCGTGGTGGGTCTGGAGGGATAATCCTAAAGCCAGGGTCGGAATCTACTGTCATGAAAACAATTATACATAACTACGGCGATAGCATTCTTTAAGCTAGGGAGCTTGAACCGAATGAAATAGATCAGAAATTCATCCAAACAAAAAGTGCCCCATTTGTGGAACACTTTTATCTCTGTGGCTTTTTTGGTGCGGACGAGAGGACTTGAACCTCCACGAGTGTAACCTCACTAGTACCTGAAACTAGCGCGTCTACCAATTCCGCCACGTCCGCACGGATTGAACAGGGGTATTATAGCGCAAAGTTCCGTGAACCGCTAGTTTCTCATCAAGAAAAGATCAACGTTGCGCTGTGCAGTACTAGGCGCTCTCATGCCTCACACTTCCTGCAACCGGGCAACACAAAATATAACCCGTCAAACGCTCTTTTAGAAGTAAGCCATTATCCCTTGATCCAGAGAGAAACAACTCTACCTTAGTTATTGCTGACACGTACTCGGCGGATCATCCAATTCTGAACGTTATTAAAGCGGTCGATGTCGCTGTTAATGGTTTGCACACTCAGCCCCGCTACCGGCCCGCGCGTGATGTAGAGAAACCGCGGCTGGTACAAGCCGAGCGCCGGCGCGTCGTCTCGCCAGGCTTCCAAGAAGGGCTGGTATTTGGCCGTACGGAGCGCCGGATCGGGTCGCGTGCGGGCAGCTTCCAGTGAGGCATCGGCCGTGCCAGACTGGTAGTTTGAGAAGTTAAGACGAGTTGGCGAACTTGGCTTTGCCTGCGAGCTATCCCAGTATGCGTAGACGTCCGGGTCAACACCGACTGAAATTCCGTATAACAAAGCATCGAAGGAATGGGTAGTGAGCGTGTTAGCAAAATCAGCCTCGTCTTGCAAAGTAAGGTGCACATCTACGCCTGCAGCGCGCCACTGCTTTTGCAGCGTAGTGGCCACCGTTTTGTATTCGCTGGTATCCGGTGCGGTCAGAGCAAAGGTGAGCGGCTTGCCGCTTTTGAAGCGAATACCATCTTTGCCGCGTGCCCAACCAGCTGCGTCCAGCGCGGCATTGGCCGCGGCCAAATCATGCCCTGCTTGCATATACGCAGGATTGTAGCCAAGCTGACTGCTCAAAAGCGGCTCGTTGACGCTTTGTGCAGCGTAGTCCAAATCGTGAATGATAGCATTCTTATCAGCCGCCTGCACCAGCGCCTGCCGTACCGTTTTGTCGACCAACACGCCCTGGGTCGTCTGGAAGAAAGTCATGACAGCCGCCGTGAGCGGGAAACTCGCAGCATGAATATTTTTGTCTTTACGGAGTTCTGGCGGGACATCGCTCAGCCCGGCCATGGCGGTGATTTCTTGACGTTTAAAGCTGGCGATCATGTCGGCTTGATTGCGGTAGGCATGCACTACCAGGCCGCTCAACTTCGGCGCTCCGCCGTAGTACTGCGCAAAGGGTTTCAGAGCAATCTGCTCGGTCTGGTTCTCCGTAGCATTTCCACTCACTTGTAGCGTTTGCCAGGCAAACGGCCCTGCCCCAACCGGCTGCAAGGTGTTAAACGCCGATGAGCGCAGATTATCCAGCGGCACCTGCGCCAGCAAATGCTTGGGCACGATGCCCATGGTCAGCGAATACGGGAATGAGGCCAGTGGATTGGGCAATGTAAATGTGACCGTATCCGGGCTCGGCGCAGCAATTTTTATATTCGCCCAACCACTCTGAAATGGTGAGCGGGCATCAGGATTTTGCACCGTTTGGTAGGTGAAAACTACGTCAGCAGCGGTTAGCGGCTGGCCATCTTGCCAGGTTACATGGTGCTTGAGGTGTACGGTGTACACCGTTGCGCGGGTGTTTACCCCCCAGTCGCTCGCTAGGTCGCCGACAAGCTGGTTCTGGCTGTTATACGTAAAGAGACCAGCAAAAAGCAACTTAGAAACAGTGGTATCAACAGGGCTCGTGGCGTACATTGGGTCGGCATTCGTGAAAGCGCCAACCACACCCTCACCATATACACCGCCGGGCACAGGCTGTAGCGCTTGATAGTAGCCATTCAGTGCCAAAGTCTGTGCCAGCACACCGCCGATTAAAACGACGAACAATAACAACCACAAAATAGTAAATCGCCACGCGCGGCGACTCATCCGCTCCAGGCGCTTGAAGAAATCTTTCTCAATCTCTGCTTCAGCCTGCTGGCCGAGTAGCACCATCTGCTTCTGCTGCATACGGAACTTGCGGCGGAAGCGAAGTTTGGTGGCGCGGGAGAAAATCATCGCCCGTGTGTCTTATCCGATTACGATGCCGAGCAGCAATGAGCCGGCAAAGACTAAGCCAGTGACAATGGTCAGCTGAAAGATGGTTTTGTCGGTACCGCGGCGAGTGGTGTTGACCTCACCCGCGCTGCTCAAGCCAGCGCCAAGGCTGGCGCCGCGCGTCTGCACCAATATAAGCAGGCTGAGCAGTAGCATTGAACCGATCGTGACATAATTATAGGCGCTCATAAATTGCGATTCTCCAAAATAGCCGATACCAGGTAGTTTACCAGGCCGATGATGATACCGGCAAGTATCGCCGCCCAGAAGTTCGTAACATGCAGCGGCGTGTAAAATTTGCTAGCCAAGAAGACCGAAAATCCGTTCACTACCACCATAAACAGGCCGAGGCTGAGCAAAATCGCCGGCAGTGACAAAATAATAACAATCGGACGAATGATGGCGTTGATAATCGCTAGTACCAGGCCGGCAATAATAATGACGTGAAACTTGCTGTTATAGCTAATGTGCGAGCCGAGCAATCCAGCCGCGATCCACAAGCCCAAGCTACAAACGAGCCAACGGACGAGAAAGCGATATAGAAAACCTTGTTGCTTCATGAGTTACCCCTATTCTAGCACAATTTCGCTGCGCTCTAGTATTAGTCGTCCGTTGTCCGGAATGATAGTATAGCCGGATGGGAAGTCCGTCGACACTCAAAATAGGTCATGGTGGCGCATTCAACCTACCACTCGGCGAAGGAATACTCGGCGCCTACGGCGAAATACTGTACGAGGGTAATATCGGTCGGCCATGGGTCGGTCTAACCCTTCCTGAAGAAGTCGCTTATAAAATGCCCCCTCAGCCCGCTGGATTGTTGGCTATACCCGACCCCGATAAAAACCTCCTCCACTACCTACACTACGGCGGATCGAGTGATGGATCAGAAGGAGTGGAAGTTGCTCGATTTTTCTCAGACAGGATGGATGGTCTGGTTAAATCCAATGGTCTCTACTTTTTTCTGACAGCAGAAGTTGAACGACCCTCACCTACACCCATCAGCGTAGAAAGAACAGCTGCGTTACTTTCCGATGTCGACCCAAACAAGATCCTCGTTTATACCGGAGCTGGTATTTCCAGCACAGAAAGCGAGGAAGGCGGCATCCCGACATATGATCAGTACGCAAAGAGAGTCGGATTCGACCGTTACCCTTCGGCTGAGGCGTATGAACGGAACAATAGCTTTGCCCACTCCTATCTGACTGACGAAAAAGTCGCGTTACGGGGCCTACGACTTCTTACGCAATTTGTCACACAGTTGGAAAGCAATCGCCCCACAGAGGCGCACGTAGCACTGGCAAAAATCTTCGACCTCTTGGATAGAAAACCACGCATGGCAACACTTAACCGCGATCGGCTCCTTACTCATGCTGGGATAGAAAATGTCATCAAACTTGATCCAGGTTGGCAAGAGACCGAAAGCGAGCTGCTTGCAAGCCTGGAGAACACTGAGGTAGTCCTTGTGGTGGGCCTATCGGTAGATGCCAGTAGGCGGCTTATAGACGAAGTCCGCCAAAAGAACCCGAGTGTAATAGTTGTCGCTTGCAATACGACATCCGGCGAGCGATTGTCCTATTTAGGCGAAGGCGACTACTTTATAAAAGATGATTGCCAAAAGATACTGCCGAATCTCTAT
>Ga0105241_10002755_pt1 | contig 13168 bp, 12 predicted proteins | sample KBSC64metaG_FD_80422 | JGI IMG/M metagenome (GOLD analysis project Ga0105241, IMG submission 80422) | Corn rhizosphere microbial communities from Kellogg Biological Station, Michigan, USA - KBS C6-4 metaG | ecosystem: Host-associated > Plants > Roots > Rhizosphere > Soil | place: Michigan, USA... | reverse complement strand
TCTTCGAACTCGAAGCTGAACCCGGCGATCTTTTTCTGCTCTGCTCAGACGGGTTGACCCGCGAACTGCCGGACAACACCATAGAGACTCTCTTGAACGGAGAGATGCCGCTCGAGGCGCTGGCAGCCCAACTGGTAGAAGCTGCCAAAAAAGCTGGCGGACACGACAACATCACGTGCATGCTGGTGCGCGCCGAAGCATAGACACTGGCGGAGCCGAAGTAGTCAGGCACGCGGATCTTGCCCTGGCTCTCCAGAACAATTTGGCTCAGCGTGTCAGCGATCACCCTCTCGTCTTGTACGATCAAACCCTTTGTCTCTCGAACGCGCGCAGGCATCTCCGGCCCGGCCGTGTCGACGCCACACCGTCGCGAAGTTCCTGCCCAACTCTCCGGAGGCTGCAGGCTCTCAAACCTTCGGTGCGGTAACTCACCTTGATTACTGGTTCGCTTCGGGGCATGGTGCCTTCAGTGGCACATCTAAGTCGCTGAATTTGCATAATTTGCAGCATTGTCGCCGGGTGCGGCGCAGGATATTGTTCGTGCAGTGCCGTTGTCATCGCAAACGAGGCGCCCTATGCACGTGCAAGAACAAGTAGCCGGGACAATCGAGATGAGGAGAAAAGACGCATTGGTCTGGACCCCGACACCACCCAACCTTGATTCGCCCATTGCAGCTGGCTCAGATCTCAATCCTCAGCCACGGCGCGATCTTGAGACTCCGCCCCTGTTTCAGTATGCAAATCAGACGACGTTTCCAGAACGCTATCCTCTGCTGACGTGTCTTGCAATTTCATTCGGTCTTCTCGCCTCAGCTTTGATCATGGAGATTGAGTGCCTCAAAGGATCCGGATACTTCTGGCGATGATGAGAGCACCTGCTTCCGCATGGAATGCACGACCCATGAAACCAGAGTAGATGCCAGACGAATCTCCGGACCGACCTGCACCGACATCACTCCCAACCCCAAATCATCGAGGCTCAACCAGCCGCGTCCTCGCGCGTCCCGACCTGCGAACGTGCTGCAAGCGGCTCTTGCCTCGCGCGGACGCGTGCCCGATTCTGCGCGAAAAGCTGTGCAGACCCTGTGTCTCAGAACCCGGTAAAAACCCCAGCCGCTCTAAACCTACTTCGCTCGTCAGTGCAACCTAACAACATCTATGTACCTCTAAGAGACCGAGTCTGAAAGCTTTCTAGTACGAGACAACCTCAATGTTGGAGTGATGATCAACCGCCCTCCAGCAAGCTCTCGCAAGACCGCAAGTCTCAACCAAGCTCGACAAATTCAGAGCGGTATCTGGGAAACCAAAATCATGGTCGAAGCGCTCGTGCTTTGGAATGAACCGAACAATCTATCGCATTGGAATTTTCATCTCGATCCGGAATGGAAGCGTTTTAGCGAGATGGTGAAATTGGCCTCCGCTGCAATTCGGAAAGTCAATCCGGATGTTCCCATAGTGCTCGGCGGTGTCTCAGCGTGCGATTGCGATTTCCTGAGACTGCTGGCCTCCTACGGAGTCATGGACCATGTCGACGCTGTAGGGGTGCATGGGTTCCCGCTCGATTGGAACCACTGGCCCATCGATGCCTGGTCAGACCGCATTTGCGAGGCTGCTCTGGTGAGCGGAAAGCCCGTGTGGGTGACGGAGGTGGGCGCGTCTTCCTTCGGGGCGGAAGAGGTGCAGGTGTTCGGGCTTGATCGCACATTACAGCTGATTCGTGGGCTCACCGAGCGAATTCACTGGTATAGCCTCTACGATCTCCCTCCGACGTGGGCTGCAGAGACACGGCACAAGGAAGCGGAAGGCTCTTCCTATTACAGGCATTACTATCTTGGGCTCATCAAGGCAGACGGAAAACCGAAGCTTGCAATGGATCACTTCCCAAACGATGGAAGTGTGGGCCTCTGCCAGTGGTTTCATTTCCAGGATCACCGGCTGGATGACTCTGTTCTCTGGATGAAGGAGCATGGCGTTCGCTATCTGCGAACCGGCCTGAGCTGGGCGGATTCCTTCCGGCCCAATGCAGTGGAGTGGTTTGATCGGCAAATGGAAGCTCTGGAGCCGTTTAACGTGGCACTGACACTTTGCTTCACGCCGGCTCACCTGGGCGTTGAAGAACATCACACGAGTCCGCCACGCGATCTGAATCAGTTTGCGGAGTTCGCAGCATGGGCTGCGGAACGTTATACGAGCAGAACGGTAGCTGTTTCTCAACCTGGCGCGAAGGAAGTGGCGATTTCATGAGCAAGCAGATTTTGATTACCGGCGGCGCGGGATTTGTTGGTTCTCATCTTGCCGATGGTCTTTTGAAGGCAGGCCATTCGGTTCGTGTTCTGGATTGTTTGACACCGCAGGTCCACGGTGACAGCCTTCCGGATTATCTTTCTCGCGACGTAGAGTTGGTCGTCGGCGACGTGCGCGATTCCGGCACAGTGCGCAAGGCGCTTACAGGTGTCGACGTCGTGTATCACTTTGCGGCCGCAGTTGGCGTCGGGCAGTCGATGTACGAGATCAGCCGATACATGAGCATCAACACGCAGGGCACCGCTGAGTTGCTGCAAGCCATGCTCGATGTGCGGCTCACACCTGAAAAGCTGGTCGTGGCTTCATCGATGTCGATCTATGGCGAGGGCAGCTATGTTTGCGCTAGGTGCGGAGCGAATGCGAATCCGCCCGTGCGCACCAATGCCCAATTGCGCTCCGGTCGTTGGGACATGCAATGCACTCTCTGCGAGGGCACTCTGAAGCCGGTGCCCACGAATGAGCAAAAGCCGGGTGCCTTGAATTCGGTCTACGCACTCTCGAAGCGCGATCAGGAAGAACTCTGCCTGATCTACGGGCGCACCTATGGAATCCCCGTGACAGCGCTGCGTTTCTTCAATATCTATGGCACGCGCCAGGCTCTTTCAAATCCCTACACCGGAGTTGCCGCAATCTTCGCGGCACGCCTGATGAACGGGCAGCCGCCGATGGTCTTTGAAGACGGGCAGCAGATGCGCGACTTCGTGAGTGTCTACGACATCGTTCGCGCCAATATGCTCGCTATGGAAAGCAAAGCCTCAGATGGAGAGGTGATCAATATCGGCTGTGGCAAGCCCATCACGATATTGCAGGTTGCGCAGTTTTTGGCGAAGTCGCTGGGCAAAGACATCGCCCCGGTGGTAACGCAGAAATACAGGGCGGGCGATATTCGCCATTGCTATGCGGATCTGACAAAAGCTCGGAACCTGTTGGGATATGAACCGCGCGTGACACACGATGAAGGATTCAAAGAGCTGGCGGAATGGCTGGCAGAGCAAGAGGCGGAAGACAAAGCCGAGACAATGATTCGCGAATTGACCGCGTACGGGCTGACAGCATGAACGAACGCGAGTTGCCGAGGAGCGCAATACAGATACTTCAAGGAGAGGGTGCCTAATGAAAGGAAACAGAGCGCGCACTGTACTCATCACAGGAGGTGCAGGATTCATCGGATCGAATCTCGCAGAGCGGCTTCTTCAGACACCCGAGACTCATGTCAGGATCTTCGATAATCTCTCGCGGAGCGGAGTAGAGCGCAACCTCGCATGGCTGAAAACCAAGTCACATGGGAACCTCGAACTGATCGAAGGCGATGTGCGGAACATCGACGCGGTCAGGAAGGCCGTGGACGGCGTGACCGAGATCTACCACTTCGCCGCCCAGGTTGCTGTGACCACGTCGGTAGAGGATCCGGGGCTGGATTTCCAGGTAAATGCGGTCGGCACCTTCAACGTGCTTGAGGCTGCCCGAAAATCAAGCCTCAAGCCATTCATACTCTTCACGTCAACGAACAAGGTATACGGCGCGCTGGAGTCGGTGCCGGTTATCGCCGATGGAACGCGCTACCGCGCAAAAGATCCGCTATTCTGCGGAGTCAGTGAACAGCAGTGCCTCGATTTTCATTCGCCGTATGGCTGTTCGAAAGGGACAGCTGATCAATACGTGCGAGACTTCGGTCGCATCTATGGATTGCCCACCGTGGTCTTCCGGATGTCCTGCATCGCGGGCCCGCGGCAGTTTGGAAACGAAGACCAGGGATGGGTTGCGCATTTTCTCTACTCTGTGCTGACAGGGCATCGCATCACTATTTACGGAGACGGCCTGCAGGTGCGCGACGTGCTGCACGTCCATGATCTGGTGGACGCGATGGTTAAGGTGCGTGAGCAGAGTGCGATCACAAGCGGGCAGATCTTCAACGTTGGTGGTGGTCCCAAACGCGCCTTCTCGGTTATGGAGATGCTGCACGCCATCGAAGAGGCGACCGGGAAAGCAGTTCGTCTCGAGCATCGCGCGGTGCGACCGGGGGATCAGCCGTTGTATATCTCCGACACTTCAAAGCTGGAGCGAATCACGGGATGGCTTCCCCGCCGAGATATCTCGACAATTCTAGGAGATATTCGCGCGTTCTGGGTCGAAGAACACGAGAGAGAAGAGTCGCGTCAACTTGTCGGCGCACGCAGCGCCGCGCTGGGAGAAGTGGCATGAAGTACGCACTCGTCAATCCGCGATGGACCTTTGAAGGGTCGACCTACTTCGGCTGCCCCGAACGGCATTTTCCGCTGGAACTGCTCTACGCACAGCAAGCGTTGCGCAAAGCTGGGCATGAGGTTGTGTTGATCGATGCGTTCATGGAGTCACTCGATCCTGCCCAGGTTCGGCATCGACTTGGCGAATTTGACGAGGATTTCCTTGTTGTTCCGACCGCGCCGTCGTACCTGTTCTGGAGGTGCCCACAACCCGAGCTTCGCGTTCCTCGCCAGTGGTTCTCGGCGCTTGAACGGAGATCGACGAAGGTCGTCATCGGGCCGCACGGATCGGCCACTCCGAAGTCCACGCTGGAGAAGACCGGTGCCGACGTCGTTTTGCGCGGGGAGCCGGATCAGACTCTCCCAATGCTCGCCCATTCTCCATGGGAGACCATCGATGGCTGCTGCTGGCGTGATGCAAGCGGAACCATCCACATGGGACAGGGACTTGGAGTGACGGATATGCGTGCCATGGGCCCGCTGGATTATTCCGATTATCCCGTCGAACTCCACAGCCACAAGCACCATATCTTTCCCGGTAACGGAGCGGATCATCTCCATCGTGGTGCAGAGGTCGAGTTCGCGCGGGGCTGTCCATACTCCTGCACCTTCTGCAACAAGACGCTGTTCCGTAACAAATTTCGAGAACGCGAACTTGGCGCAGTAGTTGAAGAAATCGATCAGCTGATTGCACGCGGCGTTGACTACATTTATTTCATCGACGAGATCTTCGGAGTAGGCAAGAACGTCCGCACACTGCTCGAAGAAATCGCGAAGCGGCCGGTCTCAATTGGGTTCCAGTCGCGCATCGACCTCTGGAACGAAGAAACGCTCGATCTGCTCGGCCGCGCGCACTGCGTCTCGTTTGAGTGCGGCGTTGAGTCTGTAACTGAAGAGGGCCGTGACGAGCTGAACAAGAACTGCAAGTTGACAACGGATCGCATTGGCGATTTGCTCATTTACGCTCGCAAGCGAATCCCGTGGGTACAGGCCAACCTGATCAAGACAGAAAAGGACGATGTCCAGCTCGTGCGGCAATGGCAGGCGAAGCTCAAATCGCACGGAGTGTGGGTCAGCGAGCCTGTCCCGATGTTCCCGTTCCCCGGCAGTCCTCTCTATGTGGAGACATTTGGGATGGCACCCGACGAGTCGGCATGGGAGCGGGCGCATGCTTTTTACCTGCGTCTGTTTGCGAATAAGGGTTACAGCGATATCCAGGATCAGTCTCCTGTGCCGTTGGAGGAATTGGAGCACGAGGCAAGATCATGCGCATCCTGATGACCACGGACACGGTGGGTGGTGTCTGGTCGTTTACGAAAGAGCTTTCGCGCGGATTGCTTGAGAATGGGTGCGAAGTTGCACTGGTGAGCCTGGGGCGAATGCCCACGCACGCGCAGCGAGCCTGGGCAGATGGCCAGCATGAACGCTGGGGAGCCCGGTTCCGTTATGTAGCGCTGGATACACCATTGGAATGGATGAACGACAATGAGCGCGCGTTCTCAGACGCCGCCCAGACTCTATTGCAACTCGCGGATCAATTGGACGCTGATTTGTTGTTGAGCAGCCAATATTGTTTCGGAGCTCTGCAGTGCGATTTGCCGCGCGCCGTGGTGGCTCATAGTGACGTGCTAAGCTGGGCCGAAGCGTGCCGCCCGAATGGGTTAGAGCAGTCAAAATGGTTAGATATTTATTGCGAACTCGTCCAGGCGGGGCTCAAGGATGCGGACGCGGTGGTTGCGCCAACGCAATGGATGCTGGATGCACTCGCGCACAATTTCGAGTTGCCCCGCGATCGCTCCGTGATAGCAAATGGGCGAACGCTGGCGCAAGTGGATACGGCTCGCGATAGAAAAATGCAGGCTGTCAGCGCGGGCCGGCTATGGGATGAAGCGAAGAATCTGAGGTTGCTTGAGAAGGTGGATTCGCCAATCCCGCTTCTGATTGCAGGCGAGGCTGTGTATGAGTCCGCACGCATTGCCATTGATGGCACCGACGTGTCCATTCTCGGTGCTCTGGAAGAAGACGATCTACTTCGCGTGTTTCAACAGAGCGCGATTTACATCTGCACCTCACGCTACGAGCCTTTTGGGCTTGCCCCGCTTGAGGCTGCGCTTTGTGGATGCGCGGTGCTCGCCAACGATATTCCTTCTCTGCGTGAGGTCTGGGGAGATGATGCCCTATATTTCTCCGGCCCCGAGTCGCTCTCTAGCTGGCTGTGGAGATTAAGTGACCATCCCTGGCTGCTGAACGAAGCGCGGGAGATTGCAGGCAATCGAGCGCGTGAACTCACAGCGGAGCGCATGACTGCGGGATATCTGAAGCTGTTCCAGACGATGTTGAAGCGAACTCAACTTACCAGTCATGTCGCGTAAATTCCGGATCGCCTATTTCGCTCATGCCATTCGTTCCGATTGGAACAACGGCAACGCGCACTTCCTCCGCGGTCTGCTTCGAAGCCTGGGTCAATGCGGACATGATCTCGAGATATTCGAGCCGGAAGACGGCTGGTCGATCGAGAATCTCCGCGGTGAACCGCGCGGCGAACCATCGCTTCGACAGTTTGACGAGGTTTATCCAGATCTGAATGTAAGCTCCTATAGCGCTCTGGATCTGGCAAGTGCAGGTGCTACGGCTCAATGGCGCACGGCCCTGCGAGACACAGAAATCGTTATTCTGCACGAATGGAATTCGCCGGAGCTTGCACAGTGTCTGCTCGGGCTGCGAGATGAGCTTGGTTTTCGATTGATGTTCCATGACACTCACCACCGAGCCTCGTCCACTCCAGAGCAGATCCGCCTGTTTGGAACGGACCGGTTTGACGGCGTGCTCGCATTCGGCGAGGCGTTGCGGACGATTTACCGTGAACGCTTTAATATTCAGCACGCATGGACTCTGCATGAGGCAGCGGATACCACGGTGTTCCGGCCCCAATCCGACGTAGACAAAAACTGCGACGTTGTTTGGATCGGCAACTGGGGAGACGATGAGCGTTCGACGGAGATTTGCCAGTTTCTTCTGCGGCCTGCGGAGGAGCTTCGGCAGCATCGGTTTACCATTTACGGCGTGCGGTATCCAGCAGATGCACTACGAGCCTTGGAAAGTGCCGGGGTTGGGTACGGTGGATACCTGCCGAATCTGAAAGGTCCGGCGACTTACGCGGCTTCGCGGATCACGATGCATATTCCGCGACAGCAGTACGTCGGCGCAATGGCCGGTATTCCCACGATTCGCGTTTTCGAGGCGCTCGCCTGCGGAATCCCGCTGATCTCGGCGCCCTGGCCCGATACAGAACATCTATTTCGCGAAGGCGATCTTCGCTACGTGCGGAACACAAGCGAATCGATCGCCGCAATTGAACACCTTTTGAGCGACGAGGGCGCTGCGGCCGAGCAGGCGTCGCGTGGCCTTGAAACCGTTTTGGCCCGCCACACGTGTATGCACCGCGCGCAGGAATTGACAGCAATATGTGAGGAAGTGATTCGATGAAGATCTTCGTCTTCGGTTCGAGCATTGTGTCGTGCTACTGGAACGGGGCAGCCACGTATTACCGCGGCATATACAAGTATCTCGCCCACCTGGGGCATGAAGTTACGTTCGCCGAGCCGGACGCTTACGGCCGCCAGGAGCATCGAGATGCCGAGGACATTTCGTATGTGCGTTCCATCGTCTATCAGCCCGGAGCAGACATAGATTCAATGCTGCAACAAGCGTCCATGGCCGATGTGGTCATCAAACACAGCGGCTTGGGTGTAGATGACGATCTGCTCGAGCAACGCGTGCTCGAGTGCTCGAAGAACTCGATTGTCTGCATCTGGGATGTGGATGCTCCCGCGACGATCGCGCGCATGCACGGGAATGCCGGCGACCCAATGCGGTATGCCATTCCAGAATACGATGCCATTCTCACCTACGGCGGCGGCCCCGAAATTCAGAACGCATACCTGAAGCTCGGTGCTCGCGCCTATTACAGCATCTTCAACGCCCTCGACGTAGATACGCATCATCCCGTTGCCGCTGAGGACGATCTGAAGTGTGACGTGGCGTTCATTGGAAATCGATTGCCCGACCGCGAGAAGCGCGTAGAGGATCTGTTCCTCGAAGCCGCAGAACTCGCGCCGGATAAACAGTTCCTCCTCGGGGGCGAAGGCTGGGGTGACAAGCAGATGCCGAAGAACGTGCGCTGGATCGGACACGTGCCAACGCATCGGCACAACGCGGTGAACTGTTCGGCGGGCATGGTGATGAACATCAATCGCTCTTCGATGGCCGCTTACGGGTACGCGCCTCCAACGCGTGTCTTTGAGGTTGCGGGCGCTGGAGCCTGCATGCTCTGCGACGAGTGGCCCGGCATCGAGCACTTCTTCGAGCCAGGCAAGGAGATCATCGTCATCGACAGCCCCGAAGAGGTTGTCGCTGCACTTTCGCTGCACGACGAGACGGCACGAAAACAGATCGGAACGTCATTCCATGAGCGAGCGTTGCGCGATCACACCTACGCGCAGCGCGCTAAGGACGCCGAGCTTGCGTTCCGCGAGTGCCTGCAGCGGAAGAAGACCGCGATCGTGGCGAGTGCGGCCGGACTACCGGCCATGACAGGAGAAGTGGCATGAAGATCGTCATCTACGGGCTCGCGATCACGTCGTCGTGGGGCAACGGTCACGCCACCACCTATCGCTCGCTCTGCAAGGCTCTGGCACGGCGAGGGCACCAGATACATTTCGTCGAGAAGAACCTGGAATGGTTCCGGGATAATCGCGACATGCCGCGCCCCGAATTCTGCAAAGTGCACCTCTACGCGGATTGGGCAGAGAGCGAACGAACCCTGATACGGTTGAGCAAGGATGCGGATGCGATCGTCGTCGGATCGTATTTCCCCGACGCGATTGCGGCGACCGATGGTCTCGTACAGGCAGGCTACGGACCGATGATCTTCTACGACATCGATACGCCGATTACGATTGCGAAACTGCGCGCCGAGGGACAATCTGAGTACATCGATGCGACCCGCATTCCGCAGTTCGCCGCATACCTAAGCTTCACAGGCGGCCCGGTGCTGCGTGAAATCGAAGAGCGGTTCGGGTCCCCCTGCGCGGTGCCCTTCTACTGCTCGGTCGATCCGGAACTGTACCGGCCAAAGCCGGTTGACCGCGAGTTTGAATGCGCGCTGAGCTATCTGGGCACACACGCAAAGGACAGGCAGCCGAAGCTGATGATGCTTCTGAATGAGACAGCAGAACTCATGCCGCAATCGCGCTTCATCGTTGCGGGTGCGCAGTATCCCAAAGATATCCCGTGGGCAAAGAACGTCGAGCGCATCATCCACATCTCTCCACCGGATCACCCATCGTTTTACTCCTCCTCCAACTTCACGCTGAACCTCACGCGAGACGAGATGGTAGCGGCCGGCTATTCTCCATCCGTCCGCCTGTTTGAGGCCTCGGCATGTGGCGCGGCGATCGTATCTGATTACTGGAAGGGACTTGAGCAGTTCTTGACTCCCAACCAGGAAGTACTCCTGCCGAAGGATGCATATGAAGTTGCACAGATCATCCGAACCATGTCTGCCGCGGAACGGACACGCATGGGCCTCAATGCCCGCGAACGCATCCTCTCAGAACATACGTCTGCACATCGCGCCATTCAGTTCGAACAGATTGTGAGCCGGTGCGGCGGAAGCCACCTGCGCGCTACTGAAGAAGTTCAGCAAGTGACAAAAGGCACAGGTCCGGCTGTTCGGCCGAAAGCTGTTCGCGCGAGTGTATGCCCGTAGCCACTGCGATCACACTTGTGCCGTGATGGCGCGCGGCTCGGATATCGGCGGGCGTGTCACCGACGGCGCAGATAGCTGCGTCCGGCCCGGCCAGATCGCGTGCCTTTTCGAGAGCGCGGGCGTAGACGTCGGTGCGCCACTCCAGCCCGTCGCTGAACGCAAAAAAATCGAAGTGCCGAAGCAGGTCGCACGATTTGAGTTTGATCCTTCCGATGGAGGAAAGATTTCCAGTGGCCACCCCGAGAACCGCTTTGCGCGCGCGTAAATGTTGCAGCACCTCACTCGTGGCGGGGAGTGCTTGTGAACAGACGTTGTGTCGATTTGACTCGACATACGAGGCCATCGAGTTGCAAGCCTCCTGACCCCGCGGCCGCCACTCAGAATCGGGAATACCCGCGAGAACAAGTGCATCGCGGAGGATGCCGGCATCCGTGTTGCCGTGCGCCGTCACTCCATCCAGGTTGAGTTCGCGACCCGAGAGCGCCTTCAGCGCTTCGCAAAAAGCGAAGTAGTGCACGGCATCTTTGCAATTCAGCAAGGTGCCGTCCACGTCGAAGAGGTAAGCATCGAACGCATCCCAGGGTCGCGGCAGGGAACCGCGCGGTCCTAGGCGATCATCTGCGGCCGGCTGCAAAGTCTTCTCCATAGGTGCAGTTCCTGTTGCACTTCAGCGATCAAGCCCGACCAATCCCCGGGAGCGTGCTGGCGAAAAAGCCGCAGCGACGGGTACCACGGGCTCGTGTTTCCGCAGGCCATCCAGCGCCAGTCTGCTTTATGTTGCAACATCACCCATCCGGGAATTCCCATCGCCCCCGCGAGGTGCGCGGCAAGCGTGTCGACCGTGATTACGAGATCGAGTTGAGAGATGACGCATGCCAGAGTCAAAAGGCCATCGCCCAAATCAGCGGAGTCGCGCAGCTGCGGAGAAGGTGGTAACTCGCTCCACTCGGATTGAGCAGCACCGCCCTGAAGGCTCCAGAACTCACAGCCCGGTTCTTTAAGCAATTCCGAAAATGCAGGAAAGGGGATTGATCGGCTCTGGTTCCATTCTCCCGCTGCCCACACAACTCCAACACGGGGATGATTCCTCCCCAGCTTGCGATTTACGCAGTTGCAACGAGTCTGTGGCGGATGAACATAATTTTGCGCAATGGGCAGATCGCAAATCTCCGTCCGGAAAATATACGGGAGTTCCATCACTTCAATCTGCGTATCCCACATCACCGGATTCACAGGTGCAAGTCTGCCCCACGTGACTACGTTATCCACGCCATCGATGTACTGAGCAAGTTCGTAAAGCGCAGGTGGCACTTCGTAAGTGACTTCAGCCGCAAGGTTGCGCAGGCTTGGAGCGTAGCGCAGAAACTGGATTGCATCGCCATATCCGTGCAGGCAGCGCACAATGATGTGTCGCCCTTCCAGGCTTTCACCACTCCACATGCGATGCGGATCGGGCCCTCCACGGCGGCGGATTGCGTCTGATTCGACCCATGCCGATCGCAAATCTCCGGCAAACATGTGCGCCATCCATCGCCCGGCCGCGCAGCGGTCAGCGTCGGCTCCACACGCTTCTGCAAGGTCGAACACCTCTTTGGCGCCTGCACAGCGGCGATCCAGCAAATCCTCTGCATGCTCAAGATGCTTCAGTGACTCGGCAGACCTGCTCATGATTGACCCCGCCCCTTCGCCGGGTAAACGCAGTGCGGTCCGTCCGGAGGCACGTCAACCGGCTTCCAGCGGCAGATGTAGACTTCATCCTCTGGCTGCGATTCAATGGCGAAACCCGAAGAACGCAGCATCGCTTCCACGCAGGCCCGGTTGGGGACCCACCAGTTTGTTTCGTCGTGCGAGTAGCGGTGTTCGACGAAATGCATCTTCGGGTAGCCGGGCTCATCAAAGTGCACTTCGGCGTGAAAGTCGTAATCGGGATCGACGTGCGCGATTTCGCGGCTGCCGCGCTGCATGCTCTGGAATAAGAGCAGTTCCCGCGCGACATGCTCGTGGATCAGATCCAGCGCGAGCAACGGGTGACGCAGGTGATAGAGCACCCCCATAAAGATGACCAGATCGAATCTCTCGTTGAGCGCGCCCACTTCCCACACTGACATACGGCGGAATTCGATATCCATCTCAGATACTTCGGCAGCGAAGCGCGCCTGCGCAAGGTAGTGATCGTCGGTATCGATTCCGAGCACGCGATCGGCGCCGCGCCGTTTCATCTCCAGCGAATAAAATCCGCCATTGCAGCCAATATCGAGAACGGTTTTGCCAGAAAGGTCCAGAGGGAGCGCATTACTGAAGCGTTCGTACTTGATTTGAGGGTAGTCGCCGAGAAAATGATCGGGTGCGGTCGGCACCCCACACAGGCGCAAGTTGTGGAACCAGGGGCCCAGCGCGGCGATACGTTCTTTCAAACTGCTGATTTCTTCTTCAGCGTGAAGCGGTGTCGATTGCATTGGGTTGTTGTTCCTCCTGTCCGGCAGCGTCTTGGTTTTGCGCGTGTGGAAATTCCCCTTCTTCGAGCAGGCGGATCGCAGAGCGATAGCCGTGAAGCGTTCCCACGTCCACGTAGCCTCGCCCTGCGCGTACTGCCTGCGCGCGACCACCGGTGGCAAGCCACGCGTTGATCAGTGTGCCGAAGTATTCATCCCCCCTGTCGGGCCTGCGCCACAGATCGTAGAGTTCGTGAAAAACGCGGCCGGGCATCTTGAATGCTCCCCATATCCAGTTCGTGCCGGCGTTATTCTGCTTTACCTGGATTTCGCGGACGTTGTCGTGCTCATCGGTCAGAACGGCATCGAAGAACTGGGGCTGTTCGACAGGAAACAAGAGAAACGACAGCAGATCATTT
>Ga0105241_10002746_pt1 | contig 13199 bp, 13 predicted proteins | sample KBSC64metaG_FD_80422 | JGI IMG/M metagenome (GOLD analysis project Ga0105241, IMG submission 80422) | Corn rhizosphere microbial communities from Kellogg Biological Station, Michigan, USA - KBS C6-4 metaG | ecosystem: Host-associated > Plants > Roots > Rhizosphere > Soil | place: Michigan, USA... | reverse complement strand
CCAGCTTCGCAAGTGTGGTCTTGCCGGCGCCGTTACGGCCTACGACGGCGAGGCACATGCCCGGCGTCGCGTGCAGTGTGATGCCGCTGAGCGCAGGCGTCGAGGCGCCAGGGTAAGAGAACTCGACGTTCTCGAATCGCAGGCCGTCGCCGGGAATCAGTCCGGTCATTGCCGTTCCCGCTTGCGCCTCGGGCAAAGCGAGAAACGCTCTCAGCATGCTGATGTAGAGGTTGTCATCGTACATGCCGGCCAGCACGAGCAGCACTTCGCCGACCGCGGCTTGCGCCTGGCGTAGCACGGCGAACAACATGGCGAGTGTACCTACCGTGATGAGCCCCGCCATCGCGCGCCACGCGACGAACGCATAGCTGACCGCGAGAGCGGCGGAAGCGATTCCCGTGAACGCAAAGCCCCAAGCGCCTCGTTTGACGACGAGCTTGCGATCCTGTTGATACCAATGACGAAAGATGGCTCGGTGCCGCTCGACGAGCACCGGACCGAGGCCGAACAGTTTCACTTCCTTGGCATGATCTTCGCGGGTGAGCACGGTCTCCAAGTAGCTTTGCCTGCGTGCTTCCGGTGAATGCTCGCGAAATAGCCGAAAGGCGTCCGCGTTGAATCGCACTTCCCCGAACACGGCGGGTAACGAGGCGAGGAGCAGCAACGGGACGAGCCAGGGAGAGAACGCGCCCATGAGCGCGAGAAAGCCGATGAGTGAAACGCTCAGTTGCAGACCAAGTAACGCCCGCCGGACGAGACTCAATGGGCGCGTGGTGGCTTGATCGCGAACCTGTGCCAGTTGGTCGTAAATGGCCGCGTTCTCCAAATCGGCGAGGTTGAGGCTAAGTGCCTTTTCCACGATCGATTCGATCACGCGTTGGGCCAGACGCACGCGAAGTAGCGCATCGCAGACCGCGAGCGCACGTTGCAGAGCGGCGAGGCCAGCGACCAGAACTAACTCAACTCCAATCAAGAGCATCACGTAGCGCCGCGCTCCGGTGCCCTGCGACTGGCTTGCGCGCAGGACGCCGTCGATGATGAGCTTTCCTACGTAAGCGATCATGGCCGGCAAGGCACCGCTGCCCGCGGTGAACAGCGAAAGAGCTGCGGTGAGTCGGCTATCGGTTTGCCACAACAACCGCCATGCTTCTCGCGCGAATCCGAAGAGCCCGAAAAAACGGCGCATGCCGGGGCGCGAGGCCAATGGACTCGACAGCGCGCTGGGCGAGGGAGGGGTCGATGTCATGCGATGCGAGCGTTCGCGATGCTAGCGTGGAACTCGAGCTTCGGTGGCTCAAAATGCGGTATGGTCGCGCTGGAAGGTCTTGGTGTGTCGAGCCCATTGCCGCTGAAATCACGCCTCCGCACGCTCATTGTCGACACGCCAGTGCGACATTTCGCGGCCGCGGTGCATGCCCGGCTCACGCAGCTCGAACTACTGGCGGCACAGCGCGCTGATTTTTTTCGCGTCGCGGCTCCGGCCATCGACGCAGCGCGACTCTCGCAGGTGACCGCGATAGTGAAGACGTTCGAGAGACCGTCGGAGCTAGCGCGTCTACTCGAATCCGTGCAGCGCCTGTTCCCTCGGCTAAAGACAATAGTGGCTGACGACAGCCGCGCGCCGGTCCGGCACTTGGGCGCCGAGACCTTGATTTTGCCGTTCGACGTGGGCGTGTCGGCGGGTCGCCAGGCTGCGCTCGATCGCGTGCGTACCAAATACACTTGGGTGCTCGATGACGACTTCGTGCTGTACGCTCGAACTCGCTTGGACATCGTGTTGGAGCTACTGGACCAGTACGAAATCATCGATCTCATTGGAGGTCCAGTGGTCGATATTCCGTTGATGATCAAACGCACGGCGGAAAGATCACCGATCTACCCCACCTCGGCAACGCCTGTGGTTCCCACTGGAACGTTCATCGGCGCCGCACAGGTACGTGACAAGGTGCCGAATTTCTTCGTGGCGCGCACCGAGAGCTTGCGAAAAGTCGGCTGGAACTCCGGGCTGAAGCGCCTCGATCACGCGGACTTTTTTACACGCGCGCGCGGCGTGCTGGTGACGACATACCTCGACGGCTTTCGTTGCTTGCACGCACCAACCCCATTCAACCGCTCGTACATGGCGCAACGGACGGACCTGGACGGCGACTCGACCCTGCTACACGAATTGTATTTTGGCGCTCGTAAGGGATCGCCTAAGATCAAGAAAGCGACCAAGTGAGCCTGTTCTCGATCTCGATCGATCTCGATGAAATTGCTTGTTACGAGCAGATTCATGGTTTGCAAACCAAAGTCGCCAGCCACGCGGTTTACGATGTCGCGCTCGCGCGGATTGCCGAGTTTGCCTCGAGCCTTGCGCTGCCGGTCACCGTCTTCGTCATTGCTCGTGACCTCGAGCGAGCGGAAAACGCACAGTCGATTCGACGACTGCTCGCTCAGGGGCACGAGGTCGGCAATCATAGCCTCGACCATTTCTACGATCTGACTCGTCGAGAACAGTCCGAGCAGCTGAAGCAAGTGCAGGGCGCCAACGAGCAGATTCGGGCGTTGCTGGGCGTTGCTCCCGAGGGCTTTCGCGCACCCGGCTACACCGTTACTGATACGCTGCTGGGGATCGTCGCCGATCTCGGAATGCGCTACGACTCATCGGTGTTTCCGTGTCCGCCTTACTACGCTGCGAAAGCCAGCGTATTGCTCGGACAAAAGCTTAGAGGCCGAAAGTCTCGCTCGATCCTGGACGCTCCGGGTGTTCTCCGGGCCCCGAGCGTGCCTTACCGAATTGGGCAACCGTATTGGCAGCCTGGCACCGGGCTACTCGAACTCCCAATCCAAGTGTCAGGTCCGCTCCGAGTCCCGTTCATCGGTACAGCGCTTACTTTGCTGGGTCCGAACGGCGCCCGCTTGTTGGCGCGTGGGGTGCTGAGCGAGCGCTTCGTGAATTTGGAGCTTCACGGTATCGACTTCTTGGAAGCGCGTGACGTGCCCAAGGAGCTTCTGCCGTTACAGCCCGATCTCCGCGTGCCGTGGGAGCGCAAGCTCAAGACGTTCGGTGCCGTTGTCGAATTGCTCCGTCAAAACGGCTTTGCAGCGCTCCGCCTCGACGAAGCCGCCCGTCACTTCTCCTGACGCGGAGCTACTTTCCCGGGTCGCCGACCGCGCTCTTGTACCACTCGTAGAACCGTCGGACGCCGTCGGCGATTGAGACCGTCGGGGCGTAGCCGAGGAGGGCTTTGGCTTTGTCGATGTTGGCGTACGTGTAGGCGACGTCCGCGCGCATCATGGGTTCGGAGTTCAGCGGCGCTTTTTTGCCGGCCAGTTCTTCGAGTGATTTGACGAAGTCGGCGAGCAGCACTGGTTCGCCGCGGCCGATGTTGATCACTTCGTAGCCGAGGCGGCGGTCGACCGCGGCGACCACGCCCGACACGATGTCGTCGACGAACGTCCAGTCGCGGTACATTTGGCCGCCATTGAACAGCGGCATCGCGATGCCGGTGCGCATGGCGTCGAAGATTTTGTAGGCCATCATGTCGGGGCGCCCGCGCGGGCCGTACACGGTGAAGAAGCGCAGCGCCGTGAAATCCAAGCCCTGGATGTGATGGTAGGAATGGCCGAGCAATTCTGCCGAGCGCTTGCTGGCAGGGTAGGGGGCGAGCGGTCGATCGGCGGAATCAGTTTCGATGAACGGAACTTGTTTCGTGTTCGCGTACGCCGAAGACGTCGACGCCAGCACGAAGTTCGGCTTGCCGAAGCGGCTCGCGGCATCGAGCAAGTTGAGCGTGCCCGTCAGGTTGACGTCGTAATAGAGCCACGGATCCTCGACCGAAATGCGCACTCCGGCCATCGCGGCCAAATGTGCGACGCCGGCGAAGGCGTGCTTTTCGAACAGTTGTTCGACGACGGGTCGATTGCGAATGTCGTCGTGCACGAACGTGAACGTCGCTCCACTTCGCGCGGCAACGGCGCGAACCTCTTCCAGGTTCGCGTGCTTGCGGCTTTGGTCGTAGTAGTCGTTGATGTTGTCGAGACCAACGACGCTGTCCCCGCGCTCGAGCAGGCGTACTGCAGTATGGCTGCCGATGAAGCCGGCGGCCCCGGTGACGAGAAACGTGCGAGACGATACGGACATGGCTCTCGTCGTAGCCTGACCCGAGGTCGGGTTCAATCCGGGGTTTCGAGGCTCAGGGGCGCTGGGGCGCCGCGGCCGCCGACGACGCGGCAGTGGTGCCACCGCTCGCGGCTAGGAACTGATGCAAGAGCTCGTTGTCCCCTTTGACGATCTCGTCGGGCGGCCCGGAGGCGACGATCGTCCCTTTGGACAAAAGGTAGATTTCGTCGGCGATTTGCAGGGCTCCCACCATATCGTGCGAGATCACGAGGCTCGTCACGTTGAAGCGGTCGCGCGTTTCGACGATCAGGTCGTCGACCATGCGGCTCGTGACTGGGTCGAGGCCGCTGGTCGGTTCGTCGTACATCAGCACCTCGGGCTCGAGCATCAGCGCGCGGGCCAAGCCCACACGCTTGCGCATACCGCCCGAGAGCTGGCTCGGAAAGCGTTTCTCGACGTTCTCGAGACCGAGCGAGTTGAGCTTCTCGGTGACCTTCTCCCGGATCTCTTTTTCCTTGAGTTTGGTGTGCTCGCGCAGCGGAAAAGCCACGTTATCCATGATGCTCATCGAGTCGAGCAGCGCGGAGTATTGTAAGACCATGCCGAATTTCCGCCGCATGAAGTTGAGCTGGCGGTCATTCATTTTCGCGATGTCTTCACCGCTGACCACGACCGAGCCCGAGGTGGGCCGTTCGAGCCCGATCAAGATGCGGAGTAGCGTGGTCTTCCCGGCGCCCGAGCCGCCGATGATGACGGCGATGTGCCCACGCCCGATGTTCATGTTGACGTCCGTCAACACCTTCGTTTCGCCGAAGGTCTTCTGCAGTGACTCGACGCGAATGTGCGGCCCGTCTTTGTCCGCCGCGCGGGCCGCGGCCGAGGCTTCCTTGTTCGATTCGAGCTCGTCGTGCTCTGGCACGGCCCGACGATAGAGCGAGTTTGCCGGTGGGTGGCCGGAAAAGCGTCCGAGCCTTGACTTCGGGCTCGAAAAGAAAAACTTTAGGCGCATGACCGAAGAACACCTCACCGCGCTCTTGAACGCGGCGGACGCGAAGAAGGACGACAAGGGCTGGGTGGCCGCCTCTGACGGCAGGCTGTTCACCTTGTACGTGGCGTACGGCGGGGCGAGCATGTCCGTCGGTCGCGTCGACGCCGTACGCGTCGAGGGCAAGCTCCTGCACGCCCGAACCAGCAAAGGTGAGCTCTATTTGCTCGCCCTCGCCGATGTGTACGCGGGCGCCATCGAAGGGCCCACCGCGACGTCGCGCAAAGCCGGTTTCGCCTGAGCTAGTGACCGAGCTCAGTCGTACCGCTGCCACCGCCGGCTCGCGTCCCACCGCGAGTCGCGGCCGCTGCATGTGCGTCGAAGTCGCCGGGGCAAGCTACGGGTTGCCCCTCGAAAACGTGCAAGAGGTGATCGGAATGCGCCCGATCACCCGTGTTTTTCACGCGCCGCCCGTGCTCGCGGGGATCATCAACCTGCGGGGTGAAGTGCTGCCCGTGCTCGACCTCGCGCAGCTGCTGCGAGGCGAAGCGGTGCCCTCGAGCCACACCGATAACCGCATCGTGGTGGTGCGCGAAATCTCTGGCGGCAAGCGCCGCGCAGGGCTGTGCGTGGATGCGCTGGTCGGTTTGGTCGACATCCCCGAAGAGGGGCTGGGAGCCGCGCCGGCATCGCTGACGCCGGGGATGCGGGCGCTCAGTCGCGGGGTGATCCCGAGCCAACCTCCGTGCGTGGTGCTGGATGTGGCGAGTTTGCTCGCCGCGCCCGAGTTGGCCGAGCTGTCCGGCGTATCCGCAGTCTGATGAGCTCCGAGCGTTTGATCATTGCGCGGGTTTTCAGCCTGCTGGAGCGAGCTCACGGCATCGGCGGGCGTGGCAGCGAGCGTCCGGGCTGGATGGAACAACGGCTGCGCTCCCTACTGGACGTGATCGCTCAGAGCCGCGGGGTCGAAGCCGTGACGATCGCCGAAGGGCTCGAGAGCGAACCGAAGCTGCTCGCGGAAATCGCCGACACGTTGCGTGTGGGTGAGACGCGCTTCTTCCGCGATCCCGCTCAATGGCAGGCGCTGCGTACGGCGGTGTTCCCGGCGTTTCGCGTCGAGCGCGTCCGCGCTCTGTCGCTCGGCTGTTCGACGGGCGAAGAAGCGTACACGTTGGCGATGGTGCTCGACCAGGAAGCACAGCTGTTCGAAGACGGCTTCCGTGTCGTCGGAGTCGATCGCAGCGATGCCGCGCTCAACGTGGCGCGCACCGGAATTTATCCCACGAGCAGTTGCGCCGATCTGCCGGGCCCTTTGCAATCGCGCTATCTCGACTCGGCGGGGCGCGACGCCGTATCGGTGGTCGCGAGCTTGCGCTCACGCGTCAGCTTCGTCACTCGCGACGTGATGAACGGCGTTCCGGCTGGCCAGTACGAGCTGATTGTGTGCAAAAACATGCTGATTTACTTCGGCGAACAAGCCCGGGCTCGCGTGCTCGAAAGCGTGCTCCACGCGCTGGCAGTGGGCGGAGCGTTGCTGGTGGCGCGCTCCGAGGCGCCGCTGGTGCGCGCGCTGGGGCAAGGCGCGCGCTTGGTCGCTCCCGGTGTGTTCGTGTTCGATCGCCAGCCCGGCGATTTGCGCTGACGCTCAGAATTCGCGGATGGCTTGCGCCACGCGATCCAGCATCCACGGCTCCAGATCGGGGAAGACGGGCAAGGCCAACGCTTGCTCGGCCGCCGCCTCCGTTACCGGGAAATCGCCAACTCCGTAACCAAGGTGACGGCACGTCTCTTGGAGATGGATCGGGTGCGGATAATAGCGTTCGCTCGCGATCCCGCGTGCCATCAGGTGTTGCTCGAGCCGAGCTCGGTCCGCGGTCGCCACGACGAACTGATGGTAGACGTGAGCCGCGCCGTGCTCCTGCGGTAAACTCAAGCGAGAGTGAGCCGGGAGCGCTTCGCGGTAGAGTGCAGCGTTACTGCGACGCGCGCGGTTCCAGTCATCGAGGTGAGGAAGCTTTACCCGCAGCACCGCCGCTTGCAGCGCGTCCAATCGGAAATTTCCGCCCAATTGGCGGCTAAAATGCTTGGGGGAGAAGCCGTGGCCGCGCAGCCCGCGAGCCACTTCCGCGAGGCGCGCGTCATTCGTGCAAACCAAACCCGCGTCACCGAAGGCGCCGAGATTCTTGGTCGGAAAAAAGCTGAAGCAGCCGAACGTCCCGAGACTGCCGACGCGCTGACCCAGAGCCTCGGCCCCGATCGCTTGTGCGGCGTCCTCGATCAAGAACAAATCGTGTTCGCGCGCCAAGGCGCTGAGCGCGCTCATGTCGGCGGCCAGACCGAACAGGTGCACGGGTAAGATGGCGCGCGTTCGCGGACTCAACGCGGCGGCAACTCGACGTGGGTCTAGATTGTAGGTGGCCGGATCGATGTCGGCGAAAACCGGTGTGGCTCCGACGCGCAGGATCGCTCCGGTCGTCGCGAAAAACGTGAATGGAGTGGTGATCACTTCATCGCCGGGCCCGATGCCCAACGCGAGCAGCGCCACCGTCAACGCATCGGTGCCCGATGAGACGCCGATCGCGTGCTTCACCCCAAGATACGCCGCGATCTCTCGTTCGAAGGCCTGCACCTCGTCACCGAGTACGAAGGGCTGGGAGCCGATCACGCGATCCATTGCCGCGCGCAGTTCCGGTAGTAGGCGCGCGATCTGCCTCGAAGTATCGAAGAGTGGCACGCCGGATTCGACCTGGACGGCGGATTTTCGGGCAGAATTCAGGGCGGACAAGAGGGCTTTTCGGTTTGTGGCAGGGGCTCGTCTTCGGGTTGGTCGAGGCAGCTAAGCACGCCGTTCGTTTCCTCACGGTAGCGAAAGCCGCTCTCCGGACAAAGCCAGTTGCCCGAGCCGTCGCGTTCACTCAGGCGATGGCCGTGGCGGCTGACCCAGCCCACTTGGCGCGCCGGAACACCGACGAGCAACGCGTAATCGGGGTAGCTCCCGCTCACCACGGAGCCCGCACCGACGAACGAATAACGCCCGAGGTCGGAACCGCACACGATCGTGGCGTTGGCACCGAGGGTCGCTCCGCGCCGGACGCGGGTCGGAACGAATTCGCTTTTGCGTGAGAGCTCGGCGCGTGGGCTTTTGACGTTCGTGAACACGCAGGAAGGGCCGCAGAAGACGTCGTCCTCGAGCGTGACGCCGTCGTACACGGAGACGTTGTTTTGCAACTTCACGCCGTGCCCGACTCTCGCGCCAGCTGCGACGAACACATTCTGACCGAGCGTGCACGAGCGACCCACGATCGCGCCTGCCATCACATGACAGAAGTGCCAAATCCGCGTGCCCGCACCGATGCTCGCCGCGGCGTCGACACACGCGCTCGGGTGAACGAACACGTCGGGGGAGGGGTCGCTCATGTGGGTCGCTACTTTAATCTGGTTCGAATGGTGTTTGCGGTGCGGATCCCGCAGAAACGGCGGCGGGCTTGCGGCACGCGGATCGCCGCGCTAACCCGGCGCTCATGACCGAGCAAGACGTCTTGCGCATTGGCTCACACGAGTTCCGCTCCCGGCTGATCGTCGGCACCGGTAAGTACCAAAGCGTCGCCGAAACCGAGGAGGCGCTCGTGGCCTCGGGCACCGAGCTCATCACGGTGGCCTTGCGTCGCGTCGATCTCAAGGATCGTAGCCAAGGCTCGCTCATGAGCTTGCTGCTCAGCAAACGTTGGACGCTCCTGCCCAACACGGCAGGCTGCTACACGGCCGAAGAGGCCGTCCGCACGCTCCGTTTGGCTCGAGAGTTAGGCATCGCGGACCTTGTCAAACTGGAGGTCATCGGTGATGCAAAGACGCTCTACCCGGACAACGAGCAAACCCTAGAAGCCGCCAAGCTGCTGGTGAAAGAGGGCTTCACCGTGCTCCCGTACTGTATCGACGATCCGATCGTGTGCAAGAAGCTGGAAGACATCGGCTGCGCCGCGGTCATGCCCTTGGCTGCGCCCATCGGTTCCGGGTTGGGCATCCGAAACCCGTACAATCTGCGGATTATCTTGGAGCAAGCCCAAGTGCCGGTGATCGTCGACGCTGGCGTCGGCACGGCAAGTGATGCCGCGATCGCGATGGAACTCGGGTGCCACGGCATTCTGCTCAACACGGCGATTGCGCACGCCAAGAAGCCGGTACTGATGGCAGAAGCCATGCGCGATGCCGTGGGCGCTGGTCGCAAAGCGTTCCTCGCGGGGCGCATGCCCAAGCGCTTGTACGCGAACGCGTCGAGCCCCGAAGCCGGTCTGATCGAGTAATGGGGCCGCTCGAAGGGGGAGGCTCAGAGGCAAAAGGAGCGCCTCCGCTCTCGGGGTACCAGCGAAAGTTGCTGGTCTTTCTGAGTGCAGCGAGCTTTTTCGAGGGCTACGATTTCTTCGCGCTCAGCCAATTGCTGCCGAATTTGCGCGCTGATCTCGGGGTCAGCGTGGCTGACAGCGGCAAGCTCGTGGCCTTCATCAATTGTGGCACCGTGCTCGCCTTCTTGGTGGCGCGCCTGGGCGATCGCTGGGGGCGGAAGCCCGTGCTCACGTTGACCATCGTCGGCTACACCGTGTTCACGGTGTTGTCTGGCCTCGCACCGAACGTGTACGTGTTCGCCATTGCGCAAATGGTGGCGCGCATTTTTCTCATCGGTGAATGGGCGACCAGCATGGTGATTGCGGCGGAGGAATTTCCCGCGACCAGCCGCGGCACCGTCGTTGGCGTGGTGAGCGCCGCGGGCGGCTTCGGGTCCATCGTGTGCGCGGGCGTGGTCCCGGTGCTGCTGCACACGCACTATGGTTGGCGGAGTGTGTACTTCGTGGGCGTCGGGCCGCTCTTGATCCTGACGTTCGCGCGCCGCGGGCTGCGAGAAACCAAGCGTTTTCTCGAGCGATCGCCCAGTGAGCGGGATCCGAGCTTGTTTCACATTTGGTTCACTCGCCATCGCCGGCGCGTGATCGAGCTCGCCGCGATTTGGTTTCTGACCTACGTCTGCACGCAGAACGCGGTCACGTTTTGGAAAGAGTTCGCCATGGCGGAGCGTGGCTTCACCGATGCGCAGGTCGGTAGCTGCGTGAAGCTCGCGGCATTGGTCGCGATGCCGCTCGCTTTTGGCGCCGGCAAGGTGTTGGATGTGCTGGGTCGCAAGGTGGGCGCCATTTTGATCTACGGCGCGTTGATCATCGGCGTGGTGGGTGCGTACACCGCAGACAGTAACTTGCTGCTCACGCTATCTCTGATGCTCGCCGTGGTCGGCATCAACACCGTCCTCACCGTGCTGAACGCGTTCACCGCCGAGCTCTTCCCGACGGAGTATCGCGGCGCCGCGTTTGCTTGGTCCAACAACTTGATTGGCCGCATCGGCTACTGCAGTTCCCCGCTGATTTTGACGCCTTTGTGCGCTGTTTACGGTTGGGGGCCGCCGCTCGCTTGGAGTGCCGCGTTCCCGCTCGTCGCGCTCGTGATGTTGCTGGTTTGGTTGCCCGAAACGCGCGGGCGTGAGCTCGAAGACACTTCCCGTGTCACCGCGTAGCAGGATGTCACGGACCCGGGGGCTGTGTCGCGCGCGACAGGCGGTTCAGTTCCACGCCACGCAGCGCGGCATTCAGAAATTCGCGCAGCGCCTCGTAGACCACGCCGTCGCGCTTGCCCAGGTCGAGCAGCAGGTAACCCAAGACCCGCTCCGCTGAGTAGACCGTGGCGACGTAGAATCCCTTGGCCACACCGGCATCGAGTAACTTGCGAGGCAAGAAGCGCGGCCGGCGTTCATTGCTTTCGAGGCGTAGCGGCCGGGCGTTCTCGTTGTACGCGATCAAGAGCTCGCTCGGGCTCTCGATGTCCGCCCCATAGAGCGCCAGATAGCAGCTCTTGATGCCCAAAAGCGGAAAGTGTTCGGCCACCGCGGCCTGCAGCTGACTGACATCGGTGCTCGCGAGTAGCGCAGCACCCGTCTGCACGAGCGCTCCTGCCCAACCCGCAATGGCCAGCTTTTGCTGCGCTTGAGCGCGCTCGCTCACTTGTCCGATCAAGAGCCGCGCCTCGTGAAAGAGATCTTCCACCTGCGCACGCCGCTCGGGGTCGGCTTCGACGCAGCTCAGCAAGTGTTTGCGCAGCACACTCAGCACGTCGTGACTCAGATTAAAGTCCGAGCGCTGCTCGAGCAATTTGATCAGCATGCCTTCGAGATGCAGTCGAAATGCCGTCGTCGTGTCGCCGCGCAGATCGCTCGTCAGCGCGCCCACTAGGCGCGCCTCCCAACCCGAACCGAGGATGCCGAAACTGCCGCGCGCCGCTCGCGCGAGATCGGCGAGGACGAGTTGCCGGCGCTCCACGAGGGCGGCCTCGAAGCTGGCGCGTTTGGGGAAACCGGCAGCAGGCAGCCGCGACCCTTCGGCAAAGCAGCGGCACGAGCGCCGAGCCACGAACTCGGTGTGCAAGGTGACGCGCTCCGGCAGGCTGCCGCCATAGACGCCGCTCAAGACGAGCCGGACGGCCTCGCGACCCTGCTCGTACAGCGGCTGCCGCACCGTGGTCAGCGGGGGGGACGTGAAACGCGCCTCCTCGATGTCGTCGAAGCCGACCACTGCGACATCATCCGGAACGCGGATCCCGCGGGCGGCGAGCGCCTCGAGCACGCCAATCGCCATTTGGTCGTTGGCGGCGACGATCGCGTCGGGACGCTGCTTTCGGTCATCGTAGAAGGTGGCCACCGCGCGTCGGCCGCTTTCGGCGAGAAATTCCCCGGGCGCGATCAGCTGCTCATCGATCTCGATCCCATTGGCCGTGAGCGTGGAGCGATACACGCCGTAGCGCAGCTCCGCCTCCGGGTTTGCGTCCGGGCCTCGCACGAAAGCGATCTTTTGACAGCTGTGCGTCCGGATCAAATGCGTGATCGCGCTTTCGATGCCGGTGCGATTGTCCACTAGGATACTCGCTATCCCGGGCAATTCGACCGCAATGCTGGCGCGCGGGATGCGTCCGAAACGCTCGCAATAGGCGAGCAGCTCGTCCGTGCCCACTCGGTTGCCGATCGTGCCGGCCATCAGGATCACGCCATCGACGCTCTCTGGCCCGATCACATCGAACGTTGCGTTTCGTCGCGCGCCGCCGCGCAGCTCGTTTCGCAGCATGCCGCCCGCGAAACACAACAAGTGAACCCCGCGATCGAGCGCTGCGTCGCGGGCACCCTCCAGGATCTGGTTCTGATAGACGCCATCCATCCAGTCGACGACGAAGCCAATCGTTTTCACGGGGGCTTGTAGGCGCGAAATGGAGCTCATCGGAGGCGGGCATCGAACGGGCGAAGCGCGAAGAGCCGCTGCTGCGCCGTCGCCGATGCGCTCAAAATGTGCCACGCTCTGCCTTGGGCGTCGAGATGACTTCGTGAGTGCACCCCCGCCGACCGTCCGAGCTTCCGGCTTGGTCGTCAACGTGGCTCCTGCGGTGGCCTACACCGCAGCTATTTTTTACGGCGGGCTGATCCGCCTCGGCGCGCTCCCCGAAATGGGACCGATCCCGACGGACAAGTTGCTCCACGCACTGACGTTCGGTGGGCTCGTCTTGCTGATCGAGCACGCCCTTCGATATGTGCGCCCTCTGCTTGATTTCAGGCCAAGAGTGACGGCCGCCGTGTTCGTCGCCTCGACGCTGGGTGCGTTGCTCGAGGTGTTGCAATCGGCGACGGATTACCGCTCCGCGGACGTGTTCGACTGGGTCGCCGACACCGTCGGCACGCTGCTTGCCGCGGGCGTCATCGTGATGGCGCGTTGGCTGTTGTCGAAACGCAGCCATGCCTGAAATTCGACGAGCGTTGCCGCGCCTGATGGTGTTGACCGATCTCACTCGCGCGCCGCTCGCTGCCATGGTCCAGCGGATCTCGACATTGGCCCAACGCGCGCGTCCGGGTAGCGTCCTGTTCACGGTTCGGGATTACGCGTTTTCGAGCCGAACGAGGCTCGCGCTCGCGACCGGGATTGCCGCGGCGATCGCCGGATCCGGGCAGTCCTTCGGACTCGCCGATCGCGCCGATCTGGCGCTCGCGTTGGGAGCAGCCGCGCTGCACCTCCCGGAGTCGGGCCTGACGGT
>Ga0105241_10002743_pt1 | contig 13204 bp, 8 predicted proteins | sample KBSC64metaG_FD_80422 | JGI IMG/M metagenome (GOLD analysis project Ga0105241, IMG submission 80422) | Corn rhizosphere microbial communities from Kellogg Biological Station, Michigan, USA - KBS C6-4 metaG | ecosystem: Host-associated > Plants > Roots > Rhizosphere > Soil | place: Michigan, USA... | reverse complement strand
CGGACGCTGAAAATAAGACTCGATCGAATTTCGGCTACCACAATAAAAATTGTAAATTATTTAAAGCAACATCAAATGGTGGAGTCGGTAATATTTCCTTTCGATAAAGATTTTCCACAGTACCAACTAGCAAGGCAACAAATGCAGGGAGCCTGCGGATTATTTTCCTTTGTTATTAAAGCAAAGCGGGTTACAGAGATAGAAAATCTTTGTGAAGGATTACAGCATATACTCATGGCCGTTAGTTGGGGAGGGCATGAATCGTTAATCATTCCGGGATGTGCATCAATACCTCAAAATGAGTTTGATCCTTCAAATACGAATCATCTTATGATGAGAATGTATGTAGGTCTCGAAGAAGTTGACTATTTAATTGAAGATTTAAAAAGAGGATTTAAAAAAATGAAAACTTCCTGAACCCTTTGGTCATCATTATTTCATGCTTAACTGAGCATAGTTGGGATGTTCCGGATTTACCAAAAGTTCCTGGCGTCTTGGGTGAATAATTACATCCATCTCTTCCATAGGGATTGCACCCAGCAGCGGCTCATTATCACCCTGTAAAACCATAGCGCTGCATGTGGCGGTACGGTTTGCAAATTTTACTTGTATCGGTCCTACAACATCATATTCATTTACAGAACCATCGGCCATAATTACTTTTCTTTTTTCAATAAAGGATAATCCTAATTGCGCCTGGATGGTTTCATCAATTGCCATCATGTATGCACCGCTATCAACGGCCATATTTACAGTCATTTTTTTTATTTCTTCTTCACCAATTAAGTGGCGTTTGGCCAAAGCAATGTCATCCGCATTGATCAGTGTAATATCCGCGTAAACCATTCCCATATTATTAATTTTTTTAAAGATAATAAAATGTGACTAGCTATTTGCCTCATTTTTTAAATCAGCGAAACGGCTTTACACCATCTTTCATAAGTTTGTCAACCACATAGTTTCCCAAACTCACACCTTCTTTAATTCCGTTCTCCACTCCCTCCCTGAAATGGATACCACCATATAATCTTGATATCCCGGCTTCTTTTGCTGCCTGTATAAATGAAGTAAAATTCCGGGATTTAAGTCCAAATAATTCTTCTGAATTATCGGTAAAAGAAAAATTGTTGCCAAACATATAATCAAGCACAGAAGCAGCAGCAGTTGATATTACACTGTGAGCACTTGGATATTCCGGAAAAGGCGGCGTCTGCAATACCGGCATCCATTTGGGATCCATATACCTGTTAATATACGTTACCGGTCTTATTTGATTACTCCTGTATTTTTCATCCCAACTGCTGATAAAAGCGTCCATTAATGTAAGTGCCACAAATGCCTGCACTTCTATATATTGATTAAAATTGAGATGCTCCTTTGTAGCAGCAATACCTGTAATATCCATCCAATGACCGCCAGGAGTTATTTTTTTATATCCGATCATCATATGCCCTTCAGTACTTACTGCAAAAGGGTTACAGTCCCAAAATAAAGCTATATTTTCCTGTTCCTTCGAAAGGGTTTTAGAAACGTCATACACCTCTTTGGCCTGGCTATAAAATTCAGTACCGCTATCTTTACTAAAAGTAATCGGGGGAACTGGCTTAAACTCCGTGGCGGAGTCAATTATCATGGGACGTATGAGTTTCCAGTTTGGCTCAACGGCCTGTATATAAGTGGGCGGCGTAGGGTACCATTTACCATCTCCTTTTAAAGGCGTGTAGTGTAGTTTGGTACTTAGCTTGTTATAAAAATCTCCCTTGGACCATTCAACAATCTGCGCTGCAACGTTTTTTCCAACAGCAACCGATGCATCAATCAATTTCTGGGCAATCTTGCTCTTTTTTAATTGCGCTATAAATTTATCCTCGTCATCTTTTAAACGAAAGCCTGAAGGCAGCATCAGCCTGCCAGTCTCGTAAATACAGTAAACAGCGGCAATATGATAATCATATTTAGCGGAGGTAATTTTTACAGGTGTGTAATTCCGAATAATTGAAGCCGGTGGAAATATTGCAGCATCATTATGCGCCACAATATCATACGCGCCAGCCATGCAATATGCATAGTAACGTGCCGCAACAGGAGGGCTCACCACATCGTGGATCATAACCATCGTTAAAGAATAAACTGCCGGTTGAATCATTGATTCGTAGGACGGGCCGGTTTCTTTCGCATAAATACTTTTTGAAAGAACCAGCAGAATTATGAGTATTTTTTTCATCTTTAAATTTTTGAAATTCATGATTGTATCAGAGTTCTTTTATCAAAGCAATAGCATCATATCTCTGCTATTTGACATACTAACTATTAAGCATACTTGTAAATATTTGTACAAGATTGCGCCACATAAACTTAATTCAATTTATAAAATTGGATTGGTCCATCTGCGACACCAACCATCAGAAATTTCGAATTATTCTCTTCGATAATATCAGCGGACTTTACGTCTCCTTTCACAGAAAGGCCTGACGATGTTTGATTAACATACGTGAAATTTCCATTTCCGTCCCCGGTAAGCAAACATCCTAAGTTTGCATCTATGCTTCCAATCTTTAACCGGTTATCAGAGTGATTGCCAAGCAACAGTAAATCCATTTTACCGTCATGATTAAAATCATCAGCAAGAATTTTTGTAACCACTGAAAATTGTGCCTCGATTGGTAATATCACCTTTTCAAACTTTCCATTTTTGTTAAGATAGCAAACCGTATTTGATTCAGTAGCTGTAAGCTTGGAGGCTTTTGCCAATTCATCCTTAGAAAAAATATCTTTCATGGTAGCATTTGCATAATCTTTATAAGAAGTGAATTTTTTTCTCATACCGTATATCTGATCGTTCAATTCATCCCTGCTTACAAAGGGATAACTTTTGCCTTCAACATAACAATTAAGAAAAGGATCAATAGATCCGTTACCATCGAAATCCGCGTAATATAACTCCGCCGGCTCTTTTTCTGAAAAATGTACTTGCATATTATTGCCAACATTACCTGCTATAATATCGGGTTTGCCATCTCCATTTACATCTGCAATTGTTAGCGTAAACCACATGCCGTTATCGGGAGTATCAAAATATTTTTTTGTTTCGTCAACAAAACCGTTTACTGTATTAATAAAGATACTGACCGGCATAAACTCGCCGCAAAGTATCAGGTCTTTTCTTCCATCATTATTAATATCGCACCATTGCGCATCGCTAACCATTCCAATTTTTGAAAATGGCTCTGATGTAATGGTGAACTTACCCTTACCATCGTTGGTAAGCAAATAACTTGTTGGAGTAACGGGATATTGGCCCGGTATAATTCGGCCGCCAACAAAAACATCCACGTCTCCATCGCCATCATAGTCACAGGGACGCACACACGATTTGCTACTGGCGGACACATCCGGTAACGATTCCTTCGACAGTTTGAGGTTACCTTTACCATCGTTCAAATAAAGTTCATCCTGCATTGCAGGAGTGTTTGGTTCAAATAGTGAATAACCTCCTTTTGCGACATACAGATCATTAAAGCCATCTCCATTTGCATCGAAGAAAGCAGCAGCACTTGTGGCCGATAGACTTTCATCGCCAATATTTAACCCGTCAACTATTTTATAACTGCCATCTTTTTGTTGTAAATAAATTTTGCCTGGTTTGTCTTTATCACCACTGATGAAAAGATCTTCGAGCCCGTCATTATTTTCATCGCCTTTAGCAATTACAGGTCCGGTCTTTGAATACATGAACAACATAAGCGGCTGGCGCTTGAAATCATTTTCGCCAAAAGATTGATTTTTATAATCAATAATATTCTGCGCTTTACTGAAAACAGTTTTATTAAAATTATTTATTTCAGGTATAGCATTTTCTGTTGAATCGCTGTTATATTCAATATGCAACATCTGGTTTCCCTGGATATTCTTTATGATTTCAGAGGTATGATTGGGCCAGATTATTTTTAATGAGTCAACCGTTTTGTGATCGCCTAAACCGAAATGTGCGGTTGTTGAAACACAGGAAAGATAGCCGTGATTTGGATTCACTTCCAGGTACTGTTTATTGCTTCCATTATATAAATACAACTTAGCGCCAATAGCATTGATGTTTGGATTTTTATACTTGAGTTTAACCGCTAAGTAATTACCACGTTGTTGCTCCATCTCCATATTTTTATAAACGGCTGCATTGCTGTTGATGCGATTTACTACAAGGTCCAGGTCGCCATCGTTATCCAGGTCAGCGTAAATAGCACCACTTGAAATGCCGGGTATATTCATGCCCCATTTATCTTTCATATTGGTAAACGTAAGGTCATGATTATTCCGGAAGATATAATTGTCAAGAGTAGTAGAGGGCATTGCCTGTATGAGATCCATTAATTTAAACGGTTCCCGATTTATAGCTTTCTGTAGTTTATAATCTCCCCAATAAGTCAGGAAATCTTTGTTCGTATAATCACGCAGGTAGCCATTGGTAATAAAAAGATCTTTGTATCCATCATTGTCAAAGTCTGCAAACATGGGGCACCAACTCCAATCAGTATTTGAAACACCAGAAGCCTGGGCAACTTCACTAAAGGTACCGTCGCCGTTATTTAGTTGAAGCATGTTATGCATGTATTGTTTTTGCAGATCCTGGTTGAGCATTAATTGAAATGACTCATAATTTTCCTGTAACTGTAATAATTTTTGCCTGCGGTTATCTTCAGGAAGCATATCGAGATTCATGATATCCGGCAACCCATCATTATTATAATCGGCAATGTCAACACCCATGGAAAATTGTGGAAGATGACTGAGACACTTTTCGGTTTCATCCCTAAACGTGCCATCATGATTATTGATATACAAATAGTCGGGTTCATTATAATCATTCGTTACGTAAACATCTTCCCAACCATCATTGTTAATATCAGCAACAGCAATACCAAGTCCAAATGTTAAGGGGTTTTGATGCAACCCCGCTTGTGCCGAAACATCGGTAAAATGTCCGCCATCATTTCTGTATAATTTATCGCCGGATAAAGTGTCTATTTCAGTACGGTATTTTTCAAGTTCAAGGTTACTGATCTTCTTTACACTGTGATTTAAGAGAAACATGTCAAGATCACCGTCGTTATCATAGTCAAAAAAAGCAGCCTGTGTGCTATAGCTTTTATCGTCAAGGCCATATTGTTTAGCTTCTTCTTTAAATGTTAAGTTCCCCTGGTTAATAAACAATTGATTGCGCCTCATATCGTCACTTACTTTTCCCGAATAACAAACATAAATGTCCAATAATCCATCACCATTTACGTCAGCCATAGTAACACCTGTTTTCCAACCACCCGGGCGACCTTCCAGTCCGGCTCCTGCCTCTTTGGTAATATCTTTAAACTTCATTCCGCCCAGGTTTAGAAAGAGTTTATTAGGCTTCATGTTAGCTGTAAAAAAAAGATCTTCCAGTCCATCATTATTTATATCCCCGACAGCTACACCGCCACCATTGTAGAAATATTCATATGCCAGCACATTAAGATCTTCGGTTTCATTTATGTCGTTGGTGAATTTTATGTTTGTTTCTTTTGGCGACAAAAGTTTAAACATGGATGATTGCGAAAACACCGGGGTGCTAAAACAGCAAAGAGAAACAAACAAAAATTTACAATAATCAAAAAAAGATAAACCCTTCATTTGTGTAATTTATTATCGTTGATGCAGGCAAAAAAACCTTATTGTCCAATGTTAGAATTAGAGAAGTACAATGAGATGATCATTATAAATCTTTACGAGTTTATAACAGCTTCTCTACTCACAAATTTAATTTATAATGTTGGCTCGGCGCCTTGTTTTTTGCAACGCTTTAGTCATAATCAAATACGATTAAAAAAAAGACAAGGCCAACGTGGCCTTGCCTTTATCTTTAATACCTAAAACTGGGCCTCTTTAATTATTTATCCCAATACATTTTTGAAGTATATTGATCGCCACCGCTTAAATTGCTCACAGCAGCACTGTAATTGGTTCCGTTATTGGAAGGTTCAGATGATGGATAAATAAATCGTCTTGGAATAGTACCGTTACTAAAATTACCAGTGTAGTTAACAGGAGTTAACACAGGATAACCTGATCTTCTCCAGTTATTCCATGCTTCGATAAAGTTGAACAAAGTACCTGTTGTGATCCAAAATTGTGTATTGATCTGCTTTAAAGAAGCATCCATAGAAGAAACATCCAACGCATTAGCAGGTGCGGCTGCATAAGCGTCTGCAGTTGCAGCACTAATTACTCCAACTGGATTAAATGTACCATAAGATTGCAAAGCAGCAGATAATCCATTTTTATAGTGTGTAGCAGCATCTGCTCCAACACTCCAGCCTCTTGCAGCAGCTTCAGCAAGAAGGAGCTGTGTTTCTGCATAGGTCAGGATAAACTCTGGGCAACTGCGGCTCAAATATAGGGCTGTAGTAGGTCTTGAATATTTTCCAATAATATTAAAGTCATTACCCGTTCCAGTGCCACCCGGATACCCGGGCGCATTCGAAATATTTGTTGCTCCGCCGTTTTGATCATAGCCATTTGGCATACCTTCCTGTATCGCAGGAGTCGAAATACCCGCAAGCCCTTTATTGGCAGCATTTGCTTTCCCGTCTAACGGAACTTCAGCAATCACCGGCAGCCGCGGATCATTAGCAGCTTTCAGGTCATCTATTAAAGTTTTGCCCCAACGTACCTGGGTATAATCTTCAGCGACCCCGAGGGCAGTTGCATTCCCGTTGCTAAACCCGTGTGCATCATCCAAAACTATAAATGCGTTATCATCATTGCTCGCAAATGTCCCACCCGCGTAAGCTTTCTCTACATAGGTTTTTGCAGTTGCAGCATCAGCCTTGGTTAAGCGCATAGCCATCCGCAGCATTAATGAATAACCAAATTTTTTCCATTTGGTGATATCACCTGCATAAATAACGTCATTAGTTGGTTTTACTTTACCTGCGTCCAGTGTTGGTATTACAGAATCAAGCTTGGCCAGCATGGAACTGTAAATATCCTGTTGTTTGTCGTAAACAGGAGTTGTTATGCCTGCTGTTTTAGCCTGCAGCGCTTCTGAGAAAGGAACATCGCCATATACATCTGTAGCCAACTCAATATGCAATAGCTCGCAGATCAGCGCAATCCCGCTGAGGTTACTCAGATCGGGGTTGTCTTTGGTAAGGTTAATAATTTCATATGCCCTGCCGGCATTGCTAAAGGTATTGTTCCACGGACTAGCGAGATATGAATTATAGCTTCCTCCATTTACATATTTATCACCATTGCTGTAATAGCCGGGATATTCAGGGTTTGCAAAGATTTGAACCCACATACTTTGATAAAGGATTGCCCCGCCATACCCGGCTATGGCACCGGTATAACCAGTTTCAACAGTGGGGAGTAAAAGATTGGCATTAAACTGTGCCGCAGATGCCTGCGTTGGGTCTGTATTTATCGAATCAAATTTTTTCGTACAGTCCGAAAAAACCAGGCTGGCTGCTACAGCAAATAATATAAGTATTTTCTTCATGATACTAGTTTTTAAATTTAATGTTAGCATTGATACCGAAAGTTCTTGTAGTGGGTAAGCTCGTACCTTCTATGCCGGCATAATTAACACCTGCAGAGAACTCTGCTTCGGGATCAATGTTATCTGATTTTTTCATTATTATTAAAAGGTTGCGAGCCACCAACGAAAGCTGTATTGAGCCAATTACAGGAACCTTCGAAAAGGCCTTTTCAGGAATAGTATATCCTAATGTAACCTGGCGCAGCTTTATAAAATCGCCGTTTAAAACGTCCGTTTTAGATATCGCTGCCAGTCGTTGATAGTATGCCTGGGCGCTTACATTTGTTGTAACCGGCGCTCCGGTTCCATCCACACCGGTAACAGATACACCTGTTTCTCTGCCAGGCAATGTTGACTTATCCAATCCTCTGTAAACTGCGTAAAACTTAGTTGCAGATAGGATTTTATTACCGTAATTATAATCTATTAAGAAAGACAGATTGAAATCTTTGTAAGTGAAATCGTTCTTAACCCCACCATAAAAAGTGGGTAATACACTTCCTTGTGGCGTACGTGCACCGGCTGCAAGAGGTAACCCACTTGCATCTACAACTATATTCCCTTTACTGTCATATTGGTAATCATTCGCCATTATCTGAGGACCAGCCAATCCTTTCACGAATGCAATGTTGGCATTCAATGGACGATAGGTACCCAATCCAAGAGTATTGCCATTCAAATCAGTTTGCAAGATTTTATTACTTACAGACGTTGCATTCACACTAATATTCCATTCAAAATTTCGGGTTACAACGGGCTTTCCAGTAACTAATATTTCTAATCCTTTATTTTGGACTGAGCCATTAGCAACTACGTAGCTGGAATAACCTGTTTCCCAACCCAGGCTACCGTTCATGATTTCATTCTTTGTCTTTCTATCATAGTAAGCAATATCAAATCCTAAACGACCTTGCAGGAATTTTAGTTCCGTTCCAACCTCCCATTCTGTTACAGTAAAGGGCTTAAGGAACAAATTGGGTAAAGTGCCACTATAGCTTCCGGTAGGTGTTCCATTTATGGAGCTCCCTACACTATAATAGGTGGCAGTTTGATAAGGATTGCCAGGTTCTCCACTTGTTTGTGCATAGGACAATCTTAGTTTCCCAAAATCAAGAGAAGGAATGTGCACTAACTGAGAGAACACTAAACCTGCAGCAACGGATGGAGTGAAGATGTCACGTTTATTCGTAGGTATACTTGAGTAATACAGAGTCGAATATGCATCATATCGTCCTGTGGTATTCAAGGTAAGGAAATTCTTGTAACTCAAATCCACCGAGTAATAGCCTGAATGAACTTCTTTTTTATGGAAGCCATAGCTCCTGCCATAATTTACCACATTTCCAGGAGTGTATAGATTCGGAATAACAAATGGTCCACCACTAATTCCAACAGTCTCGTCCTGGTTCTTTCTTATATTTCCCCCTAAAGTAGCATCCAGATTGATATCTGAAGTAAGTTTGTGCGAAATACCTATAATACCATCAACATTCAACTCGGTAAGTTGAGTTGTTGAAAGATTAATATCGCCGGATTGCCCCAAATTATTAATCTCGTAATTTGTTCCACTTGGCGTAACACCAAGATGACGATCATTAATTCTATCATATCCTAAACGGGCCATTACATATAACCATGGAGTGAAATTGTACTTAGGAGATATTGATGTTATGAGACGTTTACGATCAAGGTTATTAACCCATTTATTTACAACAAACCAGGGATTAGTGACATAGTTATCATCGCTGAACACAATTTCATTTCCGTTAGCATCATATCCTGGTTTTAAGATATCCTCATTTATATTAGATGCAAGAAAAAATCCATTGTTTGGGTTACCTGGCCCGTCACTTAAGAAAGACTTGTTCTTGTCGCTTTGATCAAGGTAATTCGCATTGATTGTAAAGGAAAGTTTATCTATTACTTTCTGAGTCATATTGAAATCAATTGTTCTCCTTGTAAGACCCGAATTGCGAACGATTGATTTATTATCGAGATTGGAAAGTGATAAACGATAAGTTCCGTTATCGCCACCGCCGCTGACTGAAACGGTATTTGTAACTGTTGGTGCCGTGCGATAGAAGTTTTCCAAGTTATTTTTATATGGGGAATAGGCATATTGCTTACCATCGAATTGGGTAAATTGAGAACCATCCATCTTGGCACCCCATGACAACCTTGCGGTGTTTTGGGCTTCATTAATAGTGCCGGGCTTTACGCCATTCTGACCCTGTCCATATACATACTGGAAGTCTGTAAGGTTTATCGGTTTGTCCCAAACGAAATTGCCATTATATTGAACAAGCGGTGCACCCTTTTGCCCGGTCTTGGTAGTTATTAAGATAACCCCATTGGAAGCTCTTGCACCATACAGTGCAGAAGCAGCCTGACCCTTAAGGACGGTCATTGATGCAATATCGTCGGGGTTCAGGTTTTGAATGCCATCTCCATTGTCGGAGCCGCCCCATTCCCCGGCGCTTCCCCTGTTATCGTTATTGATAGGAACACCATTAACAACAAATAGGGGAGATCCTCCAGAATTAATACTCGGCATACCTCTTAGTAATATGCGGGCAGTGGCGCCAGGTCCGCCTGCAGTACCGTGTACATTTAAACCAGCCACCTGCCCTTCAAGCGATAGTGCCACATTTGTTTCACGGGCCTTGTTGAACTGGTCTCCATTAACAGTTGTTACTGCATAACCGAGTTTTCGTGATTCTTTAGTGATGCCAAGTGCTGTCACTACAACAGACTCAAGCTCCTTACTTGCATCTTTTAGAGTAACATCAATGGAAGTCTGGCCATCAATGGAAACTTCCTGTTGCTGGTAGCCGACGCCACTAATAACAAGTACTCCTGTATTAGCCTTAATAGAAAAAGAACCGTCTGCCCTGGTGACTGTTCCTCTTCGGGTACCTTTTAGAATGACGTTCATTCCTTCGATACCTTTTCCTGCACTATTGGTTACCGTTCCGGTAATCGTTTTGTCCTGCGCTGAGGCAAATAACATTGCTGCAAGAAATGTAAAAACAAGGGATAATTTTTTCATTATTACAATCCAGTTTTGGGTTAAGAAATAGTTAATATAAATTTTTTACCAATTTTTTATCAAATTAAAATATTTTTACAATGTGACCCTTAATTAATAAAAAAATTGCTAATTTATTCCCAATGATAGAATATTTTTTACTATATATACCACAAACTACATGAAATACTCAGTTTTTAAACATCTCAAGGGCGAAGAATTATCCGGAACCGCCTTTAAATTAAATCGACAGCGAAAAAATATAATTTCCAAATTAAGTATCCATAAAGATTCAACAATACCGGAATTATCGGATCACTTAAATATAAGCATTCCGAAGGTGAACTATCTATTAATGGGCCTGGTGGAAGAAGGGTTGGTAATAGAAGGCGGACAAACTACCGAAGGCGTTGGCCGCAAGGCGACTACTTATAAACTAAGCCAAAGTAGTTGCTATTTTTTAGGGGTGGAGATAAAGAAATACAAAATTAATATTGGCTTAATGGGATTTGATAAAACCATTATCGAATCTACATACGATATTCCTTTCCCGTTCACGGAACCGCAGGAATCTTTAAATGCCATTATCAAAGAGATTAATGTATTCCTGAACAAATCAAGTATATCGAAAGATAAAATAATTGGAGTGGGGCTCAGCATGGCAGGGAGGGTAAATGTTAAGAAGGGAGAAATACTTACAATTTACCATTTTGAAGACTCTCCTGTAAAATCTAAACTAGAGGAGGCGATTCAACTTCCCGTGTATTTAGACAACGATAGTCGCACCATAGCTTATGGTGAATATTATTTTGGCAAAAAAATGAACGTAGGGAATGTTATCGTTGTAAATCTCGATTATGGTATTGGAACAGGTATATTTATAGATGGTAAACCACTGTATGGCGCCTCAGGTTATGCAGGTGAAATTGGCCATATCCCTCTTTTTAACAACGAAAAGATTTGCCTTTGTGGTAAAAAAGGTTGCCTGCAAACTGAATCTTCCGGATTTGCCCTCATCGATTTTATAATAAATAAAATGAAAGAAGGCAGCAATAGCCGGTTAAGTGTTGTCTTAAGTAAAAAAGGATTTCTTGAACTGGAAGATATTATTAAAGCTGTTCAATTGGGCGATAACCTGGCGATAGAGGCAGTTACCATAATTGGTTATAACCTGGGTAAAGGCCTTTCAGTTGCTATTAATATGTTTAATCCAAATATTATTGTAATAGGTGGTACGCTTTCAGCGCTGGGAGATTCGCTGCTATTGCCGGTAATTCAATCGTCTATTTTTCAGCATTCATTAAGCATTGTGAACACAGATACTCAAATTATGGTTTCAAAACTAAATGATAAGGCGGGCTTGCTTGGCTGTTGCCTTTTGGTCAGAGACAAAACATTAGGGCTTATATAAAATACATGGACACAACTTCTTAAAATAGCAATTATGAAAGCGTTGCAAACAGAGATATCTTCTCTTTTACATACTTATATTGGCGTAGTTGAAAGAAGCGGGCCATATTTTAAATCGCCCTTTCATTACCATCCCGAACTGGAACTTGTGCATATAAAGCATGGTCATGGAAAACGAATTATTGGCGACAAATTGGATACTTTTTCAGATGGGGATATGGTGTTCATAGGCTCTAATCTGCCTCATGTTTGGCTTAACGACGAACGGTATCACAAGAGCTCCGATGCTCTTGAAGCAAAGGCCCTGGTAGTGTACTTCAATAAAGAATTGTTTTCAAAAAGCTTCTACGAGTTGAAAGAGAGTAATCAAATTAATGATCTTTTTAACCGTGCATCGCGTGGAATAAAAATCAATGGCAATACGAAGGACAAAATTGCTGGTAAAATGGAGAAGCTTGCACGAAAGAAGGACCTCGACAAAGTAATTTGCCTGCTGGACTTAATTAATACGATTGCGACTTCGAAAGATATCGAATATATCACCAATGAAGGATATACCGGCAGAACACTGAATCCAAAAACTGACCGGCTTTCCGAAGTATATAAATATATTACTACCAATTATTACAACGATATTTCCCTGGATGAAATATCAAAGATTGCCAATATTTCCGCCAATTCTTTCTGCAGGCTTTTTAAGCAACGAACCAACCGCCATTTTATCGAATACCTTAATGAAGTAAGAATTTCCAATGCCTGTAAGTATCTGCAGGAAACCAACCTCAATGTGTCGGAGATAGCTTTTCAATGTGGCTATAAAACGTTATCAAACTTTAATAAGATATTTAAGAAGACTACTTGTCTTTCGCCCAATGAATACCGGCAAAAAACGGCAATGATGCTGGTCTAACTGGTAAATGTAGACGAATCTCTTTTTTTATTTTATCGGGTGATACAGCGTGAAAGTATATTTGTATCGCAATAAATGCGGCAAATTAATAGATTGCCTTATTCCAGGAACGCTTATAAAACAGCTAAAAATTTCGCAGTTATCAAATACCAAAATGCATTTGTGGTGGTTAATTATCCGCTTGTCATATCGTTATTCATCAATCGCCTTCAAATCATTATTTTTGCTGAATGTGGATGAAATTAAAACTAATAATTTGTTTTTGCTTGTTGGGAATAACAGCCTT
>Ga0105241_10002740_pt1 | contig 13209 bp, 8 predicted proteins | sample KBSC64metaG_FD_80422 | JGI IMG/M metagenome (GOLD analysis project Ga0105241, IMG submission 80422) | Corn rhizosphere microbial communities from Kellogg Biological Station, Michigan, USA - KBS C6-4 metaG | ecosystem: Host-associated > Plants > Roots > Rhizosphere > Soil | place: Michigan, USA... | reverse complement strand
CGCCGCCCGGTCGTCAGGCTGCTGGCGCTGGGCCGTCACGCGGTCCCACAGCAGGAACATCCCATACGCCCATTGCGCGACCAGTTCGGCCTCACCGGCCGGCCGCGCCGCGGCGCCGTCCAGCAGGCGTTCGATTTCGACCCGCGCCTGCGCCGTCACCTGTTCATAGTTCCAGACGCCTTTCGGCCGCATCTTCTGGCGCGCGCGGTAGCGACGGGCCCGCTCCGCATCGCTGAGCTTGTCATCCTTCGGCGGACGGCCGCGCTTCTTCGCCAGCGCCGCGTCGAGCGGCAATTCGATGGTGCTCAGGTCTTCCGGTTGCTTCATGGTCCAGGCGCGAGTAAGGGGTTTGCGTATTATTCGTGACGCATTTCAATAAAGCAAGTTCCGTCGCCGCCCGACCGACGGGGCGGATCGCAGCAATATCCGCTAGCCAGTCCCCGATGTTGTTGCTAGAATAACAGGTTGCCTTTTGTCAATATTTGGCGCGTCCCTCGGAGAGGGTCCCAACTTATTTGGACAATGGCTATCCATTGGCCTACGCGACGGGAACTTTGTTGAGGTCCGGGAACAATACAGAATAGCAAATCTGCATCTTTCATTAAAACTGTTTGGGGAGTCTGGAACGTGATTTCGAGAATAAAAGGGATGGCCGTCGCCGTCGCCGTCGCCGCGGTGTGCGCGCTCGCGAGCGGCGTCTCCGCCGCAGCGGAATCCGAGCCGCAAAGCATCGTCGTCACGGGGCAGCGCGCCACGTCGCCCTGGGTGCGGGCTGAAAGCGCCCACGTCGTCGTCGTCTCGAACGCAGCGCGTGCGGACGTCGCCCTGTTCGTCGAACACCTCGAGCGCCTCGACGCACTGCTCCGCACCTACACGGCGGACTATGGCGCCGTGGGGGCGGGTCCGGAACCCAAGCTTGAATTGATCTACCTGGACGATAACCGCGAGCTGGACCGCGTGACACATGACCGTCCGACCGGCAGCATCGGGCTGTTCCGCGAATGCGCGGGTGGCGTCCAAGGGTTTCTTGTGCATACTGATGCGCTAACGCCGGTCACCGACGACAAGCTCGCCACCACGCCGATGCACGAAGGCCTGTTCTATGCGTCACAGGCGTACGCCCGCCATTTCCTGTACCGCCATACGGACGTGCGCGCACCCTCGGCGTGGATCGAGGGCTTTTCGAGTTATATCGGAGGGGTGAGATTCGGCAGCAAGCAGATGGTAATCGGCCGCACGCCGCCTGGCATCGGTCGCTATTTCGCCTTCCGCGACGAGGGGCATGTGTACAACCTGGAATACAGCGACATGCTGGGTCCGGACCCGTACAAGAATCTCAGTGACACGCGGGCCATGGCCGCTCGCGTGGAATATGAGGCGCGGGCGTGGATACTCGCTCACTACATCCTCGGCTCCGGTGAGCGACGCCAGCATCTCGGCGGATTCCTGAACGCGGTCCACAAAGGCGCCGACCCGGCGGTCGCCCTGCACGACGCGTTCGGGCTCGACGTGGACCAGGTGTCGACGGATTTGTGGCGCTACCGGCTGCAGGCGGCCAAGGTGTTGCGCGTCGAGATGCCGTTCAAGGTGCGCCCCGAGATCACTTTCAAGACGATGTCGGCGACGTCGGGCGAATTCGTGCTGGCCGATACGGTGCTGAAGGCGTGCCCGGCCCGCGCTCAGGGCGAAACGCTGCTGCGCACCTTGACCACGGATGCGGCCAAGGTGCCGAACGTCGACGCCGGCCAGCTGGCGCTCTCCCGGGCCCGCGTCGACTGGGGCGATCCTGCCGCGGCGCTGCCGTGGCTGCAGAAGGCGGCACGTCGGGCGGATGCCAGTGCCGACGTGCTGGTCCTGCTGGCGCGTGCCAACCTGAAACTGGCCGTGCGGGCGGACGCCGGCGCACGCGCTCCATACCTGGACGCGGCCCGAACCAGCCTCGCGCGGGCGCGCGAGCGCGAATCCGGCCTGGGCGCAATCCCGCTGGCCGAACTGGACCTGTCGCTGCTGGCGGACGGCGCGCCGAGCCGCGCGGCGCTCGACGGCGTGATCGCCGCATGGCGCACGACGCGCGATTCGGGTGCGCTGGCGCGGGCGGCCGTGCTGGCCTTGTGCTATCTCGTCGATGCGCCGAAAGCGGAGCACGTGCTGCGCGTGCTGGAAAACGACACCCGCGATCCGGCGATGACCGCGTGGGCCGCAGACTTCCATCGGCGTCTCGATGCCGGCCTCACTCTGGCGGCTATCCAGGCCGAGATGCGCAAGGGATTGGACGGTACCCTGGCAGCGGGCGGCGCGAACGAGTGGACGCTCGACCTGGTCGCCATGATGAAGGATGCCGAGGCGCAGGCCGGGATGGAGTATGCGCGCCAGGCGATGCAGCAACAGATGCAACAGCAGATGCAGAAGCAGATGCAGATGCCCGTCGTTCCATCGCAGCCGCCCTCGGGCCACTAGGACTTGACCTCTGTGCGATTTGCGTGACGCGTCACGCTGCGTGTGTGCAAATCGTTGGAACTTAATCGGGTCGCCGGCGGAATACCGGAAGTTGCGGATTCCGTCGGCCCCGGACTCGGCTTCGAACCTGTCTTGACACGTGCTCAAGGCGCTGAGAGTTTGGAGTCGGTGTCGCCCGGGTGTCCGCCACCGCGTTAAGTTCATGCACTGGCAACCCAAAGATCCGATCGATGATTCTCACTAAGCACGCTGCCCGCCGCGCCACCCGTGACGTCCTGGTACTGAAAATCCTGCCCGCCCTGTTCCTCGGCTGTTTCGCTGCACCGCCGCTGTATGCACAGACCGCACCTCCGGCTGCGTCGCCGGCTGCGACCGGCCCCGCCGCCGCCAAAGGCGCCACGGGCGCGAAGCCGGCTCCGGCCACCGACACCGGCGACGGCGTCGCGACGGTGGAGGTGGTCGCCACCCGTCCGACCAACAAGATCGACCGCGACGTGTACGACGTCAAGAACGACATCAGCGTCAGCAATGCGTCCGCGTCCGATATCCTGAACAACGTTCCGTCGGTCACCGTCGACCAGGATGGCAACGTCGCGCTGCGCGGCAACCAGAACGTGCAGATCATGGTGAACGGCAAACGCGACGCCCAGTTCCAGGGACAGAACCGCGGCGACGCGCTGAACGCGTTTCCGGCCGAGGCCATCGAATCGATCGAGGTGATCAACGTGCCGGGCGCGGAATTCGGCAACGAGGGCGGCAGCGGACCGATCATCAACCTCGTCCTCAAGCGCAACCGCAAGCCGGGTTCGCGCGCGAGCCTGAGCGCCAACAAGGGCACCGAGGGCCGCACGAACGCCTTCCTGAATGGCGAGCGCGCGGAAGGTCCATATTCGATCAGCGGCAACGTCGGCGTGCGCGAGACGGTGCGCAACAGCTATCGCGAATCGCAGCGGCAGGACCTCGACCCGGCCACGGGTGCGGTGACGGACGCGCAGAACACGGCGGGCAACGGGCAAATCAGGTCGAAGTCGCTGAACCTGTCGTCGACGTTCACGTACAACGTCGGAGCGCGCGACCAGGCCGGCGCCTCCGTCAGCTATTCGAAGATCCGCAGCGAAAGCGACAACGTCGGCACCACGCAGCGCTATGACGCCGGCATGAACCCGCTGGCCGACTATACGAGCCGTTCGCAGAGCCTGTCGCCGGCGGAGAACTTCGGCATCGGCGCATCGTACGACCACAAGAGCGGCGAGCCGGGCGAGGACCTGAAGTTCGACCTGCGCTACACGGGCCAGAACAACAGTTCCGATTCGAGCGTGCTCTACGACTACCGCCTGCGCCCCACGCCGTTCATCGCCAACAGCCTGCGCTCGACGGACCGGCGCAACCGCATCCTCGACGTCTCCGTCGACTACGAGCGCAACGTGTGGGACACATGGCATTTGAAGGCGGGTGCGAAGGTCGCGGACAGCAAGAACAACAATCCGACCAACTACCTGGGGCAGGACCCGGTGACGGGCGACTACGTGCCGGTGGCGAACCGCATCAGCGACTTCGAGTCGAGCGATCGCAACGCGGCCATCTACGGCATCCTCTCCACGAAGCTGTACACGAATCTCAGCATCCAGGGCGGCCTGCGCGGCGAATACACACAGCTCGACGTGCGCCAGCCTCTCCTCAACGAGGAAGACAAGTACTATTACATGAACTGGCTGCCGAGCTTCTACGCGACCCGCGACATCGGCACCGACGGCATGCTGCAGTTGCGCGCGGCCCGGCGCATCGCCCGTCCGAACGAGCGCGACCTGAATCCGAACCTCGTCTACCTGAACGACTTCAATGCGCGCCAGGGCAATCCGCACCTGCAGCCGGTGAACAACGACCTTCTCGAACTGGCCTACCGTGACCGCATCTTCGGCGTCGACAGCAGCTTCACGCTGTTCAAGCGGCGCGAATCGCCCGTGATCGGCAACCGCAGCTATGCGCTTGCCAGCGATCCGAACGTGATCGTCACGTCGCCCATCAACTTCGGCGCCAACGATTCCGTCGGCATCGACCTGAATTTCAACGTCCGCCAACTGTTCCTGTCAGGCCTGTCGGCCAACCTGGGCGGCACGATCGCGAACGAGAAGCGTCAGCGGATCTCCAATTTCACCAGTGACATGACCGGCGTGGAGCAGACGAACCACCGCGAAAACGTCAAGCTGCGGCTCGCGTACCAGATCGGCATGGAGGCGCTGCAGCTGAGCGTCAATCGCAACGGCGCGACATTGAACGGGCAGGGCGTCAACGGCGCCGTCACGATGACGAATTTCACCTGGATGCATCGCATCAGCCCGCGGCTGTCGCTGAACCTGAACGTCGACAACGTGTTCCACACCGGGAATATGGAAAGCGACGTCGAGAACGAGGTGCTGCGCCTGCACAGCCTGACGGTCAACCAGCCCCGCATCGTGCAGATCGGCCTGCGCTACCAGTGGGGCGGCGTGACGGGCGACGACCGCATCCGCAACGGCGGACGCGGGATGTTCCGCGGCGGTCCGGGCGGACGCGGCGACGGTGGCGGTGGCTATGGCAATGGCAATGGCAATGGCGGCGGTGGGTTCGGTAACGGCGGTGGCGGCGGCGGTTACAACGGCGGAGGAGGAGGCGGAGGCGGCGGGCTCTGACAGGGCGCCGCCGCGCCGCCCCTTTACGGTGTCGGGCGCAGGGCGATCCCGTGTTCGTACAGGCGCGGCAGCCAGGTCTGCTCGAAGATGCGGCGGAAGCCCAGGTTCGTCGGGTGCATCTCGTTGGCCCAGTAGTCGCGGTACGTGCCGTCGCGCGGCAGCACCCCGCGGCTGTCGATGTAGACGACGCCGGGCGTGGCCGCAGCCAGCGGCGCCAGCAGGTCGTCGTTCAGCCGGTCGATGAGGATCGTCACGATGGCGTTGCGCAAGACGATGTCATCCGGTACGCCGTGCGCATCCAGCGCCGGCGCCAGCCATGGCCCGGCGTGGATCAGGCCGAATTCGAACCCGCGGCCGTCCGGCACGGGGTAATCGTAGCCATGCACGAAGATCGGCGGCGGGCTGGCGCTATCGCGCTTGGCGAAGCGGATGCCCGCGATCAGGCGCGTGAGCGATTGCCGTAGCCGGAACAGCATGTCGTCCATCCCGTCTTCGTCGATCCAGCCTTCGGCATCCGTTCCGGGCCGACAATGGCCGTGCAACGCGAGGCCCACGTCGACGGCATCGTTGCCGGCGCCGCTGATGAAGAACGCCGCGAACCCTTCGACGAAGCCGGGACGCAGGAAATGCTCGACGGTGTCGGCATACTTGCCTTCGCCGACATAGTCCTTCAGGCGCGCGCCGTTGTAGCCCACGAGCTGGATGTTGCGGTAGTCGTCCGACAGGGCGCGGTGATGGATCATCGTGCCCAGGATATTGTTGTTGACGTACCAGAACCACGAATCGCCGATGGCGAGCGCGGACGGGTAGCCGATGTCGGCGTTGTCCCAGCGTTCTTCTGGTTTGTAGATATGTGGCATGACGGTCCCCATGGCGCTGTTCGTCGAGCGCTGACCGATATCATGCGCATCAATTGATGCGAAATAAAGTGTTTTTCAAAAGCCGACTTACGTGGACGGATATCTCGGCCTAATCTAATCGTGATGCGTCACGGCAATCCGGCATTGGCCTCTGTCGTCGTTCATGACGGGTCTATTGAAGACCTAACCGATCCTGTTCTTCCTACAGGGAAACGGATTGGTATCCTTGCCAGGGTCGATGTCCTAATCACAACAAGTCATGAATAATCTGAATTTTGTCAACCTCGTTGGCAAATTTCGAAATAGTTCCTGAGCAAATTCATAACGTTCCCGATGATGTGCGGCCGGTAGCATTCCTTCCGGTTTGCACCCGTCCACGCCATGCCCGGCACATCGGGAACTCCATGTGCTGCAAACGGGGTAACCCTGGACCATTTCACCCATGCCCGGTCACGGCGACAGGTCGCGCCGTGACGCTAAAAATAGAAAGTGATCATTATGAAAACATCACGAAGGATCCGTATATCGTTGCAATATCTTGTGGGCGGACTATTCAGCCTGATGTTCGTCTTCGGCATTGCCGACTCGGCATACGCCGCGCCTAAGACAGTCGGCAGCGCAGGAGCGATTTGCAACAATCCCCAGTCGATGACGTTGCCGGTCGTGCTGAATGGCCCCGCGAATGTCTGCCTGGTCACGTCCGGCACTATCGACAGCGTGTCCTCCAGGCTGGCCAGCACGTTCACGATCAACGGCGTCTCGTATGCCAACGTGGCCTCGAACCAGATGCCAGCTCGCATCAATGGCAATTATTACCTCCGCTATGTGGCCAGGCAGAGCGGTTCACAGTTGCAGGTCAACGGCACCGACAACAGCAGTGTCGTCAACTATACGCTGGCGGTCACCGTCGGCGGTACCGGCAGCGGCACGACCAGCCTGGCGCCTGGCAACTACACCTACAAGGCGGGCAGCACCGTCACGATCTCGGCGACGCCGCTTCAGGGCTCATCCTTCTCCGGCTGGAGCGGGACCGTCAACGACAGCACGAATCCGCTGACGATCACCATGAACAGCAATAAATCACTGACCGCGAACTTTGCTGCGCAGAGCAGCGATAGCGGAGCAGGGTTGAAGTCCCTGGCGGGTTTCCCGGTCGGTGTGGCCGTGAATGCAGGTTTCGAGAATAACAGCATCATCAACAGCACCACCAGTGCACAGCAACAGGCCGTCGTTTTCCCCAATTTCAATCAGATGACAGCTGGCAACATCATGAAGATGGGCTATCTGCATCCGCAAGAAAACACGTTCACGTTCGGCCAGGCCGACGACTTCGTTTCCTTCGCAAACGCCAATGGGATCAAAGTGCATGGGCATACGCTGATCTGGCATGCCGATTACCAGGTGCCTGCGTTCATGACGAATTACACCGGCGATTTTGCCGCCATGTTGAAAAACCATGTGCAGACCATCGTGTCGCATTTCCAGGGGCGGGTGGTGAGTTGGGACGTGGTCAACGAGGCGCTCGCCGATGATGGGCAGCCGACGGTGAACAATATCCTGCGCAGCACGATCTTCAGCCAGAAGATGGGCCAGGACTTCATCGACCAGTCCTTCACCAACGCCCGCGCCGTCGATCCGCAGGTCGACCTGTTCTATAACGACTACAACATCGAAGCCGGCGGACAGAAGACGGCGAACCTGCTGTCCCTGGTCGATGGCATGAGGGCGCGCGGCGTACCCATTACGGGCGTCGGCTTCCAGATGCACGTGACCATCGACTGGCCGAGCATTACCGCGATCGAGTCTTCGCTGAAGGCCGTGGCGGATCGTGGCCTGAAGGTGAAGATCTCCGAAATGGACGTGAGCATGAAGAGCGCCTACACCAGTTTCACGGCGGATGCGGCGCTCCGGCAGCGGCAACGCTATCACGACATCATCGCGGCCTACCTGCGGGCCGTACCGGCTGCTCAGCGGGCCGGCATCACGATCTGGGGCGTGTGGGATGCCGATAGCTGGATCAACCAGCCTGGATCGCCTGACTGGCCATTGCTGTTCGATGGCAACTTCCAGCCGAAGCCGGCGCTGCAGGGCTTCCGGGATGCCTTGCTGGGGAACTGATTTTTCGTCATTGCCGGCGCGAGGAGGGCGTACCGCCCAGGTCGCCCTCTCACGCATGAGCAGGTCTTTGCTGGCAAGGCGTACGTCAATTCGATGTCAGCCGACAAAGCCCCGAATCGTTTGGCTGTCGTAGACGAGTCAATCGTGCCTGCCTCCCTCGGCAGAAAATAAAGATTGTCTGCGCCTTTCTCCGGCGGGCCGAAGCTTGCCGGATGACTGTAAGAGTCCGGTCAGGGCACTGTATCCATCCCCGCTTTGGAAAATAAAGATTATCTGCGCCTTTGTTCTGTGAGGCTGCGTTTGTCGCATTGCCGTAAGTTTGCTGTCAGGCCAATCGCGTTTATCCAGTCGGCAGGAAATAAAGATTGTTTGTGCTTATCTTTGCTGAGCCAAAGTTTGCGGAAAGCGTCGACAATTAGTCTGGATGGCGCTAACTGACGTAAACGCAACATATAAATTTTTTTTCCGTCAAACGGCCGTCCCGTTGCGGCACGCTAAATAGATACCCATTCCACATTTCCTAATCGCTGCGGATTGTATTGCGACTTATTTTGGTGCGTGATTATTCTGAGCTTCCTAGGGGCGATGTTGAGAATCACCCAAAAAGTGCGTTACTGTATAGTACAAATAGTTGACTATTTGCATGTGCGCCGCAGCATTGTTAAATGAGTGTAACAGTTTTGCTGCATTTTTAGCCGTATATTTAACAATGTCTTGCGCGAACAGCAAAATCGTCGTGTTGACATAGCTCATAGTTACTCGTAAATTTACTTCACCTACTAAGATTCTTCCGTAGGGCAGCATAGGAATCTGCTGATTTCACACATGGTAATGCTGAGTCAACTCAGGTGAAGTGTCATGCCAAGGTGTCGACGAGCAACAGTATCTGATTATTCGAAAACACCAACGGCATGGACATTACAGGTCGGGAAAGCCTGGCGGCATGTGGTGCGGTACATTGGATTCTATATATGTAGCGAACTGCCAGACGCGCATTTTTCCCCCTTCGAAACCTCGGTTCTCGCATGATGGCGTTGCACTGACTTGAGAATAGTCGGCAAAGTTGGCAGCCGGCTAGTGGATGAATAGGGAAAAAATGAAAGCAATGATTCTAGCCGCCGGAAAAGGTACTCGCGTACAACCGCTGACGTATGAGTTGCCCAAGCCGATGATCCCGCTTGCAGGGAAACCCGTAATGGCGTACTTGATCGAGCACCTCGCGCGCCATGGTGTCGGAGAAATCATGGTCAACGTGGCGTATCTCCACGAAAAAATCGAAGACTACTTCGGCGATGGCCAGCAGTACGGGGTACAAATCGGTTATTCTTTTGAAGGCTATTCCACCACCGACGGGACAGTCGTGCCAAAGCCTTTGGGTTCGGCCGGTGGAATGAAAAAAATCCAGCAATTCAGCAATTTTTTCGACGAAACCACCATCGTCCTGTGCGGCGATGCCGTGATTGATCTCGATATCACGGCAGCAGTGGCCGAGCACCGCGCACGTGGGGCGCTCGCCACGGTAATCACCAAGGAAGTCCCGTGGGACAAAGTGTCGAGTTATGGGGTCGTCATCGCCGACAAGGATGGCCGCGTCAGGTCGTTCCAGGAAAAGCCGGCTCGTGAAGAGGCGCGTTCCAACTGTGCCTCGACTGGCATTTATATATTCGAGCCCGCAGCGCTCGATCTGATCCCTGCCGGCGCCGAATTCGACATCGGCTCGCAGTTATTTCCCCTGATGGTGGCGCTGGGGCTGCCGTTTTACGCGCAAACCCTCAAATTCAACTGGGTCGACATTGGTACGGTCTCCGATTACTGGGCAGTCATGCAATCGATCATGACCGGCGAGGTGGAGGGGTTGGAACTGCCCGGTCGCGAGATTGCCCCTGGCATCTTTTGCGGTCTGAATACCCGGATCGACTGGAAAAGCACGGTGATCGAAGGTCCGGTATATATCGGTTCCGGTACGCACATCGAGGCGGGTACGCATATCGTTGGACCATGCTGGATCGGTTCTGGCTGCCGAATCCTTGGGGGCGCGAAAATTGAACGCAGCGTGCTGTTCGATTACACGCGACTCTCGCGCAATGCGTCTCTGTCGGAATTGATCGTGTTTCGCGACTACAGCGTGAACCGTAACGGCAAGATCTCACATGTCCGGGATTCTCGCGACCTGTGGGGGAACGCGCTTGATCGTCGATCACGCAGCCGTGATATTGCCCCGGTAGCCCCGGTAGGCTCTGTAGTGCGCGTATTGGCCTGAAAATTCCGTTTGCCGAATCAATAACACGGCAGAGAACCTCGTTCAATTGCCTGACACTTGAATAGAGTCGGCAAAAAATTATCAATATATTAAGTATCATGTCGAAGTCAAGTGTATGACCCCACTCTTGAAGCAAGCAAATGTTGTTTGAAAATATGGAGGTTACTTTATCGTTAATTCTTAACATTGAGGCATCGAAATCACTTTGGACGCGCGTCATGCTGATGCGCATGTTTTAACCTGATTAAGGAGTCAACATGAGATACATCAAGCCTTGTATCGGTGTAATGCTGATGGCGTCGGCGTCGGTTGTCTGCGCAGCAACCGTTTCCAGCGCATACACCATAACCCTTGAGGGAAGCGACAATTTGCTGACCGCGGGCTTCAAAAATACTTACACGAATTTATCTACCGGTATCAGCAACCTGACGGGGAAGACATTCGAAGACACGATCACGTTTACGCTTCCGTCGTATAACAGTCTGGCCGCCAATGTAACGAGCACAATCAAGGGCGTAGGGGGAAACGGGATAAAGCTCACCTCGTTAAGCCTGTATGAGGGCGGCAGTCTGGTGGCAACAGGCGTGGCCAGCACATCCACGACCGGCATCTCGTCGCTTGATGACCTGCTCTACGAGGGACTGGAATCCGCGGGAACTTACAAGCTCGTAGTCGACGGTACGTTTCTCGGCAAGGGCGGCGGTTCATACGGCGGCACCGTGAACGTGACGCCGGTTCCAGAACCTGAAAGCTGGGGGCTGACTGTAAGTGGCTTGGTGGCCGTGGGGTTGATGGTACGTCGCCGCAAGGGACAAGCAAAAGGCCGGCAAAATCTGCGTCTGCTGCGCTGGGCCGGACCGCTTCAAGCGGTGAACGGCTGATTACATATGCGCCAGGTCCTCAGTATTGCGTCCTGGTGTATTTAGCGACTGACGACCTGCAATCCGCGCTATGTCGCAGCGCAGCAGACTTTTTATCTTGATCCGAAGTTCCAGTATCTACATCTGTCCGTCACAGCATTTTCGCGCTTTAGTACACAAATAGTTGTTATTGTTTTGGCATGGTTTTCTGGTAACTTGTTCGTTACTTCACCGTGTGGTCATGTGGTCGTAGCGAAAGCATTCCCGCCAATCGCCTAAGTTATGATGAATGGATCTGTCTAAAATGAATAACGTCGACCCTGCCCTAGCTGTAAACAAAGAGGAAATGCTGCGATTGCGAGATGGCACTCGCGACCTTGAGTCGCCGCGTATCGTACGCACTGCAAAATCCTCGGCCAGATACCGGCTTCCGTTCGTTGTCAACCTGCTCAAGGTATCCGATATTGCGGCCTTGCTGGTCGCAAACTACGGAGGATTTTTCCTACGGTTCGGATTTGACGCTACGTTGTCGCAAGCCGACCACCTGTTTATCTATTTCAGCACGCTTGTCATGAGCGTTTCGTTACATGTTGCCAAGGCTTACCGCGAGCGTTTGCTCTCATCGCTGTATTCGCAGCTGAGTACCCTGCTGGCGGGGGTGATGGGGGGCTGGTCGCTCATCCTGATGTTCGGCTACCTGTCCAGTATGTTATCGGCCTATTCGCGTTTGTGGTTCGTCTTCAGTTCCTGTGCCTCGTTCGCTCTGCTGCTGGTGAGCCGCGCCGCGGTCATGCAGGTTGTCCAACGTGCGCGCCAGGCGGACAAGCTCACCGAAACCATCGTGGTAGTAGGTGCCACCGAACGTGCCGAGATGGTCATCAATTTCATCCGCGGAACCGAGCAATCGCATATCAAGATTCTCGGGGTATTCGATGACCGGGTTGAGCGTGAGGCTCCGGTGTCGCTGCGTTCGCAGATGTTGGGCTCGACGAACACGCTGCTCGCCTTTATTCGTCACCAGCGGGTCGACCGTGTCGTCGTTGCGCTGCCTTGGGTGGCGACCCAGCGCATCGAGGCCCTGCTGAAAAAACTGCGCACGGTTCCGGTGCGGATCGACCTGGTGCCGAGCAACGTGGTTTGGCAATTTCCTGGGATTAATATGGAGCGCCTGGCAGGTGTTCCTGTGCTGACGGTCGCCAACGGTCGAGTCGACGAGCAGATGGGGTTGCTCAAGCGCCTCGAAGATCTCGTCATTTCCACTGTCTTGCTTGTCCTGATCAGTCCGTTACTGCTGTTGATTGCGCTGGTGATCAAACTGGACAGTCCCGGCCCCGTCATTTTCAAACAGCTCCGCCACGGGTTCAACAACGAGGTTTTCGAGGTCTACAAGTTCCGTTCGATGACAGTGGAAGACTCGGCCAGTACGGAGGTGAGGCAGGCCACGAAGAACGACCGCCGGGTGACCCGGGTCGGCAGGTTCCTGCGCCGCAGCAGCCTGGACGAGTTACCACAGCTTTTCAATGTGCTGTTCGGGCACATGTCGATCGTGGGCCCGCGTCCACATGCAATTCAACATAACCTGGAATTCGGCGCCATCATTCTTGAATATTTTGGCCGCCATAATGTCAAGCCGGGAATTACCGGTTGGGCCCAGGTGAATGGATTGCGTGGCGAAACCGACACCGTGGACAAGATGCACCGCCGTGTCGAATACGACCTGGATTACATCGAGAACTGGTCGTTGATGCTGGACCTTAAAATCCTCGTCATGACGGCGTTTGCGGTCTGGTTTCAGGAAACGGCTTACTGAATCCACGCACGTGATCAGCGTGCCTTGCGCGAACCTGTCATATGTGGTCCGTATGGTGATGCCATAAATAATCCTGAAAGAGATCGTGAATTATTCAGACTTCGCGGTGCCAGAAAAAAATGCAGCCAGTCGAGCTTGGTCCAGCCTGTTCCGCGGCCTGCTGGCAATGCTATTG
>Ga0105241_10002738_pt1 | contig 13214 bp, 10 predicted proteins | sample KBSC64metaG_FD_80422 | JGI IMG/M metagenome (GOLD analysis project Ga0105241, IMG submission 80422) | Corn rhizosphere microbial communities from Kellogg Biological Station, Michigan, USA - KBS C6-4 metaG | ecosystem: Host-associated > Plants > Roots > Rhizosphere > Soil | place: Michigan, USA... | reverse complement strand
CTTGGCGTCGTCGATAAGACCACGCAGGTCCTTCGGCGCGACGCCCTTCACGGTGCGGGCAAGAAGTTTGATTCCGCCGATCTGGCGCATGGCCGAAGTGCCACCGTCGCCGCCGGCGCCGGCTCCGCCGGCAAGCGCAAGCTCGCGCTTGGCGTCGGCGAGCTGGCGCTCGAGCTTGCGTCGCTCGTCGATGATGGCGGCAAGCCGCGTGATCACCTCGTCTGGCGAAACCTTGAGCAGCTCCGCAGCCTCGCGCACGCGCTCGTCCTGGGTGGAGAGGTAGGCGCGCGCGGCCTCACCCGTGAGCGCCTCGATGCGGCGCACGCCCGCGGCGACCGCGCTCTCGCTCACGATCTTGAGGAGTCCAATATCGCCGGTGCGGCGCACATGCGTGCCGCCGCAAAGCTCGATGGAATAAGCATGCTCCGCTCGCGTGCTCTTATCGCTCTTGCCCATGCTGACGACACGGACCTCTTCGCCATATTTCTCGCCGAACAGGGCGAGCGCCCCTTGGGCGATGGCAGCCTCCGGCGTCATCAGATGGGTCTCGACCGGCTCGTTCTGCAGGATCATGGCGTTCACCATGTCCTCGACTGCACGGATCTCCTCGTGAGTCATTGGTTTCGGATGGGAGAAGTCGAACCGCAAGCGTCCGGGCTCGACGAGCGAGCCCTTCTGCGCCACGTGCGTGCCGAGCACCTGCCGGAGCGCCTCGTGGAGCAAATGTGTCGCCGAGTGATGCGCGCGAGTCGCGGTGCGGCGCGCATGGTCGACTTCGAGGGTCACCTCGTCGCCGACCTTGAGGCTGCCCTTTTCGAGCGTGCCTGAATGCAGAAAGAGGCCATGCAGCTTCTTCTGCGTGTCCTCCACGCTGAACACGGTGTTTTTGCCGAGCGTAAGCCAACCGCGGTCGCCTATCTGGCCGCCAGACTCGGCATAGAACGGGGTCTGATTGATGATCACGGTCCCGCGCTCACCTTCCTTGAGCGCCTTCACGCGTGCGCCATCCTTGATCAGGGCGACGATCTCGCCGGATGCCGTTTCGGTCTCGTAGCCAAGGAACTCGGTGGCGCCCAGCTCCTCTTTGAGCTCGAACCATAGTCTTTCGGTCGCAGCCTCGCCGGAGCCCGCCCAAGACTTCCGGGCTTCTGCGCGTTGGCGCTCCATGGCTGTGGCAAAGCCGCTTGCATCGACGCCGATGCCGCGCGCTTTCAAGGCGTCCTCGGTGAGGTCGTAAGGAAAGCCATAGGTGTCGTAGAGCTTGAAAGCGACTTCGCCTGGCAGAGTATCGCCGGGCCTCAAATTCCGCGTCTCCTCTTCGAGCAGCTTGAGGCCGCGCCCGAGCGTCTCGCGGAAGCGTGTCTCTTCGAGCTTCAGCGTCTCCTCGATCAAGCTCTGACCGCGCTCGAGCTCGTGAAAGGCGCGGCCCATCTGATCGATCAGCGCGGGCACGAGCCGATAGAGCAGAGGCTCTTTCGCTCCAAGAATGTGAGCATACCGCATGGCGCGGCGCATGATGCGGCGAAGCACGTAGCCCCTACCCTCGTTCGACGGCAGCACGCCGTCGGCGATGAGGAAGGACGACGCGCGCAGATGATCGGCAATGATGCGGTGGCTTGGCGCATGGTCGCCTTCCGCGGGAACACCGGTGAGCTCGACCGAGGCGGCGATCAGCGCGCGGAACAGGTCGATCGCGTAATTGTCATGGGTGCCCTGTAACACCGCGGCAATACGTTCGAGTCCCATGCCGGTGTCGATCGAGGGACGCGGCAACGCCACGCGCTCGCCGCCCGGGAGCTGCTCGAATTGCATGAAGACGAGATTCCAGATCTCGACAAAGCGATCACCCTCGGCGTCCGCGCTGCCGGGCGGTCCGCCTCTGACGGTAGGGCCATGGTCGTAGAAGATTTCCGAGCTTGGCCCGCAGGGGCCGGTATCGCCCATCGACCAGAAATTGTCAGAGCCCGCGATCCTGATGATCTTCTCGTCGGGGAAGCCAGAAATTTTGCGCCACAGCGCGGCCGCCTCGTCGTCGTCTTCATAGACGGTGATGAGCAGGCGCTTCTTGTCGATGCCGAAATCGCGGGTGAGCAGCTCCCAGGCGAGCGGGATCGCGCGCTCCTTGAAATAGTCGCCAAAGGAGAAATTGCCGAGCATCTCGAAGAAGGTGTGGTGGCGCGCGGTGTAACCGACATTGTCGAGGTCGTTGTGCTTGCCGCCGGCGCGCACGCATTTCTGCGACGAGGCCGCGCGCAGAAACTTCGCCTTCTCCTGGCCGGTGAAGATGTTCTTGAACGGAACCATGCCGGCATTGGTGAACATCAGGGTTGGATCGTGACGCGGCACGAGCGGACTCGAAGCGACGATCTCGTGGTCGCTCTTGGCGAAGAAATCGAGGAAGGCAGCACGGATGTCGTTGGTGCTGGTATGGCCCAGAGCCGTGTGACTGACGCTTCCAGACGCAATCTTACGCTTGGCGCCCGTGTCTTTGACGCTAGCGCCTTTCGCGCTCGGGTGTTTGGCGGAGGTCATTGGCTGCTTGACGGGGGACCTTGTCTTCGAGGGGACCGGCGCTGGCGGAGCCTACCCATTCAGAGAGGCCCAAAATGCCGTTCGGCCCCTTCTTGGAAGAAGAAGAGGCCCTTGCGGTCCCGCGTCAGACATAAGGTCAGGAAAGGAGACTGGCAAGCACGCGCTTTGCCCGCTTGCTCCAGGCTCGGCGCGCCTGCACTTTAGCGGCGGCCCCTTCGTGCGGCCCCACCCGAGAGCGGGGTAACGGAGCCATCGCCTTCGGTGACGCTGGTTCCACTCTCGGGAGTCCCGCCCTCGCCAGTGTCGGCGCCGCCACCGAGGATCTGACCCGCGACAAGGCCTGCATTTTGGCGGATTGCTCGCTCGATTCGCTCCGCGGTCTCCGGATGCTCCTTCAAATAGGCCTTGGCGTTCTCTCTGCCCTGGCCGATGCGCTCCGAATCGAATGAGAACCAGGCGCCAGACTTCTCGACGATGCCGGCCTTTACCCCGAGATCGACGAGCTCGCCGGTCTTAGAGATCCCTTCGCCGTACATGATGTCGAACTCGATGGTCTTGAACGGCGGCGCCACCTTGTTCTTCACCACCTTGACGCGGGTCTGATTGCCGACCACTTCCTCGCGCTCCTTGATGGCGCCGATTCTCCTGATGTCGAGCCTTACGGAGGCGTAGAACTTGAGCGCGTTGCCGCCGCTCGTGGTCTCTGGGCTCCCGAACATCACCCCGATCTTCATGCGGATCTGGTTGATGAAGATCACCATGCAGCGCGATTTGGAGATCGAGGCGGTAAGCTTACGCAAGGCCTGGCTCATCAGCCGAGCCTGCAAACCCGGCAGCTGCTCGCCCATCTCGCCCTCGAGCTCGGCCTTCGGCGTCAGCGCCGCGACCGAATCAATGACCAGCACGTCGATCGCGCCAGACCGCACCAGGGTATCGGCGATCTCGAGCGCCTGCTCGCCAGTATCGGGCTGCGATATCAGGAGTTGCTCAAGGTCGACGCCGAGCTTGCGTGCATACACCGTGTCGAGCGCATGCTCGGCGTCGATAAAGCTACAAATGCCGCCGCGCTTCTGCGCCTCGGCGACGACGTGCAACGCAAGCGTGGTCTTGCCAGAGGACTCAGGACCATAAATCTCGATGACGCGGCCACGCGGCAGGCCGCCGATGCCAAGCGCGATATCGAGCCCGAGCGAGCCCGTGGAGATTGCCTCGACCTCGACCGCCTTCTCGTTCTGGCCGAGCCGCATGATGGAGCCCTTGCCGAAGCCGCGCTCGATCTGGGAGATCGCAGCCTCAAGCGCCTTCTCTCTATCCATCTCAGCTCCTTCAACGAGGCGCAGCGCGACATTCAACATGGAGAGTCTCCCTTATTTCACAAGCCCGCTTTGAGTCGCAAATGATGCTGTTTCGCTCCGCGCCTTCTCCCGGCATTCCGTTCAGCCTGCCATTTGGCTCGTGGCAGGGAGAAGGCGCGAAGGTGCAGCGAGGAGAATGTACACGTTTTGTTCCTGTTCCGCAATTGTTCTTTTTCCTGCAGAGGCGCCGCGAAAGCTGCGCGCATCCTCGATTCTTGAAAAGGAACCCAGGCCACCTGCCGTTGGTCCGCTGAAGTCACATAAACAAGGAGACCAACAGTGAAATCACTCAGCACAGTTCTCGTCAGCGCCGCGCTCGGCGCGAGCATGCTTGCATTCTCTTCACTCAGTGCGGCGGCGGCGATCGCCTCCAGCAGCAATGTTTGCTGGCACTCGCATGAGCGCTTGGATTATCCGCCAAAGGCCCACATCACCATTCACGAGGACAACTGGCGCTGGGGTCCGAATGAGCACTACTCGTTCCGTGAGCATGAAGGCAGAGGCTACTGGTCCGGCGACACTTGAACCGAGTTCTAATCGGCCCGATTACTGTTGCTTGCGCTATGAGGCCGCCTCGAGCGGCGGCCTTACATGGGACTTGTGGCGCGGCGCACAGGCCGGCCCTTAGGTCTCAGCGATAAAGACGGCTACAACGGGCGCACCAGCAGTTGAACAACCGGCACACTATGGTGTAGCCCGGCCTGCAAAACGCATCGAAGCGGCAGGCCACAGTATCGATCGGAGAATAATTCTTAGCCGCTCGGGCAAGACCGAGCGTGCCAGCCCCTGTCGTGGCATCAGCCTTCCAGACAGAAGACCCGGCGAACAGCAGGAGAGCCGCCGCCGCAATCGCGAACGCGATCTTACGCATGTTTCCCTCCTATTGTATTGGTCTTGGACCCCTTTCCCCCATTGGAATGCGGGATCCGATGCAACCGCTTATTTTAGCACAATTTTGCGTCGGCGGCACGCGCCGCACTTCGGCCGCGGCGTCATGACGGCTGTCACTTTGGCTGCACCCTGGTTGAATTACTTCGACCCTAAGTGCCAGTGTTCCGTCGGTCTCGATTCTGGTCAGAACGAAATCGTCCGACAAGCCTGGCTGCGTAGGCTGCCTCTCCAGTTCGACCGACAATACGAGGTTGTCTTTTCCGCTCAGAATCTTCTCCAAGTCGCTGTCGGCACTTTGATCGTGAAGACTTCGGCAGGACCGTAGGTGCGGACGGATCCTTGAGCCGCCCCGATCTCTTGGCCGTTGATCGCAACTCTGTGACCCTTCCAATCGCCCCATGTTTCCACATCGGTGGTGTGGAAAACGAATCCGATCTCTTTGGCATCCGTATCGATCCAGGTCTTTCGAAAGGGAAGTTCCAGGCCGTAGCCAACATAGTGGGCGTCCTGGAAAAGTCCCTCGTTGTTTCCAAGCTGGTATCTTCCGGCGATCAAGAGAATATTGGTCATTGCCCCTGCTCCTTGCGGCGAGAGCCTAACTCCCAGGTTGCATGTGAAGCAATGGCAATGCGCTCGTGTGTTGCCAGCTCGATCGTCATGATCTGAACTGCGTTCGCGCAAATGCGCGGCGGAAAAGCCTTCCACAACGAAGGAGAATTGCGGTGCGGCTAAGACGGCTCTTTCTCGCGCGCCTGCGGCTCGGACTTCGCTGTCGAAGCTCCGCCTAGCGCAGCATCGACCGACTCGCGATAACCGAAGCGGTCGATATAGGGCTTGAGCCGCACGATCACTTTCCGCTTGAGGGACTTCGGCAACTCGTAGCGCGAGACCTGGTGCTCGGAGCGCTCGTCGAGGAACTCGCGCATCGGTCCCTCGGCCTTAGCAAACCCCTCGATTCCTAGCTTCGCATAGATGTCGCGCATGGTCGCGACCGGGTCCTTGACGAAGTCCTCGTAGCGGAGCTCGACCAGGTGATTCTCGGGAATAAGGTGGCGGTCCTCCTCATAGGCTTCGGTGAGCCGGGCGTACATGTCGAGGACATAGTCGTCGAGCCATGGGTCAAGCCGCGGCGGGTTGTGCAGTCCTTGCGTCGAATAGAGCGCGCGCCAGAGCTTGACCGTCGAGGGAAACACATGCAGCGGGTTGCGCGCGAGATAGACGTAGTGCGCGTCGGGGAAAAGCTTGGTGAGCAGCTTGAGCCGCGCAGCGTTGGCCGGCGTCTTCATCACCAGCCGCTTTTCGCCGTGCTTGAGATAGAGCCGGCGATAGAGCCACATATAAGCGTCGGCCCATTTCTTCCGGTCCTTCTCGGACACGCCCTTGAAGTCGAGGTAGTCGCTGTCAACCGGGCCGAAGCGCGGCCAGGCGTGCGTGTTATAGGGCGTGCCCTGGTCGAGCATCATCATCCCGAACTCTTCCTCCTGCGGCCGGTCGAAGCCGACCGGCACGTCGTCCTGCGGTCGCTTCTTCGGAAGAAGTATCTTCATCAATCTGGGCAGCGTGCCTTCGGTCAGAAGGAAGTGGTGCGGAAAGAAGCACTCATAGGTCGTGGGGTAGTCAAGGTTCGGATCGACCGAGAACAGGTCGTGCAGAAGCGTCGTCCCAGTGCGCCAATGCCCGATGACGAAGATCGGCGGCTTATCGAGCTTCAGCGCGCGTGCGCGCCTGCCGAATTTCGCCTCCGAAATCCAATAGAGCGGCGAGTTCCACGGTACCCAAAGAAACAGGGCGGATACGTCGGGAATGCAGTTCAGCGTGAAGCTGAAGCGGCCGCGCCAAAAGAGCTTCATCAGCGCCCCGAAACGCAGCCCATACCAGAAATAGATGAGCCGGCCGCCATAGCGCTCGATGGTGAGCGCCGGCATGCGCGGCTTGGCGCGGCGTCTTCTGGTGGGCTTGCCGGCTTCCTCCGGCGGGACGATCTCGTAATCCGGCACGCGTAACAGGCTCCGATGGAGGTGTTCACTTAGCCCCGGCTTTAGACGCGAACGCAAGCCATGGGAAGCCCCGCCTGACAGATCCTATGGAAAAGAAATTCTCCAATCAGCGCTGAAGCGCCGCCTTCACCGCCGCGGCGAGCTCCTTCAGGTCGAAGGGCTTTTGCAGGAACATGAAGTCCTCGTTATCGGCGAGGTGTTTGCGGAAAGAATCCTCCGCATAGCCCGAGATGAAGATGATCTTGAGGTCCGGGCGGTCGCGGCGAAGCTTCGCCATCAGCGTGGGACCGTCCATCTCAGGCATCACCACGTCGCTCAGCACGAGGTCGACGTCGCCTTGGTGGCTCTCGAATACGTCGAGCGCCTCGGTGCCGGTTGACGCCTCCAGCACCTGATAGCCGCGCTGGCCAAGCGCCCGGGCGGCAAAACTTCGCACGGCGTCCTCATCCTCGACGAGCAGCACCGTGCCGCGTCCGGTCAGATCCTTCGGTTTCTCAACTCGGCGCTCGGGCCTGGGCTCTACCTCGCCGGGCGCCTCTTGGTGGCGCGGAAGGTAGACGCACATCGCGGTGCCGCGTCCCTCCTCGCTTTCGACATGGATATAGCCACCGCTCTGCTTGACGATGCCGAACACGGTGGAAAGTCCGAGGCCCGTGCCGCGGCCGACCTCTTTGGTCGAGAAGAACGGCTCGAAGATCTTCTGCTTCACCTCTTCGCTCATCCCGCAGCCAGTATCCCGGACCTCGATCAGCACGTATTCGCCCGGCAAAATCTGCAGGGACCCCAGCTCGCGCGATTCTCGCTCGTCCACATTCGCCGTGCGGATGGTGAGCTTTCCGCCGCCTGGCATGGCATCACGCGAATTGACCGCAAGATTGATGATCACCTGCTCGAACTGATGTAGATCCGCTTTCACCGGCCACAAACCCGAAGCCTGGTCGAGCTTGAGCTCGATATTCTCGCCGAGAAGCCTGCTGAGCAGAATGGAGAGCTCGGAGAGCACGTCGCCGAGCTGAAGCACCTGCGGCCGCAAGGTTTGTTGGCGCGAGAAGGCGAGCAATTGGCGGACGAGCCCCGCCGCCCGGTTCGCATTCTGCTTGATGTTCATGATGTCCTGAAAGGCGGGGTCGGTCGGCCGATGGTTCATCAACAGAAAATCGGAGAAACCGATGATCGCCGTGAGCATATTGTTGAAGTCATGCGCGATGCCGCCGGCGAGCTGACCGATGGCCTGCATCTTCTGGCCTTGCGCAATCTGCATCTCGAGCGCGCGCTGCTCGGTCGTGTCAAAGGCGTAAGCGATCGCCGCCTCACTCTCGCTTTCGGTCTGCTCGATGGGGCTCAAGTATAAACGTCCGCTTCGCTCACGGCCCCCGGCAAAGGCGATGTCTACCGGCTCGATCAGGCTCTGGTGTGCAAGCGCAGCATCGAGAGCGTGTCTTAGCGCCTGGTGACTTTCGGGCTCGACCAGGTCTTCGAGGCTCACCTTGCGGCCCTCGTCAGCGGCAGCCGCGAACAGCCGTGCGAAGGCCGCATTAGTGGCGCTGATGGCGCCTTCCTTGTCGAGCGTGGCGATGGCAATTGGAGCCGAGTGGAACAGCCGGGCAAATCTGAGCTCGGCGGCTCCAGCTTCGTCGCCCTGGCCGGGCCCGCGTTTGATGACGAGGGCGTGCGCCAATCCTCCGCGCAGCCGGTGCAAGACGCGAACGGGAAGGCTGGTGCCATCGCGTTTGATGAGGTTGATCTCGAAGCGCCGCGTAGTCGGCTGCGGCTGGCCGCGGCTGGTGTGCGCGATTAGCGCCGCGCTGTCATGCGACATGATCCGCTCGAGCATGAGCGGGCGTCCCGCGACTTCCGACAGATCGAGCCCGAGCCATTGGGCAAGCGTGGCGTTGAGATATTCGATGTTACGCTCTGCGTCGGCAGTGAAGAAGCCTGCCGGAGCGCTGTCGAGGTAAGCGATTGCCGCTTGCACCTTGGCGAAGTTCGCCTCGTCGCGCGCACGGTCTTGTGTGATCTCGTCGAGTTGCCACACAACGAGAGCACGCTTGCGTCCTGAACGTGGATCGGCCGGCATCGGCTGCACCGAGATGCGGAACCACCGCGGAGCAACCCCCGCCTCGTCCTCATCGCCGGGCGGCGGCAGGCGGAACTCCTCTTTCAGGCTGCGGCCTTGCTGTGCCGCGCGGGCGAGGCGAAAAATCGCCTCGGCCAGATGCGGACTGCCGGCAAAAGCGCGATCCGGTGCGGGGACAACTGCCTCGGGAGCGAGGCCGAGCAAATCGCGATAGGCTTCATTCGCGTAAAGCACACGACCAACGCTGTCGGCAATCAGCGCACCTTGCGGCAGGTTATCGACGAACGCCTTGGTCACGTCGTTGCGGGCCTGCCTCGGACCGAAATGGAGAATGCCGACAGCACCCGCGAATAGGCAAAACACGCCGATCACCGCAAGGCCGGCAAGAATGGCGAGGACGAAAGGTTCCGCCATCTCACGCGAAACGATGGCAAGACCCACCGCTGCGATCGCAAGCGCGAGCGCCAGTAACACCACGAGCCCAACGCTGCCGTCGCGCTCGGTGCGGTCGGTAGCTGGCTCAGCGTAGCGCATCGGCGCATCGATGTCGGTCATGAGCCGCCAAAATACCCGATTCGAATCAACTTGACGGAGAGATTGTCACGAATGCGCCACCAAGCCCATGCGGTTTCAAGGCTTTTGGCCCGGGAACGAACAAATGGGGGCGGCGCGTTAAGCCTCGCGTACCTAGACGTGGCTAATGACCTGTTAATACCGGAGGCGTAGGAACCCTCGTCGATGCTCGACCTAAACACACTCATTCTTGCCGTCGCCGCTATCCTCTTTGTGATCGCCATCGGCGCGCTTCTGGTGTGGGCGTTCAGAACTTTCTTCGGCGGGGGCACAAGCTCGCATGGATTTCTGAGATCACGGGACCGAAGACTCGGCGTGGTCGAAACGGCTTCAGTCGATCAGCGCCGCAAGCTCATCCTCATCAGGCGCGACGACGTTGAGCACCTCATCATGGTTGGCGGCCCGGTAGACATGGTGGTCGAGACCAGCATCCGGGGACGGCCCCATTTGGAGCCTCCGCTGGAGAACGTGATCATCGCCAAGAGCGACCTACGGCCAGCGCCGGATTTCCGCAAAAGCTAACCCACCTCTGAAGTTTTTTTGAGTTGACTGTAGCAAAAATGCCACAGGAGGTTTCACTTGTGGCGCCCCGCGAGTTGAGGTAAACAAGCATTCCGAGCTTACGGCGGCCCTGTGTAGTTGGGGCAGGCGGGTGAGGCGACGCCGGTAATTTCACCGCTAGTGCCGTAGGAGCGCCGGCAGTTCCCTGCTAATGGTCCGACACCGACTGGCCGAGGCCAGTCATGTCAGTCCCCCAAACCTCTCCACTCCCCGCCCTCCAGCGGGGAGTTTTTTTATCTCGAGCTTGGGAACTGAAATGACGTGCGCTCCAAATACCATAAGCATTGCGTGCATTGTCGCGCTCGGCTCGTTTCTGACTGCTTCTCCGGCTGCTAATAGCGGCGAGATGCCGAAGGACTTCGTCTATCTCCGGGACGTCGATCCCAGCATCGAGCAGGACATGCGCTACGCGAGCACCAATAACTTCACGGGCGTGAAAGTTGAGGGCTACGACGCGCCCGAATGTGTGCTGGTGCGGCAGGCGGCCGAAGCGCTGAAAGCGGTGCAGGCCGATGTGCGCACCAAAGGCTTCACGCTCAAGGTTTACGACTGCTACCGCCCTGCCCGCGCCGTTGCAGCCTTTGTCGAGTGGGCCAAGAAGCCAGACGACCCTGAAGCCAAGGTCATCTACCACCCCAACCTGCCGAAGAGCGCGTTGTTTCCCAACTACATCGCCACCCGCTCGGGCCATTCGCGTGGCGCGACCATGGACCTGACACTGATGCCGCTTGGCGCCACGATCAACACTCAGGCATCGACCGAAAATGGCAGGCCCCGGCCGTGCACGGCGCCGCAAGCCACGCAGGCGCCCGACGGAAGCATTGCCATGGGCACGAGCTTCGACTGCTTCGACCTCAAGTCGCACACGATCGTGCCGGGGCTGACCGAGGAGGAGCGCAATAACCGCGCGCTGCTAGTCGGGGCCATGCAAGCGCACGGCTTCAAGAACTACCCCATGGAATGGTGGCATTTCACGCTCGAGCCCGAGCCCTACCCCGACACGATCTTCGACTTTCCGATTGAGCCCCGCCATCCATCACCTTGAGGCGCGCGCTAAAAGCGCCTCGAGCGCAACCGGAACGCGCCTGATCGCCGAGTCGTTCTTCCCGCATGCAGGAGAGCGCCGCGAAGGCAGAAGCCGGAGTTTCCGGACGCGCGAGGGCACGGCCAGCCTCAGCCTTGATCGAAACCACTATCCCTGCGCGACTAGATCGGCTCACGTGGGGGCGCTTCCATACTCTCATCGTCCTTGCACTCGGGATCACTTGGATTCTCGACGGACTTGAGGTGACTCTCGCTGGCTCAGTGGCCGGCGCACTCAGAGAGAGCCCAAGTCTTGCTCTCACCAATACCGAGGTCGGGCTCGCCAGCAGCTTCTATCTCGCAGGCGCAGTGCTCGGAGCGCTGCTGTTCGGCTGGCTGACCGATCGGCTCGGTCGCAAGCGCCTGTTCTTCATTACGCTTGGCGTCTACCTCGTCGCCACCGCCTCGACCGCATTCGCTTGGGACTTTGCGAGCTTTGCCCTGTTCCGCTTCGTTACCGGCGCAGGCATCGGCGGCGAGTACACGGCGATTGCCTCCGCCATTCAGGAATTCGTGCCGGCGCGCTATCGCGGCTATACCGACCTCGTCATCAATGGTAGCTTCTGGTTAGGCGCCGCGCTCGGCGCGGGCGCTTCCATCGTGCTTCTCGACCCGGCGCTCTTGCCCCCCGATCTCGGCTGGCGGGCCGCCTTCTTCGTCGGCGCGGTGTTGGGCCTCATCATCCTGGTTATGCGCAGCTCAATTCCCGAATCGCCGCGCTGGCTTGCGATCCATGGCCGGCCCGAAGAGGCGCACGCGATCCTCGACGCGATCGAGGATGGTCATCGCCGCGATGGCCACCATCTGCCCGACGAAGAACTTGCCAAGTTCCGCTGCCGCGCACGAGACCACACCTCGCTCCGGGAAGCGTGGCGGGCGCTGTTCGTCACCTATCCGCGGCGCACGCTGGTCGGCCTCTGCCTGATGGCTTCGCAGGCCTTCTTCTACAATGCGATCTTCTTCACCTATGCGCTTGTCCTCACCGCCTTCTACGGCATCAGATCGGACCAGGTCGGCTGGTACATCTTGCCTTTCGCAGTGGGCAATTTCCTCGGGCCGCTCTTGCTTGGCCGGCTGTTCGACACCGTCGGCCGGCGCGTGATGATCGCCTCGACCTACGCGGTTTCAGGCCTGCTGCTCGCGCTGACCGGCTATCTCTTCGCGGCCGGGCTTCTGTCCGCCACAGAGCAGACGTTTGCCTGGACCGTTATCTTTTTCTTTGCCTCCGCTGCCGCGAGCTCTGCCTATCTCACGGTGAGCGAGACCTTTCCGCTCGAGGTTCGCGCGCTCGCCATAGCTTTCTTTTACGCCGTAGGGACCGGGATTGGCGGCGTGGCGGCGCCCTGGCTGTTTGGAGTGCTGATCGACACCGGCTCGCGAGTCAGCCTGTTCGGAGGCTATTTGCTGGGGGCGAGCCTCATGGCCGCGGCAGCGATCGTCGTGTTCAGGTTTGGCGTCGATGCCGAGCGCAAGTCGCTCGAGACTGTCGCCGCGCCGCTTTCGGCCGTCGATTGATTATTCGTCGCGGTAGACGCGCTCGCGCCGCTCGTGGCGCTCTTGCGCCTCGACGCTCAAGGTCGCAATTGGACGCGCATCGAGCCGTTTCAGGCTGATCGGTTCTCCCGTCTCCTCGCAATAGCCGTAGGTGCCATCGTCGAGCCGCGCCAGAGCGGCATCGATTTTCGCGATCAGCTTGCGCTGGCGGTCACGGGCCCTGAGCTCGAGCGCCCTCTCCGTCTCTGACGTAGCGCGATCGGCGATGTCGGCATGTTGCGCCGATTCGTCGTGCAGGTGCTGGAGGGTTTCCTTGGTCGAGCGAAGGATCTCATCGCGCCAATTCAGCAGCTTCCGGCGGAAGTAGGCCCGTTGGTGCTCGCTCATAAACGGCTCGTCCTCCGAGGGACGATAATCGTCGGGGAGGAGCTTCTTCTTCGCCGGCATGAGAATTGTGTCCTGACGCATCCGTTTCGTCATTGGGCACTTAGGCCCTGCTCCCCTTGCCGGCTTGCGCACGTGTCAGCGACCCCCGCCGGGCAGCCACGTATTTACGGAAGCGAGTCGACAAGTCAAGACGGCTCTCTTGACTTGACAACGGCGCGGCCCGGCGCAAGCCGTGCCATTGCAAATTCGGTCACATTTCGAATG
>Ga0105241_10002729_pt1 | contig 13226 bp, 7 predicted proteins | sample KBSC64metaG_FD_80422 | JGI IMG/M metagenome (GOLD analysis project Ga0105241, IMG submission 80422) | Corn rhizosphere microbial communities from Kellogg Biological Station, Michigan, USA - KBS C6-4 metaG | ecosystem: Host-associated > Plants > Roots > Rhizosphere > Soil | place: Michigan, USA... | reverse complement strand
TCGAACCGCCAGACCGGGACGCCGGCCTGCACCGCCTGGCTGTAGTGGGCGCGGTCGGGAAGATACGTGGAAAACAGGTTGCGGCCAATCTTGGCCTTGAGTTCAGCCAGCATCGCCTGCTGGTTTCGGTCATTGGCCTTGACCCGGTTCGCGACCAAACCCGCAACCCGGATCGGCGTCTGGCGGCCGCGCTGATTGACGGTCTGGATCGAGTTCGAAAGTTGCCGGGTGGAATCGGGTCCGAAGGGCCCCAGTTCGACTGGCACGATCAGGTCGTCACAGACCATCAGCGCTGCAAAATTGATCCAGCTCCACGCTGGCGGCGTGTCGATCACGCAATAATCATAGGCCGCCTTCAACGCCGGGAAATTTGCGCGGAAGCAAGTCAGCGCTTTGCCATAATCAGCATCATATTCTCCAGCCATGCGGTTGGAGTAAATGGCGCGCTGCAATCCCTCGGGCGCGGCATAGCCCGGTTCGAATAAGGGCTTGCACGAGCCAAGCTGTTCGAAGTCGCGCAGCGCGGTCGATGCATTGCACTGCCGATCAAGGTCCAGCACCAGAACACGGTGCCCGGCATCCGCAAGGTGCCAGGCGAGATGACAGGCGATCGTCTTCATCGACGGTCATTCCACCACGATTGACGGGCATGCAACCAGGTCTCGGCATCCTCATCGCGGATGCGAGGCCCTCTGCTCTTGCTACCCGCACTGAGAAACGTCGCGACGAACAGCAGGAAAAAGATGGCTGGATGGCCGGGTTCGACCTGACGGGATCGAACGCCTGAGTGTGACGGCAGGATCAGCCAGCAGCAGACAGCCAGCGTCTGCCCGAACGAGCACGCAGAACGACAGAGACTGGCCCCCGGTTATCATATATAGCGGTTTGCAGCTAGGCGGTCTAAATGATAAACTCGGCTTATTAGACGGATCATGATGATCGGCCGTTTGAATATATCAATTTGTCTCTGGTGATCTGGATAGTCCTCAGTAAGCCATCTTCTCTTCCAAATGCCGCTCGATGTCAGCACGATCGATCCAGAGACTACGGAATTTCTTGTCAGCCAACAGCTGGAGCTGATCGCTATTGTGCTTCGATCCGGGCTGGCTGCTGTTACCATAGCTCATGAGGCCTACGGCCTTCAACGGCGTACCAAACTCCACCATGGATACCCAGGTTTCACCATGGACTGGCGTACGCTCGCCGTTTTTCATGGGGCCCCAGGTGATGGTGCGAAAGACGCCGGTATTGCCGAAGCCGCCATTGGCCGGCACGCTCACATCGCCGATGTGGAAGCGGGACACATCGCCATAGGGGCGGTCGATCGCGCCATAAAGCTGTTTGGTCTTGGCGACCGCCTGCTTCAACATCGCGACCGCTGCGGCAGGGTCTTTGAGACCGCGAGGCGTTTCAAGCGGATCATCGAGCGTCCATTTGACGGCATAGTTGGACTGATCGGTGAAATTTCGCGGCGCGAAGATGCCGGCCCAGGTTTCGAACAGCAGGGCCGCCCTGCTATCGGGTTCGAAGCGATGATCCCAGTCCTTCAGCAGGGCCGTCGCCGCCTGAACATCGGCGTCATTCGAGCCGGCGGCTGCCGCTAGCAGATCGGGCAGCATCCGCTCCGCCATCAGCGACGTCGTCGTCAGCTTGCGTGACACGAAATCGTCGAAGCTGATCTTGGGCGTTTTCGTCATGAGCTTTACCGACATCTGCGCGCGCTGGCTCATCGGGCCGACGGGCGCAACATAGGCAGGGAAGGCCTTGGGATCGAGCGCGCGCGGCCAGGTCGCCAGCCACGGCGGATCATTGGCGTTCTGCACGAAGCCGGTGGCGGGATCGAACAGCTTGGGCATGTCGTCATAGCTGTGGACATCCTTCCACAGCGTCGCCGACGTGTCGCCGGGCACGGGGGCGGACCAGTATTTGAGGTCGCCGCTCGCGTGTTTGGGGAGCAGGCCGTTGTCGAGATAAAGGATATGGCCCGCGCGATCGGCGTAGATAATGTTGAACATCACGACCTGCATCCTGCGCAGCGCCTTTTCGAACGTCGCCCAGTCGCGCGCCTTGCCCATGTCGAGATATTGTTCCAGCACGCCGGACCGGTCGAGGCCCGCGACCTTGAGCGCGATCACCGTCTTGCCGTCGGGCAGCGTGAAGACGGGTCCGTGAACCGTGCTTTTCTGTTCGAAGCTGACGGTCTTCAGCGTTCCGTCCGCTTGCTTCACCTTGTAGCTTTTGGTCTCGGACTTGAACGGCAACACCTTGCCATCGAAGCGATAGCCGTTGCCTTCCAGGGTCAGCTGATAGCTGGTGAAACCCTGCATCGTGTTGACGGTGTTCGTGAAACCCAGGTCGTTGTTGAAGCCGAAGCGCAGCACCGGCAATCCTACCTGTGTCGCACCATAGATAGCGAGGCCGGGCGCGGTGATCTGCGCCTCATAATAAGTGAGCTGGCTGGGCGCCCAGGGCAGATGCGGATTGGCGAGCAGCATCGCCTTGCCGCTGGCCGAACGCGACGGCGCCACCGCCCAGGCATTGGAGCCGCCCGCTTCGTTGATCGAGGGGTCGGACAGCACCTTTCGATCGGATGCTATATAGCCGAAATTCATCAACCGCTGCGCGTGGGCGATGATATCGACTCCCTTGAGCGGCAGAACGACCTTGACCTCGGCGGCGATCCTGTCGGGGTGGGCGGCGGCATAGGCGTTGATCCCGGCGGCGAAAGCTTCCAGATTCTTCTGCATCTGCGGCGTCTGCTGCCTGAACCACTGGACCGAACGGGCCGGCACGTCATTGGCGACCAGCCATTTGTCCTGGCTTTCATATTTCTCGCCCCAATATTCGGCGGCGCGGGCGCGGCTTTCACCATACATGCGCAGAAGCAGATTGCCGTGGCTTTGCGCCTGCGCGTAGCCGAAACCGTAAAAGCCGCCTTCTTCGGTCTTCGCATAGATGTGCGGTACGCCGAAGCTGTCCCACAATATCTCTCCGGCGCCCCATTTGGCCGAAGGCGCGGCGACCGACGCGGTCATTGCGGTGGAGGCGGCCAGGGCCGCGAGCCAGATCGTCATGGGACGCATAGCGATGGTATCTCCGGTCAGGTCATGTCCGCGCCGCCCCGATGCGGACGGCGCGGATCGTCGCATGGATCAGAAGGTCAGCCCAACGCGGGCATAATAGAAGCCGCCGGTGAAGCCGATCGGGGACGTACCGACATAGAGGCCCTGGCCCAGCGTCGCGCTCACATCGCTTCTGGGGTTCTTGTCGGGATAGACGTTGAAGATATTGTTGGCGCCGACCGCCACGTTGACGAGCGGCGTCACCTGCCAGCCGGCTTCCAGGTCGGTGATCCACTTGGCGCCGTAGCTGCGATCGTTGGGATAGGTCGTCACGCCGTTGGCGGTGACGCCATTCTGGTAGAGTTTGAAGCTGCCGAAGCGGGTCAGGCGGGTCGATAGTGTGAAGTCGCCCATTGTGGCCAGATTGCTGATCGACAGCTTAGTGCGCGGCAGGTTGTTGGTCATGTTGCTGCGCCGGGCGCGGTCGAACAGCACATAATCCGGGCCGAGCGCGGCCAGTTCCGGCGGATTGTCGATGATGTGGGTGATCTTGGTTTTGTTATAGTTGAAGCCCAGGTTCCACTGCATGTGCATGGTGTCGAGAAGGTCGTGCTTGTAGGACGCGACGACATCGATGCCGCGTGTGCGGGTGTCTATCGCGTTGGTGTAATATTGCGCGGTGAGCGTCCGCGCTTCCGCCGCTGGGACGCCGCTCGCGATCAGAATGTTGGAAATCGCCGTACCGGTCAGCGTGCTGGTGATGGTGATGCGATCATCGACATCGATCTGATAGGCGTCGATGGTCAGGTTGAAATTGGGCAGCGGGGTCAGCACCACACCGGCCGAGACGTTGAACGACTTCTCCGGCTGGAGCGGCTTGGCGCCCAGCGCGACGGCGGCGGGATCGTCCACCGCCAGCGTCTTGATCTGCAGGAGTTGGTTGGGGATGCCGTTGACGGTCCGGAACTGGTTGGTTGTCTGGGTATAGATTTGCTGGGCGACGGCAGGAGCGCGGAAGCCGGTGTTGGCGGCGGCGCGGAAGGCGATCCAGTCGGTTGCGGCATAGCGACCATTGACCTTCCAGATGAGCGTATCGCCGCTGCCGTCATTGTAATGTTCGAAGCGGGTGGCCGCGCCGATGGTGATATCCTTGCTGGGGTCCCAGGCTACGTCAGCATAGAGCGCGTAGTTGTCACGGGACATGTAGGCGGCGTCAGCCGGCTGGAAGCCGGCGGAGCTTTGTGCGCCCGGCGTCATGCCAGAAATGATCGCCGGTCCTACGGCGTAGCTGGCGGGGTCTCCGGCGAAGGTCTGATAGCGCTCATGCCGATGCTGCGCGCCTGCCGACACCTGAAGATTGCCGCCGCCCACGTCATAGCCGCGGGTAATGTCGAGCGAGGTGACGAACTCGGAGGATTTCAGCGTACCGATATAGAAGTCGGTCGGGCTGAGAAGGCCCAGTGAAGGATTGACCGTTCCTTCCGAGGACTGGCGCGCGCGATTGCGGCCATAGCCGGTCGAAAGATCCCAATCCCACCCCGATATCTCGCCCTTGGCCCCGACCGTGAATTCGAAATCCTCCTCGTCAATCATGACGTGAGGGCGATAGCCGTTGGGGAAAATCCCCATGACATTGTTGATGTCCTTGGGATAGCGATAGCTATACCACAGGTCCGAGCGCCGCTGGCTGTACGTGCCGAAGGCGTAGAGCTGCACCCCGCCCAGATCATATCCGGCATTGAGCGCAGTGTTGATGCTGCGCGAGGGCATGACGCCATAGCTGATGGTGACGATCCGTTCGGTGCCCACGGCCGCGGCGTCGCGGGGATCGAGTTGTCCATTGACCAGGGGATAAAGGCAGGTGGTGGTCGCCATGACCGAACAGTCCGCGATCGGCAGCGCTCGGTTTGACATTTCCTGCTTCTTGAGGTTGACCGAGAAATTCGCGAAGCCGTTGTCGCCCAGCTTCGTCCCGAAATTGAGGTCGGCCTGATATAGCTCACCGTCTGATCGATCGAAATTCTGACCCGCAGTGAAATTCGCCGATCCGCCCTTCGTCTCGTCCTTGAGGATGATGTTGATAACGCCCGCGATGGCGTCCGAACCATATTGCGCGGCCGCGCCATCTCGTAGGACTTCGATATGATCGACGGCCGAGGTCGGGATCATGTCGAGGTCCGCCGGAACCGACCCGTTGTAGAGCGTCGATACGGCGTTGATGAGCGACGTCTTGTGTCGCCGCTTCCCGTTGACGAGAATCAACGCCTGATCGGGATTAAGCCCACGCAGGCCACCCGTCGCAATGACTGTGGACGTCGCGCCGCCTGCCCTCACCGGCAGGTTGAAGGACGGCACGAGCGTGTTGAGCGCCTGGAAGACGCCCGCCTTGCCGGTGCGGTTCAGATCTGCGCCGGAGATCACGTCGATGGGGGTCGGGCTATCGGTGATCGTGCGCGCCTGGCCGCGCGATCCTGTCACGACGATCGTCTCGCCGGCATCGCCCTCGGTCTCAGCGGCCGCCGCCTGCGGCAGGGCAGCGGCCTGCATGGCGAAGGGCAGCGCGGTAACGCCAAGGCTGGCGACCTCGACCGCACGGCTCTTCTGGGCCTGATGGCTGAGCGACAGCGCGATGACGCTGCTGTTGGACAGCGTGATCTTGAGGCCCGATCCCGCGATCAGGCGCTGAAGGGCCACGTCGGGCGCCATCTTGCCGTTCACCGACTGGGCATGAAGGCCCGCGACCTGGTCGTACGGGAAAAGAAGCTGGATGCCCGACTGCTTGGCGAAGATCGGCAAGGCCGTCTTCATCGGCTGGGCGGGAATCTTGAAATTGGTCGGCTGGGCCGCCAGGGCCGCCGGCGCGCTCAATGCTGCTGCCATGACCATGGCGCACACAGACATATTCCCAAAATTACGTGACATCATATCCCCCGTGAGATGATTGGGCCGTAAAATATCTGGTCGTCAGTGGTGGATACGAAGCGCGTTCCCGTTTCTGGTATCGACACTCAAAAATATCTCATTTTTGTGACGGAGGGGCATTGGGTATCGGTCGGCTCGCACCTGGACGATGATCGGACCGGGCGTCGAAAAGGCAAAGCGAAGTGCGCAGGGGGACGGGTTTGGACGGACACTTGATCAGGGCCAGGCTGGATTGGTTCAAGGAGGCCGTTCTGCCTCATGAGGGGGCGCTGCGTTCGCGGTTGCGACGCATTCTGTCCCAGCGGCACGACATTGACGACATCGTCGCGGAATGCATGACGCGCGCCTATGCCCATGGCGACATCAGCCGTCCGCAGAGCGGCAAGGCCTTTTTGTTCCAGATCGCGCGAAACCTGCTGATTGACGAGGCCCGTCGCGAAAAGATCGTGTCGCTCGAACTGGTCGCCGAACTCGACGTGCTTCAGGCGGACAATTCGACCGAAGATGCCTTGCACGCGCGGGACGAACTGCGCCATCTTCAGGCGATATTGGACACGCTTCCGCCGCAGTGTCGCAGGGCCTTCATTCTTCGTCGCGTGCATGAAAAGCCGGTGAAGGAGATAGCAGAGGAGATGGGCTTGTCCGTCTTTACCGTGGACAAGCATTTGACGCGCGCGGCTGTAAAGATAATGCAAGCCATCGGACAGTTTGAGGGTTCTGGATTTGGATGGTCGCTACAAAAGCGCAGAAGAGATGCAGGCGATCGAGGCCGAAGCGGCTCGTCTGTATCTTAATGCGCGGGCTAGCGACGCCCCGGAGGACTGGCATGTCGCCTATGACTGGATCGCCCTGGACCCTGCCCATGGCTTTGCCTTTGCCAAGGCGGAGGCAGGGTGGGAACTGTCGGAGCGGCTGACCGAACTCCCTGCCGGTCGGGATGATCGACCGGAGCCATCTGCAAATGTCCCGACCGAAGCGGTCGCATGGGTCGAGCCGAACGAAGGGACAAAGGCCCATCGCCTAGGTCGCCGGGATCTGCTGCTCGGTCTTGCGGCCGCAGCGGCGGTCGCCGGTATTACATCGACCGTAGCCTTGCGCCTTGCAGGCTCCGTCGATCATTATAGAACGGCCCTGGGCGAAACGCGCACCGTGCGGCTGGCGGATGGATCGCGCGTCCACCTCAACACCGACAGTTCGATCGAGGTGTCGCTTCGCGACGATATCCGATCGATCAAACTGTTGAAGGGCGAAGCGCAATTTGATGTCGCCCATGACGCAAAGCGGCCCTTTATCGTTAACGCGGACGGCACGTTGGTGCGGGCCGTTGGCACCATGTTCAACGTGCGCCTGCGCGCCGATGTCACGGAACTGACGGTCATCGAGGGGATCGTCGCGGTCCGCAACGGCGACTCCGCCGTGCGTCGGATCGAAAGCGGTCGAAGCGCCGCCGTCCGCAGCGGCAGCATCGCCGTCACGCATCTCGATCCAGCCAAGATCAAGCAGCGCGTCGCCTGGCAGGAGGGCATGGTGGAGTTTCAGGGCGATACGCTAGCGCAGGCGGTGGAGGAGTTCAACCGCTACCGTCAGACCCCGCTCGTCATCGGCGATCCCGCCATCGCCAGCCTCAGGGTCGGCGGCGCCTTTCGGCTCGATCGGTCGCAGGACTTCGTTGATGCTCTGGAAAGCGGTTTCGGCGTTCGGGCGGTGTCCGGCAGCGATAATTCGATCATCCTCGTTTCTTCGGACGGCAGTTAGCAGAAAGCTGTTGGATCATCCGTATCAACGGGGATGGATCATGTTACGTCTTTCGCCTCGGTAGGAATTTCCCGTCAGGATCGCCTGAAATCCATCCTTGGGGGTTCGATCGGTAATCTGATCGAATGGTATGACTGGTATGTCTATTCCGCCTTCACCCTCTATTTCGCGCCTGTCTTTTTCCCTTCGGACGACAGCACGGCGCAACTGCTGAACGCAGCCGCGATCTTTGCCGTGGGCTTTCTCATGCGGCCGATCGGCGCCTGGATCATGGGCATCTATGCCGATCGTAAGGGGCGCAAGGCGGGACTGACCCTGTCGGTCATGCTGATGGCGGGCGGATCGCTGATGATCGCGGCCATCCCCGGCTATGCCAGCATCGGCGTCGCCGCGCCCGTGCTGCTGTTGCTCGCCCGGCTGATGCAGGGGTTGTCCATCGGCGGCGAATATGGCGCGAGCGCGACCTATCTGTCGGAAATGGCGCAGAAGGACCAGCGCGGCTTCTTTTCCAGTTTCCAATATGTGACGCTGATCGCCGGGCAGCTTCTGGCATTGTGCGTCCTCCTTCTGCTCCAGCTCTTCCTGACCGAGCATCAACTCGAAAGCTGGGGCTGGCGCATACCCTTCGTGATCGGAGGCCTGATGGCGGTAGGTGTCTACCGCCTGCGCAGGGGCCTGAAGGAAACCGAAGCGTTCGAGGAGAGCGCGGCTGTCAGGGAACAGCCCCGGTCGAGCGGCCTCAACCTCATCCGCCGGCATCCGCGTGAAGTGCTGCTTGTCATGGCGCTGACGGCCGGCGGCACCCTCGCCTTCTATGCCTACAGCACCTATATGCAGAAATTCCTGGTCAACAGCGCGGGCTTCGGCCGGCAGACCGCCACCGCGATCATGGCGTCGGCCTTGTTCATCTACATGCTGCTGCAGCCGATGGCGGGGTGGCTGTCCGACCAGATCGGGCGCAAGCCGTTGCTCGTCGCCTTCGGCGTTGCCGGCGTCCTGTTCACCACAGCGATCTTTACGGCGTTGGAAAGCGTCACCTCTTCGTTCGGCGCCTTTCTGCTGGTGTTGGCCGGGCTGGTGATCGTCACGGGCTATACCTCGATCAACGCAATTGTGAAGGCGGAGCTTTTCCCGGCCAACATCCGCGCGCTGGGTGTCGCGTTGCCTTACGCGCTCGCCAACACATTGTTCGGCGGTACGGCGGAATATGCCGCGCTCTGGCTCAAGCATATCGGCATGGAGGGCGGCTTCTACTGGTATGTCACCGCCATGATCGGGGTTTCATTGATCATCTATCTGCGGATGCCCGACACCCGCAAGACCAGCCAAATCTGATCAGAGGGGAAGACGTCATGCCTTCATTCAACCGCACGCTCTGCCATATCATGCCGCTGGTCCTGCTGTGTCAGCCAGCGATCGCCCAGGATTCCGCGGCTTCCGCCGAACCGCCATTCACCTCCGTGCAGCGCGATGACTTCGCCATCGCCGGGTCCCTGTCTAATAGTTGGGCGGACTTCGACAATGATGGCGACTTGGACCTTGCCGTGTCGCTCAAGGGCGGCGACATCCGGCTCTATCGCAACGACAAGGGGAAGTTCGTCAATGTCGGCCCGCAGATGGGCCTGCCGACGTCCGGCCCCGAAATGCGCGGCGTTGCCTGGGGGGACTATGATGGCGACGGCTGGATCGACCTGCTGGGTGGCGCCACGATGCCGGGCGACCTCAGCCTGGTCTTTCACAACCAGGGCGGCAAGACATTCACGAACGTCGCGCCGGAACTCGGCCTGACCATTCCCAATCGGTCCGCGCGCCAGACCAGTTGGGTCGATTACGACAATGACGGCGACCTGGACGTCTATGCCGCCAACCGCATTGGCCCCAACAGCCTGTTTCGCAACGATCGTGGCAAGTTCGTCCAGGTGTCGGTCGGCACCGGTGTTTCGGACAGCCGCCCGACGGTAGGCGCATGCTGGTTCGACTATGACCGCGACGGCTTCCTCGACGTCTTCCTCGCGAACCAGTCGGGCGCGACGGATGCGTTGTGGCGTAACAATGGCGACGGCACGTTCACCGATGTCGCCCCCGCGCTGGGCATGGACAATCCGGGGCGGTCAAAGGAGGATGGCGGGGTAGGCTGCGCCGTCGGCGACTATGACAATGACGGTTTCCTTGACCTGTTCGTTCCCAATTACGGGGTGAACACCCTCTATCACAATAATGGCGACGGCACCTTCACCAATGTCGCCAAGGAGATGGGCGTCGCCATCGACAATCACGCCGTCGGGGCGGTCTGGGGCGATTATGACAATGACGGCTATCTCGACCTCTTCGTTACCTCCTACCATGGCCCGCGCGATCAGCAGCAGCCCAAGGACAGCCTGTTCCATAATGAGGGCGGAAAGGGCTTCCGGCAGGTGTTGAGTGAAACGTCCAAGCTCAATGTCGGCGACCATGGCGTGCAGTGGGTCGATTATGACCGGGACGGGGCGCTCGATCTTTCGGTGATGCGCGGCTACACCAGCCAGGGCGGCCATTTCCTGTTCCACAACGATCTGGATCGTGCGGCGGCAAAGCGCAGCCTGTCGGTAACTTTGCTCGACGCCAAAGGGCGCTTCACGCGCATGGGCGCGGAAGTGCGGCTTTACGACAAGGGCGGCAAGATACTGGCAACGCGCCAGCTTTCGACTGGCGACGGCTATAATTCCGAAAATGCCGCGCCCCTGCATTTCGGGCTCAGATCGCTCGACCCGGTGATGGTCGAAGTTACCTGGATGACGAAGAAGGGGCGCAAGCTCCAGACGTTGTCCAATGTGAAGCCATCACTCTACGTGCGAAAATCATTGGTTATCGAGGAGCAGATAGAGCGTTAGGATGGGAGGATCACGCTTGATCTATTTCTGCCTTCTCTTTGCGAAACGACATCGGAAAGCGTAAGGGCGGAGGCAGATAACTTGAAGCCATCTGTAAATGACGTCCGGGGTTGCCCGCTGCCGCAAGGTCGCGGGACATTTCCGCACCCGGCGATCGTCAACCCGAGGCTTGCCGTGGCTCTTCGGAAAATACGGCTCAAGCCGCGCCATCTGCTCGTCCGTCAGCCAGTACGGGTCGCTCCAAATCCAGTCTCCTCACGGAGCCTCAATCACAGCCCAACGCTCAATGAGCCTTGATCCCAGGAAAGATACGGATGCGCCCCCGCCCATCAGTATAACTACGGACTGCCTCCCCCGCCCGTTGGCCCCATGATGATGGCCTGAAAACAACGATCGGGAGAAACGGCTTGAGCCCTGCCTTAACCCTCACATTCCATGGCGCGGCAGGCACCGTCACCGGCTCCTGCATGGAATTGCGGCTGGGCGATCGGGCCATCCTCGTGGACTGCGGCCTCTTCCAGGGATCGCGCACGCTCGAAACGCTGAACCATGGCGCATTCAGCTTCGAGCCAGGCAAGATCGACGCGGTCGTCCTCACCCACGCCCATATCGACCATTGCGGCCTGCTCCCCAAGCTCGCGGCGCAGGGTTTCGACAAGCCGGTCTGGTGCACGCCCGCCACCTCCGACCTGCTCGAATATATGCTCGCCGACGCGGGGCGCATTCAGGAAAGCGAAGCGGATCGCCGCAACCGCCGCCGCGACCGCGCGGGCGAAAGCCTGTTCGAGCCGCTCTACACCGAGCAGGATGCGCTCAATGCCTGGCGCCTCACCCGCCCGACGCCGCTGTGCGACTGGTTCGACCCAGCCCCCGGCTTCCGCGCGCGCTTCTGGAACGCGGGCCATATATTGGGCGCAGCCTCGGTCGAGATAGAAACCGCAGGCATGCACCTCCTCTTTTCGGGCGACCTTGGCCCCATCAACAAGGCCTTTCACCCCGACCCACAGGCCCCCACCGGTCTCGACCATGTCGTCTGCGAAGCCACCTATGGCGACCGCGCGCGGGAAAAATTCACCATCGAACAACGCCGCACCCAATTGGAGACAGAGATCAAGGACGCCCTGTCGCGCGGCGGCAACCTCATCATTCCCAGCTTCGCGCTCGAACGCACGCAGGAACTGCTGCTCGACCTCGCCAAGCTGGCCGACGCCAACCGCATCCCCAACGTCCCGATCTTCGTCGACTCCCCCCTCGCCAGCCGCGCCACCAAGGTGTTCGCCGCCCATGCGTCGGAACTGGAGGACACCGGCGGGGAAGACGTCTTTCGTCACCCGTCCATTCATTATGTCGAGGATGTCGCGGAATCGATCCGCCTCAACACCATGACCGGCGCTATCATCATGGCCGCATCGGGCATGTGCGAAGCGGGCCGCATCCGCCATCACCTGAAGCATAATCTGTTCCGGCGGGACTCCACCGTCCTGTTCGTCGGCTTTCAGGCGAAGGGATCGCTCGGCCGCGTCATCCTTGACGGAGCCCAGCGCGTCCGCATTTCTGGCGAGGACATCAATGTCCGCGCCCGCATCCGCCGCATCGACAGCTATTCCGCCCATGCCGACCGCGATGAACTGCACGGCTGGATCGGCGCGCGCAGGCCGATCAGCGGCAGCCTGTTCCTCGACCATGGCGAACCCGAAGCCGTCGCCGCCCTGCGCATCCTGACGCAGGCGGACAATCCCGCAGCCAGCATCATTGCCCCGCAGATCGGCGAAGTCTATGCGCTGGAACCCGGCAAGCCGGCCCGCCGCATCCAGACCGGCCGGGTCGACATGGAGGAGCTGAGCGGCCCCGACTGGCAGAATGATTATGCCGACTTCATCACCCACCTGAAACAGCATCTCGGCCGCATCCGCAGCGAACGCGCCCGCCGCGATGCGCTGGCGCGGATGCGGCGCGTGCTCGACGCCTATCAAGAGGCGAAGCAGCGCCAGCACGCCAAATGAGGAACTCGGCCATGCCCAGCGCGTCCCCATCTCCCATCCGCCACGCGGTGGTGCTCGCCCACCCCGATCCCCGCAGCTTCAACGCCGCCATCGCGCAAACCTATTGCGAGGCGGTGGAGGCGGCGGGTCAGCAGGCGATCCTGCGCGACCTCTACGCCATGAACTTCGATCCGGTGCTGAAGGCACATGAACGCCCGGGCCGCAGCGACTTCCGCCTCTCCCCGGACGTGCAGGCCGAACTCGCCCTGCTATGCGGCGCCAATGTCATCACCTTCATCTTTCCCGTCTGGTTCGGCATGCCGCCTGCCATCCTCGTCGGCTATATCGACCGGGTGCTGGGTGCGGGAACAACCATAGGCCAGGTCCAGCATGGCGCGGGCACTGGCCTGCTCGGCAACGGCCATCTGTGCGCCATCACCACCTCCGGCGCGCCGGAGGACTGGCTGCAATCGCAAGGCCAGGCCCAAGCGCTCCGCAATCTCGCCGGCACCTATCTGTTCCGCGCCTTCGCCATGCAATCGAGCGAGGCGCTGTATATCGGCAATGTCGTGGACAGCGCACCCGCCGACTTCTTCAAGGATAATCTTGCCCGCGTGCGCCAGCGGGCGGCCAGT
>Ga0105241_10002728_pt1 | contig 13228 bp, 10 predicted proteins | sample KBSC64metaG_FD_80422 | JGI IMG/M metagenome (GOLD analysis project Ga0105241, IMG submission 80422) | Corn rhizosphere microbial communities from Kellogg Biological Station, Michigan, USA - KBS C6-4 metaG | ecosystem: Host-associated > Plants > Roots > Rhizosphere > Soil | place: Michigan, USA... | reverse complement strand
TGGGCAATGCGCGCTGGACCGGGGTCCCCTTGAGCAAGGTGCTGGAAAAGGCCGGCGTCAAGGCCGGATCGGTCCAGGTGGCCTTCGATGGCCTGGACAAGCCGCCGGTAGGCGACGGCCCGGACTTCGTGAAGGCGCTCGACATCGACCACGCTCTCGACGGTGAAGTCATGCTGGCCTGGCAGATGAACGGCGCCGACCTGCCGGTCCTGAACGGCTACCCGCTGCGCCTGGTGGTGCCCGGCTACTACGGCACCTATTGGGTCAAGCACTTGTCCGACATTACCGTGATGGACAAGGTGTTCGACGGCTTCTGGATGAGCACCGCCTACCGCATCCCGGCCAACGCCTGCGCATGCACCGAACCCGGCAAGCCGGCCGCGAAGACGGTGCCGATCGGCCGTTTCAACGTACGCTCCTTCATCACCAGCCTGAGCGACGGCGCCCAGGTAGCGCGCGGGCGCCAGGCCGTCGTGCGCGGCATCGCCTTCGACGGCGGCTACGGCGTCACCGAGGTCGCCTTCTCCAGCGATGGCGGCAAGACCTGGCAAGCGGCCCGGCTAGGAAAAGACCTGGGCCGTTACTCTTTCCGTGAATGGAGCGCGGCCTTCACCCCGTCGCGCAAGGGAGAGCACCTGCTGCTGGTGCGCGCCACCAACCGCATCGGCCAGAGCCAGCCGTCTACCGCCCTGTGGAATCCGCCCGGCTACATGCGCAATGTCGTCGAATCCGTGCGCGTGGTCGCGGTATGAGGAGCCCGTCCATGAAACCATTCCTGCTCTCCCTGCTGGTGGCCGGCCTTCCGGCGCTCGCCACCGAGATCCAGCTGCCGCCGGAAACGGCCCAATTCAAGCCCAGCAACCTGCCGGGCTACGCGCTGGTGCAGCGCAACTGCATGACCTGCCACTCGGTAGACTATCCGCAGATCCAGCCGCCGACTTCGCCGCGCAGCTACTGGGAAGCGACCGTCAAGAAGATGAAGCACCCCTACGGCGCGCAGTTCGACGATGCCGACATCCCGGCCATGGTCGATTACCTGACCAAGGTCTACGGTGCCGAGCAGGGCGGCCCAGGCGCCGCGGCCATCGTGCCCGCGGCGGCGAACAATCCTGCGGTGGCCCGCCCGGCATCTGCTCCCGTACCCGCGAAAACGAGCGGGGCTTTGCCCGATGCTAAAACGCTGCTCGCGGCCAACAACTGCCTATCCTGCCACGAGGTCGACAAGACCGTCGTCGGCCCGGCCTACAAGGCGGTCGCGGCAAAATATGCGCACGCCCCGGACGCCGAAGCGACGGTGGCGAAGAACATCCGTGCCGGCGGCGCCGGCAAGTGGGGCCCGGTGCCGATGCCGCCCTACGGGCAGCTGAGCGAGGAGCAGGCGCGCAGCCTCGCGCGCTACGTGCTGTCGCAGTAAGCCCTTGGCCATGACGCGGCTGCCTGCGCGCTGGCGGCCGCGTCCGGCGCAAGAAGGTGGACGTTCGGACTCTTACGTAGTGTTTGCGGTCGCTGCCTATGACCCGCGCCGTGCGTCCTGGTAAATCAGAAGGTGTGTCGTGCCATCTGCATCGGCACACAGTTCCTGCTTCCAGTAATGCGAACCGCCCACCTTGCGGAAACTCAGCCAGCGACTTTCCAAGCTTGACCGAAGTGACTGCCAATCTTGAGCAGGCTCAAGGCGACCGCCGTCGAACTGGTTAAGCAAAGAAAAAGGCTCGCCGAAACGAGCCTTTTTCAACCACAAACCAGAGTTTCAGAGAGAAACCTCACTCCCACTCGATAATCAATGGCTGAGGTAAACCTATGAATTGCTTAGTATTTTAATGGCACTTCTGGCGCAGTACCATTCACAATACCATGCTAAGCTCATCGATTCTTGACCCAGCAATATCCGGCATTACCTCGGTTTTACCCCACCGCGACCGCAATTATCGGATTGCGAACGATCTGATGCCGGCGAATTCCCATGCAGGGAACTTGACTGCTCCCGCTTCTGCAGTTGTGGCGCACGACAAGGGCGCCATTGAAATTGGCCAGGAAAGTGTCTCGACCGATGGGTTCACTTATACCTTTACAGCTATTGCGATAACATCACGGAAAAAAGTCTGGCGCAGCGGCGTTAATCTCGCCTATCAGGCGCAAGCCTTCCTGATCGCCTTCCAGTACCCCTTCCGAGACCGGAATCCCGTGCAGTTGCGCCCGCAAATCCTGCCAGCGTTCCTGCAATATTTCCCAGTGTTTTGCATCGTAGGTCCCCTCGAAAATCACCGACTTCACCATAATGCGGGGGAAATGCTCGGGCAGCGTGCCATCAGCCAGCGCTTTCTCGAGCAGCCTGCTCCAATAGCTGCCGACTCGATCGACACGCCCGATTTGCTGTTCCGTGACGGCAGGATTCCACTCGGGATGCATCATGACTACGGTGCGGCACTCGCGGTGGAGGTTCAAGCCTTCACGCCCAACCATGGATTGGGCAACCAACACTTGCGGGAAGCTGTCGCGACGATTGAACGCTTGCTGGAGCATCTGACGCGAGTGGGGTCTTGACCTGCCATCCATCAGGCGTGCAAAGCCGCCCTCCGGCCGCAGGAACTCGTCCGACAGGCGTTGAGAGATCTCCGGCCAGGCATTACCGTCCTCGATGTCGACATCCATGGCTTCCGGATCGTCGCGGTCCATCGCACCGCGCAACACTTCGACAAAAGTCTCAGCCAGGTCATTCGCTTGCGGCTCGCTAACGAGGAAATCCGGTCGCAAATTAAGCATGGCGCGCGAGACGGCGGCCAGGTCGCCGTGTTCGGCGGCATCATGCATGCGATCGCGGAAAGCCCGGAACAGGCCATTCGTCGCAGCACTCCGGTTTCGCAACGCGGTTTCGAGGCGCTCCACCAGCCGGGCGCGGAAGCGCTTACGTGCCGCCTCGAGCTGCTCGTACTGGGTTTGCAGCTGGCTGGCGATGTGGCGCTGATCCTCTTCCGTCATCTCCTTATGGTGGACCCAGCGGTACGCGGCGGCTACCGCCGGCCATTCGCCACGGTCGCCGTCGCTGCTTCCCTCGTAAACTTTCGATTGCGGCCAAGGTTTACCACTTTCGAGGCGTCGCAGCATTTCGCAAGCGTTCAGGAACTTGACCAAAGTCTCCATCGGCTTGGTGAAGCGTCCGAACACGAGGACTTTTTCGCCCTGGGCGGCGAGTTTCTCGATACATGCTGCCGTCGCCTGAATGGCCGGGTGCTCGTACAGGATGTCGTCGCTGTTCCCCGTAAACAGATTGGCGACCACACCCGACCACCACTGGGCACGCTGGCTCCGCTTGCCGTCGGCTGACGCCGCGTGCTCGACGGTCTTCTCTTTGACCTCCTCCTCATAATCCAGCTGCGCCTGGTCGGCGGCATTGTCCTGGTTGTCCTGGTTGAACTGGTCAATCAGGCCTGCAATCCCATGACCATTGCCGAAAGTCAGACGCAAGCGCTTACCGCGCGTGCTGATCGCGCCCGGCTTGATGACGGAAAGCGCCTCGACCGCGCAAACTGCGCGCTTCCAGGGAAGCGACAAGGTGTCCAGCTTTACGTGGATATGCTTGTCCACCTCACGGTAGGTATCGGCCGGCAGCCCCGACTTTTCCGCGTAGCGCTGGATGCAGGCATCGCGCCGCTTGTCGCGCCGCAGCACATACGGAGACAAGGCATCCTGGAAAGCCTTCGCTGCTGCGGCATATTCCGCCCTTACCTGTGGGTTGCCACGCCATGCGCCGCGCAGCTGGCGCACAGCTTCCGCATACCGCCGTACTTCCTCGAAGGGCCGGTCTACGCCAACACGCAGAAGCGTCTCCCGCCACTGGCCTTCATTTAGTTCAACCGGTGTCGCAGTAATGGCCACCCGGCGCACGTCCGGAGCGTGCAACACGACATGCTCCAGCAACTGCGACAATATGCTGAGTTCGCCACGGCTCTTGTGCGCTTCGTCGATCAGTAGCAGGTCGAACATGCCCAGCCCCAGGCCTACGGCGCGGGCCAATTGCGGCCGCAACTCGCCATGCTTTTGATACTGTGTTGCATCCAGCAACTTTGGATAGGAATATTTTCCAGTAATTTCCTGCAACCACACGTGAGCCGGGTGCGTTGCGTTGTCCGGAACCGCCTTGACGATATGCGGGGCAGCCTGACCACCCCACAAGCAGGTTCGAGCGTCCTTCACAGAGTGGTTCGGTACGTTTCTTTTACCGGACTTCTTCCAGCAAGCGTATATCTCCGGCAGCAAAGCAAAGCGCCGCGTTCCGGATTTCATACTCCAGTTACAGAACGAATGGGACACCATGACGATATCTTCGTCGTACCACGGCTTCTGCCCGGCCACTCGCCAGCGCTCGTGGAACATGTCCAGGCTGCGCAATACTTCCGGCACTTCCTGCCTGAACACGCGGAGCTCGATCTGCCACTGGAAGCCCAGGCCCGGTGGAATGAGAATCCCCACGCGGCCACCGCATTTGACGACGCAGTGCGCCAGCGCCGCCGCGATGCGCGTCTTGCCCATGCCCACTTCATCGGCGATCAGCAAGCCATGCGACTCGATCCTGTCGGCGATTGCGCGCAAGCTGGCGCGCTGTCCCTCATTCAAGCTGTCCGCGCAGCGGTCGGCAAGCGCGCACAGCTCGCGGCCGACCGCCTGCCAGCCTTTGAATTCCTGCTTCATCCCTTTGCTCCCATCGGCTCAAAATCGGCCACACCCCAGGACTGCTCCACGCGGCGCAATACTCCCTCATACAGAACACCTGCCTCCGAATCATTTCGTTCGGCAAATGCAGGCCGGAACGCGGGCAGGTAAAGAGGACTGAAAGGATTAAGCGCCAGCTTGGAAAACTCTTCAAGCGCAGCACTGTTGCGAGCCTGTACCAGCACCTGCTCCAGGCGGTAGCACCAGGCCTGCCAGTCCGCCTGCTTCAAGCTGCACTGGGTTTCGGCGATTTGCTCGATCAGCTCCATCATCTTGCGCACCGGGTACTGTCCAACGCCACCGCAGCTCTTGCCACCGTTTGCATCCCGGCCACCATCGGGCTGTTCAGGATCGCCCTCCGGCGGGTCTTCCTCATCACCGGTGCCGGGGAAGCGGCTTAACTCCCAGCTGGCGGCGTCAAGATCGAGGTCAACCAGCTTGCCGCCGGCAACGCGGCCAAACTGGTCGATCACCGGGACCTGCGCATCATGCACTCCGCCTCCCCACACCAGCATGACCTGGCGTGGCATGGCTGCCGGCCACCAATAGCCTTTGCCGGGCTGCGGCTCTATGTGTGCGCCAGCACCATTGGACAATTGCGTACCCTCCACCTTGTCCAGCGATTCCGGATAAAGCCAGCCGCCGCCCTCCTCCGCGCGCCAGTAAAGATAGCTGAGCGGCAGCTCGGCAAACTCCGGTTCGCGTTCTTCCATGCCGGGGCCTTCGAGGAGCGGGGCGGTTCCCTCCCATTCCGTATCACGCTGGATCGGCAGGACGTTACCAAGTACGCAAGCCGGGTCCACATGCTTGCCACCCTCCCAATACAACTGGTCCGGTATCAGCACCACGCCCGCCTCCAGATTGCCTCCGTTTGCCGATGCGCGATGGGTGAACCCCGAAGCTGTCAAATTGCCCGACCCCATATACAACCATGGCCTGCTGCAGCTGTTCGAGCCCGTACGGCAGTTCGCGCTGAAGATGAACTTGGCATGCAGCTTGCGCTCCGGTTCACTTGGCTGGCCGGCAGGACGGATGGTCCACCCTATCTTGATCATCGTTTGCGCCGTAGCCGATACCGCTTGGCAGGCAGACGGATCGACAATGACATCAGCATATGGATTCTTCGTCAGCATGCCCTCGTCTTGCAAGGTACTGACGATCTGACGCAGAACCGCGGGCTCTTCGGCGTCACCGTTCTTGCCTTCAAAGAATCCGGATCCCAGCGCAATGTAGTTGCGCACAATCCGGTCCGGCTCGGCGAAAGTGCCGACCACCGCATCCAGCAAAGGCATACGGCGGTTATCAATAAATCGCGGCTGCGCGTCCTTGCGGCGCCGGCTGGCGGTGGCGATCCAGCGCTCCAGCTCTTTCGCGGCGAGCTGGCTGGGGGACCGTGCGCCAGCATCGTCAGTGAGGCCGACGATACCTGCATCGTAACGATCGCGCAGCCAGCGCAGCATATCCCACGCTGCGGCGACGTCTGCGCAGTCGATGCGGTCGTCATCGTCCAGATCTGACAGCGTCTCGCTGTCCAGGTCCACCCGCCAGGCCAGATCCAGGCTATCGCGCAGGGTTTGGCAAGTCCAGTTGCCGGTCGATACCACCAGGCGTAGCAGCCAGCGTCCCGCGTCCAGCTTGTGGCGGTAGCCAAGCAGCGCGACCTTGGCGTGCATTAGCCGGTAGGGTCCCGCGCGTTTAAGCGCGGCGATATGCATGACCCCTGGCGCCGCGACAGTCGTAATCTGGTCATTGCCTGCATCGAGCATCAGTACCAGATAAAGGCGCCCGGCCGCGGCACGCGCGCCGCGCGTCAGTCCGGTAAAGCGTTCTGCCGCGATGTCCATGAACGCCGCATCAGCCGAATAGCCGCACACCCAGCCAAAAGCACCAGTAAAGTCATCCGGGGCGGTGAAATGCTGCGACAGCGAAAGTGGAGAGAAGTCGGGATCAGCCATTGCGTTCCTTTCCTTCGTTTGCCAGCGCGGCCTCGAGGGCACCATTCAAGTCAAGGTTAAGCAAGTAGAGATTGTTGATTCGGTAGGACACTCCCGGCGGCACCACCGCCGCGACTTTCGGCTGCCCCTCTTCCTCTTCCGCCTCGCTCTCCGCCAGGCGGGCATCGACTGAGAACGCGGCACCCGGAACCACACGTCCGTCCCGCATGCGCAATACGCGCTCGTCAAGGCTGACCAGCTTTTCGATCAGGCGCGCGTCTGAGGTGTCCGTGCATGCGCGCGCGAACGTGCCGGCCCCGGTACCTTGCTTATCCACGTAGCCGTGCTCCAGATATGCTGCGGCAGCGGTCCGCAAGTCCGTCAGCGCCGCGCGCACCGGCGTCTGGGTCAGGTCGCACGGGGGGGCTTCATGCGGCGTAAGTTGCGCAAGCAGCGCCTCGAGTTTCTTTAGCAGCGCCAGCGCCGCCGATTGCAGTTGGAAGAAAAACCGTCCCGCTTGCACCTCATGCCAGTGCGTCGCACTCAGGTGCCGGGGTCGTTCTTCCGGCTTCGCCCTGCCATGGCGCAGGTCTTCCATCCATTCGAGCAGGTTGCGCCGGCGCGCGGCATCCTCGGTCACGCCATTCGCCAGCAAATGCCGCAATTGCTCGCGCGCCGGCAGCGGCAACGGTTCTACCGGTGACAGCAGATCGCAAATCGTACCAGTTTTCATATTGCGGTCAGTACCGCAAACCCAGTTCTGCAGGGCAGTCAGATGCGCCGCACCGTGCGGGCGCGCAAGTTCGCGGAACGCCGCGTCGAGGAACGCGTGACCCGCCGCAGTCATCGTATAACTATTAAAACGCTGTCCGGTGGACTTCACCAGCCCGAGCTCCAGCACCGTCTGTACGGTCTGCATGCGCATCGGCTGCGTGACATAGAAGCTTGGGCGGCTGATCCTGGCAAAACTGGTGTCGTCCAACGCATGCGGCAGGGTATCCCTGCCCTTTATCCGCGGATCCCGCGCGCGACCGCTCCTGTTCAAGGCGTGCCAGCAGCCAAACGCTTCCAGCGCGTTCGCGACCTGGATATTGCTGGTTCGGCTACCTGCCTGCCGGGCAAGCTCATTGACAGCAACGCCGAGCGTTGCCAGAAAAACCTGGCGGCAAAACCACACGCCCCCCAGGCCCGGGACTGCCAGTTCATTGAAGTTGCGGACAGCGGCGCCCAGCCCCAGGGTACGCACGCGCCGCACCGAGCCAAGCGACTCCCGGCCCAGCAGCCCCCACACCATATTGCCCATTCGGCTCTCCTTTAAGCGTTCACTTCGCGGAACTCGACGTCGATTGATTGGCCGGCTTCACGCCAGGCATGGAAGCGGGCCCGCTTCTCGCGCTGCTCCTGGACCTGCCGGTTCAGCGCGGCGACATCATTTTCCAGGTCCACATAGTTGGTGAAGAAACGCTTCTCGAAGTCGTCACTGTTGATCAAATCGAGCAGCGCTTTTCGCTGCGACTCAAACTGTTCGACGATCTTTCCGCGCGCCTTGACAAATGCCTCCTCGCGCTTTGCCTGCTCCCACGAATCCCATGCCTCCATGGCCAGGCCGAACACGGCCAAAGCACCATTGAGGTTCTTGGCCAAATTGGTCGCGCCCCAAGGTTTGAATTTGAGAACGTTGCCCAGATCGAGGCCGACATACCTGGCGGCACTGACTAGGCCATCGCGCGTTGCAAGTACCGTCGTATTGTTGATCGCCTTGCTCTGCACCAGATAGTCCAGGCCCTGTTTGCCCATCACCTTGACAGCCGAGTTGAAGTGGTTCACTTCCGCATCGAAGCTGATCCGCATATTGCAGAGATCCTCCGACACGGTTTTCAACTGGCGCTCGAATTCATTCTGCAGACGCGTGGAAATGACGATGCCCTCGTTACCTACTTCGCGCTCAAAGAAGTCCATGAAGGTTTCCATACTGACGCCCTGCGCCTGCAAAATTAGGCCGGAAAAGTAGCGCACCACGAATTCGCGCAGCGAAATGCGCACATCGGAAATCTGCCCTTTGGCGATGAGAAGCTGTTTGTCCAGGCGCTGTCCCATGCTCTCCAGCCTTTGTACCTCAACGGCGATGCGTTCATCGTTTTCGATTGCGATCGGCAACTGCTTGGACAGCACATCGCGAATCACGCTGCGTTTCATCTCCTGCACGACGATCAGCGCGCCGCCGTTGGCTGCGATCTTGCGGCTGGTGGCTTCCTGCAACGTATGGATGTGTGACAGGGCTTTGAACTGTTCGAGGTTGGACAGCCAGTGCTCCGTGCCCAGGTCGAACGGATTGGCAGCGACGGCGACAATCGACAGTTCCATGGCCTCCTGCGGCTGCAGCGCGATCAGGTCGATCAGGCGGCTGGTGACATTCGACTTCTTGATCTCCAGGCCACGCGCGTAAGCGGCCTCGTCTTCAACGTCCGCGACCTGGTCGAAGCGGCTCAAAACAAATACCGTCCGCGGCAAGAGGTTCAGCGTGCGGAACAGCCACTCCAGGTCGTCCTTATGACTTTCCTTGATCGGATTGGCCGGGTCCATCACGTACAGGATCAGGTGCGATTCGCTGACGTACTTCTTGGTGATGTCCTTGTATTTTTCAATTTCATGGGTCGCGGCGTTCTCTTGCTCTTTGAAGCCGAACAGGCCAGGTGTGTCGATCAGGACAAAATCCGAGCTCACATCGTAGAGCCGAACCGCATTCGACGATTCCTGATGGCTGATATTCATGGTTGACTTGTCCAGCCGCTCCATCCAGGCAGCAGCGATGGAAGTCTTACCGTCCGAGAAGCCACCTACCAGGGCGACCCGCAGCTTTTCGCCAGCGACCGACTGGATAGCCGATTCCAGCTTATGCTGCAGTGCCGGATCGAAGGACACGCCAACAGCATCACCTCGGTGCAGAAACTCCTTCAGTTTGTTCAGCAGTCGCAGCGACTGTGCCTGTTGCGCCTTGAACGCATCCAGTGTGTGTTCCATTACAGTGCCCCTTCGGTTTTGATGGTGTTCGATATTTTCTTCAGTTGCTTCTCGACCTGGCCAAGCAAGGCGGCCATTTGTTCGATCTGCTGCGCCGGCAACTCCAAAGCCTCCTTAACCGCCTCCAGCTTGGGCTGCAATTGTGGAATGGCGGCGTCCAGGGTGCCGCGCAGGGACTCGCGCAGCTTGCGGTCAATGTCGCGCAGGTTGGAGTCGGCCGAGTTTCGTTGCTGGGACTTCTTGTAGTCCGAGCTAAAGAAACCGCGAACTGCCTTGTACAAACCAATGGCCAGGCTGACGGCACCGAGCGCCAGCGCCACCCACCCCGCCGGACTCCATATCATCAACGCGCCGCCAGCCAGCGCGCCAAGCAGGCCCGGTATATTGATGCCGTTGTCGAGCCTGATCTTCAGTTCGATTTTTTCGCCAAAACCGGTTTTTGCAAGGTTGCCGTATGTGTCGATCAGGTCGGCAGCGAAATTCTCGAACCGCTCCACCACATCGCGAATCTGGTCCTCGAACTTGTCGACTTCGGCCTGCATGCGGCCCGGCAAGCTCTCCATCAGGGTTTTCTGCTTGCTGCGGATGATGCGCTCGAACGCATCCTTGAAGTCTTCGTTGCTGATGTCACCGTCGATCTTCCGATGGATTTCGCTGCGTACGCCTTCGATAAACGCAGTGATCGCGCTTCCCCCTTGCGAGATCAGCCGCTCGAGCAGCGCACGGAGCGCCGAGTCCAACTGCACCTGCGCCGTTTTGGCATCAATCGCAAGCTTGCTGGCCAAGGGCTTGAAGGAGTCTTTCAAACTGCTGGATACTCGCCTCGTCGCATCGGCAACCAAGGCATAAGCTTTATTGAAGTTGGAGCGGACGATCTTGGCCCTGCTGTCCTGCACCAGCCTATCCACCACGGTATCGTGGAACGCCGTCATACCGGAGCGCTTGAGCAGTTCCTCTTCGCTGTACTTTGCGCCAAACTTCGCCTTGCTTTTCGCCTCGTCGGAATCCGGCACCAGGCACTTGGCGCTCGCCAGGAAGGCAGGATGCGCGCTTAATGCGATGAACCCGCGGTAGTTCTCACCGAGAACGCTGGCCATTTTTTCATCGACATCGCGCAAGCTGGCTTCCTCGTCACCTTCGACAAGTCTGGCCTTTTGCAACGCGATCGGATTGGTGACGCGCTTGTTGTAGATCGTCCAGACTTCGGTCTGGGCGCCAAGCTGCTGCTTGATCTTCTCTAACGTGCCGACGTGGGTGCCGTCCCCTTTTTGCGGGGCAGCCGCCTTGCCCGTCACATAGAACACGGCATGCGCCTTCCTGACGCCGGACCAGATGCCATCGAGGACCAGCGCTTCCTTGCCCTCGATGCCAGGCAAGTCAATCAAGGCGAAATTCTGGTTGTTGGCGGAAAACTCATAGGCAGTCGCTTCGCGCGTGAAATCGTGCATGCCTTTGCCGATGATCGCACCGTCGGCGTGCTGCGCCAGTTGTGCCACCGAAGCGTTGGCCTCCTCCAGCGCCTGCCTGCTGGCCTCGTGCCGTTGTTGCGCTTCGGCATATTGTTGCTTCAAACCGGCCGTCTCCAAACGCCAGGCATCCTCCCGCGTACGCAACTCATCGGCCATGGCCCGGCTTCGCTTCTCCTCCGGCCGTTTGACAAACAGGTCGAGAAGTTTCTGCCAAAGCGATGCGGCCTGCTTGTGCTCCCGAATTGTCTCTTGCAGCATATTGATCTGGGCGGCGAGGCGTTGGATGTCATCGCTATGCGCAGCATCGACCTGGTCGAGCTCTTGCTTGAGCTTCGAGGCTTTCCGCTCGGCTTCCGTCACAGCCGCAGCCAAGTCTTCCAAACGGGCAGGAGTAATGCCAAGGCGCGCTTGCATGGCTTCGAATTCTTCCTGCTGCTTCACTTTGCCTGGCTCCTTAAGCATCATCCGCATCGTTTCGACGATGGTGGACTTGCCGGCGTTGGTCTCGCCATAGAATGCGATCGTGAACGTGTCCCACTCCGCATTGCGCTGCAAAGACGCCATATTGTTTTTGAGCTCCGCACTCAGGGCTCCGAAGATTTCCTCGGCCTTTTCCTTGGCGCTCGCAATCTCCTTGTCGGACGAAAGCGTCCTCAACTTCGTGAGGATTGCATCCATCTCGCTCGATACGCTGGCGTAGATTTCCTCTGGCGACGTCAACTCCATAAACCCTCGGTTTCCCATTTTTGATAGTTATGCGTGTACCACTGCAGACCGGCCCGGCAGGCCGGAAAGAACGAACTCGATACGCCAAGGTAGCCGAGCGCCACGGTGGCAATGCCCTTCTTGACCGGCGCCATCGCGCGCCAGCGCCGGACGACTTTCAGCGCGCCCAGTGCAGCGGTGAAGGTACCGCCTCCCACTACTGCCACGTGGTAGACGAGGAAGGGATCGAATTCGCCGGCCGTGGTGTGGCGATAGATGAAACTGAGCAGAGCAATCTGGGCCGCCAGGCCGCAGGAGATCGCGGCGTCGAAATATAGAGTCCGGCGGCTGCGGACAGCGGCCTCCGCAAGCTCTTCCTCGATCTTTTCGGCCATCATGAGTGCAACACCTGGTCGATCAGAGTGCCGAACTTATGCGCCGAATAATCGATCAGGGGCGGGATCTCATCCACTGTGATCGAACGGTGGTTGTGGAATTCTTGCGACAGGAGGGCGACGTCGTGCTCGACCTTTCTACCGGCTTCAGCAATGAAGCCCTTCATCTCCGCGCCGAGTTGGCGGATAGACTTCTCCACCGGCGGTTCGACACGGCTATCGAGCAATCGCTCGCCGGCGGATTCAAGCTTTGAGAGAGCTTCTTTGAGATTGAGAATGTCCATTAGTTTGCATTATAGAATCAATATTTCCACCTCAAACTAACCATTTCTCACAGATAAACAATTAAGCGGGTACCCCTCGGAAACCACGCGTAATCACCACGGACAGCCGCGATAAAACAAAGGCTGTGTTCGCGTTCGTTATGTGAACTTTAATTTGTTGCCGGGGTCATACGTGTCGAGTCCCGTTTGATCGTAAACGCGTTTGACGAATAGTTCCGGACGCTTCTTCTGCCATTCCTTGAGTGCCAGGATTGGCGTCTTGGCGTCGAGTGCGCGCTGTGGGATATGGTGGTTGTACAGCTTCAAATAGTTCAGCACGGTCGTCTCCACGTCGGCCCTGCTTTCGAAACGGTCTGCAGCAGAAGGTCGTTAATCCGTCCGTTGAAACGCTCGACCATGCCGTTCGTTTGCGGATGACGCGGCGGCGCCAGGCGGTGCTCGACAGCGATCGAAGTGCAGGCCACGTCGAAGGCGTGCTTGCCGCTGGGCTTCTTGTCTTTGGTGGCAAAACGGTCGGTAAATTGCGAGCCATTGTCGGTCAGGATCTTGCTGATCTTGATCGGGGACGCCAGCGTCAGACGGCGAAGGAAATCGACACTGCTTTTCTCCGTCATGTCGCCATAGATGTGCATGAAGACCCAGCGCGTGGCGCGGTCGATGGCGACGAACAGGTAACGGCGCGAGGTCTCGTCCGGCATCTGCGGCAGCTA